>JADMIO011011134.1_pt1 | contig 30673 bp, 14 predicted proteins | sample 8958161 | NCBI WGS metagenome assembly JADMIO01 (sample SAMN16585339, study PRJNA669376) | soil metagenome | isolation source: Crop rotation soil | place: USA: Cullars Rotation, Alabama | collected 2011 | reverse complement strand
CAGATAGAGACAAGCTCTTCTGTTTGTGAGAGAGAAAGAATAAGAAAGGCCGATACAGATGTATCGGCCTTTCCGTTTGGGGAACATGCAACACTCATAGTGGATTGCTCGGTCACTTCTGCAAGGGCGGGATGATTGCTCCTACCTGGGGTCTGCCACTAAGGCTCTAAACTGAATTAAGACACCACATCTCAGAAAGCAGCTCTGTGCCGGCTGCTTCCGTCCATTGATTTTGGTCAATGAATTTCTTGCGCGTACGCAAGAATGAGGACTTCTTGTCTTACCAGCTTTGTGGAAGCAAAAGCAGAAGATAAGATGGCAAAGGCAGAGGGGATGATAAGCATCACAGACTATAAAGAGGAGCTAATGCTAATGCAGGGGCTCATCAACCAGTCTTATTTGCCCTACCAGAAAGGGGCGATGAGCCTTGTCGACGCTGTATTCGATAGATATGAGGATATACTGCAGTCGGTAAGAAAGCTCAACCGCAACATTGCATATGCTACAGAACTGCAGCACGATAGCGCAACACATATAGCACGTTTGCTGCACGATACCCGGCACCCCAGATCAAGGAGCCAGGGCGTCCAGGATTTTACTGAAGCGCTCTCCATTTTAGGTCAGGATATTGAGGAATTGATCAGGCTGATTACAGAAACAGAAATGACTTCGAATCAAAAAGCACTACCTGAATCAACATACTAACCATGTTCTAAAAACTCTAAATCACGATCATGAAACAGAAAATTGCCTTTGCCCTTTTTATGGGTATAGTCACAACAGGAATCATTTCCTTTACGCTCATCAGCGTCAATCTGGGCTATAGCCCTGTCTTCCTAGGGGTCTGGCTCCGGAGTTGGTTGATTGGCTACGCAGTGGTCATACCTGCTATTCTAATCATCGGCCCAATGATACAACGGCTCGTAGATCGCATCTTTCAAAAAGAGCTACAGAAGAAGCATTGATTTATACTTAGCTCACAGGGCGTTCAGGGTATTATTCAATATCGTGACTAATAGCTTGTCGTTGCCGTAAGTGCCTGCATATAAGCGCGCAAGCCTTTCCTTATAATCCTTGCGCGCTAATCCGGTGAGGATCGGCCCCTTCATCGGAGGTAAATTAAAAACCATATTAGCGCCTGGCGTGTGCAGTAACTTATTATAGTTGGAATGCTCGTGCTTATGGATCAGCACACAGGGGATTACCTCCTCATACATTTTTTTCGCGTCGGCCGGCGAAAACAGTCTAGGCAGATGGTAGTCTTCCAGTACATGGTGCCATTGCCATTCCCGGCCAATCAGGCTAAGGTTTAGAAGATCGGCAATATCCTTTCGGTACATATAGCCGCCGCTTTTTTCAGCCTTATAAGTAGTGAAGAACCGGTAGCTATCAGGAATCATTCCATGCTTTACCACTTTAAAGTCCATGTTACTCATGGCGGGCATCACATTCATCCCTCTAAAGCAATCACTGAAATGAGGCATAGAGTGCAGGTTTTGATAAAAGTAGGCTAATGCGATTTTCGCAACGGCCTTAGTGTAATGGCGCTGACAAAACCATCTCCACAAACCCTCGCGTGATTGCACGTTACACGGAGACAACGCATAGGCTGCTGCCTAATTTGAATTTCGTTGTAGGTGTCAAAGAAAAATACTTTTATAAACTGTGTATATCCATAGTCAGGTATTATTTTTCGCCGCCTTTATAGTTTGTTAACATCATTAAGAACTATAAGGTCTGGAAGTCCCATTAATAATTATCTAACTAAACCGCCAAACTGATGAGGCAGCTTTTACACAGGCTTACTGCGTTGACCTTTCTTATTTGTTTACATGTAACAGTGCATGCTCAATGGAATGTATTAGGAGCCCCCGGTATTACTAGTGGTGCTGCTCTTAATACTTCGATAGCTATTGATGGCGCTGGGGTGCCATACGTTGCATTTCTCGATGGAGCCAACAGCTACAAAATAAGCGTTATGAAGTATAACGCTTCTACAGCATCATGGGCCTTGCTGGGACCTGCTGCCTTCTCTCCCGGCGGAGCAAACTATATTTCTTTAGCCATTGACGGGACAGGGGTTCCGTATGTGGCTTTTGAAGACTATGCAAATAATTACAAGGCTACGGTAATGAAGTACAGTGCTGCAACCGACTCTTGGAGTGTTGTTGGTTCAGCTGGTTTTTCTGCCTGGTATGCCGATTATACTACGCTCGCCATAGATGGTAGCGGCACTCCATATGTTGCATACGCTGACCATTGGTCAAATGATGCGCCAACCGTGATGAAGTACAGTACTTCCACTAACTCGTGGAACTCTGTCGGCAGCGCGGCGTTCGGTCCCAACTATTCGACACAGATGTCGCTGGCAATTGACGGGAGTGGTGTTCCCTATCTCGCCTTTGGCGATCAAAGCAAAGGCTATAAGGCATCTGTGATGAAGTACAGTAGCGGAACGGGAACTTGGAGTTTTGTTGGTACAGCTGGTTTCACGCCAGGCTCTGCTGATTTTCCTTCGCTTGCTATAAGTGGCGGTGTACCGTATCTCGCTTTCAAGGACAACGGTAATGCATCAAAGGCTTCAGTAAGGAAGTATAATAGTGTTACTGGTTCCTGGGACGCAGTAGGCCCGTCTGCATTCTCAAGCGGTAGCATTAACTATTCAAAACTCAGGTTCGATGGCAGTGGCATTCCTTACGTGGCATTTTCGGACGGTGCTAATAGCGACAAAGCGGCCGTCATGAAATACAATGCTTCTACTTTAAGCTGGAGTATAGTAGATGCAGCAGGATTTTCCGCAGGTCAGGCAACTGCCGTTTCACTTGCTCTGGATGGCGCTGGCAATCCACATGTTGCCTATATAGATGCAGCAAACAGCAACAAGGCCACTGTGATGAAGTATACGCCGCCACCAGGCAAAGCACTGAATTTTGACGGCACTAACGACTATGTTGATCTTTCCAATAACTCAGTTTACAATGCCTTCCCGCTTACCGCCGAATGCTGGATTAAGACTACAACTACAAGTGGCTTTGTAGGATTCATCAACAAATACATCTCGGGTAGTGGCAATGGCTGGCAACTCGGAACGCAAAATGGCTATCTGCAGTCATACTATTACAAAGACATTAGTAATTATGCCAGCATTTACGATAACTTCTCCTCAGGTCTTTTTGTTGCAGACGGAAACTGGCATTATGTTGCGCTTACTGTCGATGCTTCGGGCGCAAAGCTTTACGTAGACGGCGTAAATCAGGCATCTGCAACATGGGTTGGGACGCCGCAGCCCGTAACGACAACGACAAACCTGCTACTTGGCTCTTATCCCTACCCGGGTAGCTTCTTTAATGGCACAATGGACGAAGTGCGTATCTGGAAAAGAGCGCTCTGCCAGGATGAAATACAGGCACACATAAATTGCGAGCTAACGGGTCCGCAGAACGGTCTCATCACCTACTATAAGTTTAATCAAGGGGTAGCTGGCGCTAATAATCCTGGCGTTTCAACCGCTACAGATTACAGTGGAAACGGTAATGCCGGAACACTCCAAAACTTTGCTTTAAACGGAGCAACATCCAATTGGGTAGCCCCTGGCGCCGTAAGCAACGCATGTGCAGCCGTAACCGGAACACCGCCATCTATTACTTCTGTAGTACCCGCAGCCGCTATGCCGGGCCAGTCAGTAGTCATAGCCGGAAGCAATTTTGGAGCTAGTTCAAGTAGCAATACCGTTTACTTTGGCGCTGCTAAGGCAACAATAACAGCCGCAAGCAGTACTGCATTGACCGTTACGGTCCCGGCCGGTGCCACTTATGCCCCTGTATCTGTTACAACGAGCAGTTGCATAGGTCAGGCCGCATATTCACCTTCCTGGTTTACGCCTACTTACTGCGGTAATCAGATTCTTGGGTCTACCTCATTTACAAGTCAGACAACTTTCACCACCTACGACAGACCATTTAGTGTTGCCTTGGGTGACCTGAACGGAGACGGAAAGAACGAGATGATAGTTGCTAACTATTACCCAAGCTATTACATGTCCGTATTTAAGAATACAGCTACTATGGGCACAATTAATAGCTCATCTTTTGCCGCAAGGCAGGATTATGCAGCTAAGCAGCAACCGTATTATACTCTTGTTCATGATATGGATGGCGACGGCAAGTTGGATGTCGTGGTAGCCTGTCAGCAGAATGGTGGTTCTGTGTATCTGAATACAAGCTCCGGTAGTACAGTTTCACTGGGCACACGCTTTGACTTGCCTTCGGGAAATTATAGCGTTGCGGTTGGAGACTTAGATAATGATGGGAAGCCGGACCTGGTGTTTGCAGGAAGCAATATCTATCTCTATAAGAACAACAGTACCCCGGGTAACCTTTCTTTCGTAGCTGCAGGTAGCTTGGCAGTAAGCGTTATTCATGTGGCAGTAAGCGACTTTGACGGCGATGGTAAAGCCGATATCGTAGGCACGAGCTATGGAAACAGCCAATTAGCCGTCTATCAGAATCAAAACACCCCTGGCGCCCTTAGTAGCTCTTCTTTCGCCGCTCAAACACCGATAACCACCCAGTCCGGGCCCTATGGGCTTTCTGTTGCCGACTTCGACGGTGATGGTAAAGCTGATGTTGCGACACAATGCCGCAATACAGGCGTTATTCAAATTTTTAGAAACACTTCATCCGGTGCCGGGAATTTTGCATGGGCTTCACCTATAGGATTGAGCGGAGGATACTCCATTCTCGGCACAGACATAACGGGCGACGGCAAGCCTGATATCATCCGTGGTGGCTCACCGATACAGGTTTTTGTCAATAATTCTGCTCCCGGAAACCTGACGGCAGGGAGCTTCATTGCCTATAGTACATCCAACCAGATGGCCTACGGAAATGATGAGAATCAGATCGCAGTAGGAGATATTGACGGCGATGGTAAGCCGGAAATGATATCAACAAATGATGGTGACAATAGTATTGGTCGTCCTCCATTTGTTTCGGTTGGCATGAACAATGTCCGCATCGCTTCCCCAACCGTTACCGCCTCTGGTGCTACGGCATTGTGCCAGGGCAGCTCGGTAACGCTTACAGCAAGTAATGGTGCATCCTACCAATGGCTCCTGAATAACGCAGTAATAGCGGGCGCAAATGGACAAACTTGTATTGCTACAACTGCTGGCAATTATGCGGTGACAGTGACAAACAGTACTGGGTGCAGCGCAACTTCAGCTCCCATAGCTGTTACGGTAACAACGGCCTCAGCGCCTTTAGTCTCCAGCCCTGTAACCATTACATGCGGACAGGCAGCTACGCTTACAGCAACGCCTGCTTCAGGCAATAGCGTCCGTTGGTTCACTTCTGCAACGGGAGGAACAGCGTTTGCTACAGGAAATAGTACGAATGTCTCGCCTATTGCTAACACAACTTATTATGCCGAGGGATTCACGACCGCGGGTTCATTTGTAACATCGATAGCCACAAGTGGTGCAACCGCATATGAGCACAATACAATAACTGGAGACGACAGGGGAGGGATAGCTATAAGTCCGAACTATGTCTATTATACCGGCGATAGTTACACCGGTCGTTTTGATAGATCAAACCTGCAAAATGCGACCTCCCTGGCACAACGGGACGGCTTCTTCTCTGATCTTAATGGTAATCTATGGCAGCTGAGTACAGCGGGTAGCAATGGAGCAAGCCTATATGGAGGGGGAATAATCACAAAGCTTTACGGCCTTACAGAGGCGTTGAGCACCTCCGGTACGGTCCTTAACCTTAGCTCGTCGCTGAATATTAGTAGTGGATCACTCATAGCACCTGGACAGGGCTTTGTAATTATTTACTATGCCGGTACTTTTTACAAAATAGACCTGATTACAGGCAGTGTAAACACCATCGGCACCGGCACAATTTCCTTTTCCGGCCCTGAATCGTGGGCTGCTTACGGATGGGCAGAGTTTGATGGGGCAAACTATTACATAGTCTATGTCTCTGATGCAGCTACGATCACAAAGAGGAATGTTACAACAGGTTCAAGCGCCACGCTGCAGAGCTTCTCAAGCCTTAGCGATATGGCTGCCATCATTTTCGACCCATCCCTCAGCCGGATGTATTTCCACCATGAAGGATTTAGCCAATTCCGTAGTGGGGATGAAACTATAGGCTTTGTAGGTGTCACCGCTACAAGTAATGGGGCATCATGCGTCAGTAGCTCACGTACTCCCCTTGCAGTAAGCGTTGCGCCGATCACTGTAACTGTTACTGCAGGTGGACCTACCACTTTCTGTCAGGGTGGAAGTGTATTGCTTACGGCAAGTGCCGGCAGTTCTTATCAGTGGTCAAATGCTGCAACAACCCGATCGGTCACCGTAAATACATCGGGCAACTACAGTGTCACAGTCACAAATGCCAATGGGTGTTCGGCTACTTCTTTGCCGACAGCAGTGACGGTCAATCCATTACCAACAGCGAGCATTAGCGGCACCACAACTATTTGCAATGGCACCAGTACGGACATTGTATTCAGCGGCACACCAAACGCTGTAGTTTCCTACAACGTAACCGCTAACCCTATTCAGACGATCACCCTCGACGCTACAGGCGCGGCGACGCTCGCAGTAGCACCGTCAAACAATACGACATATACAATAGTCAGTGTTACTTCTTCTGACAATTGCACTGCGCTAATTAGCAATCAGACTGCAACGATAACCGTAAACAAGGCTCCTTCATTTGCAGCTTGTCCTAGTGACATCGCAATTAATAATGACCCCGGCCTCTGCACAAAGCTGTTTACTTATGCAGCAGTTGCTACCGGCACTCCGGCACCCGCAGTGAGTTATGCATTTACCGGGACAACCACGGGAGCAGGAACGGGTACAGGATCCGGCTCCACGTTCAATCATGGCACTACAAACATTGCGGTTACTGCAACAAATACCTGCGGTACGGCGAATTGCAATTTCTGGGTAAACGTAATTGATAATCAAATTCCGGTGCTGACCTGCCCGGTGAGCGGCAGCACCGCGAGAAATACCAACACGGGTGCCTGTGGCTATACAATTCAGGGCACCGAGCTTGACGGGACGGCAACTGACAATTGCAGCGTATCGTTGAGTTGGGAGCTTTCTGGAGCACTGAATACCAACGGCACAGGTTCGTTGGCCGGAACAGTTCTTCCAAAAGGAACAACATTCATTAAATGGAAAGCAAACGACGGCAATGGTCATGAAGTAAGCTGTCTTTTTATAGTAATAGTCACGGACAATCAGCCGCCAACCATCACCGCACCGGCCGATGTGACTGTCACTAGCAATCCGGGGCAGTGCTATGCAAGCAACGTCACCCTTGGAACAGCCACTGCTAACGACAACTGTTCTGTCACTGTATCCAATAATGCACCAACGTCCTTTCCGCTGGGTAACACTACTGTCACGTGGACTGCAACTGACGGAGCCAATACTTCAACCGCAACGCAAATAGTTACGGTTAATGCTCCTCAACTGCAGGTGGAGGCAAACTCATCCACAATATCAAATGGTGCAACACTGGTGTCCTCTCAAGACAATACTGATTTCGGTGGTACGCTGCCAGGCATGCCTGTCACAAGGACGTTCACACTCCGCAATGCAGGAACTGCAAACCTGTCTGTAAGCTCGGTTACACTTTCCGGAGCTGACGCTGCTAACTTCAGCATAGGCCAGTTCAATGGCCCGACAACTATAGGCGCTGGTAATTCCAGTACGTTTACTGTCAGCTTCACAGCAACGACCTTAGGCACGTACAATGCAATTGTAAACGTCTACAGCGATGACTGTAACGACCCGATATACACATATGCGGTGCAGGCGCAGATTACATGTTCTATGCCGGCCTTTACAGTTTGTCCGTCCAATATCCTCACAAGTACTACAGTCACAGGCTGTGATAATGTAGTCACTTACGCGGCTTCGTTCTCGGGCCTGCCAACACCGGCTATAAACCACAGCTTTAACGGCAATGCTTTAGTTAGCGGCGATGGCAGCGGTTCAACCTTCAGTAAGGGAATCACCCACGTTGTGTTAAGCGCAACTAACGCCTGTGGTACGGCTAACTGCAGCTTTGATGTAACGGTTGAAGACCACCAGAATCCAACTGTAGCAGCGCCTATCGGATTATCAGTAAATGCAGACGCTGGCAAATGCTATGCAACCATTACAGATCTTGGCATGCCAACGTTTAACGATAATTGCAGCGGCGCTACGATAGCTAATAATGCTCCCGCCAGTCGCTATCCAATAGGTACTACCACAGTCACCTGGACAGCGACCGATGCAAGCAATAATACCGCGACCGCAACGCAGACTATTACTGTCGCTGATAATCAGGCGCCGGTTCCTGCTGTTGCTGTGTTGTCAGAGGTAACAGGGGAGTGTACGGCTTCTGTGACGGCCCCCATGGCTACGGACAATTGTGCCGGGACGCTTTTGGCGTCCACGGCGGACCCGCTCAGTTATGCTTCTCAAGGTACATATACAGTACACTGGGCTTATAGTGACGGAAATGGAAACAATACCTATCAGGAGCAGACAGTAACTGTTCGCGATGTTACAAAGCCTGACATCACATGTCCGCTTGGCATCAGCCATGCCGCCGATGCGGGTTTGTGTTCATACAGTGTAAGTCCTGGTATTGCTACCGCAACCGACAATTGCTCGTCGAGCGTTACTATCGCAGGGCTACGAGACGACAACCTCGCGCTGAATGCTCCTTATCCTGTTGGTCTAACTACAATTACCTGGTCTGCTGAGGATGGTAATGGAAACACTCAGACTTGTGCACAATTGGTAACGGTTACCGATAACCAGGCCCCTGTTATTACGGGCTGTCCGCAAACCGTCATTGCCCACACTGGCACGGGACGTACATCCTGCGATCAGATTGCGACATGGACAGCCCCAACTGCCGTGGACAACTGCGGCTCAGTAACATCAACTAGCAGCCATAATCCTGGAGACCTTTTCCCCGTGGGAACAACGACAGTTACATATACATTCACTGATGCCCACAGCAACAGTAGCGCCTGCACATTCGACGTAACGGTTATAGACGATACCAAGCCGGTAGTCAGTGGTTGCCCAGGCAACCTCACAGTAAAAAGTAATGATGGTAATCCCCTTTTGTGTGTACAAACTGCGACTTGGGTGGAGCCTACGGCTACGGATAATTGTGGCGGCGCCCTGAATTACTTCAGTCGTTCGAATGCCCCTGGAAGCACCTTCCTGCTTGGCGCAAATAATGTGAGCTACGTGTTTAAGGATCCGGCAGGTAATAGCGAAACCTGTGCCTTTATAGTGACGGTTGAAGATAATACCAGGCCTGTTATCACAACTAATGGCTCTAGGGGGCTCAGTAATGATGTTGGCAAGTGCGGTGCCTCCGTTTTGGTTACTGCCTCAGCAAACGACAATTGTTCTGTTGGTAGCCCCGTCGGTGTTCGAAGTGATAGCCAGCCCGTGGCTGTCGATTATCCCGTAGGCACAACCTCTGTAACATGGAATGTGACCGATGCAAACAATGTAACGGCTGTGCCTGTTATCCAAAGTATCACTGTGACAGACAATGAAGCCCCTACTATTACACCACCGGCAGGGACGGTCTCCGCAAATACCTCTGACGATGGCGGCTTCGACTGTGCAACGAGCGTTGCCATAAGCAATGTTGCTACTGCAGATAACTGTTCGGTAACTAAGCTGACATGGACGATGGATGGCGCAACGACAGATGCGTCTCCTACCACGGGCATCAATCAGGTTGGTACGCACAGTTTCAACAAGGGTATTACCAATATTCGCTATACCGTAACTGATGCCAGCAACAACATGTCTGCAGCTACAGTAACAGTGACAGTAAACGATAATGAGGCGCCCATCCTGGTAGGAGTTCCGGCCAGTACGTCGGTCAGCTGCAGTAGTATCCCCGGTGTTCCTGTCGTTACAGCTTATGATAATTGTAACCCTTCTCTGGCAGTAGTTTATAGCCAGGGCACTACGCAAAGTACCAACCCTGCACAAAGCAGTTATTACAACTATACTATCACGCGTACATGGACAGCCACTGACGCTGCTAATCTAAGCACCACACTGACGCAGACTATTACAGTGAGTGACAGCACGCCGCCTACTATAACTGCGCCGGCCAGTGTTACTGCAGGAACGTCTGACAACGGTGGTTATGACTGCGGTACTACCGTTGTGCTTGGTAGTCCAATAGTATCCGATAATTGTGCGCCGGTGGCTAACCTTACGGTGACCGCAAGCGTTGCGGGTACCCAGATCAGCCCAGCGTCCTATCAGTTCCAGAAGGGCACTACGGTCATTACATGGAACGTAAAGGACGTAATAGGAAACACTAATACTGCTACCCAGAATGTAACGGTGATTGATAATGAAAACCCAACCATCAATGCTGCTGGTCTCACACCGGCAAATGGTAAGACCTCTGATAATGGGGTGGGAGACTGCACAACAACTGTTGCTTTAGGCACACCAACCATAAGCGACAACTGTACTGGCATTGCGTCGCTGGTTGCGTCTGTAAATGGTGCTCCCATTGATCCTGCCACAAATCTCTTCCCGATCGGGCAGACTATCGTCAGGTGGACAGTGACTGACGGCTCAGGCCATAGTTCTTATATTGAGCAAACGGTTACTGTGACGGATGATGAAAAGCCTGCCATTACCGCACCGACCGTAATCACGGCTCATACCGCAGATAATGGGGGCTACGATTGCACAACAACCGTCAACCTCGGCACGCCATCAACAACCGATAATTGCACAGGCACAATTTCCGTGGAGGCTAGGGTCAACGGAAATGTAATTAACCCGGCTACATACCCATTCGGGATCGGCACAACGACCGTTTACTGGACAGCCACAGACGCCCACGGCAACACCTCATTGCCGGTTACACAAAGCGTAACAGTTCTTGATGATCAGGCCCCGACAGCAAAATGTAAGGTTTCGCCTGCTCCAATTACGCTCGTAAGCGGAACTGGGTCAGTTCCTGTGACGGCCGCCTTAATTGACGATGGGTCTTTTGATAATTGCGCAAGCAACACGTTATCCTATTCAGTTGCACCAACCAGCTTCAATTGTTCCAGCATCGGCTCCAATCCGGCCACTAATACAGTTATTCTGACCGTAGATGATGGTAAGGGGCATACCGCCACTTGCTCTTCGGTAATGACGGTTATTGGAGAAATTCCGTCGGGCTACATCACCGTCACTCCGTCGGACAACACCTACACGGGTGGTGTGGTTACCAATGTCTATTTAGGATATGGCCCCCAGACAGACACGCTAAAAGCGATATCTACTGGTACTAGCCCCATTACGTCATATAGTTGGGGCGGAAGCACCTTAAGCGGAGCTTTGAGTCCACTGAATGCTCAGAAGGCAGCTTTTGTCCCTGCGTCGAGTGGTACATATAACTATTCTGTTACTCTTACTAATGCATATGGCTGTACTTCCCAGTCGTTGGCAATGTCAGTTCCGTTCTGTGTAAAGGATATCCGGGTGCCGGGGGCCAATGACAAAGTTTACCTCTGTCACGCTAGTTCGAATAATGCAACGAATACACTTTCTGTCTCAACCAATGCAGTGGCCTCCCACTTGACTGGACACGCAGGAGACAGACTCGGGTTATGCGATCAGGCATGTGGTACAACTACTGCGCGCACCCTTGGGGGAAGCAACTATCTGGTAGGGGAAGAAGTAAAGATTTACCCTAATCCGAATAGCGGAAGCTTCACGGTGGAGTTACCCTATATAGAGAATAGGGCATCGATAACAATTATGGACGTGACGGGCAAGATGATTCAACGCCTGGCAATAGGTTACAACGATGGTTATAAGTTCAACCTAAACCTTGGCGACGTAGCAAAGGGAATCTATATGGTCGATGTAATATATGACGATAAGCAGTTTAGAACAAAGCTGTTGATTCAGTAAGAGCTATCTAATTCATTACAAAAAGGCGGCCAAAGGCCGCCTTTTTGTCGTCATACCTGGCATTGGATTCCAATGATTTAAATTATTTAGCAAGAACTTACCGCAGTTTGCAGAGAACTGACGGAGACGTTCCTAAGAATGGGTTCCTATATAACTAAACTAGGAGCTCCCATGTCCCGCACTGGAGACTGTATTAGACAAAGTGCAGCATCAATGTTCAAATTCCTGAGGTGCACCCATAAAATGGCCCATAGCGTTTATTAGAGTAACCGCTAAAATTTATCATAATATACTCCACAGCTACTCCATAATTACTCCATATTTACTTCATAGTTACTCCATAGATACTCCATACTTCTCACCGTTTAGGATTCATGTTCCTGATGGTGTCGTAATCATTTGCAATTACACTGTCCTCTTATCTCACCACGGAGAAATAGACACAAATCCCCTTCAGTCCTCGCTCCTCCCCAGAGGAATCCAGGGTTTAAATATTAAAGGGTAGGGTGGCGAGGCAAGTATGCCAGGTGGGTCCTTTCGTTAATAAACTGTTAGCAGCCCATTTAGACAAGGCCCGTATAATCAGTCCTCAGTCCTACATAGCACATTAGATAACTATTTCCAAAAATTTATTTTCCTCTAACAAACCCCGTTTGGAACAAAATTTGTTCGGGCGGGTTGCTCTTCCTACCTTTGCACTCCCGCGCGTGCACCATTCATTTATTGTAAAAAGCTGTTAGTACAAATCTCATGACCTGTAAGGACAAGGCGAAGCCTTCCCTTCAGGCTTTTTGGCGTCTGTATAAGTCAGCATAAGAATTTAGAAATAGAGGACTCAAAATACTATGGCTAACATAACAAAAAAGACGGCGACCGGCCGTGTCAACTTCGGCAAGATAGGAGACATAGCGGATACGCCCGACCTTCTCGCCATCCAGCTCCAATCGTTTAAGGATTTCTTCCAGCTGGAGACGACGCCCGACAAGCGTAACAATGAGGGCCTGTTCAACGTGTTCAACGAGAACTTCCCCATCACTGATACGCGTAACATCTTCGTGCTGGAGTTTCTGGACTACTTCGTAGATCCGCCTCGGTATACTATCGAGGAGTGTATGGAGCGCGGTCTTACCTACAGTGTTCCGCTGAAGGCTAAGCTGAAGCTGAGCTGTAACGATGAAGAGCACATTGACTTCGAAACCATCGTTCAGGATGTGTTTCTGGGTAACATCCCTTACATGACCCCGCGCGGTACGTTCGTAGTAAACGGTGCTGAGCGTGTTGTGGTTAGCCAGTTACACCGCTCACCGGGTGTATTCTTCGGTCAGAGTGTCCACCCGAACGGTACCAAGATCTACTCTGCACGTGTGATCCCGTTCAAGGGCGCATGGATGGAGTTTGCTACCGACATCAACAATGTAATGTATGCCTACATCGATCGTAAGAAGAAGTTCCCTGTAACGACTCTCCTACGTTCTATCGGCTTTGAAACAGATAAGGACATCCTTCAGCTCTTCGGTATGGCCGATGAGATAAAGGTCGATAAGAAGACACTTGCTGCCAATGTTGGCCGCCGCCTCGCTGCGCGCGTGCTCCGCACTTGGACAGAAGACTTCGTAGACGAGGATACCGGTGAAGTAGTATCCATCGAGCGTAACGAAGTAGTACTGGATCGCGACAGCGTTCTTGACGAAGACAACGCCTCAATGATTGCTGACATGGGCATCCAGACCATCTTCCTGCAGAAGGAAGAAGTGAGCGGTGACTATAGCATCATCTACAATACACTTAATAAGGATACCTCTAACTCTGAGCTGGAAGCGGTACAGCATATCTACCGCCAGCTCCGTGGCTCCGATGCTCCGGATGATGAGACAGCCCGTGGTATTATTGAAAAGCTGTTCTTCTCTGACAAGCGTTATGATCTCGGTGAAGTAGGTCGTTACAAGATCAACCGTAAGCTTGGCCTTGAGATCGATCTGGAGAAGAAGGTTCTTTCTAAGGAAGACATCATCTCCATCATTAAGTATCTCGTTCGCCTGACCAATGGTAAGGCTGAAATCGACGACATCGACCACCTTTCTAACCGCCGTGTACGTACGGTAGGGGAGCAGCTCTTCGCTCAGTTCGGTGTGGGTCTTGCGCGTATGGCGCGTACTATCCGTGAACGTATGAACGTTCGTGACAATGAAGTGTTCACGCCGATCGACCTGATCAATGCGCGTACGCTGTCTTCTGTGATCAACTCTTTCTTTGGTACATCACAGCTGTCTCAGTTCCTCGACCAGACTAACCCGCTGTCTGAGATCACGCACAAGCGTCGTATCTCCGCCCTCGGCCCAGGTGGTCTTTCCCGTGAGCGCGCAGGCTTCGAAGTTCGTGACGTACACTATTCTCACTACGGTCGTCTCTGTACGATCGAGACTCCGGAAGGTCCAAACATCGGTCTGATCTCTACGCTTTGCGTACACGCCAAGATCAATGAGATGGGCTTTATCGAGACTCCTTACCGTAAGGTAAAGAATGGTAAGGTTGACCTGAAGAATAGCACTTACCTGTCTGCTGAAGAAGAAGACGAGGCCAAGATCGCCCAGGCCAACGTGCCTATGGATGATAAGGGCAACTTCACTGGAGTAACAGTAACATCCCGTCAGACGGGCGACTTCCCATTACTTCCACCAGAAGAAGTGGAGTACATGGACGTGGCTCCAAACCAGATCGTAGGTCTGTCTGCATCCCTCATTCCGTTCCTGGAGCACGATGACGCCAACCGTGCCCTGATGGGATCAAACATGCAGCGTCAGGCTGTTCCGCTTATTCGTCCTCAGACGCCTATCGTAGGTACTGGCTTGGAAGGACGTGCCGCACGTGATGCGCGTATTCAGATCCACGCTGAAGGCGATGGTGTTATTGAGTACGTAGACGCAAATGAGATCCACGTTCGTTACAACCGTAACGACAAGGACCGTCTGGTATCGTTTGAAGACGACCTGAAGGTTTATACACTGACTAAGTACAAGAAGACAAACCAAAGCACTTCTATCACACTGCGTCCTTCCGTAAAGAAGGGTCAGAAGGTGAAGGAGGGCGACTTCCTCACAGAAGGTTATGCAACGAAGGATGGCGAGCTCGCACTGGGCCGCAACCTGAAGGTAGCCTTCATGCCATGGAAGGGTTACAACTTCGAGGATGCCATCGTTATCAACGAAAAGGTAGCACGCGAAGATTGGTTTACTTCAGTACACATCGACGAATACGAACTCGAAGTACGCGACACCAAGCTGGGTGAAGAAGAACTGACTTCCGACATTCCAAACGTTTCTGAAGAAGCAACCAAGGATCTGGACGAAAACGGTCTCATCCGCATCGGTGCGCACATCGGCGAGGGCGATATCCTGATCGGTAAGATCACACCAAAGGGTGAAACAGATCCTACTCCGGAAGAAAAGCTCCTCCGCGCCATCTTCGGCGACAAGGCTGGTGACGCTAAGGACGCTTCTCTGAAGGCTCCAAGCGGTGTGGAAGGTATCGTGATTGAGAAGAAGCTGTTCCAGCGTGCTAAGAAGGACAAGAATTCTAAGGTGCGCGAGAAGGCTGCTTTGGAGAAGATTGAAGAAGTACACAGGCAGAATGTAGATGGCATCAAGAATCTCCTGATGGAGAAGTTAATGACGATCCTGAGCAACAAGACATCTGCTGGTGTGAGCAACAACTTCGGAGAGCCTGTTATCTCTAAGGGTGGCAAGTTCAACACGAAGACGCTGGGTTCTGTCGATTACTCAACTGTAAATCCGCTTGGCTGGACTGGCGAAGCTGATACAGATGAAATGATCAACCAGTTGCTGCACAACTACAACATCAAGTACAACGAAGAGCTGGGCCGTTACAAGCGTGAGAAGTTCAATCTCTCTATTGGTGACGAACTTCCTGCAGGCGTACTGAAGCTGGCTAAGGTTTACCTGGCCGCTAAGCGTAAGCTGAAGGTGGGTGATAAGATGGCCGGTCGTCACGGTAATAAGGGTATCGTAGCCCGTATTGTTCGTGCGGAAGACATGCCATTCCTCGAGGACGGCACACCGGTAGATATCGTCCTTAACCCACTTGGTGTACCAAGCCGTATGAACCTCGGACAGATCTATGAAACCGTTCTTGGCTGGGCTGGTGAGAAGCTGGGTGTGAAGTTCGCAACGCCAATCTTTGACGGTGCATCAGTAGACGAAATCGGCGACCTGATCAAGGAAGCTGGTCTGCCTGAGTTCGGTCACACTTATCTGTACGATGGTGAGACTGGTGAGCGCTTCGACCAGAAGGCAACAGTGGGTATCATCTACATGATCAAGCTGCACCACATGGTTGACGATAAGATGCACGCGCGTTCTATCGGTCCATACTCCCTCATTACACAGCAGCCGCTGGGTGGTAAGGCGCAGTTCGGTGGTCAGCGTTTCGGTGAAATGGAAGTGTGGGCGCTGGAAGCATACGGTGCATCCAACATCCTGCAGGAGCTCCTGACACTGAAGTCGGATGATATCATCGGCCGCGCGAAGACTTATGAGTCTATCGTGAAGGGCGATAACGTTCCGAAGGCGGGTACACCAGAATCGTTCAACGTACTGGTGAATGAGCTTCGCGGTCTTGGTCTTGAATTGAAGTTTGACTAATTGTGGTATTCAGTAGAGACGCGGTCATTCGCGTCTCTACCTATATCGCTTCCCAAACTCAAAAAACAACTACTAAAAGAAAACTAATGGCTATAAAGAAAGACCTGAAACCAAAAGCTGGCTTCAGTAAAATAACCATCTCACTCGCTTCTCCGGACAACATTCTGGATCGCTCTTTTGGTGAGGTGCTTAAACCAGAAACCATCAACTACCGTACGTACAAGCCGGAACGTGATGGCCTTTTCTGTGAGAAGATTTTCGGTCCTGTAAAGGACTATGAATGCTATTGCGGTAAGTACAAGCGCATTCGTTATAAGGGCATCGTGTGCGACCGCTGCGGTGTTGAAGTAACGGAGAAGAAGGTGCGTCGTGAGCGCATGGGCCACATCAAGCTGGTGGTGCCTATCGTGCACATCTGGTACTTCAAGAGCCTTCCTAACAAGATTGGCTATCTCCTTGGTACTTCTTCTAAGAAGATGGAGAGCATCGTGTACTATGAGCGCTATGTAGTAGTGCAGGGTGGTGCCGCGGATGAAATGATCCGCACGAAGCTTAACCTGAAGGATAAGGAAGAAACACGCCTCCAGCTCATCACTGAAGATGAGTATCTGGAAATCCTGGACGCGCTTCCACGCGAGAATCAGATGCTCTCTGACGATGATCCAAACAAGTTCATCGCCAAGATGGGTGCTGAGTCTCTTCAGGCACTGCTTTCCCGCATTGACCTGGACCAGCTTTCTTATGATCTCCGTAATGCTGCCGCTAATGAGACTTCTCAGCAGCGTAAGCAGGAGGCCCTGAAGCGCCTCTCTGTAGTAGAAGCTTTCCGCGATGCCAACAGCCGCGTAGAGAATAAGCTCGAGTGGATGATCATGCAGTACATCCCGGTTATTCCACCGGAATTGCGTCCGCTCGTTCCACTGGATGGCGGCCGTTTTGCGTCTTCTGACCTGAACGACCTCTATCGTCGTGTGATCATCCGTAACAACCGTCTGAAGCGCCTGATTGAGATTAAGGCACCTGAGGTGATCCTGCGTAACGAAAAGCGTATGCTGCAGGAAGCGGTTGACTCTCTGTTTGACAACAGCCGTAAGTCTAACGCCGTTAAGGCTGAGGGCGGACGCGCACTGAAGTCACTCTCTGACGTACTGAAGGGCAAGCAAGGCCGTTTCCGTCAGAACCTCCTTGGTAAGCGTGTTGACTACTCTGGCCGTTCTGTAATCGTGGTAGGTCCTGAAATGAAGCTGCATGAGTGTGGTCTTCCTAAGGACATGGCTGCCGAGCTTTTCAAACCATTCATTATCCGTAAGCTCATCGAGCGCGGCATCGTGAAGACGGTGAAGAGCGCGAAGAAGATGGTGGAGCGCAAGGAAAGTGTGATCTGGGATATTCTGGAAAACGTTCTGAAGGGACACCCTGTCCTCCTCAACCGTGCCCCAACCCTGCACCGTCTGTCTATCCAGGCATTCCAGCCTCGTATGATCGAGGGTAAGGCCATCCAGCTGCACCCACTCGTGTGTTCTGCCTTCAACGCCGACTTTGACGGTGACCAGATGGCGGTTCACGTACCACTTTCAAATGCTGCCATTCTGGAAGCTCAGCTCCTGATGCTGGCTTCTCATAATATCCTTAACCCGCAGAACGGTACGCCTATCACCCTTCCTTCTCAGGACATGGTGTTGGGTCTGTACTACATCTCTAAGGGTAAGAAGAGCATTGACGGCCTTGTGATGAAAGGCGAAGGCAAAACCTTCTACTCTCCTGAGGAAGTAATCATCGCGCACAACGAAAAGCGCGTTGACCTGCACTCATGGATCAAGGTGCGCGTTGACGTTCGTAATAAGGAAGGTCAGCTCGAGAAGAAGCTCGTGGAAACAACTGTTGGCCGTGTACTCTTCAACCAGTTCGTGCCTAAGAAGAATGGTTATGTAAATGCCATCCTGACGAAGAAGAGCCTTCGTGAAATTATCGGCGACATTCTGAAGAATACAACCATTCCTGAAACGGTACAGTTCCTGGATGATATCAAGACGCTCGGTTTCCGTACCGCGTTCCGCGGCGGACTTTCATTCTCTATCAATGACCTTACCATTCCTGCCGTAAAGGAAGAACTGGTAGCGGCTGCGCAGGTGGAAGTAGACGAAGTGATGGAGAACTACAATATGGGTCTCATCACCAACAACGAGCGTTACAACCAGATCATCGACATCTGGAGCCGCGTAGATACCCGCGTTACTGAAACGCTGATCCGCGAAATGGCTACAGATAAGCAGGGCTTCAACTCTGTGTACATGATGCTGGATTCCGGTGCCCGTGGTAGCAAGCAGCAGGTAAAGCAGCTTGCTGGTCTGAGAGGTCTGATGGCTAAGCCACGCCGCTCTGGCTCTACAGGCTCTGAGATCATTGAAAACCCGATCCTTTCCAACTTCAAGACCGGTCTGTCGGTATTGGAGTACTTCATCTCTACGCACGGTGCCCGTAAGGGTCTGGCCGATACCGCCCTTAAGACAGCGGACGCCGGTTATCTGACTCGTCGTCTGGTAGACGTGGCCCAGGATGTGGTAATCAACGAAGAGGATTGCGGTACGCTACGTGGTATTGCAACAACTGCATTGAAGGATAACGAGGACATCGTAGAGCCACTCTACGACCGTATCCTTGGCCGTACTTCCCTGCATGATGTATACGATCCATTGACTGATGAGCTGGTAGTAAATGCCGGTGAAGAGATCACTGAAGATGTAGCGCGTGCCATCGACGACAGCGCTATTGAAATGGTTGAGATCCGCTCCGTACTTACTTGCGAAAGCAAACGCGGTGTGTGTGCGAAGTGCTATGGTAAGAACCTCGCAACAGGTTACATGGCGCAGAAGGGCGATGCCGTTGGTATCATCGCTGCACAGTCTATCGGTGAGCCTGGTACACAGCTTACACTCCGTACGTTCCACGTGGGTGGTGTGGCTGGTGCAAGTGCCATCGAAAGTCATCTAAGTGCCAAGTTTGACGGTACCATCCAGTTCGATGGTGTTCGTACCACCACTTATACTAACAACGAAGGCGAAAAGGACACTGTAGTAATCGGCCGTACGGGCGAAGCTCGTATCGTTGATGAAAAGGCAGACCGCCTGATGATCACTAACAACATCCCTTATGGTTCTATCCTTAAGGTGAAGGATGGTCAGAAGATCACCAAGGGTGATGTTATCTGCACATGGGATCCGTTCAACGCAGTGATCATCTCTGAAGTGAGCGGTTCTGTTCGCTTTGAGAATGTAATCGAAGGTGTTACTTATCGCGAGGAGGCTGACGAACAAACCGGCCACCGCGAGAAGGTAGTTATCGAGACTAAGGATAAGACGAAGATTCCTTCTATCATCATCGATGGTAAGGACCAGAAATCATACAACCTTCCAGTTGGCTCCCACATCGTGGTGGAAGACGGCGAAACCGTTCACAATGGTCAGGTAATCGTGAAGATTGCCCGTATCATGGGTCGTAGCCGGGACATCACCGGTGGTCTGCCACGTGTAACGGAGCTGTTTGAAGCACGTAACCCGAGCAACCCGGCTGTAGTAGCTGAGATCGACGGTGTAGTAACCTTCGGCGGTGTGAAGCGCGGTAACCGTGAGATCACTGTAGAAAGCCGTGAAGGGCTTGTAAAGAAGTACCTCGTACCTCTTACCCGCCACATCATGGTGCAGGATGGTGACTTCGTAAAGGCTGGTAATAGCCTCTCCGACGGTGCCATCACGCCAAGCGATATCCTCGCTATCAAGGGACCATTCGCAGTGCAGGAATACCTCGTGAATGAAATTCAGGAAGTATACCGACTGCAGGGTGTGAAGATCAATGACAAGCACATCGAGGTGATCGTTCGCCAGATGATGCGTAAGGTCACTATCGTTGATCCGGGAGATACCAAGTTCCTCGAAGACGATACCGAAGACAAGGCAGATTTTCAGACAGAGAACGACTGGATATTCGACAAGAAGGTTATTACCGAAGCAGGCGACAGCGAAGTGCTGAAGCCAGGCCAGATAGTAACCATCCGCGAGATCCGCGAAGAGAACTCTGCACTGAAGCGCGCCGACAAGAAGGTTGTAGAATACCGCGATGCAGAGCCTGCTACATCAGCACCGTTGCTCCTCGGTATCACCAAGGCGTCACTCGGTACCCGCTCATGGATCTCTGCGGCGTCGTTCCAGGAAACAACCAAGGTACTGTCTCAGGCAGCTATCAATGGTAAGACCGACGACCTGATGGGCCTGAAGGAAAACGTAATTACCGGTAACCTCATCCCTGCAGGTACAGGTATGCGCGACTTTAACGACATCGTCGTAGGCTCTAAGGAAGAAATGGAACTGCTCATGAGCAGCCGCACAGTCCTCGAGTTTGACGAAGACGAATAATTGGAATTAGCATTCAGATTGAAAGACCGCTCAGAGATGGGCGGTCTTTTTATTTTCCAGAAGCGAAACGCTTATTTTTAGTTATGCCTTCAACATATGGTAGGATAATAATAGGACTAGCCCTTCTAACGGCTTACCGTGATATTAGCTATTCACAGAACAGGCACAGTGCTGACTTTTTTCAGACTTATTATACCGGCTGCTGGAAGACAGAATTTGAGGAAGATGGCCATCTCGAAACCAAAAGAGATGGAACCTTCCTCTGGATAAAGCCTAAAACCCGTAACGCAGATACTTTACGGGGCACGTGGCGTATCGTCTCGGTTTATGGCATCCCCTTCAAGTCGGATGCTATATCCCTCAAGTTTCACGATGGACGTAGGAGAAAGTATGAAGTAGGGGTTACTTCACAATCTGCCATTATATACCTGGCCGAGCATCACCACATGCGTAAAGTCAGCTGTGAGTATTAGTCATTCTCTTCGTAAACCGTACAGTGCTTGCCTTCAAGAATTATTTACTTCTTCGGAGAGACTCCCCCCCCACATCCGAGGACGAATTACTACTTCGGGGAGACTCCCGTTACAAATCTGAAGACAAATTGCTGTTTAGGGTAGACTCCACTCGTATATAAATGGACTAATTCGTTTTAAGTATAGACAAGACTCGTACATCTGGATACAAATTGCTCTTTCTGGGAGCATTCCGTCCCTATTTTAGCCACTAGATTTCCACTTGTGCTCTATATCAACCTCCGAAAAATCCTTACGGACCGTGGTATTGAACTCGCTATTCCCTTCCTTGAGAAGGCAGGGCTGGCCCGGTATACTGCTAAGAGGATGCTGGGTAATGGCAATAAATACCTGGCTCTTGAGCATGCAGAGCGCATCTGCCTGGCGCTAAAATGCAGTCCGAACGATCTGCTGGAGTGGTGCCCCGATGTGGGAACAGACGTGCCCGCCGACCATCCACTCCAGAAATTGCGCCCTAAGGAAGTGAGCCTCTCGCAACAATTGCGGCAGCTCAGGCCTGACGAATTGGAGGCTGTGCAGCAGTTCATTGGCCATCTGCAGCAGGCGAAGGAGAGCGCATCCTAGCGCATCAGACGGCTGCATGGCATAAATGTTTTCAGGTGACTGAAATCAAAACTTACATAACCATGCAAACGCTTCATCGCATTCAAACCGGCCTGCTCACATTGGTCCTCCTTTTTGTGGCAACAGTTGCCCGGGCACAAGCCGACATTAAGGTCGACATCAATAAAGGAGGCGGCGGCGGCGGCTGGTACACCAATCCCATTGTCTGGATTGTCGGTGCAGCCGTCTTTATTCTGCTCCTTGTAGCGCTGCTTCGCGGGGGCAGGAAAGATTAAGATTTGATGGTCCATTTTTTCTAAAGACTCTTTCAAAAAACCAACGATCATGAAAAAGATGCTCACTGCAGCCGCATTGCTGCTGGCACTAGGCGTGCCTGCCTTCGCGCAGAACGATAAGCCCGACGACAGCAAGGTGAAGCGTAAGACCAAACATGCTGCCCACAACGTAAAGCAGGGCTACAAGCATACCCGCCACGATGTGAAGCAGGGATACAAGAACACCCGAAGCGATGTGAAGGCCGGGGTAGAGGGAGCAAAGGATAATAAGGAGAGCCGCTAAGATCGCAGCTAAAGAAAAGGGCTTCACCGAAAAGTGAAGCCCTTTTTTATGATGGGCAGGCAATGCTACTTTTTCTTCAGCCATTCCTTAATGGCCGAAGGCTCCATCTCCGTGTAGTACACCTTACGCTCTATCACGCTATTGTTGACAAAATAGATAGAAGGCACATAAGGCCCCGACAGCTTATTGAAGATGCGCGAATCCATCACCAGCGTATGCGGCACAGAGTCGGCCTTCGTATCCTCCATAAACGTCTGCTGATCATTAAAGCCACCATGGCCTAGCACCATAAAAAGAGGAAACTCAGGATACTGACGATGCAGGATTTGCGTGAGGTACGCCGCCTTCGCACAGTGAGGGCAGGTGAGGCTGTATATACAGATGATGTGCTTGCCCTTCTTCAGATCAATCTTTGGCGGAGGGTTACCCTCTGTATAAAGCGAATCAAGAACAATAGGTTCGCGTGCCGTATCGCCGCTGCCATATACTGATACAGGCTTAATCACAAAAGGCACGGTAAAGGCGGCTGCCGTAAGCGCAAAAGCCACAAAGATCATATTGCGATACGGACGCCCGGGATAGATGATCCAAAGCAGGATGGTTAGGGCTATCAGCACCACATTCTTCCAGATGGCAGCCACAGGCTTCATATACAGCCATTCGCCAAAGCAGCCGCAATTGCCATTATTGCCCTGGTGCAGATACAGTCCCAGGAGATATAGAGACAATAAGACCAGCAGCAGAATAGTGGCCTTGTAGGTGACCCGTCGCAGATATATATGGGCCGCCAGCCAGGCGCCTATGGCCCACTCCAATCCGATGAAAATATGCGCGATAACCGATGCGCCCGTAAGTCCGACAGGCAGCACATCCATAATGCTCCATGAGAAAGGCTCGATCGTGCGCAGCTTGCTCCAGCCCGAGATAAAAAAGACAGCGGCCAGCGCCAGGAGCAAGAGCAGTCCGACTGCGCTGCGAAGAATGTAGAGTAGGTTCCGGTTCTTCATAATATGCGTAGGAACGCGCCGCGGCGCGTTCCTACTGTAAAAATGATTGAGAAAATTGTTTAGAACAGCTTGCAGTCCTCATCTGTAGTGATGCCTGTCTGCTGGTCTGAAGAATGCACCGAGTTTTGCTCGCAGAGTGATTTCGCCTTGTCCTTCTTATCGCGGACAGAGTATTCGCGAATGGTACTGTCCGGCAGGCCAGGCTGACCGGAGTACTTAATCTTGCACTGGCACGTAAAGTCTTGTACGCAGGAAGAAAAGGTAACAGCTATTGCGGCAGCGCCGATAAGCAGGGTAGAACGTAGCGTCATCTCCGGTAGAGGGGGTGAAAATTTGCGTTTAAAGATAAGGGGTAAATGTTGATAAGTGGTTAGGTAGACACGTTTGAAAAGTTGGCTTTCCCCAAACGTATCAACTTATGGACCTATCGACACCCGAGCCTACCTTTAAATCATGGCGCAGTCGCAGTTGCATATCACCCCTCAGGCCCTTTTTGACAATCTGGAATTGCTGGCACGGCAGGCGGTAGAAGGCTTTATCATAGGCTTGCACAAAAGCCCCTTCCATGGCTTCTCGGTAGAATTTGCGGAACACCGTCTTTATAATGCAGGCGACCCGCTACGCCACGTTGATTGGCGTGTATACGGCCGCACCGAAAAACTCTTTGTAAAACGCTTTGAAGAAGAGACCAACCTGCGCTGCTGCGTAATGCTGGATACGTCATCATCCATGTTGTTCCCGAAGGATGCAGGCAAGCTCAATAAGCTTCAATACGGTTGTTTTGCTGCGGCCTCATTGTTTCAAATGCTGCGTCGCCAGTTGGACGCGTCCGCACTGGCCCTTTTTGATGAGACAGTCTACTATCAGTCTGAATGCCGCTCAGCCCACAGCCATTACAGGCAATTGATGCTAAAGCTTGATAATACACTGAGGTATGAGGCGCCGCAGAAGAAAACCTCTGCATCGGCAGCTATCCATCAGATAGCAGAGCAGATGCACAGACGCTCCCTGGTAGTCATATTCAGCGACATGATGGAAGATGGCAAAGACGCAGAAGAACTGTTTGCCGCCTTGCAGCATCTGCGCTACAATAAGCATGAGGTTATCTTATTTCACATCGTAGAGGGAAAGCAGGAACTGGACTTCGAGTTTGAGAACCGCCCTTACGAGTTTGTGGACCTGGAGAGTGGCGAGCGTACAAGGTTGCAACCGGCCCAGATAGCCGCGCAATACAAAGCCGGCATTTCATCGTGGCAAAAAGAGTTTGAGGATAAATGCCACCAGTATGGAATAGACCGCATACCGGTCGATCTAAGAGAAGACGTGAGCGCAGTGCTTCATGCATTCCTGCTCAAGCGTGCACGTCTTGTATAGGCACTACTCCTTAGCGAAGCTTGCCTTCTCAGAAGGGCCAAAGGGAATGCTCATAGGATCATCAGGCAAGCTTACGAGTGAAACGCCGGGATCAAGCCAGTGTGCAGCAAGCCCAGCTGGGTTGTAATTAAGCACAATGATAGTCGTAGCCTCAGAGCGCTTCCCGGTGACAGCCCAATTGAAGTTCCATAACGCATCTGCTTCAACGGTTCTAACGCAGCCGTGTGAAGAAGGCGTGGCGAGAGGTAACTGATATTGGTGCACATGTATGCCTCCGTAAAAATTGACAACCCAACGCATCTTCCAGACTTCACCCGGTGGTGCTTCAGTACTCTCCCTGTATTCATCCTTCCAGTTAAAGCTGTAGCGGCCCGCGGGTGTAAGGCTGTTATCCCTGCCTGTGCATACAAGCCCCCAGCGCACGAGGTGCCCGCTTTCATATGCACCGAAGGTCTGCGTGTACTTATCCACCACAAAAAGCTTCGGAAGGCTAGCAGCAGCAGGATATTCCATAGGATAGGGCGAATAAGCCCTGAAGTCGTAAGGAAAATTGTCCGGAATGAGCAGTGAGGCACGCTGCATCATGTACTTTTTGTGTACGCGATTACTCAGTTCTACAATAGCCATGCGTTGGTCGGTACGCTCTCCAGGTAGCGAATCTAAATGCGCCTGTAGCTTCTCCAGCATGGCCTTAGAGTTCTTTCCCGCCTTACCAATATTGTAACGGTGCCAGGTCACGGGCTGAATGTCGTTTGTTGTGCCCTGGCTTTCCAGCAGCGGACCAACCGCTTCCTGATCTACATATCCCTGTGCCTTTGAAAATGGTGCTGCGCAGCCTATCATCAACACCGCTAAAATTCCTTTCGTCCACATAATATCCATTCTAGTTAATTCAGGACCAATGGAATAAAAGCGACGCCAGTGCCGTCTAAAAAAGGAACAATTCAGGGGACTTTAACGTAAAGCAGCAGACCCGCGAAAGAACCGTAATGTGCTTAAGCTACGCCTACGGCAACCACAGGGGCCTCGCACGCGTCGTTCTACCACGGGTAAAAGGCACTTCTGTCTGTATCGGGCCATTGCATATCATGACCTCAAATGCCTGCGCTGTATCTACGCGTTGGATGAGAGTGGGATGGGCCAAAAGGAACCAGTTGACGCATTGAGCAAGCTTCCAGCTTTGATAGGAGAGTGTATCGCCCGGACGCGCAGCTTTTATCAAACTATGGGCCATCCCTTCGTAGTCTTCATTGGGTTGGATGTATACAGGGACAAGCTTTGCATGCCTTGTCAGAGCCAAGCCACTGATGGCCGATGCAGAAGTGTAAAATGCCCTGCCGCATGTAGCTAACAATACACATACTGCAAGCCATTTAATAGCACGTCCATCATTCAGCGCATTCATGAGTGCCCGGGCCAGCAATAAATAAGAGAACACGTAAGCAAACACCCAGTAGCGCCCCTGAAAAAGCAAAGTGTATCCAGAGAGAAGTGAATGCAGCACTGAGACGGTTAAATAAATAGCCAGAGCGTAGACGGAAAGTAATAGCCAATGGGGTCGAGCCGCCTTGTGGCGCTCTATCATCATGCAGATCAGCAGGATTGCCGGTAATGCCGGTAATATCTGTATCAGTGAGGAAAAGACGCCACTACTCGTATTAACAGGCTGACCTAAAGCGGCGGCAAAGCTGCCCAAAGAACTGAGCACCATATTCAGTGGAGTGGCTACAGAGCTCAAAGAATAAATGGCTTGGTGCTCGCGACTCTGCAGTGTATAGATATTTCGAAGGCTCTCCCAGCCATGTAATGGAAGCAGCCAAAGTCCAACAGGCAGTAATATTCCAATTGTGATAGGGAATATTATTCCGAGGAGATTTCTGTTCCAATATGCACGCAGCATATAGATGCCCTGTGCCATGATGATAAATATGGCGAAGAATTGATTGAGCAGCATCAGGCCCCACAACAATCCTAATAAACCTGCACGCCATTTTGCAAGTCGCCGCCGGCACATCCTTAAGACTACGTCACTGGAAATAACGGTAAGTGATATTCCCAGGCTGTAAAAGCGAACGTACTGCGCAAGACCAATAACCACACCGTTGCAACCAAACAAGGCTACTGCAAGCAAAGCAAACTTCGGGTGGATCCCGCATCTCCGCATTAGGCCATACAACAGAGACAGTGCGATCAACATCAGTAATGCCGACAACAAACGCGCATGGAAAGTGGTGACGCCGAATATCCGCAGCCAACCGTGCAGCATGAAAAAATAGGGAAGGCCTTGCCCATTATCACTCATAGCCGTGCTTACCACATTCTGCAGTCTGTAGCGGTCCTTATATTGCCCTGAGCTAAACGTTCGGGTAGGTATCGGCGTATTTATGAAACGCCCAAACTGAGCATAATCGTTGGTGCTGCCACCTGCACCCGTAGCAATATTCATACTGTAGCGTTCGTCGAGATCAAGCGCCTTGTCGCCCAGTCGGTAGATATATACAAAGCAGAACGCAAGTAGAATCACAGACAGGAGTAGCCCATGCTTTGCTGATGTCTTAAGACGTTGGTCATGCATGCTAGTAATAAGCTTGAATAGCATCGCGGAACAGGCTAGAGTGTATGCGCAGCAACTTTACGAATAGTGGCAGGATTACTGATGAAAATTGTATTCAGTATGCTGAATGGGCCATGCTCTTTATTTGTATAACCAGTCTGATCTTGCCAATGGATTGCTTTTGGGCGGACCGGTACCAACGAATAAGTGCGATCGCTTCGCGTAACAGAAGGGCTAGACTCCACAGGATACCGAAACCGTAAACCCTGGAAAAAAAGTCGTCTAAGGCAAGGTCCACTCGGGAGCGCAGTTTGATCTGTTATACGTTGCTGGAGCCTGGCGGTATCTAACAGCGGTCGGCGTAGCGCAGGAGCGAGTGTTTCTCCCTTTGGTGCTATCCTATAAAGTGGTAACAGTAAGCCCATCAAAGCTGTGATGATCACATACGCGCGGTTCAGCGAATGAAAGGTGTTCCTTCGAAGGAGCAGCTGGAAGGCTCTGCATGATCTCCTCTTCGGCTTTAGTTAATAAGGGTAACGATGTTTTGCGCTTCATGGCGTGAACATACGTTATAAAACGTAATCGCCAAATTATTGATCGAACCAGGCACAACGGTACTGTGCTAAATTCTTCACCTCAATGATTGTAGAGCATCAGCGATGAATCTTATCTTGGCTCGTTATGTATAGACGCCTGGTACTGCTTCTTTCCTTGCTTGTTATGCATTGGCATGTAGCCGCGCAAAAGCAGAATATTAGCGGCTATGTGGATGATACCCTCAGCCGCGTACCATTGCAGGGGACGGTGATTACAGTAATCAAAGCTTCAGACACCACACTCTATGATTTTACGCGGGCAAAAGTGGACGGCTCTTTTTCGGTAGACATTGATACCGTCGGGACTTTTATCCTTGAGCTCTACTTTCCTTCTTATGCCATGTACCGCACCAGCGTGAGGGTGGAAAAGGGAAAGGATGTTGCTCTGGGACATATACCTCTTGTAACCAAGGCACACCTGCTTGAGGAGTTTGTCTTCCGCAAAAAGCAAAGTGCCATCCGCATTAATGGCGATACTACAGAGTTCGCTGCCGACTCCTTCAAAGTACAGGAAGGAGCATCTGTAGAGGAACTGCTGAAGAAGCTACCAGGCATACAGATAGACCAGAATGGGACCATCACCGCACAGGGCGAGCAGGTGCAGAAGGTGCTGGTGGATGGTGAAGAGTTTTTCTCAGACGACCCGGCATTAGTGACCCAGACATTGCGTGCAAAGACAGTAGAAACAGTGCAGGTGTATGATAAAAAAAGTGATGCTGCGCTGCAGACGGGCATAGAGGACGGTAAGCGTGAGAAGACGATCAATCTGAAGCTGAAGGAGAATATGAAGAAGGGCGCTTTTGGCAGAGCTCAGGCTTCTGGCGGCACGGATGGATATTACGACAATCAACTTATGGTAAATGCCTTTAAAGGCATGCGACAGCTTTCCCTGTTTGGGATTATGGGCAATAATGGTACTACTGGGCTGGGGTGGGCCGACCGAAACAAATATGGAGGCAATAACTCTATCTATATTCCCAACGAGATCATGATGGGCTCATTTGATGAGCTGTTTGGAGATGGGCAGTACAGCGGCGAAGGGATACCGGCTGTAAAGACAGGCGGTGCCCATTATGCCAATAAATGGAATGAGGATAAAGAGCACCTCACGGGTAACTACCGCTATTCAGACCAAAACACAAGCTCTGAGGGAAATACCAATACGCAATACCTGCTGCCGGACTCGGTGCTTTACACCAATCAGCACCGGACGGGCAATAGCAATACGGAACGCCATGCCGCGGATGCGCGTTTTGACGTCAATCCTGACACCGCATCTACTATAGGGGTAACGCTGAATTATGACCAGACGCGCAGTGTCAGCAACTCTTCATTTTATTCAGAAACGCGAAGCGATGACGGGCTCATCAATAACAGTGCGCGACAGATCAGCAATGATGTGGACAGCCGTCAGTTTAAAGCTGCACTGAGCTACAACCGAAAGTTTGCCAGGAAAGGACGCAGCATGTATTTCTATGGTGTCTTTGGGCAGAAGACCACGGACGGAACTGGCTATTTATTTGCCGACAATCATTTCTTCACCGGGCAGACAAGGGATGATACCACTGACCAGTACAAGACTAGCCACTCGAACGTCCACTCCTACTACGCGCGCAGCGCATATACCGAACCGCTTTCAACGACGCTGTATCTAAACCTCGGTTATAGCTTGAATATTGCTGACAATGAGTCGTCATTACTGTCGTACAACAGGCGGGCCGGCAGTGAATGGAATGATATACCGGATAGTGTGTACAGCTCCTCTTACAGGTATGCTGTGGCCGCACACAATGGCAGCTTTGCACTTAACCTGAAGGTTGAAAAGCTCAGCCTTACGCTTGGTGCATCTGTTTTTCAAACCGTCTTTAACCAGGATGATCTTTTTACCGGGAAGAGTTATAAACGGAACTATCAGAACTATGCACCGAATGCCGTGGTGCGATGGTCGCTCAAAAAGCAGACAAGCGTGTCGATGGAATATGAGGGCAGAACGGAACAGCCCACTTTGCAACAGATACAGCCCATTCGCCAGAATCCTGATCCGCTGAATATCTCTGTAGGTAATCCCGACCTGAAGCAGTCTTTTACACACCAGGTGAATGCCCGCTTTAGCGACTATAAGACATTGAAGGGACGTTCTGTTTACATAGGCGTCAATGTGGGACTGACGCAGGACGCAATCAGCCAGACTCAGACTATAGATAATGGAGGCCGACGCATGTATCAGTACATTAATGTGAACGGCAACTATAACGCAAACCTATATGCAGGTACAGACTGGAAGTTCCAGAAGCAGGGTTTAAGATTGAACGCCAGTACCAATATCCGTACCGCGCACGACAACAATGTGTTCAACGGTACCCGGAATGAGAGCGACTTTCCAGCACATTGGGATCCTAAGCTTAGAATTCCACGTGGACAAGTTGTCGCG
>JADMIO010690338.1_pt1 | contig 30678 bp, 25 predicted proteins | sample 8958161 | NCBI WGS metagenome assembly JADMIO01 (sample SAMN16585339, study PRJNA669376) | soil metagenome | isolation source: Crop rotation soil | place: USA: Cullars Rotation, Alabama | collected 2011 | reverse complement strand
TGCTGGCGGCGATCGCCTTCTATGTGCTTTCGGCTATCGCGATCGTTTCGGCGTTCGCGGTGATCGCCGCGCGCAATCCCGTGCACTCCGTGCTGTTCCTGATCCTGACGTTCTTCAACGCAGCGGGCCTGTTCGTTCTGCTGGGCGCCGAGTTTTTGGCGATGCTGCTGGTGGTCGTCTATGTCGGCGCCGTCGCGGTGCTTTTCCTGTTCGTCGTCATGATGCTCGACGTCGACTTCGCCGAGCTGAAGCAAGGCTTCTTATCGTACGCGCCGGTCGGCGCGCTCGTCGCAATCGCGCTGGTGGGTGAGATCGGCTTGGTGGCGAGCGCCTCTGTTTCGGCAGGCGGGGCGCCCATTGCCTTGGCGCCGGAGACGCCCAGCACAATCACCAATGCCGAAGCGATCGGGCGCGTGCTCTACACGGACTATCTGCTCGTCTTCCAAATGTCGGGCCTGGTGCTGTTCGTCGCCATGATCGGCGCGATCGTGCTGACGCTTCGCCACCGCGTTGGCGTGCGTAAGCAAGATATCCACGCGCAAGTGGGCCGTCGCCGCGCCGAGGCAGTTGAACTCAAGGACGTGCGGCCAGGGCAGGGGCTCGGCTGATGGAAATCACGCTCGCCCACTATTTGTTCGTCGCCGGTGCGCTCTTTACGATCGGAGTTTTCGGCATCTTCGTGAACCGGAAGAACGTCATCATCATCCTAATGTCGATCGAGCTCGTATTGCTCGCGGTGAACATCAACCTCGTGGCGTTTTCTGCGTTCTTGCAGAACATCCAGGGCCAGGTGTTCGCGATGATCGTGCTGACGGTTGCCGCCGCCGAGGCCGCAGTGGGTTTGGCGATCCTCGTCACGTACTTCCGCAATCGCGGCAACATTGCCGTCGAAGACATCAACCAGATGAGGGGCTGACGCGGTGCAGTTTTCACCCGAAGTCCTGATCGTCGTTGGCCCGCTTCTGGCGGCGGCGTTCGCCGGTCTGCTGCAGCGCTACATTGGCGACCGTGTCGCCATGGCGGTGACGACGGCGTCTGTCGGCCTATCACTCGCACTGTCGATCCCAATCTTCGCCGATTTCGTCTGGGGCGAAGGGCACGCGCGGCTGATCGAAATTTTCCGCTTCATCGATGTGGCGGGTTTCACCTCCACCTGGAGCGTCCGCATCGACACATTGTCGGCGGTGATGCTCGTCGTCGTGAACACGGTGTCGTTCCTCGTTCACGTCTATTCGATCGGCTACATGGCCGAGGATCCGCACCGGGCGCGGTTCTTCTCGTATCTCTCGTTCTTCACCTTCGCGATGCTCGCGCTGGTGACGGCGAACGACTTCCTGCAGCTTTTCTTCGGCTGGGAGGGCGTGGGCGTCGCCTCGTATCTGCTGATCGGCTTCTGGTATCAGAAGCGCTCCGCCAACGACGCGGCCATCAAGGCCTTTATCACCAACCGTGTCGGTGACTTCGGCTTCGCGCTTGGGATCATGGCCGCGTTCTTCTGCTACGGCTCGATCCAGTACGACCAAGTCTTCGCCCAGGCCGCCGCGCATCCCGACATGATGCTGGGTGTTGGCACGTTCCAAGTCCGCGCAGTCGAGGCGGTCTCGTTCCTCTTGTTCATCGGCGCGATGGGCAAGTCGGCGCAGTTCTTCCTGCACGTGTGGTTGCCCGACGCGATGGAAGGCCCGACGCCGGTCTCAGCGCTCATTCACGCGGCCACGATGGTGACCGCCGGCGTATTCATGGTCAGCCGTTGCGGCGATCTTTTCCAGATGGCGCCGTATGCCTCGGGCTTCGTCACAGTGATTGGCGCTACTACGGCGCTCTTCGCCGCCACGGTCGGCGTGGCGCAAAACGATATCAAGCGGGTCGTTGCTTACTCAACCTGCTCGCAGCTCGGCTACATGTTCTTCGCCGCCGGCATCGGCGCCTACAACGCGGCCATGTTCCACCTTTTCACGCACGCCTTCTTCAAAGCGCTGCTGTTCTTAGGTGCAGGTTCGGTGATCCACGGCCTGCATCACGAGCAGGACATGCGCAACATGGGCGGCGTGCGCAAACCCATGCCGATCACCTGGGCGATGATGACGATCGGCACTTTGGCGCTGATCGGCTTCGGCATTCCTGGGCTCGGCGGTTTCGCCGGCTTCTATTCGAAAGACGCCATCATCGAAGGTGCCTTCATGTCGAACGCCATCGGTGCGCAGTTCGCGTTCTGGTGCGGCATCACCGCGGCGTTCCTAACGAGCTTCTATTCGTGGCGCCTGGCCTTCATGACCTTTGAAGGCACATTCCGCGGCAGCCACGCCGCCGATCACGCCCATGGTCACGGCGAAGAGGGCGCGCCGGAGCCGGATGCGCACGCGCACGGCGATCACGGCCACGGCGCTGCGCACGCGAAAGCCGACGGCTCGGCGCCGGCGCATGAATCTCCTTGGATTATGCTGGGCCCGTTGCTCGTGCTCGCGGCAGGTGCCGTCTTCGCCGGCGCGATCTTCGCGCCAAGCTTCCTCGGTGAGGGCGCGCACGAATTCTGGCGCGGCGTCTTTCCGTTGCATGGCGGCGAAGAGCATCATGTGCCCGCGGCCGTCGCTTGGGCGCCGCTCGGCGTCACCGTCGCTGGCTTCCTCGTCGCCTGCTTGTTCTATCTCTGGCAGACGGGCGCCGCGAAAGCGCTGGCGAAGGGGCCAGTGTGGGCCTTCCTCTACAACAAGTGGTACTTCGACGAACTCTACGACTTCATCTTCGTCAAAGGCGCGCGTGCGCTGGGCGACATCATGTGGAAGTGGGGCGATCAGAAAACCATCGACGGGCTTGGACCTGATGGGGTCGCCGCATCATCGCGCTTCTTCTCGCGCGCGCTGCGCCGCGTGCAGACGGGCTTTGTCTACCATTACAGCTTCTTGATGCTGATCGCGGCGGTGGCGTTTGGCGCTTACGCGATCCTGGCCGGCGCGGGGAGCGGGCGATGAACGAGATGTTCGCCAGCTGGCCGCTTCTGTCCATTGTCACGTTCCTGCCGGCGGCGGGCGCAATCTGGGTGCTCGCAGCGCGCGCCATGCTGCGTGGCGAGAACACCGGCTTCGATCAGGGCGTGCGACTAATTACGCTGATCATCACCATCGCCACCTTCGTCGTGTCGCTCTTCGCCTTCGCGCTCTTCGATCCGAGCCGCTCCGGCTATCAGCTGGTTGAGAGCGTGCCGTGGGCCTTCGGCGCTTCATATCGGATGGGCGTCGACTCGCTGGCGATGTCGCTCATCATGCTGACGACGTTCCTGACGCCGCTCTGCATTCTCGCGAGCTGGACGATCGAGAAGCAGGTGACGAGCTACATGGTGCTCTTCCTGCTGCTTGAAACGCTGATGATCGGCGTCTTCTGCGCGCAGGACATCGTTCTCTTCTACTTCTTCTTTGAAGCTGGCCTCATTCCGATGTTCATTCTCATCGGCGTGTGGGGCGGGCAACGGCGCGTCTACGCTGCTTTCAAGTTCTTCCTCTACACGTTGCTCGGCTCCATTTTGATGCTCGTGGCGATCGTGGCGATGATCGTCATCGCCGGGACGTCGAGTATCGAAGGACTGACTCACTACGCGCAGACCGTGGGCTTCGACCAGAACGTGCAGATATGGCTCTGGCTCGCCTTCTTCGCGTCGTTTGCGGTGAAGCTGCCGATGTGGCCGGTCCACACTTGGCTGCCAGACGCCCACGTTGAGGCGCCGACCGCGGGCTCTGTGGTGCTGGCGGCAATCCTTCTGAAAATGGGTGGCTACGGTTTCCTGCGCTTCTCGCTGCCGATGTTCCCGGACGCGTCGCATTTCTTCACGCCGATGATGTTCGCGCTCTCGGTGATCGCCATCGTCTGGGCGTCGCTGGTGGCCTTCCGCCAAGTCGATATGAAGAAGCTGATCGCATACTCGTCCGTGGCGCACATGGGCTTTGTGACCCTCGGCATCTTCTCCGGGACGATGCAGGGCATTCAGGGCGCGATCTTCCAGATGCTCTCGCACGGCATCATCTCAGGCGCTCTCTTCTTGTGTGTAGGCGTTGTCTACGACCGCATGCACACGCGCGAGATCGCGTTCTACGGTGGGCTCGTGAACCGCATGCCCGTGTACGCGGCGATCTTCATGCTGTTCACGCTTGGCAATGTCGGTTTGCCCGGCACCAGCGGCTTCCCCGGTGAAATCCTCACCATGGTCGGCGCCTTCCAAGTGAACGCGCTCGTCGCGGCGGGCGCCTGCCTGGGTGTGATCTTCTCGGCCGCTTACGCGCTTACGCTCTATCGCAAGGTCGCCTTCGGCACGATTGAAAACCCGAAGCTCGACGGCATCACCGATCTCGAAGCGCGCGAGTGGATCACGTTCGTGCCGCTCATCATTGCCACTTTGATTATGGGCCTGGGGCCCAGCTACGTGCTCGACTTCACGCGCGCATCCGCCGAGGCGATCGCCGCCGCCTATGCAGGACCAACACCATGACCTCGCCGCTGAACGATCTCATCGCCAGCGGCCAACATGCGTGGCCGGAATTTGTCCTCGTCGCCTTTGCGCTCTTGGGCACGTTGGTCGGCGCATGGGCTAAGGACCGCGCCTTCCTCGTTCTGTCCGCCGTTGGTGTCGTTGCCCTGATCGCCGCTGGCGGGATCGCCATTGTCAATTCTCCGGTCGCCCCGGTTTCGATTTTCCAAGGATCGTTGGTCGTCGATGGCGTCGCTGTTATCGCCAAGGTGCTCATCGCGTTCTCAGCGGCGGCGACGCTGGCGCTCGGCGCGGATCACTTCAACCAGGTGAACGACCGGCGTTTTGAGTTTCCGATCCTGATTGTCTTGGCCGCGCTCGGCATGTTCGTGATGGTGTCGGCCCAGGACCTGATCAGTCTCTACATTGGGGTCGAGTTGCAAAGCCTGGCGGCGTACGTGCTGGCGGCGTGGCGGCGTGACGACGCGCATTCGTCCGAAGCAGGGCTGAAGTACTTTGTGCTGAGCGCGATCTCGTCGGGCCTTCTGCTCTTCGGATCCTCGTTCGTTTACGGGTTCACCGGCTCGATCCATTTCGACGCCATCGCCGCCGCGGTGCACGAAGGGGCGGGCGGTGTGGGCCTGGTCTTTGGCCTCGTGCTGATGCTCTGCGCGCTCGGTTTCAAAATGTCCGCAGCGCCGTTTCACATGTGGACGCCCGACGTCTACGAAGGCGCGCCCACGCCAGTCACAGCGTTCTTCGCCGCCGCGCCCAAAGTGGCTGCGGTCGCGCTCATGGCGCGCGTTCTCTACGGACCATTTGCAGGCATCGAGGCGCAGTGGCAGCAGGTCGTGGTGGCGCTTTCGGCGATCTCCATGGTGTGGGGCTCCGTCGCCGCGTTGCTGCAGACCAACCTGAAACGCCTCATGGCTTATTCCTCGATCAGCAACATGGGCTTTGCGCTCATGGGCCTCGCGGCCGGCGCCGAGCAGGGCCCGTCGTCTGCGCTTCTCTACCTTGCGCTCTACCTGCCTGCGAACGTCGGCATCTTTGCGCTCATCCTTGCCATGCGCCGCGCCGGACAACCTGCCGAAACGGTCGCTGATCTCGCAGGCCTCGCGCAGAAACGGCCTTGGATGGCGACGCTATTCACGATGCTGCTGTTCTCGATCGCTGGGATCCCACCGTTCGCGGGCTTCATCGGTAAGCTGCTTGTCTTCCTGGCGGCAGTGCATTCAAACCTGATCTGGCTCGCTGTTGTCGGCGGCATCGCGGCAGTGATCGGCGCGGGTTATTATTTGCGCTTGCTCGCTTCGATTTGGTTCGCACCGCCTGCAGGCCAGTTGCAACCGGCGAGCGGCACGATCATGCTCACCGCCACGGCGGCTGCGGCGCTCACCTTCCCCATCCTGGTGTTTGCGCTGGGCGCGCTCGAGCAATGGACCCAGGCCGCTGTGCGGATGTGGTTCTGACAAAAGGCGGCAGCATGATCGACGCGAGCGCGCCGGTCGAAACGTTCGAGGAAATCGACTCCACCATTTTGGAGGCGCGCCGCCGCGCCGACGCCGGCGCAGTTTCGCCAGTGTGGCTGATCGCCAAGGTGCAAACGGCTGGACGCGGACGACGCGGACGGGCTTGGGCGTCCCTCGAAGGCAATCTCATGGCGACCTACGTGTTCGCCACGAACGAACCGCCCGCGCGCATCGCGCTCTTGGGTTTCGCGGCTGGTGTCGCGATTGCCGAAGCCATGGATGAGATCATCGGAGCTGGACGCGCAACGCTCAAATGGCCGAATGACGTGCTGATTGGCGGCGAGAAGAGTGCGGGCATCCTTTTGGATTCAGGCTCTCTCGGCGGTGGTCGCACGTGGGCGGCGCTGGCGTTCGGCGTGAACCTCGCCGTTGCGCCAGAGGGGCTGGATCAAGCGACAACTAGCTTGCGCCAACAACTCCCACCGGATGCGTTGGCGCCGACGCCGCTCGATTTCCTACGGCGTATCCGTCCCAAGCTTGAAGCATGGTCAGCGCGCATCGAGCGCGATGGTTTTGAGCCGTTGCGCACGGCTTGGCTGTCGCGCGCGCATGGGCTCGGCCAGGTTGCGCGTGTGCTGCAAGGCGAGCAGGCCATCGAAGGCCGCATCGCGGGCCTCTCGCCACGCGGCGAACTTGAGTTAGACACTGAAACCGGCCGCCGGCTCATCGCCGCCGGCGATGTCCTGCTACCCAACGCGGCGTAATCCCATGCTTCTCGCTATCGACGTCGGCAACACCAACACCAAGTTCGCGGTCTGGGACGGTCAGACCTGGCGCGCGCAATGGCGCGCCTCCACCGACACGACGCGGACGGCCGACGAATATGCGCCGTGGCTCAACCAGATCATGCAGCTGAGCGGTCTCTCGTTCGCCGATCTCACCGCCTGCATCGTCTCGACCGTCGTCCCGCAAGCGCTATTCAATCTGCGCAATCTTTCGCGCCGCTACATCAACGCCGAGCCCATGGTTATCGGCGAGGACGGGCTAAAGCTTGGCATCGATGTGCGCATCGATAAGCCGAACGAAGCAGGCGCCGACCGGCTGGTGAATTCCGTCGGCGCATTCATCACCTATGGCGGCCCAGCCATCGTCATCGATAGCGGCACAGCGACGACGTTTGATATTGTCGGCGCGGATGGCGCGTTCGAAGGCGGCATCATCATGCCGGGGATCAATCTCTCGCTGCAGGCGTTGCACGAAGCGGCGGCGCGGCTGCCGCGTGTGGAAATCCGCGATCCAGGCCGCGTCATCGGCAAGGACACGGTGAGCGCCATGCAATCGGGCATCTATTGGGGATCGATCGACATGATCGAAGGCCTCATCCGCCGCATCAAAGCCGAATACGGCAGGCCGATGAAGACCATCGCGACGGGGGGCGTGGCCTCACTGTTCGAAGGGTCCGCGATGCCGATCGATATCTGGGATCAGGATCTGACATCGAAGGGGTTGCTCGAAGTCTTTCGCAGGAACGGCGGCAAGCTTTGACGAAAGCGAAACCAGACGACGAGCTCGTTTTCCTCCCGCTCGGAGGCTCAGGCGAGATCGGCATGAATTTGAACGCGTACGGTTACGGCCCGGCCGACGCGCGAAAATGGATCATCGTCGATATCGGCGTCACATTCGGTCGGGAAGACACAACGCCGGGCGTCGATCTCATTCTTCCGGACCCGCAGTATCTCGTAGAAGAACGCGAGAACATTCTGGGCATCGTGCTCACGCATGCGCACGAAGATCATATCGGCGCGCTCGCCTGGCTGTGGCCGCGCTTGAAGGCGCCGGTTTATGCGACGCCCTTTACCGCGGCGCTGGTGCGAGAAAAGCTGAAGGAGCGGGGCCTGCTGGAAAAAGTCCCGCTCACCCTTATCCCTCTCAAAGGCAAGCTTGAGCTTGGCCCATTCGACATCGAGTTCGTGACGCTCACGCATTCGATCCCAGAGCCGAACGGCCTCGCGATCCGCACGCCGCTCGGCATGGTCTGGCATACGGGCGATTGGAAGATCGATCCGGATCCGCTCATCGGCGAGACCACGGACGAAGAAACGCTACGCGCCATGGCGGACGAGGGCATCCTCGCCATGGTTTGCGATAGCACCAACGTCTTCGTCGAAGGCACGACCGGATCGGAAGCCGAAGTCCGCGAAAAGCTGACGCAAGTGATCGCTGGCTGCACCGGCCGCGTCGCGGTGACAGCGTTTGCATCGAACGTCGCCCGGGTTGAGACGGCATTGCAGGCGGCGCGCGCGTGCGGCCGCACACCCTGCCTCGTGGGGCGCTCAATGCACCGCATCGTCGGCGCGGCGCAAAGCGTGGGGCTGTTGCAGGACATTCCCCATCTCATCGATGAGGAAGAAGCTGGCGGCCTGCCGCGAGAAAATCTGCTCCTCCTTTGCACGGGCAGTCAGGGCGAGCCGCGCGCGGCGCTCTCGCGCATCGCCCGCAATGAGCATCGCCACGTCACTTTACGCGAAGGGGATACGGTGATCTTCTCCTCGCGCGTCATCCCCGGCAACGAGATGGCGATCCACGCCCTCTACAACGCATTCCTCGAACGAGGCGTGAAGCTGATCACGGCCGACGAAGACCACCTCATCCACGTCTCAGGCCATCCGGCGCGCGATGAGTTGAAGCAAATGTACCAATGGGCGCGGCCCCAGATCGCGGTGCCTGTCCATGGCGAGCGCCGTCACATCCTCGAACACGTGAAGCTGGCGCAGTCGCTGCAGGTGCCGGAAGCCATCGCGCCCAACAACGGCGATCTCATTCGCCTCGCGCCGGGACCCGCGGCGCTGGTCGATGAAGTCCCCTCTGGCCGTCTGTTTGTCGATGGTGCGACGATTGTCGAGGCAGACGACGATGCGCTCCGCGACCGGCGCCGCATCGCTGCGGAAGGCGCGATCCATGTGACGTTCGCCTTGAACGCGAAGAGCGGCATAGTCGCCGGACCTACGGCGTCGGTGCGCGGCCTTGCCACGGAGGATGAGGAAGAGTTCGACCTCGCCCTGGCGGACTTGGAGGGGGCAGCCAAAGCCGCCTTCAACAAACTCGGCCATGCCGAACGCGACGACGACGAAGCCGTCGAGGCCAACGTGATGCGAGCGGTTCGCAAGGCAGCGGAAAAGCTGTGGCGAAAGCGCCCGCTAGTCGACGTAAGCGTGTTGCGTCTCTAAGTTGCTCCCGGGGACAGGGAGTAGGGCGCCATGATTGGCAAGTTAAATCACGTGGGCGTTGCTGTGCCGTCCATTGAAGCGGCGAAGGCGACGTACCGCGATCTTTACGGCGTCGCGGCCGACGCCATTACAGAGACACGCGAACTTGCCGAGCAGGGCGTGCGCTTTGCTTTCGTCAATCTGCCGAACAGCCAAATCGAACTGATCGAGCCGCTGGGCGCGGACTCGCCCATCGTCAACTTCCTGGAAAAGAATCCCAAGGGCGGGCAGCATCATGTCTGCTTCGAGGTCGCCGATATTTACGCCGCGCGCGACGAGATGGTGATCCGTGGCGCTAAGGTGCTGAACGAACCGCGCATCGGCGCGCACGGCACGCCAATCATCTTCGTCCACCCGAAAGATTCTCACGGTGTGCTCATCGAGCTCATGGAAACGCCGAAGGCCGCGCACGCATGAACGTGCCGATGAGCATCGCTATCTACATTCTGCTGTGGTGGCTTGCCTTCTTCACAATGCTCCCGCTCGGCGCGCGTAGCCCACACGAGGCGGACGAGCAAACCGTGCCGGGCGTCGATCGGGGCGCGCCCCGCATGCACAATCTTCGGCTTAAGGCGCTGCTGGCGGCGGGGATCGCGGCGCTTTTGTGGCTTCTGGTCTATTGGGCGGTGACGCACGACTTCTTCGCCGTCCGCGCCGATTAGGCCGCGTTGCCGCCGCCGCCGGCTCAGTCTATCCAGGCGCCGGAGAGGTTTTTCAGGCAATGCACGCGCTGCGCGTCACCCGCCAAGGTGATTTTCCCGAATGGTACCAGACCATCGTCCGCGACGCGGACTTGGCCGAGCTGTCGCCAACGCGCGGGTGCATGATCATCAAGCCGTGGGGCTACGGCATTTGGGAACGCTTTCAGCAGGAGATGGACCGGCGCATCCGCGAGACCGGCCACGACAACTATTATTTCCCGCTGCTCATCCCGCTCAACTTCATCGCCAAGGAAGCCGATCACGTTGAAGGCTTCGCCAAAGAAATGGCGGTGGTGACGCATCATCGCTTGAAGAAGATCGACGGCGAACTGAAACCCGATCCCGAAGCCGAACTCGCCGAGCCGCTAATTATTCGTCCGACATCAGAGACGATCATTGGCGATGCATTCAGCCGCTGGATCAAGTCGTATCGCGATCTGCCGTTCAAGCTGAACCAGTGGGCCAACGTGATGCGCTGGGAGATGCGCACGCGCCTTTTCCTGCGCACGGCCGAATTTCTCTGGCAAGAGGGTCACACCGCGCACGCCGACGAAGCGGATGCGATGGAAGAGACGATGCTGGCGCTCGAGATCTATCGCAGCGTCGTCGAGGACGTTCTGGCGATTCCCGTGGTCGTCGGCGAGAAGCCGGAGAACGAGCGTTTCCCGGGCGCCGTTCGCACCTATTCCATCGAAGCGATGATGCAGGACGGCAAGGCGCTGCAGGCGGGCACTTCGCATTATCTCGGCACGCACTTCGCCGAAGCACAGAACATCCGCTATCAGGACAAGGATGGCGGCCAGACACTCTGCCACACGACGAGCTGGGGCACGTCCACACGGCTCATCGGCGGCGTCATCATGGTGCATGGCGACGATGACGGTCTGCAAACGCCGCCGGCGATTGCGCCGCGCCAGATCGTCATTGTGCCAATGCTTCGCGGCAAGCCCGAGGACGCCGAACTGAAAGCGTATTGCACGGCCCTTTGCGCTGAGTTGAACAAGCAGCACGCCTTCGACGAGCGCGTGCGCGCTTACGTTGACATGAAGGATGGCAAGCCGACCGACAAACGTTGGGATTGGGTGCGCCGCGGTGCGCCGCTTCTCTGTGAGATCGGTCCGCGTGACGCCGCCAACGGCCAAGTCACCTTCATGAAGCGCAACGATTTGCGCGACGGCGAGAAACTCAAGTCGCACAATCTCTCGCGCGAGGACTTCGTGGCGCAGGCGCCCGCGCTGCTTCAGACGATGCAGGGCGAACTCTTCGCCGCCGCCAAGGCGCAGCTTGAAGGCAACATCCGCAGCTTCGACAACTGGGACGACATCGTGCGGTATTATGGAACCGCGGATGATGAGCGTGAGTTCAAGGGCTGGGCGCGCGTGGCGTGGTCACGTCCGTCGGGCGATGCGCTGGAAGAAGTCGGGGATCGGTTGAAGACGCTGAAACTCACCATCCGCAATGCGCCGCTGAAGCAGCCGTCGTCGTTCGGCGCCTGCATATTCTCGGGCGCACCGGGCATCGAAGAAATTCTGATCGGACGGTCGTATTGAGCATGAAGGGCACATCCAGACCTTTCGGCCTGTTCGAGCGCATGTTGGCTGGTCGCTATTTGCGCGCCAAACGCCAACATGGCGGCGTCGCGCTTATCTCCATCATCTCGGTGTTGGCCATCCTGCTGTCGGTCTTCTTCCTGATCGTCACGATGTCGGTGATGAACGGCTTCCGCGAGACGCTACTTAATCGCATCCTCGGCGTGAACGGCCACGTCTATGTCGACGTGCACAACATGCCAGGCAGCGAGATCGAGCGCTTGGCCCGCCTGGCGCGTCAGGCGCCCGACATCGTGCACGTGACGCCGATCATCAATGCACAGGCGCTGGCGACGTCGGAAGGCTTGGCTGCTGGCGTAATCGTGCGGGGTATCCCAAGGGCGCAATTGCAGCAGTTGCCCATCGTCGCCAACAGCATCCGCCCCGGCGGCAGCTTCAATGGCTTTGAGGGCGTGGAATCGCCCACGATCCTTGTCGGTGACCGCCTCGCAGCTTCACTGGGCGTCAACGAAGGACAAGCGCTCTCCATTCTGTCCCCGCAGGGTGCAGCAACGCCGTTCGGCCTGACGCCACGGCGAAAATCGTTCTTGATCGGCGGCGTCTTCAGCGTCGGCATGTCGGAATTCGACTCGACGCTCATCTACATGCCGATCGAGCAAGCGCAGGTGCTGTTCAGCCGCGGCGACGGCGCCGATGAACTGGAAATGCGCATCCGCAATCCCGACCGCACCATGGCGGCGATGATGGAGCTGCGCGACCGTCTGGGACCCGATGTGACGATTTACGACTGGCGCGCGAAGAGTCAGGGTTTGGCCGATGCGCTAGTGGTTGAGCGCAACGTCATGCGCCTCATCCTGATGGGGGTTGTGGCGCTCGCGGCGCTCAACATCGTCACCGGCCTCATCATGCTCGTGAAAAACAAGAGCCGCGACATCGCAATCCTACGCACCATGGGCGCCACGAAGGGCGCGGTTATGCGCGTGTTCTTTATGGCCAGTGCTTCGCTGGGCGTGATTGGTCTCTCACTAGGCCTGACGCTTGGCGTCTTGTTCTGCATCTTCATCGAGCCGATTCAGAACTTCCTGTCGGCCGTGATCGGTTTCGATATCTTCCCCGGCACCGTCTATTCGTTGGAGACGCTGCCGGCGCGCGTCGAATGGCCGGAAGTGGCGATGATCGCGTTCTTCACGATCCTGGTGAACTTCTCCTCGACCATGCTGACGGCCTGGTGGGCGTCGCGCTTCGATCCGGTGGAGGCGCTGCGCTATGAATGAGATGTCGCGCCCCGCTGACGCCGTCGCCGGTTTTCCGGTGCTGCGTCTACGCAACCTGTCGCGCCGCTATCAGTCCGGCGAGAGCCAACTCGTGGTCCTCGACGGTGTCGATCTCGATCTCTCCGCTGGTGAAATCGTCGGTCTCATTGGACCATCGGGCTCCGGCAAGTCATCGCTTCTGCATGCAGCAGGGATGCTGGAGCGCCCCTCGGACGGCGATGTTTATATCGAGGGAGATTCAGGTTGGGACGCGAGCGATGAAGTTCGCACTGCCATTCGGCGCGACCGCATCGGCTTCGTCTACCAATTCCACCATCTGCTGCCGGAGTTCGACGCCATCCACAACGTGGCGCTGCCTGCATTGATTGCCGGACGGAAACGCCGCGAGGCGTTGGCGGAAGCCGAGCGTCTGCTTGGCGTTATGGGGCTCACCCAGCGTATTTATCACCAACCTGCTCAGCTCTCCGGCGGCGAGCAGCAGCGCGTGGCCATCGCCCGCGCGATGATCAATCGTCCAGCGCTGATCTTGGCCGACGAACCCACGGGCAATCTTGACCCGGATACATCGACGACCGTGTTTGCAGCGTTGTCGGACATGGTCCGCAACGAAGGCGCGGCGGCGCTTATCGCCACGCACAACATGGAACTCGCGCGCTACATGGATCGGGTGATGAGCCTGGACCATGGGAAATTGGTGCGCCGGAGCTAGGGCAGGCTGGCGCTAGCGCCTATCTTTGGGGCCTACGAATCATGCCTCAGCCCTTCATTCATCTCCGCGCGCGCTCGGCCTATTCGCTTCTTGAAAGCGCGATCCAGGTCAAAGGGCTCGTAAAGCTCGCCTTGAAGCACGAGATGCCGGCGCTGGGGCTGGCGGACCACAATAATCTCTTCGGCGCGCTAGAGTTTTCGGAAGCGGCGGCAGAGGCCGGCGTTCAACCCATCGTCGGTTGCGCACTGGAGGTGCGGGGCGAAGGCGGCATGGCCGGCGCGGTCGCGCTGATCGCGCAGAATGCCGCGGGCTACTCAAACCTGATGCGGCTTTCGAGCGCCGCTTACCTTGAAGCGGCCGCGAACGAAGAAGCGCACGTGCCGGTGGAGCGGCTTTGCGAGAATGCAGAGGGGCTGATCCTGCTCACAGGCGGCGGCGACGGCGCTTTTGCGCAGATGCTCGCCGAAGGAAAGACCGATTTGGTCGAGGCCGAACTGCAACGCCTCGCACAGGTATTCGGCGCGCGCGTCTACGTCGAACTCAATCGGCACAACGAACGCATCGAGGCGGACACGGAAGGCGCTCTGATTGAGTTGGCCTACAAGCTCGGGCTGCCGCTCGTCGCCACCAACGACGTTCGCTTTGCCACGCGCAAAGATCACGCCTCGCACGATGCGCTGATGTGCATCGCGGCGTCCTCGTACCTCGGTGAGGAAGACCGGCCTCGGGTCACGGCTGAACACTACTTCAAGAGCGCCGACGAAATGGCGGAGCTGTTCGCCGATCTCCCCGAGGCGATCGCGAGCACCTACGAGATCGCGCGCCGCTGTGCCTACCGCGTCGAGAAGCGCCAACCGATCCTGCCGTCATTCGACACCAAGCGCGGTCGCGATGAAGCAGCCGAGCTGAAGGCGCAAGCTGAAGCAGGTCTGAAAGCGCGGCTGAAGGCGCTCGGCGACAAGCTCTCGGCACCGGTGGAGACGTACGAAAAGCGCCTCGCTTACGAACTCGGCGTCATCACCCAGATGAAGTTTCCGGGCTACTTCCTAATCGTCTCGGACTTCATCAAGTGGGCCAAGTCGCAAGCCATCCCCGTCGGCCCCGGCCGCGGCTCCGGTGCAGGCTCGGTTGTCGCGTGGGCGCTGACCATCACCGATCTCGATCCGCTGCGGTGGGGCTTGCTGTTCGAACGCTTCCTCAATCCAGAGCGCGTCTCGATGCCGGACTTCGACATCGACTTCTGCCAAGAGCGCCGCGGCGAAGTCATCGAGTACGTGAAGAACAAGTACGGCGAAGATCGCGTCGCCCAGATCATCACGTTCGGCACGCTGCAGGCGCGAGCCGTCGTGCGTGACGTTGGCCGTGTGATGCAGCTGCCGTTCCACCAAGTGGATAAGCTAGCGAAGCTCATTCCTGCAAACCCGGCGAACCCGGTGACACTGAAGGATGCGCTTGAACTTGAACCTAAACTCAAGGAAGCGCGCCGGAACGAAGCCGAGGTGCGTGCGCTGATCGATACCGCGCTTGAACTCGAGGGTTTGTATCGCAACGCTTCCACGCACGCCGCCGGCGTTGTGATTGGCGACAGGCCTCTGCAGGACCTCGTCGCGCTCTACCGCGATCCGCGGTCAGACATGCCCGCCACCCAGTTCAACATGAAATGGGTTGAGCAGGCGGGCCTGGTGAAGTTCGACTTCCTGGGGCTGAAGACACTCGACGTCATCGATAGCGCCGTGAAGTTCTTGGAGGCGCGTGGCATCAAGATCGATATCAATGATCCGAGCTATGATGATGAGAAAACCTACGAATTGATGCAGTCAGGTCTGACCTTCGGCGTGTTCCAGCTCGAAGGTCAGGGCATGCGCGACACGCTGCGTAAGGTGAAGCCAACTTGCCTGGAAGATGTCATCGCGCTCATCTCGCTTTATCGCCCCGGCCCGATGAAGAACATCGACCGCTTTGCCAATGTGAAGCACGGGCGTGAGCAACCGGACTATTTGCACGACACCTTGAAGCCGATCCTGGAAGAGACGTACGGCGTCATCGTCTACCAGGAGCAGGTGATGCAGATCGCCCAGGTGCTCTCGGGCTATTCGCTTGGCGAAGCCGACCTGTTGCGCCGCGCCATGGGCAAAAAGCAACCCGCGGAGATGGCGAAGCAGAAGTCGCGCTTCATCGAGGGCGCGAAGGAGCGGGGTGTGAATGAGAACCTCGCCTCGCACATCTTCGATCTCGTTGAAGAATTCGCGGGCTATGGTTTCAACAAATCACACGCCGCCGCCTATGCGGTGATCGCGTATCAGACTGCGTTCCTGAAGGCGCACTATCCTGTCGATTTCCTCGCCGCGTCGATGAGCTTGGATATTTCCAACTCCGACAAGCTCGCAAGCTTCGCGCAGGACGCCAAGCGCGTTGGCGTTCAAGTGCTGCCGCCGGACCTCAATAGGTCGGAGGCCGATTTCAGCGTTGAGCCGACCGAGGAAGGTGTCGCCATTCGCTATGCTTTGGGCGCAGTACGCAATGTCGGCGTCATGGCGATGCAGACCGTTGTGGGCGAGCGCAAGACCAAAGGCCCGTTCAAGGCGCTCTACGATTTTGCCGAACGCCTTGACCCGAAAGCGGTGAACAAGCGTCAGCTCGAAAATCTTTCAAAGTCCGGCGCGTTTGACGCCATGGAGCCTGACCGCGCGCGCGCGTTCGCGGCGTGCGAAATTATCGCGGCGTATGCACAGCGCGCAGCCGAGGAGCGCGCCAGCGCGCAGAGCAGTCTGTTCGGCGCCGAAGAGCCAAGCGCACGTCCAGCGTTTCCGAAGGCGCCGGCGTGGTCGGCGCAGGATCGCCTGGACGCCGAACGGGAAAGCGTCGGCTTCTACCTTTCCGGTCACCCACTCTCGGATTTCTTCATCGACGGCGCCGATCGCTACTACGCTCACGCCGACATTCTCGAAGAGGGCGAAACCGAGCCTCGCTCGTACGCCATGGCCGGCGTTGTCCGCCGCGTGCAGTATCGTCCGGCGCAAAGCGGCGGCACGCTCGCCTTCGTCTCAATGTCGGATCCGACAGGCGATTTCGAGCCGATGGTGATGCCCGAGCACGTCGCCGCAGCTCGGGAGATTCTGGAAGTCGGCAAAGCTTACGTTTTCCGCGGCCGCGTGCGCTGGCGCGATGGCGATCTGAAAATGGCCGCCGATACTTTCGAGCCGGTGGAGGCGGCGGAGGCTCGCACAGCGGAAGACTTGCGCATCATCCTCAAGGAAGGCGCGCCGCTCGATCTGCTGGCGCAGACGATTGCGGCGCTGCCTAAAGCCAATGGCGGCGAGATGCGGCCGCTGCGTCTCATCCTGAAGCTGAAGGATGGACGCGAGATCGAGGTCAAGGCGCGTTCGATGGTGCCTGCAACGCCCGCAGCGCGGGCCGCCCTCAAAGCTGCGCGCGGCGTTGAGCGGGTGATCTAGCTCAGAGGTAGCGCAGCAACAGCGCGTTACTCCTGGCCTTCACGCCCGCGAACCAGAGGCAGAGCGGGTAAAGAACGATCAGCACAGCGAGCCACGCCGCGTACACGCCCCATAGCCCGACGCCGTACCCGTCCGGCGGCCTGAGGTTTGGTCCGACTCCCGACCAGAAGAGATAATCCGTCGGCCATCCGAACACGCGCGCGCACAGGAGCGCGCCGCCGTGGATCAGGAAGATGTGCAAGATGTAGAAGAAAAACGGCGCGCGCCCATAGACCTTAAAGGGCTGCATGAGCCGCATCGTTCGACCGTGCGCCTCGATGGTGCCGACGACGCCGAAGAAGATCAGCAGCACGCCAAGCGTCAGCAATGAGAATTGCAGCGATGGCGGATACTTCTCGACATTCAGGAACGCGAGCACCTGTTGGGGGTCGTCCGGTGCAATGCCCCCGCCAACGCCAAGCACGCGCGCGGTGATGAAGAGCGCGAGCAGGACTGCGCCGACAATGAGGGTGAGCGCGCCGCGCGGTTTCCCATCGCGCAGCAAGAACGGCGCGCTCGCATAGCCCAGCATCATGATGCAGAGCCACGGCAGCAGCGGATAGAGCACGATCTTGGGGCCAACCACCGGCGCCGCCCAAACGCCGCCTGTGCCGATGAGCGCCCAAAGTTCGCCGTCCTGCGATGGCAGCAGGCCCAGCCATTGATCTTGCAGCACCATTGCGGCGATCGCTGCGATCAGCAGGATAATGCGCGGCGCAAAGATCAAGGCGGCAAGCGCGACCATCGAGGCCCCAAGGCCCCAGAGCACGCCGAACCAGAACCAACCGCTGAACCCGAACGACCAAGCGATGCCCATGACAGTGAGATCGAGCGCGATAAGCCAAATACCACGCGTGACGAGGAAGCCAGCGAGGGCGCTCTTCTTCGTGCCGCCGAGTTCCGACATCGATGCGCCAAATCCGGCGATGAAGAAGAAGCCTGGCGCACAAAGGTGCGTCACCAACCGGGTGAAGAACCACGCGGCGTCAGTCTGACTAAGGTCAACCGGGTCGAATTGCGCATTCGCGAAATAGATGCGCGCATGGTCGAGCGCCATGATCGCTACGATCAGCCCGCGCGTGATGTCGAGCAAAAGAACGCGATGCTGCATTTCTTCCTCGCAAACGTCCGGCAGCGATTCACACCCGCAGAGGCCGCGAGACAAGCCCGTTCGTCGCAAGATTTCCCCCAAAAGGAGGACGCGACAGCCCGCTAGGCGGGACGCGAAGCCACAAGTCTCGCCAAGTTCGTCTCTGCGCCCACGCGTGCTTCTTTGATGCGCTGCAGGATAGCCATCGCTTCGGCATCGGTGCGCGTCGTGCCGTAACCCCAGATGCGCTGAGTGTTGAGCCAACCGCGCATCTCCTTGTTTTCGGTCCATCGCTTTCCGGCGCGCATGTCAGCGAGCGTGCCGCGCGGCCAATCCGCGGCCGACCAAGCGGCGGGGATGGGTGTGCAAAGCGCATTCTTCTCAGCGTCGTTCGCGTAGGCGGTCTCGACATGTGCGATCGCTGCGGCGCTGATGCAGATGAGCTGCGAGCGCACCATCTGCACCGCGATCTTGTCGCCGTTGAATACAGGTTCGGTCGGGCGCCGGCTCAAGGCGCGCGCAGAGCAGTCAATGTAGAGGCAATCTGGATCGGCGGCGATCTTGCCGTTCTCCAGGATCATTTCGTGCGGCGTAATCGCACGCACATATCCGAGGCGCACGATGTCCTTGATCGTGCGCATCAGTTCGAGCTCCGGCCTTGAGACGACGGCGCCGCGATACATGGCGGGACGCATTGCCGGATCGATGCGCATCAGTTGGCCGGCCTCTTCGAGGCGATCGAAGAGATTGTCGAGACTTTCGGCCGCAGCGGCCGCTTCCATCTGACTGGCAAATCCCCCCATGCTTTGCTCGAAGAACTGATCGCCGGGTTGCAGCGTTGCGCGATCGGCAACCCAAGCGTCGCGCGGCATGATCCAACGGATAGCGTTGGGATCTGCTCCGGACTGCAGCAACCACACCGCAACATCCATCGCGGTCTTTCCGCTGCCGACGATGCAGTAACGCCGGCCGTTCTCGATCGCGTCGGGCAAACGGTGAGGCGTTGTCAGGTTCACGCCTTCGGCGACGTCATAATCTGGCGTGCGCGTGGCCGGCGTCTGGGTGTCGAAAAAGGTGGTGTCGACGAGTTTGCGGAAACTCAATTTTTGCACGACGCCTGCATTCGAGATGAATGAGCCATCCGCGCGCACGTCGCAGTTCGGGAAATACCGAACGCGGCCGGACGGGAGCAGCCGCTCGTTCATCAGCGCCTGAAAGTAGGAAAGGACTTCTTTGCCGCTTGGGAGCTCGTGATAGCCCTTGTTGAGACCAGTCTCGTTCAGCCGCCCCGAGAGGAGGGGCCGCCAATTGGCGCCGTAGAAATTCGCCGGCTGGTGCAGGGTCACGAACGGATAGGCATCGTTCCAGTGGCCGCCCGGACCCGACCGCCGGTCAACAATGGCGATCCGGGCGTCAGATTCAGCGAGCATCTGATCAGCGAAGACGAGGCCGACGGCCCCGGCGCCCACGATGAGGTAGTCGACGTCCGGCATTGGAAGCTCCTCAGGCCACCGGGACCCTATTTCGTTCTCCGCGGGATGCTTGGAGGCCGCTGGGAGATTGCCTGAAGATGGCGCCCAGGGCTCTGGCTTGCCTCCCAGAGCGCGTCCCCCTATATCCGCCCCTCACTTCGCACGCGGGAGCGGCGGGGCGGTCTGAAAGCGGCCGTTTCCTCCATCCGGTCCTGGGAAACCAGGTCTCTTCCGCGGCGGCAAACCGGAAAAGGAACGAACTTATGGCGCTGCCTGACTTCAGCATGCGTCAGCTCTTGGAAGCTGGCGCGCATTTCGGACACCAGACCCACCGCTGGAACCCGAAGATGGACCGTTACATCTTCGGCGAAAAGTCCAACATCCACATTCTCGACCTGTCGCAAACCGTGCCGTTGTTGCACGCGGCTCTGGTGAAGGTGCGCGAAGTCGCCGCTTCCGGCGGTCGCGTGCTCTTTGTCGGCACCAAGCGTCAGGCCGCTGACCACATCAAAGCTGCCGCGCAACGCTCGGCCCAATATTACGTGAACTCGCGCTGGCTCGGCGGCACGCTGACCAATTGGCAAACGGTGTCGAAATCGATCGCGCGTCTGCGCGAAGTGGAAGCCATCATCGCCGGCGGCGGCGTTGGCCTCACCAAGCGCGAAGTGCTGAACCTCACGCGCGAACGCGACAAGCTTGACCGCTCGCTCGGCGGCATCGCCTCAATGGGCGGCATCCCGAACCTGATGTTCGTGATCGACACCAACAAGGAAGCGATCGCCGTTCAGGAAGCGCGCAAGCTCGGCATTCCGGTCGTCGCCGTCGTCGACTCGAACTGCGATCCGGACGAAGTGACGTACCCGATCCCAGGCAATGACGACGCGGCGCGCGCGATCCAGCTCTATTGCGATCTCATCGCCGACGCGGTCCTCGATGGTCTGACCGAGAGTCAGGTGCGCGGCGGAACCGATATCGGCGCTTCGGCGCGTCCTCCGGTCGAACCGGCGGTACGCCAAGTCGAACGCGCGCCGCAGCCGGTCGAGTCACCGATGGAAGGCCCGAACCCGGCCAACTACTGACGCAGAATACGTAGGAGTACGAACATGGCGGAAATCACCGCTGCGCTGGTCAAAGACCTGCGCGAAAAGACCGGCGTTGGCATGATGGACTGCAAGAAGGCGCTCGCCGAAAACAACGGCGACCTCGAAGCGTCCATCGATTGGCTGCGCGCCAAAGGCCTGTCGAAGGCCGCGAAGAAGGCTGACCGCGCCGCTGCCGAAGGCATCGTCGCGATCGCTCTCGGCGTCGATCATGGCGCTGTGGTCGAACTCAACTCGGAGACGGACTTCGTCGCCCGCAACGGCGACTTCCAAAAGGCCGCCGGCGGCTTTGCCAAGCTCGCGCTCGCTAATGGCGATCGCGATGCGCTGCTCAATGCCACGTACGAAGGCCAGAAGGTCTCCGACGCGGTGACCAACCTGATTGCGACGATCGGCGAGAACATCACGCTGCGCCGGTCGGCCAAGCTCGACGTGAAGCAAGGGGCGATCGCGGCCTATGTCCATTCCAAGGTGGACGGCACGGATCACCTTGGCCGGATCGCAGTGCTGGTGGCGCTTGAGTCCAGCGGCAACAAGGCTGAACTCGAAAGCATCGGCAAGAAGGTCGCGATGCACATTGCCTCGGCCAATCCGCTGGCGATGACGGAAGCCGACATCCCTGCCGACCGCGTCGAGCGCGAGCGGACGGTCTTGCTTGAGCAACTCAAGGAAGACCCGAAGGCGGTGGGCAAGCCGCAGCAAGTTCTCGACAAGATGGTCGAGGGCCGGATGCGGAAGTTCTTCGAAGAGTCGGTCCTCACGAAGCAGGCCTTCGTCCTCAACCCGGACCAAACCGTCGAAGCGGCGGTGAAGGAAGCCGAGAAGGCCGTCGGTGCGCCGATCAAGCTGAAGGGCTTCGTGCGCTTCGCCGTCGGCGAAGGCGTCGAGAAGAAAAAGGATGATTTCGCTGCCGAAGTGGCGGCGATGCAGGGCAAATCCTAAAGCGGAACCGCCGCCGTTAGCCTTTGCGCCAACGGCGGCGGTGGCGCTATGTTGCGCCCCATGAGCCTCGCCGAAACCAAGCCGAAATCCGTACCGACGCCCGCGTACAAGCGCGTGCTTCTAAAGATTTCCGGCGAAGCCCTGATGGGCGATGGCCAATACGGCATCGATCAAGACGTCTGCGCACGCGTGGCGGAAGAAGTGCTCGCCGCGGCGAAGGCGGGCACAGAGATGTGTCTCGTTATCGGCGGCGGAAACATTTTCCGTGGCATGGCCGGTGCAGCCAAAGGCATGGAGCGCGCCAGCGCCGATTACATGGGCATGCTGGCGACGGTGATGAATGCGCTCGCCATGCAAAACGCAATTGAACGCGCGGGTGGCGAAGCGCGCGTGCTGTCGGCCATCCCGATGGCCACAGTGTGCGAACCCTACATCCGCCGCCGCGCCGTGCGGCACATGGAAAAGGGCCGCATCGTTATTTTCGCCGCCGGCACCGGCAACCCGTTTTTCACCACCGATACTGCGGCCGCGTTGCGCGCAGCCGAGATGGGCTGCAACGCGCTCTTCAAGGGCACGCAGGTCGATGGTGTTTACACAGCCGATCCCAAGAAGGACAAAACCGCGACGCGCTACGATACGCTCACGTATCACGAAGTGCTGGCGCGCGATCTCAAAGTGATGGACGCGTCCGCGATCAGCCTGATGCGCGACAACGGCATCCCCATCGTTGTGTTCTCGATTCACGAACGCGGCAACCTCGCCAAGGTGTTGGCCGGCCGCGGCGTCTGCACCACCATCTCTGACTAGGACGAGCAATCATGGCTCAGCCACAAGCTTGGAAAATCGACGACTTCAAGAAGCGCATGGACGGCGCGTTGACGGCGCTTCAGCACGAATTCGGCGGGCTACGCACGGGCCGTGCGTCGTCGACCATTCTCGATCCCATCACGGTCGAAGCATATGGCGCCGTGACGCCGCTCAATCAGGTCGCGAACGTCAGCGTGCCCGAAGCCCGCATGCTTTCCGTGCAGGTTTGGGATCGTTCGGTGGTGCAGGCTGTCGATAAGGCGATCCGTGCATCGAACCTGGGTCTGAACCCCATCATCGACGGTCAAACGCTGCGCATTCCGATCCCGCCGCTCACCGGCGAACGCCGGCAGGAGCTTGCGAAGATCGCCGGCAAATATGCCGAGCAAGCGCGGGTGGCGGTACGCAACGTGCGCCGCGACGCGATGGATCATTTGAAGAAGCTCGAAAAGGACCACGTCATCAGCCAGGACGAGCACAAGCGCCACGGCGACGAGGTTCAAAAGATCACCGACGACCACATCAAAAAGATCGACGAAGCCTTCCGGCATAAGGAAGAAGAAATCACGCAGGTTTAGGGAGACTATTCCTGCACATGGCGCAAACCGCACCTTCCCCGACCGCCCCGCGCCACGTCGCCATAATTATGGACGGAAATGGCCGCTGGGCGCGCGCGCGGGGCCGTCCGCGCACGTTCGGTCACGCCGAAGGCGTCGAAGCATTGCGGCGCACGGTCGAAGCCGCCGGTGATCTTGGCATCGGCTATCTCACCGTGTTCGGCTTTTCGACCGAGAATTGGCGCCGGCCCATCGAGGAGGTGAACGCACTCTTCGATTTGCTGCGTCTCTATGTGGCGCGCGATCTGGACAAGCTCGCGCGCGAAAGAGTGCGCGTGCGCGTGATTGGCGAGCGTACCGGTCTGCAGGCGGACATTCTGCGCATCATTGATGATGCCGAAAACAAGACGCGCCACAACGACAAGCTCAATCTCACCATCGCCTTCAACTATGGCGGCCAGGACGAGATCGCACGAGCGGCGCGCCGCGCGGCCGAAGATGTTGCGGCCGGCAAACTCAAGCCATCGGAGATCACGAGCGAACGCTTCGACGTTTATCTCGACACGGCGGGACTGCCTGCGCCCGATCTTCTCATCCGCACATCGGGCGAGTCACGGCTCTCGAACTTCATGCTGTGGCAGGCGGCCTACGCAGAGTTCGTGTTCGTCGATGTGCTCTGGCCGGACTTCGGCAAGGAGGCGTTAGTCTCCGCCATCGACACATATCAACGCCGCGAACGTCGCTTCGGGGGGTCCGAGCCTGAGCCGCGCTGAGCCGGCGCAAGCGGCGCGCCGCGAGCGCTCCGATTGGTCCGATCTGGGCCCGCGCATCGCGTCAGGGTTGGTGCTGGCGAGTGCTGGCGTTGCTTGCGCCATTTTTGGCAGCCCATGGCTTCCAGGCATTTGCGGCGCCGCAGTTGTCGCCATGAGCTACGAATGGGCGCGCATGAGCGAGCCGGACGCGTTCATGCCGGCATTTTTGTTCGCGTGGGTCGGCTCGCTCGGCATGGTGATGTTCGCGAGCTGGCATCAGCTTTGGTACGGCGTCGCTTGGATGGCGGCATGTGCGGTCATCTCAGCAACGCGCAGACGCACGCTCACCGGCATTATCGAGACGTGCGGCGGAACCCTCTACATTGGATTGCCCTGCGGGCTCTTCGTTTGGTTGCGCAATCGCGGACCGGAGGGCCTGGAGACGATCCTCGCGCTTTTCGCGATCATCTGGGCTGCGGACATTTTCGCCTATTTTGGTGGCAAGATCATCGGCGGTCCCAAGATCGCAACCGGATTGTCACCCAACAAAACCTGGTCGGGCATTATCACGGGAACAATTGCCGGCGCTATCGCTGGGTATGGCTGCGGCACTCTGTTTCACGCACCGCCGAATTTGCTGCTGGCTTGGTTTCAGATCGGCGCCATTGTCGCCTTCACGGGACTCATGGGTGACCTTTTCGAATCTTTCCTGAAGCGCCGCTTCGGCGTGAAGGACGCGAGCCGGCTCATCCCCGGCCATGGCGGTGTGCTGGATCGCATCGATAGTCTGATGGCGGCGACGCTTTTGGTCGGCGCGGTGGTCGCGTTCGGACCGCGCGCGCTGGCGTTGCTCTTCGGGAGCGGCCTGTGAGCGCTGACGGCCGCAGCGTTTCCATTCTGGGCGTCACCGGTTCGGTCGGACGCTCCACCATTCAGGTGATCGAAGAACTGCGTGCGCAGGGGATGACGATCCCCGTGGAGGCAGTGACCGCCGGGGGCAATCTCGCAGCGCTGGCGGAGGCGTGCAGGCGGCTCAAGCCACGCTTCGCGGCTGTCGCTGATGCGAGCCAACTCGCCGCGGCTAGGACCGCCCTCGATGGCTTCGGGGTAGAGGTGGGCGCCGGGCAAGCGGCCCTGGAGGAAGCGGGGGCCCGACCCGCAGATTGGGTAATGTCGGCGATCGTGGGGGCTGCTGGCCTTGCTCCGACCATGGCGGCTGTCCGCCGCGGTGCGATGGTGGCGCTGGCCAACAAGGAGTGCCTGGTCTGCGCAGGGCCGCTCTTCATCGAGGCGGCCAAAGCGCACGGAGCGACGCTCCTGCCCGTCGATTCCGAGCACAACGCGATTTTCCAGGTGCTCACTCACCCCGCCAGGGTGGAGAAATTGACGCTGACTGCGTCGGGCGGGCCGTTCCGTACCGCCAGCCGGGAAGCCATGGCCGCGGCCACCCCGGACCAAGCCTGCGCCCATCCGCGTTGGAGCATGGGGCGAAAGATTTCCGTCGACAGCGCGACGCTCATGAACAAGGGGCTAGAGCTCGTCGAGGCCTCCTATCTCTTTGATCTTGCGGAAACTTCGATCGACGTCCTGGTCCATCCTGAGAGCACGGTGCACAGCCTCGTCCACTTCGTGGACGGCTCTGTCCTGGCTCAAATGGCCTCACCAGACATGCGCATCCCTATCGCCTACGCCCTGGCGTGGCCTGATCGGGCGCATGTTTCAGCGGCCCGGCTGGACCTTGCCGCGCTGAAGGCGCTGACCTTTGAAGCGCCGGATACCACCCGTTTTCCAGCTCTCACGCTCTGCCGGGCAGCCCTCAAGGCCGGCTCGGCGCAGACCTGCGCCCTGAACGCGGCCAACGAAGTTGCAGTGGCCGCCTTCCTGGAGGGGAGAATTGGCTTCCTCGACATCTGCCGGACGGTCGAGGATTCACTGTCAAATCTAGAGGGAAACGAAACAGCGCTTATCGCAAAAACGCCTTCATCCTTCGATGATGTGGCGGCGGTGGATCAGGCCGCGCGGCGCGCGGCGCAACGGATTGCGGGAAGCCTGGCGGCGGCCTAAAGGCTGATTGCGCTCTAAAAAATCATAAGCGCGGGGAAGGAAACGGGTCGGATGGACATCGCGCAAAGCCTTCAGAACGTCTTTGTCTATCTGGCGTCGTTTGTCGTCGTTCTGAGCGTTGTCGTTTTCGTCCACGAGTTTGGCCACTTCCAAGTCGCGCGTTGGCGCAAAGTCGCCATCGACACCTTCTCCATCGGTTTCGGAAAGACCTTGCTCGGCTGGCGCGACCGCCAGGGCGTGCAATGGAAAATTGGCGCGCTGCCGCTCGGCGGCTACGTGAAATTCGCGGACGACGCGGACGCTATGTCGACGGCGCCCGCTGAGCGCATTGACGATCCCGCAGCGCTCGCTGACGCGCGCCGCCGCGGTCTCTTTCATGCGCAACCGCTTCTGACGCGGGCGCTCGTCGTATCGGCGGGTCCGATCACGAATTTCGTTTTCGCCATTCTCGCGTTCGGACTCGTTGCGTTCATCGCAGGCCGCGACGTCACCGACTATGCGAGCATTCCTGCGCGTGTCGGGGTGGTCAACAATGGCAGCGCAGCCGCGGCGGCAGGATTGCGGCCCGGTGACGTTGTGCGCAGCGTTGACGGCCGCGCTGTCACGAATTTCGACGCATTGCGTGCGATCGTATCAGTTGCGCCGGCGCGCGCACTGTCTTTGCAGGTCGATCGAAACGGACAAGTGCTCACGCTCACCGCGACGCCGTTGCGCGCGACTGCAGCGCAGGTGCAGGCGCAACCAAGCCTGACGCTCGGCCAAGGCATGCTTGGTGTGACGGGACCGCTGGTTCTTCCCGGTGAGCGGCGCATTGAATCGTTCACGCCGCTGCAAGCGCTCGGCATCGGCGCGGGCAACACGTGGGCGATCGTCGCACAGACCGGCAGTTATATTGGTGCAGTCTTCTCCGGCCACGCATCGGGCAATCAGATCGCCGGCCCGCTCGGCATATTGAACGTATCCGGCCAGGCGGCATCGTCGGCGCTCAATGCTCCGGACACGTCAACACTCGGACGTCTTCGGCTGCTGGGACTGACATTATTGCAACTGGCCGCTGTTCTTTCCGTGGCGGTCGGCTTTGTGAACCTGCTGCCGATCCCGATCCTGGATGGCGGCCATCTTCTGTTCTATGGGATTGAAGCGGCGCGAGGGGGCAAACCTTTGCCGCCTTCGGCCCAAGAATGGGCGTATCGGGCCGGATTCGCTGTCATGGCGAGTTTGTTCTTATTCGCCACCTGGAATGACATTACGCGGCTCCTACCCGGGGCGCACTAACGGCGCCTTGTCCTTGTCTTTCGAGACGGGATGGGGTCTTAAAAATGCGGCGCTGGGGAGCGCCAAACGCTGAGGGACGAATGAAGCGGGTTCTGCGGGATGTCGTGGTCGGCGCGGTAAGCTGCGTCGCCACTGTCGGCGCCGGGGCGGGGGCTTTGATGGCCGCGGCCACTGACGCTTATGCCCAACAAGGGCAGGGCGCAGCGCAAGCAACGCCGCCAGCAGCGGCCGGCGCACGCCAGCCTGCTGCACCGGTCATTCAACAGCCTGGCATTCCGATTCAGCGGATCCTGGTTGAAGGCAACCAGCGGATCGAACCGGCGACGATTCAGTCGTATCTGCTCGTGCACCCCGGCGACACGTTCGATCCGGAGCGCATCGACCTTTCGCTGAAGACGTTGTTCGCCACCGGCTTGTTCGCCGACGTGCAGATCGAACAACGCGGCGCCGACCTGGTTGTCTCGGTGATCGAGAACCCGATCATCAATCGCGTCATCTTCGAAGGCTTGCACACGCTCAAAGAAGACGATCTCGAAGACGAAGTGCAGGCGCGCCCACGTTCGGTGTTCACGCCGGCGCGTGCGCAAGCCGATGTGCAGCGCATCGTTGAACTGTATCGCCGCTCGGGACGCTTCGCCGCCGCGGTGACCCCGCAAGTTCGCGAGCTCGACCAGAACCGCGTCGATCTCATCTTCGTCGTTGACGAAGGTCCGGTCACGGGCGTTCGCGAGATCAACTTCCTCGGCAACCAAGTCTATTCCGACCGCACGCTGCGCGACGCGATCGTCACATCGCAAACGCATTGGTGGAACTTCTTCGATCGTAACGACAATTACGATCCTGACCGGCTCGAATACGACCGCGAACAGCTTCGCAAGTTCTACAGCAATCACGGCTACGCCGATTTCCGCGTCGTCTCCGCCGTCGCCGAACTGACGCCGGATCAGCGCGATTTCTTCATCACCTTCTCGGTCGATGAAGGTGTTCGCTACGAATTCGGCACGATCAACGTTGAAACCCAGCTCAATCGTCTGCCGGCCAACGTGTTGTTGGCGGCGGTGCCGATGCGCGAGGGCCAAGTATTCCGCGGCGATCAGATTGAAGACGCCATCGACGCGATGACGTACGTCGCCGGTACTGTCGGTTACGCCAACGTCGAAATTACGCCTCGCGTCGAGCGAGACCGCGAGCATCACAAAGTCAATATCACGTTCGAAGTGAACGAAGGCCCGCGCGTCTTCGTCGAACGCATCGACATCGTCGGCAACACGCGAACCGTTGATCGCGTCATCCGCCGCGAAATGCGCATCAATGAAGGCGACGCCTTCAACCGTGTGCTGCTCGATCGTTCCCGCCAGCGCATTCAGGGGCTCGGCTACTTTAGAACGGTGAATGTCGAAGAAGTCGATGGCTCCGCGCCGGACCGTTCGGTTGTGAACGTGACGGTCGAAGAAGAGTCGACGGGCGAACTCGCGTTCGCGGCCGGCTATTCGTCACAAGAAAATCTGTTGCTCGATGCTTCGATTACGGAGCGCAATCTCCGCGGCCGCGGCCAGTTCCTGCGGTTGCGCGTCTCGACGAGCGCGCAGCGGCAACAGATCGACCTGCGGTTCACCGAGCCGCGCTTCATGGGCCGCGATCTTTCTGCTGGCTTCGATCTCTATTCGCTGCGAACGGACTTCCTCAGCCAGTCGTCCTTCGAGAACCAGTCGACGGGCATGGGCCTGCGGTTCGGTTTCCCAATCGGCGATCGGACGAGCCTCGGTCTTACTTATTCGCTGATCCAGGACAACACTGAGATCGCCAATCTATTGATCGATCAAGACGGCGATCCCAACACGGCGCCGATCGACCAGTGCAATAGTGCAAATCCATCGCGCCCGACCATTTGCGACCAGGAAGGTACCTTCCTGACGTCCGTGTTCGGATTCACGTTCAATCTGGATCGCCGCAACGATCCGACCTTCGCCACGCGCGGGTTTGACGTGAACATCAGCCAGGATGTCGCCGGTATAGGCGGTGAGGTTCACTACCTGCGCACCGAACTTTCGGGCGGTTGGTACTACGGCTTGCCGTGGCAGGGCTGGCGTTTCAGCCTGCGCGGCAATGCGGGTTACATCTTCGGCTGGAACGGGGACGACGTCCGCATCAACGACCGCTTCTTCAAAGGCGGGTCTTCATTCCGCGGCTTTGACGTCGCCGGCATCGGCCCGCGTCAGTTGTTGGTCGATAACAACGGCACAATCATCCAACAAGGCGATTCCGTCGGCGGCAATCTCTTCGCCATCGGCACGTTGCAGCTCGATGTTCCGCTGCCTCTGCCGGAATCGTTCGGGATCGATGCAGCCCTGTTCTCGGACTTCGGTACGCTGGGTCTCGTCGACGCCGCCAGCCGCCGGGAAGTGGCGGTGGGCCTAAACCGCCTTATTGTTGACGACGCGGCAAGCTTAAGAGCCTCCGCGGGGGTCTCCATTTTCTGGGACTCGCCGTTTGGCCCCGTCCAGTTCGACCTGGCGCAGCCATTACTATCTGAGGACTACGATCAAACCGAAACGTTCAGGTTCTCGACTCGAACCCGTTTCTAAGGAGAAGGCGCGGTATGCGTTTCATGAATTTCGTTTGTGCGGCCACGCTCGCAGTGGCTGCAGTGGGGGTTTCGTCCGCAGCATTTGCGCAACGCAACCGGGAAGCAGACGTCGTCGTCGTCAACATGCAGCGGGTTCTGGGCGAGTCCGTTTTGGGCCGCGACATGAACACCAAGCTCCAGGCCGTGGGGCAGGCGATCCAGCACGACGGTCAAGCGCTGGGGCCGGAGGGCCAGTCGATCGAGCAAGAGGGCCAGCGGCTGCAGCAATCGCTGCGCAATCAAACGCCGGACCAGCTGCGTTCGAATCCTCAAGTGCAAGCGCTTGCGCAGCGCCAGCAGCAGCTGCAGCAGCGCGCTGCCGCGCTCGAGGGCGACATGCAGTGCTCGCGTTTGCTGGCGGTGAATGACTTCAATCGTCAGGTCAACCCGATCATCCAAACCGTTGCTCAGCAACGGCGCGCTTCTGTGGTCATCGACACCAGCTCGGTTCGCTGGACCGACCCGGCGGTCGACATAACCAACGCGGTCATCCAGCAGATGGATGCGAGCGCACGGACCTCGAGCGCGGCGCGTCACGCCGTGACGGAATGCTCGCAACAACAGGCGCCGGCGGCCCAGTAATCCGGCGGTGACATTGAGGCTCGGCGGCGCCAAATAGGCGCATGATCGATCCCCGTTTCTACGAGGCGCTCGGACCGGTGACGGTCCGGGCGCTTGCGCCTTCTGATGAGATCGGCGGCGATCCCGACCGCCTCGTCTCAAGCGCTGCGCCCGCCGACCGCGCCACCAAGACCGACCTCTGCTATTACGAAGGCAAAGGCGGCAAGGCGCTCACCACCGAGCCCGCGGCCTGCATCATCACACCTGCGCTCGCCCATCTCGCCCCGAAGGCAGGAGCGCTGATCTTGAGCGATCGGCCGCGATCGGCATTTTCGCGCCTAATCGGCGCGTTGGTCCGGCCACGTAATTTCTCGACGGCGGCGGCGGTCGATCCGACCGCAAAGTTGGAGGAAGGCGTTCGACTCGGCGTTGGCGCGGTGATTGGCGCAGGCGCTCAGATCGGCGCGGGTTCTGAGATCGGCCCGAATGCGGTGATCGGCCCAGGCGTTA
>JADMIO010361621.1_pt1 | contig 30679 bp, 25 predicted proteins | sample 8958161 | NCBI WGS metagenome assembly JADMIO01 (sample SAMN16585339, study PRJNA669376) | soil metagenome | isolation source: Crop rotation soil | place: USA: Cullars Rotation, Alabama | collected 2011 | reverse complement strand
GCCGCGACTTCAAGTCACGTGAATTCCAAGCTTCGGATCCCACTGTGCTGGAAAGATGTTCATTACAGCAGCAATTATTTCAACGCCTTCTGGGACGGCTCGCGCATGACCTATGGCGACGGCGACGCCAGCGATGGCTATAAGCCCCTGACTGCCATGGATGTATGCGGCCATGAGATCACGCACGGCCTGACCACTTTTACCGCTAACCTTAACTACAGCTACGAAAGCGGCGCACTGAACGAAGGCTTCAGCGATATCTTCGGCACCACCATTGAGTTTTATGCAAAACCTACTACTGCCAACTGGCTCATCGGGGAGGCATTCTACACGATCCGCTCAATGAGCAACCCCAATGCCTACGGTCAGCCTGACACTTACCAGGGTACCAACTGGGCTACCGGCTCGGCAGATTATGGCGGAGTGCATACCAACAGCGGCGTGTTGAACTACTGGTATTACCTGCTTGCGCAGGGCGGCAGCGGTACGAACGACAAGAGCTTTGCTTATTCCGTCAGCGGCATCGGCCTGGCTAAGGCGGCTGCCATTGCTTACCGCACCCTGACTGTTTACCTCACTTCCACATCGCAGTACGCGCAGGCCCGTACCTATTCTATCCAGGCTGCAACAGACTTGTATGGCGCAACTTCCAATGAAGTAACACAGGTAACGAACGCATGGGACGCGGTAGGTGTCGGCACGACTACAACACCCACTACCTGCTCTGATGTCTATGAGGCGAACGAATCACGTACAGCTTCCAAAACCATCGCGGTTAATACCGATATCACTGCCCGGATCGGCAGCTCAACGGATAAGGACTGGTTTAAGTTTACCACTACTTCCGCTGCTCCGAAGCTGAAAGTAACACTTATCAATCTGCCCTATGATTATGATGTACGCCTGTACAATGGCAATGGCTCACAAATTGGTATTTCCCAGAACGGCGGCACAACCGCGGAAAGCATTACGTATAACAGCAGCAGCAGTGCGGCAACCTATTACATTCAGGTATACGGCTATGGCGGCGCATACAGCACGGCAAACTGCTATAAGCTTCGCGTGGCTACCGGCAGTGTGAACCAGCTTGTAGACAATGACGGGGACAATACAATTGCCGGCATCACCAAAGCTGCCGGGGGGGTGACATTAAACGGTGACCAGTTAAGCGTATTCCCGAACCCGGCAAAAGACAAGCTGATGCTCAGCTTTACTGCTGAGGAGGCCGGTAAGCAGGCTGTATCCATAACCGATCTGGTTGGTCGTGTCATCATGGTGCAGGAGTTTAATGTACAGGCAGGTATCAACAATATCAGCCTGCCATTGAATGATTACCGGAGCGGTATGTACTTCCTGAATATGACCGGCAGGCAGGCCGTGAAATTCCAGATTATAGAATAAGTCCGCTCGCTATTTGATTGCCTGGAGCGCCGGTCCCGATCGATCGGCGCTCTTATTTAGAGATACCGCGTGAGCCGGTGAACATGGTTATACTACTTAAACATCTAAAGTAGTCGTCATTGCAAGGAGCAGCTTTGCCGCTTTAGCGGCATTGTCCCGGCTTGCCGGGAACGAAGCAATCTCACATATTGCCGTACAGGTGCGGTGAGATTGCTTCGTCTTTCCCATTGCTTCGCAAAGGTCCGTCCTCGCAATGACGGGCGAATGAGATGTCTAATCTATCTAACCCGGCTAAACCATATTGATAAGCAAGTGATTACGATGCCAAGTTAGACACTGGTCTCTGGTTTTTTAACTACTGGCAAATGGTATTATAGCCGGATTTTGTGCTGCCGTAATATTCAGTCGCTGGTCATCTCTTCATTCAGCAGCACCTGCAGCCGCCTGATATTGCCTACAATCCAGATAATATCGCCCTGCCTGAGGGGGGTGGAGGAATCAGGGTTAAGCATGCGTTCGCCGTCCCGCTCTATACCCACGATAATGCCCTTCGTCCGCTCCCGGATGCCGGATTCCCGGATGGTTTTATTCAGAAACGATGATTCGCCATGTACCACCAATTGCCGTAGGGCTATATCCTGTCGCTGCTGGAGCTTGGTTTTTTTGGCCACGTTGTCCTGCGGCTCCATGAATTTTCTGAAGCGTTCCAGCTGATCGTCGGTCCCGATGACGGAAAGCAGGTCGCCCGGGTATATCTGGTCCGCCCGGCCCGGCGTTGCGATCATCCGGCTGCCGCGCTCGATCATCGCGATGTTTACGCCATAGTTTTCACGCAGCTTAAGGTCCGGCAGGGACCGGCCGGCAAGTGCAGAATCCGCAGTGACATCAAAAAGTGAGATGTGCGCATCCCAGGGGGCCAATTCCGGGGAGGTCTTTTCCCGCTCCATTATTTCCTTCTGATTCAGGTTGGCGATAAAACGGGTTTCTATGCGGTCGTAGAAGGCCTGAATCCTTTTGGAGAACAATACCAGCAGCAGCACCATGGTCACCGCAATGAACAGTGCATATACCGGGGACAGCAACTGGTCCATCAGGAAGCCGACGAAGAAAAGCGCCAGCCCGATCCGCAGCACCTCCATCATGGCCAGCGGCCCTTTAAACCGGTTCTGCAGCCATAGATTGCCGAATACTTCCTGCTGGCTGCGGCGCACCGCCAGCGCCCACAGGAAAGGCGCCATCAGCAGCAGACCGGCGGCGATGGTCAATGCCCTGCCCAGCTGATACTCCTGCAGCACAGGCCTTATATATCGCAGTATGAGAAAAATGATACTCAGCAGCAGTACGGAATAGACAACGATATTGGTCGCATAAGCGCGCAGGATACGCCTCCAGTCGCTGATGCCGCTGATCGATTGTGCCCCGGAGCTATAGCTTTGCAGGCGGCTGCGCCAGCGCTGCGGCAGCCAGCTGTCTATATAGCGCTGAACGGGGTCCGAGAGCCGGATCATATAGGGCGTGGTGAAAGCCGTAACCACTGATATGGCTACCGCGATCGGGTACAGGAACCCGCTTGTTACTTTGAGACTGAGGCCCAGTGTGGCAATGATAAAGGAAAACTCTCCGATCTGGGACAGGCTCATGCCGGAGCGGATGGCGGTCTTCAGCGACTGGCCGGATATGACCGCACCGATGGTGGCAAAAATAGGCTTACTGATGAGCAGCACAAGTGTACCGAGCGCTATCGGGAGGATATGGGCCGACAGCATCTTCGTATCGATAAGCATGCCCACGGACACAAAAAAGATGGCGGCAAAGAGATCCCGGACGGGCTTGAGCAGGTGCTCAATGCGTGCACCCTGGAAGGTCTCGGACAGGATAGAACCCATAATAAAAGCGCCAAGGGCAGCCGAAAAGCCGGCTTTGGACGCGAGGAACACCATCAGGAAGCACAGTGCCAGCGATACGACCAGCATCGTTTCGTCATTCATCAGCCGGCGGGTACGCTTCAGGAATGTGGGTATGAGAAAGATACCGGAGATAAACCAGAGCACCAGGAAAAAGGCAAGCTTCAATATGGACCCGATCATGGCCGTACCTGAAAACGTGCGGCTCACTGCAAGGGTGCTGAGCAATACAAGCAGCACCACTGCTACCAGGTCTTCGATCACCAGCACCCCCATCACAACGCCCGCAAAACGCCGTGGCTTGACACCCAGCTCATCGAACGCCCGGATAATGATCGCGGTGGAGGAAATACCCAGGATGCCGCCCATAAACAGGCAGTCCATGGTCGACCAGTGGAGGATACGCCCGATGAGATAGCCGGCCAGGATCGTGGTGGATACGCCTATAAACGCCGTAATGGCCGCCGTACCGCCTACCTTGATCAGCTTCTTAAAGCTGAACTCCAGCCCGAGGCCGAACAGCAGGAAGATGATACCGATCTCCGCCCAGGTATGGACGCTCGCTACATCTGCAATGGTCGGGAAAATCCGAAAGTTAGGACCGACAAGAAAGCCGGCAATAATATAGCCGAGCACCAGCGGCTGTTTCATCCATTTAAACACGAGGGTAACAATACCGGCAGCGCCCAGTATAAGGCCAAGGTCAATAATGAATTGCGGTATATGATTCATCGGCAGTGCTTAAAAATACGCCGGGATGCGCAGCCTGCCCAAAAGTCATTCCCGCGCAGCAGCTGCATAAAAGGAACGATGATTTTCATGGCCTCAACTTGCTTCGGGAATCGTCATGATTCGTCCTGATTTTCTCCCGATCTGCAATCAAAGCAGATCATGATTAATCATGAGAATTCCCGCGTTCGGGACAGGCCATGAAAATCAGCGTTCTTGTTGCATATACAGCATAAAAAATATCCCGTAAAACCTGCATGCAGATCTTACGGGATAGCCTTTGAATGTAGTTCCTTACTTCTACTTCAGGCTTAGTGGCTGATCGTTACTTTGCCGGTCTGCAGCACAGCGCCCTGCTTATCCGACAGCCGGTAGAAATAGATGCCTGAGGGGTAGTTGCCGGTTTCGATGGTTTGCTCGGCACCGTTGACTGCTACCTGGCTGATCTGCCTGCCGCTGAGATCAAAAAGGCTTACAGATCCTTCGACGCTTGCCTTGATCTTAATGAAGGCGCCTGCAGGATTCGGATATACGCTGACGAACGACGCACTGACCTGCTGGCCTACGGCTGCCGGAGAGAGGCGCAGCTTAACAGTCTGGCAGGCCTGGCCATTGCCGGAGTTGGTGTTGCGGGGGATCATCACCTTCATGCACAGATTGCCGTTGTCGCTGTTGGTACTGAATCCGCTGTAGCTGAAGTCCTTGATCTGGAAGGTCTGGTAGCTGCCCATGGCAATCGGCGACATTAATATGGTACCGCCCATAAAGGCACTGGTTCCGTTGACAGATACATCTACCATGATTGTATCCATTGCCGCGATCGGCGTCATTCCCGTGTTGGTCACTTTGAATTCCAGATTGTACTTCTGCCCCTTGATCAAAGCCATACCGCTGGTGGGTGATATCACGGTGACGTTGTAGTTTTTCTGTGCACCCGCAGCGACCGCCATCGCCGTAAAGATGCTTAGGAGCAGGACGAAGATGCCCAGCGATTTTTTACTCTGTGGAACGGAGATCTGTTTCATAAAAAAGTGTTTTGTTTGGTGAACTGTAAATATCACCGCGTCATCCGGCCGTTGCAGGGCCATTTTGACCAAGGGCATCAGATCTTTGAAGAAGGGCCTGATTCGGGTCCCTGTCCGTTGGTCGGCTAAAAATATCCGCTGGTCAGCGATAAAAGGCTGTCTGTCATATTTGTACCTTACAGCAGATGTCGTCCCGGAAATTTGCCGGTTTTAAGCTCCGGCCTTTTATGAAGCGCACTTTTCTGACCACCGGCCCGGCGTCGAGGATCGTGCGCAACATATTGTTCTGGCTGCTCTTTACCGCCTGGCATATGTCCGGGCGGAACCGCCTCTTCCCCGATTACCCGGCGCTCCTGGCTGTCCTCGTTCTCTCATTCGGCATCACGGGCTACGTACATAATTTCTGGCTGATCCCCCGCTTCCTGGTGCGCAGGCGGTACATCATCTATATCCTGCTGTTCCTGGCGCTGCTGGGCATCACCTCGGTCATATCCTTCTACCTGACGCATATGGTGAATAACCTGGTGCCCGGGCTTGAATATATGGGTAAGAACAAGGATGTGGCCGTTCCCTACCATGCGTTTCCGAGCATGCTCATGTTTGCCCTGCTGGCCTTTGGTAAGTTCATGGCCGATGCCATTCGCAACCAGCAAAAGATGGAAGACCTGGAAAAGCGGCGGCTTGAGAGCGAATTGCAGAGCCTGCGTTCGCAGGTAAATCCGCACTTTCTGTTCAATGCGCTGAATACCATTTACGGATTGGCCCGCCGCACTGACCCCGACACACCCAAAGCGATCATCCAATTGTCCGACATCCTGCGGCACAGCCTGTATGAATGCGAGGATGCGGAAATAAGCATGGATAAGGAGATCCGGTTCCTGCAGCAATATGTCACCTTCGCGAAGCTGCGGCTGCATGAAAAGGAGCGCATCAATCTGCAGGTAGATGCAGCGGCCGGCGGCAAAAAGATCGTCCCGCTGCTGCTGATACCATTCGTAGAGAATGCGATTAAGCACGGGCTATCCCAGCAGAGCTATCATTCCTGGGTAGATATTCAGCTCCGCATACGGGATAATCAGCTCTTCTTTACCTGTAAGAACAGCAATGTCCGCAAAGTGAGCCCGCAAAATGGTGTCGGCATCCGGGGCGGGATAGGGCTTAAGAATGTAAAGCGGCGGCTGGACCTGCTTTATCCCGGCCGCTACAAACTGGAGATCGCTGAAAACAATGACCAGTTTTCGGTTGACCTGCAGCTGGAATTTTCCTGAAAGCGATAGTAATGGCATGAATACCACGCAAAAGGGCAATTCGCTGACAAACCGACGGGGGCTTTTGCATGTCTTTATACGATAGCTGCACTGAAGCCGGTGCAGCCCCTTATTTATGCAACTCAGCTGTGTGGTTACGGACGATGAGCCGGTAGCATCGGAGATACTCGAAGATTATGTACGTATGATTCCTGGTCTGGAACTGGTCGCTTCCTGCAGGGACGCTATGGAGACACAGGCGGTATTGCGCAGCCGGCCCGTAGATGTGCTGCTGCTGGATATACAGATGCCGGGCATCACCGGGCTGGATTTTATCCGCACGCTCCGGCATCCGCCGGCCATCATCATCACTACAGCATATCCCAACTTCGCCATAGATGCCTTCGACCTGGATGTAATTGATTACCTGCTAAAGCCAATCTCCATCGACCGCTTTCTAAAGGCAGTGAATAAACTGTTTTTAAAGCATGAATCGGGCACTCTTGCCCGGGAAGAGACGGCCCAGCACGAGGATACACGTAAGTTTTTCTTTATCAAATCCAACCAGGACCTGGTGAAGATCGCTTATAACGATATACTGTTTATAGAAGGATTGGAGAATTACGTGAAAATACATTGTAGCGATAAGATGATCATATCCTTTGCCACGATGAAGAATATGGAAGAGATGCTGGCGCCTTACCGTTTCCTCCGTATTCATCGCTCCTATATTGTAAACCTGGACAAGGTGGATATTATCAAGAACAACATCTTCTGCATCCGAAATACGGAACTCGTAATCGGTAAAAGCTACCGCAAGTCCGTTACTGAACTGCTGAAGCATTATTATTCGGTCTAGCATTAACACCTATGTAGAGCAAGGAAGGTTTCGCCCGGAGCGAAGCCTTGCTTTTGCGCGCTGTAGGACGTTTTCTGCAGGAATACGCCCGAGGCGTATCCCCGCGAATGCTGCATGATGCAGACCTGCTTTTTTGTGGACTGACTGCTATACAGCATCCGGGGATGCATGCCCTGCCCGTATATGATTTCCTGGCAAAATGACATTGTCCTTATGGCCGCTGACACAAATTGAAATTAATCCTGTAGTACCCGAAGATACTTTCAGTCCGGTATTGTAGATGTGTTATCTATTGTACTGCATTTTTCCGTACAGGTAAATAATTAAAATTAAATGAGCTTCGGGTTTAACGCGTCTGTGCCGGTCTCCTGGATAAGCCTGCTGGACTAGCGGTATATGATTTCCGAAGTATTTTGTTGAAGCTAATCTGGCTAAAACAAGTTTCTTTGGGTTAAAATATCTTCCCGTTGCAACCAGATTTATCCGGATACACGGCGCCCCGCCTGGTCGAAGATCCCGCTGCCTTACGGCAATGCCTGCAGGATCTTGGCACACACAGCACAATTGCCTTTGATCTGGAGTTCGATAGCCACCGCCATTCCTATGGCGTTACGCTCTGCCTGCTGCAGGTGGCCACACCGGTGGCCTGCTACATCATTGATCCCTTCGCCGGTATCGGGCTGAGCGGGCTGTATCGCTTATTCGAGGACGAACGCATTCAAAAAATCGTTCATAGCCCCGGAGAAGACCTGCGCCTGCTGCACGCGCTGCAGTGCTATCCCAAAAACCTCTTCGATACCGAGGTGGTCGCCAAACTGCTGAACTATGAGCAGACCTCCCTGGCGGTCATGCTGCAGGAAAAGCTGGGCTATACCATGAACAAGCAGCAGCAGCGCAGCAACTGGCTTCGCAGGCCACTGACGCCGGCACAGGTGGAGTATGCGGCTGCGGATGTAAGCTGGCTGCACCCGCTAAAAGCATTGCTGGAGGAAGAGGCAATACATAAAGGCCTGATGCCCTATGTGTTGGAAGAGCAAGAATCGCTCAGCACCACCATTTACCAGTCGGAGGCAAAGACATATTTCCTGAAGCAGGCCGACCTGCGTACGCTCAGTCCGTACGAGCAGCATGTGCTCAATGGCCTGTTTGTGTACCGGGATGAGCTGGCGCAGCAGGTGGATAAGCCGGCCTACCAGGTGATCGATGAACCACTCCTGCGGGGATTAGCTGCAGGCACGCTGCTGCCCCGCGATCTGCTGAGCGCAAAGGGCGTGTATAGAAACTTAAAAAGTACCTCGTTTACAGACGGTTTATCCGCCCGCCTGAAGACCATCTGTAGGGAAGCCGACGGTTTAGCGCTGGCGCATGCCTTGCCGGTCCGGCAGCCGTCGTCAGCCACGCGGATAAGTAAAGAGGCCGTGGAGCGGGACCGGGCCGGGAAGTTTGCGCCCATCCAGCAGGTACTGATACAACGCTTTGGCGCACATGCAGCCCGGTTTATGCTGAGCAACGGCATGGTCAATGACCTGCTGAAGCGGGCCATTCGCATCAGCGGCATCAAATACCGCTACCGGCAGGCACTGATCATGGATACCGCAAAGGAGCTGGGTATTGACCTGAGCGGGTATGAATAAATAAAATGATTAGTACCACCTTTAAATAGTGACCCTGACCGTATTAACTCAAATTTGGGTAACTGATTTAGCCGCTTGTCTAAGATTTGTACAGGCATCCGGTAACCAAGTGCGAGATCTATGACTTACCAGGAACAGCTTGAAATGCTGATATTGGAATGTTCCGACAAATGGAGAATCTATGCCGGAGCAATGGCTAAAGATGCTAACCCGGCTACTGACGTGATGGCCCTGAAACGGGAGCTGGACCAAGCAGAAAATGCCTGTAAACGCTGCTATTATCTGATAAGCTCCCAGAAAGTCCATCCGCTCGCGACCGTACAGCTGTAGCATGCGGGAACACCGTAATCGTTACAGGACTTACGCAAAAGGAACACGGATTGAACGGATTAGAAGGATTCCGACGGAATTCTCATCCGTGAATGTCTGTCTGATTCGTTCAATGCGTGTTCGCCTGCATAGTACTGATTAAACATCTGATTCCCACGTCATTGCGAGGAACGACTTTGCGAAGCATAGGAGTGACGAAGCAATCTCGGATGCTGCTGTACAGATGCTGTGAGATTGCTTCGTCGCCCGCAATGCCGCTAAAGCGGCAAAGCTGCTCCTCAATGACGATTACTTTAGTTGTTAATCGGTAAAAATACAATTGTTAGGAGCAGGGCTACTTGTAGTTGAAATAGCAGGTGATATTTCCGGCTCTTGCTATAATTACAATTCAATAAACACAAATAAAAAGGCCGGAACAGCAGTTTCGGCCTTTTGAATAGGAATTTTTCATCTGAATGTAAGCCACCATGCTACTTATTGTTGCTCAGATCCTTCAGGTAGCAGGAGAATGTGGAGCCCTTCCCTTCCTTACTTTGCACGGTGATAAAGCCTTCATGCGCCTCGACAATTCTGCGGCATATAGGCAGGCCCATGCCCGTGCCTTTATACACCCCGGGCGGATGAAGCCGCTGGAACATTGCAAAGATCTTCTCTGAAAATGCCGGGTCGAAGCCTATTCCATTGTCTTTAAAGGAAATGCAATGATAGAACGCCTGTGCATCTGCCTCCGGGAGCCGGATCTCCTTCCCTGAAACATAGGCATAGCCTATATGCACCTGCGGTTTTGCCCCTTGTTCATGAAATTTCAGCGCATTGCCCAGCATATGATACCATAAATGCCGCAACAGGTCCCGGTAACCTACGATTACCGGCAGTACCTCTGCCGCTATAACCGCTTTGCTATCATCGATGGCCTGCTGGTACTGATGCTGCGCAAAAAGGAATATATGGCGCAGGTCTACTTCGCTCAGCTGTTCTCCGGGCACGGTCACCTCTGAATAAGTCACAATATCATCTGTCAGCAGGCCCATGCGCTGTACGGCACTCTGGGCGCGACGCAGGTTGTTTCGCGCGACGTCTGTCAGTTTCTGGCCTTCCGCCGTTGCGACCATCTCAATAAAGGTGTAAATCTTACGCAGCGGTTCCTTCAGATCGTGTGACGCAATATTATTGAAGTTGGCAAGTTCCTCTGTTTTGTGCTTCAGCTCCCTGTTCTTTAGGGTCAGTGCCCGGTTCAATGCCTGCAGCTCTTTCTCCGCTTTAATGCGGTGTGCTACGTCATGAATAACGTTGAGCACCCCGGTTACCTCCTCGCCTTCATCCGCCCTGAGCGGAATGAAGTGATGCTCGAAGTAACCGCCGCCGTAGGAGCCCTGCTCCCAGGTAATAAATGATTTGAATCCTTTCAGCGCCATCTGCAGCGCTTCCATAATGTGCGCGTAATCCTGCGCACCTTCCCGTACTTCGGTAAAAGGTTTGCCAATGGCCTCCTCCCGGCTGATGCCGGTTACCTGCTCACAGGCCTTGTTCCAGGCAATAACATGAAGGTTGGTATCCAGTGCCAGTATCTGGTCTATACTGGCGTCATTCATGATTGTTGCAAGGCTGTCATGGCTGAAAAGCTGTGATTTGCTTTTGATTTTATGCTGGTCTGTCTCCACTTGTGTTTCGGATACTATTTTGAGAACGCTTCAATATATACATGACTTAAAAAGCAATGCAGAAGCCTTGGCTTCTGCATTTAAGTATGTAACTTCCTTACGGACTAACTCCATAAAGGTATGTATTTCAGGCCATATAAATACGGTTTTTTTAACGAAAAATAAATTTATTCATGTTTTCGGTAAAAGAAAGCAATGCAAATACCTTGCCTTTTTAATAAAAAATAATCACCACTATATGAAATGGCAATATTTATCAGCCAATTTACGCTACGTCTTTTTAAGAAATGCCTTGACAATATCTTGTCGAATATTTATCAACAGGATGCTCAACAAACATCGGCTTGGCAGTATGCATGGTCACAATATCCAGGAACTGCGCTTTCTTAAGGTGCTTTTCAGAAAAACTAGCTAAAGCCTCTGGAGGCCCGGAATAAACTTTATTATCCGCCACGGCGGATCTATTTACCTGAAGAACAATAGATCCTCACAGGATGACAAAGATCGGGCAACATGAACATCAGCATTCAGGTAACTGAATGGCATAATTTCCAATTGCTTATAAGACTCGCTCCATATACTGTACTCTTTTTAGATTGTAATATATGGTTAAGACAGGTTTTGTCGGACAATCGTAGCGGATTACAGCAGCGGTTTTATAACCTCAATGCTAAAGCGGCAGCGAAAAGCAGAACATACTGCCCTTTTCTACCTGACTGTCCACCCAGATACGGCCGCCGTGCAGGCGTACAATCTCCGCGGAGATATAAAGACCAAGGCCAAGGCCCGGATAGGTATCTGCGCCTGCGTCCCCCGCGCGATAGAAGCGCTCAAATACCTGCTCGCTCACTTCCGGGCTCATACCGATCCCATAGTCGCGCACACATACCACGGCTTCATCCTGCTCCGTCCGGATGCCCAGATCAATATGCCCTGCGCCGCTGCCATATTTGATGGCGTTGGAGAGCAGGTTGATAATTACCTGCGTAATACCTTTTCGGTCTGCATGAATCGTTACCGGCGAGATATTGTCTGTTCGCAGCTTTATCGGCGTTGTGAGCTGCATTTCCTGTACCAATTCCTGAACCAGGCCGTCCAGCTCAAAAGGCTCTTTCTGCAATTCCATCTTGCCCTCACGGATGCGCGTTACGTCCAGCAGGGCGCGTACAAGATTAGTCAGCCGGTCTATCTGCCCCGCCATCTTATCCATAAGCTTTGCGCTCTGCTCGTCACCCGACTCTGCGAACATTTCGTGCAGGACTTCGGAATATGCCTTAATAGACGTAAGCGGCGTCTTCAGTTCGTGGCTGGCAATGCCGATAAACTCTTCTTTCTGCTCTTCCACGCGCTTGCGGGCGGTGATGTCGTACATCACGCCTACCATGCGGGTAGCGCGGCCGGCCTCATCGCGCGACACGGCACGGCCATAGCCGCTCATCCAGCGGACCTCCTTATTATCTTCCCTGATGATGCGGTACTCAGCTCCATATATACCGGTTTTTGCCACTGCCTGCTGCAGCTCGGCGGTCACCAGCCCAATATCTTCGGGATGTACGAAGCTTGTGAAGTAGGCGGTGTCTTTGTCTCCGCTATCTGGCTTCAGGCCGAGGATGAAATAGTGCTGGTCATTCCAGACCATGCGGTCTGCCGCCACGTCCCAGTCCCAGGCCGCCATTTCTGCGCTTTGCAGGGCGGCGCGGTACCGCTCCTCTGAAATACGCAGTGCTTCTTCAGCTTCTTTATGCTTCGTCATATCGCGTGCCACCTTTACATAGCCGCTGATGATTCCCTTGTTATAGATCGGCCGCATGACACCGCTCATGTAGAACCGGGTGCCGTCTCTGCGAATGTGCCAGCGCTCGTCGGGCGCCATGCCTTCGTCGCGGGCTGTTTCCATTTCCTTTTGCGGAGCGCCGGCTGCGCGGTCTTCGGGTGTAAAGATGATGTCCGCTGCCTGGCCTGTCATCTCGTGCTCGGTATATCCGAAAATGAGTTCTGAGCCACGGCTCCAGCCCTGAACCAGGCGTTCCGTGTCCATGCTGACGATAGCGTAGTCTATGGCGCTTTCGGTAGTGACGCGCAGGCGCTCTTCACTCCTGGTCAATAGCTCCTGCGCCTGCTTAAGGTCTTCTATATCGGTAGCTGAGCCAAACCAGCTGATAATGCCGCCGGCTTCATTGTACAGGGGCACGTTGCGACCGATGAACCAGCGGTACATACCGTCGTGACGGCGGAGGCGGTACTCCGTGTCAAAGATGACGCCTTTTTTCAGTGCCTTTTTCCAGCGATCTTTTGATGCAGGTGCATCATCCGGATGAACGACGGCCTCCCAGCCTACCCCTGTCGACTGCTCATAAGTAAGGCCGGTGTACTCATACCATCGCTGGTTGAAATAGTTGGCTGTACCATCCGCAGTATTGGTCCATATGATATGTGGTATGGCATCGGCAAGTGTGCGCGCACGTGTTTCACTGATGCGCAATGCCTGCTCTGCCTCCTTACGGTCATGTATGTCGTGGAAGAAGACCGAGAGCCCTCCACTGGATGACGGGAATATACCCACGCTGATCCACCGTTGCAGCCCAGGAGAGATGGTTTCGTAATAAACGGCTTCCCGGTTTTTCATAACCTGCAGGTGCATGCCTGCAGACTCGCTGCCCGTTACCTGCGGGAAGACTTCCCATAGCGTCCTGCCCAGCACCTCCTCCCGCGTCAGGTCCCAGGCCTCTTCCGCTTTGCGGTTGAGATACGTATAGCGGAAGTCTTTGTCGAGGGCATAGAAAACATCGCCAATACTCTCCAGGATTTCGGAGATACTGGCGTGCGCCTGATGCTGGGCTTCTTCTGCCTTCTTACGTTCGGTAATGTCGTTAAACAGGACGCCGACCTTATGTTCTTCAGGATTGCCTACGCGGTAAGCATAAACGTCATAGATGCGCTCCAGCGCTTCAGCCGGGTGTTCAACGTCTGCCGGTTCGCCCGTCTGTGCCACGCGTCCGTAGAGGTCATACCAGTATTGCTCATGCCCGGGTGTAAGTTCGCGCATCGTCTTTCCGGCCACATCTTTAAGGCCTGTTTGCTTTTCAAATGCAGGGTTGGTGTCAAGAAAGCGGTAATCAACCGGTTTTCCCCCTTCATCAAACAATACTTTAATGGTGCAGAAACCTTCATCAATGGAATGGAAGAGCGTACGGTACTTTTCTTCCGATTCGGTCAGGGCTTCTTCGGTACGGGCGCGTTCAACTGCTCCCCATATGCGTTCGGCTGTTTCCTGCACCAGCTCCACTTCCTGCGGCTGCCATTCGCGCGGTATATTTTGATTGACCACGAACGCACCGACCAAACGGCCTTCTTTGATGAGCGGGACATTAATAGCGGCGAGGATGTGGTTGCCACGGTACGCCGCACGCTGCTCGTCGCGTAGCATGGCATCGGTGTCTACGTCTTTCATCACCCAGGTTTCACCATTGGCCAACCAGGGCACAGACCAGTCTTCCAGGGAGTAGCGACGCGCGTGGCTGGGCATGCCGGGCTGATGCCAGTCGTGCGCAACGACAAACTCCCCGCCGGCTTCATTGATTTCGACATAATACGCCCGGTCAACCTCCAATTGCTCTCCCAGAATGCGGGAAGCAGTCACCTGAATTTCTACCGGGTCAGTAAGGATGCGCAGTGCATCACCAAGTTTCACAAGGAATGCCTGCCGTGCTGCGTTCATACGCAGGGTTTCTTCAGCCTGCTTGCGCTCGGTGATGTTGCGGGCAATAGTAGAGATGCCGATGACCTCCCCTTCATCATTCTTCACCGGCGACAGCACAATTTCCAGGTCGATAAGCTCACCACGTTTGCGTATTCGTACGGTATCGTAACGTTGCACCATTTTGTGCCGCCGGATGTCGTCAATATCATTCAGCACCATCTGCAGGTCTTCCGGAAGCGTAAGTATGGTCATCGGCCTGCCGAGTACCTCTTCGGCCGGATAGCCGTACAGCCATGCGGCCGCCTTGTTCCAGCTGGTGATGATGCGGTTGAAGTCGACGGTGACCACAGAGTCTTCCGATGATTCAACAATGGCGGCAAGAAAGAACTTGGACGCTTCAATGCGCTTCTGCTCTGTCAGGTCGCGCATGATTTTCACAAAGCCGATCGGGTTGCCGGTATCATCGCGCAGCGGATGGGTAAGGCCCGAGCCCCAGAAGCGTGAGCGGTCCTTCCGCATATGCCAGCGTTCATTTTCTGCGCGCCCTTCGCTCAAAGCATGTTCTGCTTCCTTTGCTGGGTCGTTTTTCTGGCGGTCTTCGGGCGTAAAAAGAATGTCGCCGCTCTGCCCGATGATTTCCTTATCCTGGTAACCGAATACGTTTTGCGCGCCGATATTCCAGCTGTTCACCCGTCGCTCGAGGTCGATGGTGAAGATGGCAAAGTCCTCGGCGCTTTCGAGGATAAGCTTGCGCCATTCTTCGGCCGCACGCAGCGCGCTTTCGGCCCTTTTTCGCTCGGTAATGTCCACAAACGAAATCACCACGCCTTGAATGCGGTCTTCCTCGGTGCGGTAGGGTGACAGGCGAATCAGAAAAGTGCGGCCGTCTGTGGCAGGCATCTCGCGTTCTATTGTCTGCAGGCGCTCCAGTACCAGGGCGGCGTCTTCCAGTAAAGTATCATTACGCAGCTTGCCGGTAATGTCGGAAAGCGGGCGGGCATAGTCGGCGGGGATGAGGTTGAAGAACGATCGCACCGCGGGCGTAAAGAACACCACGCGCATGGAACGGTCCAGGAAGATGGTGCCGATGTCGGTGGAGTTGATGAGGTTTTGCAGATTATTGCCCACCATCATGGCTTCTTCCACCTTCACCTTCAGTTCCTGGTTGACGGTGCTTAGCTCCTCGTTGATGCTTTGCAGCTCTTCCTTGCTGGTCTCCAGCTCTTCGGTGGCGGAGCGAAGCTCTTCGTTCATAGCCTGCAGCTCCTCATTGCCGGCCTTCAGCTCCTCCGCCTGAAACTCGTGCTGCTCATTGCTGCTGCGAAGCTGCCCGCGTAGACGGGACAGCTCTTCCTCCAGATGTCGGGCGGCAGATTCATCAGTCGTGTGCGCAATAGTTTCCGCGGCCAACTCCTCGCCAATGGCGGGCTCAAAGACTACAAGCAGGTAGCCGCGCGTATCCGTACCTTCACCCATTACCGGGCGAACGTGCACGTGAATGTCCTCAGTGTGTTCGTCGGTGTGCACATGCAGGGCCTTGCTGCTCACCGGGATGCCTTTTTGCGCCGCATGGTATAACCCGTTGCGCAATTCAGCACGCAGCTCATCGCGAATAAGGTTCAACACTGCCTGCGTTGGCTCTCCGCCTGTCAGCTTCAGGTAGCGGCCGGCACGTGGCGACATATGTACAATATCAAAGTCGGCATTTACGACCAGCGAAGGCGGTGCATACTGCTCCACAAGCTGCAGGCGCAGGTCGCTGTAATGCATCCGCGGCTGAGTGAGTTTGGTATCAGCCGGCTGTACGGCCGGTTGTATCATACGCAGCTGTGGTACTGTTTCAGGAACAATGATGGAGCGCAGGGTTGTTACGATCCGTGCCTGGTAGATATGCTGCTCACGGTTGTAAGGCTTAAACAGGTCATTGGCTATATCCACGCTCTCCGAAGTGCCGAGGAGCATAAATCCGCCCGGCTTTATCGCGAAATGAAAGGTATCCATGATCCGTTCCTGTGCGGTACGGTTGAGGTAGATGAGCACATTGCGGCAGCTTACCAGGTCTATACGCGAGAATGGCGGGTCTTTGATAAAGTTGTGTTGGGCAAAGAGAATCATTTCCCGGATTTCGCGGCGGATGCGGTAGCCCTCGCCTTCACGCACGAAAAAGCGGTTCAGGCGCTTAGCGGATACATCGGCAGCATCATTCAGGGTATAAAAGCCTTCGCGTCCGGTAGAGATGGCGGCCTCATCAATATCGGTGGCGAAGATCTGCACCCTGGGCGCGTCCATTACGCCAAGCGTGCGCTCGGCGCAAAGCATCGCAATCGTATAAGCTTCTTCACCCGTGGCGCAGCCGGCTACCCAGATACGCACCTGCTCGTCAGCCGTCCTGTGCTCAAAAATGGCGGGCAGGATCTCTTCCTCCAGTGCCTCAAAGGGCGTCTTATCGCGGAAAAAATTGGTGACAGAGATGAGCAGGTCTTTAAGCAGGGCCTGCGTTTCTTCGGGATGCTCGTTGGAAAATGCACCGTAGTCCTGTAGTCCTGTCAGTCCGCGTATGGCCATCCGGCGTTCAATGCGGCGCATAAGCGTAGCGCGCTTATAATTGGAAAAATCATGGCCGGTACGCAGGCGAAGGTGTGTAAATATCTCGCGCAGTGCCTGCTGGTCTTCCATTCGATGCTCCGGCTTCTCCTTAATATGCGTATCGGTCAGGGTGTCCCGATAGACAAGGATGCGGCCCGGGATGTCGGCCACATTCAGCACATCGTCTACAAGGTCGGTGGCAATGGCATTGCGCGGCATCTCGTTGAACTCGGCCTCCCGCGGGTTTTGCACGAAGACAGCTCCGCCTTTTTCTTTAATGCGTTTCAGGCCCATAGAACCATTGGCACCGGTGCCGCTCAATACCACGGCCACCGCCCGTTCCCCATGCGCTTCTGCCAGGGAGCGAAAGAAAATATCCACCGGCGCGCGACGTTCTTCCATCAGGGTATTGACACTTGGAACGATGCAGTCGTCCTCCGTCGTCAGGTGCTTGTCGGGCGGAATGACATAGACGTGGTCCGGCTCAATGCGGGTTTTGTCCGTTACCTGCGTCACCGGCATCTTAGTGGTCTGCTGCAATACATGCGCCAACTGACTGTCATGGCTGGGTGAAAGATGGAGCAGTACGACATAAGCGATGCCGCCGTTGTGCGGGGTATGCTCAAAAAATTCCTTCAGCGCCTGAATACCGCCGGCGGAGGCTCCGAGGGCTGTGATAAGGTAGTTGGACATGGGGAATGGCTCTTCTAAAGATAATTCACAGGCAAATAGGCGCACATATTCCCTACCGTAAATTGCAGCGATGCCGCTTATGCTTTTTGCACCAGTTCAGAACTATAAATGGTTGCGTCCGGCTCATGCCTGCCGGCCCAGTCCCGTGCCCTGTTCCAGTCATTAAAGGAAACCTCGCAACCGGTCATGGCCTTGCCATTATCGTAATAGTCGGCAAAAGGATTGGTGCTGGTCAGGAAAAATGATCTCAGGCCAGGCAGTAAGTCCGGAAACGCTTCGGCTGCTGCCTGCGGATCGCTTTGGAATAGCATTAATGCGCCGCGCCGACGCTGCACCAGGTCAGCCTCAGAAGTCTGATACGCATCATCCGATGCGCCTGTACGTGCCTGAAGTATGCCTTCCACGGTCACGGTCTTTATGCCTTACCAGAGGCTATGTAGTTGCCGCGTGATACTAAGGCGGCGTGGTATTAATGGTTCAAAAGTATCAACGAATCCGCCAGTATAATCATGCCGCCATATCATCTTCATCAGCAATGCGTTCATTGCTCAGCGGCTCATTCGTCATTACGACGCTTTTAAGTGTCTCCAGGCGGGTGTCCGCCTCTTTCGCTTTCTGAAAATACCTGGCGGCAAGGCGGGGCTGGTTCACTTCCGCGCAGTGGTCGCCGAGGTGGTTGAGCAGCATCATGCTCTCCTCCATGCCGCGGATGGCGCTCCACAGGCTATCGTCAATGCGCTCGGTGATATTGGCCAGCAGGCTGTCGGTAGAAAAAGCATGGCCCGTATGGCAGCGAAAACGTACCCGCCCTCCCTCCTGCAGTGCCGTGAGCACACCATGACATTCCGGGCAGGCATAGGGCGAAAATTCGCCAAACTGCATGATCTGCCGGGCCGCATCCGTATCATCATATGCTGCCCGGATTTCTGTTTCCGTACGTTTATTCTCTTCCATGGTCGCGTGAATAATATTTATTGCAGAAGGGACAGGTTCTATGCAAAGCCGCTCCAGCAGCGCAGGCATTTCCGCTACCGGCACATTATAATCCACTTCGACTTCGCGCAGCGCACTTTCGGGCATGGAAGCAACGGCTGCATCGCGCGGGTGCTGCACAATGGCAACACCACCGCGACGCTTTACCGTCCATAAACCTGAGGTACCGTCGTCCAGCGCGCCGGAGAGGATAATGCCGATCACCTGTGCCCCGTATGCATAGGCCGCCGAGCGGAACAGGGGATCAACGGCAGGGCGAAAGCGGTTTTCCTTCGGTCCGCGCGTAATGCGGATGCGGCCTTCTTCCAGCAGCATGTGCCGGTCGGGCGGGGCTACATAGATGCGGCCCTGTTCAATAAGTTCCCCATCGACCGCATTGGCGGCGGGCAGTGTGTTGTACTTATTGAGCACATGCGGCAGCACGCCCCGGATCTCCGGCGCCATATGCCAGACGATGAAGATGCTGGCAGGCAGGCTGACCGGCAGGGCGGCCACAAGCGCCCGTATGGTCTCGAAGCCGCCGGCAGATGCGCCTACTACGATAATGTTGCGTTGGGCCATGATAAAATAGTTTGCACGGATATGGTTACACTGATTTGTGCGGCGCAAGAGCAAACCAGCGTGCACACTATTTAAGCACCGGCATTTTACCGGGCACGAATCAAGGTCATATAAAGCTACTGCTGTTTAGCTAAGCTGCTCAGTCGGCTTTTTAGAAGCGCTTGTCTTAGTTGCAGTCTTTTTCTTTGGTTGGTCGCCCTGGTCGCCGTAGCCGGGTTCCACTTTTTTCTTCGCAGCCTTCTTCACATCCTGGATCAGCGACCTGCTTACGTCGTCACTTTCTTTGATACGGCCCGGCTTATCCAGTTTGATGAAGTCGTCATTCGGTGCGATCAGCTGCGCACTGAAGGGGACAGTCGACAGTGGCGGATTACTTTTTTGGCCAAGCAATAATTATTTTCCATTTAAACAATATATGGTTATATCAGCATCTCCCAGTGCTGCAAACGAAGCATGCGATGAATCCATGCGCCGCTACCTCAACGCTTACCACGCATACCATGCACCTGTCAGGTAAGTCTCTATGGCCCGTTTATTAATTTCAGCCTGATGCACTGCCTCAACCGCACCTACGCCTCATTCCGGTAGCTTTCCTACAATACATAGTAATGAAGTGTAATCCGATTGAATAGGCCGCCAATAGTATACAGTATAAAATGAAAAAGGACACACCATGCGGTATGTCCTTTATTATCCTGGAATGAACCTTGATTAAAACCTAGATAACCTTTACATTGATGGCATTAAGGCCTTTCTTGCCGTCCTGCACATCAAATGATACGCGGTCGTTTTCACGTACCTCGTCAATCAGCCCTGACACGTGGACAAAAATGTCTTCACCGGCCTCAGGCTTAATGAATCCGAATCCCTTCGTATCATTAAAAAATTTCACTAATCCTTCTTGCATTGTATTTAAATAAATAATGAATGGCAAAGATAACTAAAATAAACTGTTTTTTCCTGTTTATTTTATTTGCGGAGCAGTCTTAACAAAAAAATGCAGGAACGCTGATTTTCATAGCCTGTCCCGAATTTATTTCGGGAATCATGATTGTTCCTGATCTTTTCCTTTCGCCATAAAAAATCAGATCATGACTGATCATGATGATCATGACAATCTGCGTTCCATTGTCCATACAGGCACAAATAAAAAAGCGAAGCCGTATTAGAGCTTCGCTTTCAGTTGTGCGGAAGAGGAGATTCGAAGCCTGATTTTAGGGCTTGTTTTACTATGTTTTTCACTTTAGAAGCATTACCGGAACCCTTCATTTCTTTACTTTTTGTCCGTCTTTTTGTCCGGGTTGTATGTTGATTTTGCTTCTGCTACTTGGGCAAGCAGTTCCTCCAGCTCAATGATCCGGGCTTCTTTAGCTTCGAGGCTAGCTAATAATTCTTGTTTCTGCCTTTTGTCTCGAAAATCCAGCGCCGCGGCTCGATTGCCCATCGGCTTTTTAGCTTTTTCCGGCTCTCTTTCGAATTGCCGATCACTAAGGCCGTGCAAATAATCTGGGTTTACTCCATACTTATGAAGCAGGTTCATTCCCACCTGATGCCGTTTCTCTAAATCCTGAGGGTAATTGCTCTCTGAAAGTTCTATTTCGTTGAGAAAGTTGTTTTTAACAAGGATAGCATCGCAAAAGTCCTTTTTCTTTCCGATCGCGTCCTTTTTAACTAATTGGTGCCAGATGGTCAAAAGACGTTCTGTGAAAGGGTCTCTGATAATTTTCTTTTTTAGGGGTATAGGGTTGTTAGGCATTTACTGAAAATTTTACTGTAAAAAATTTGGTGGTTTCATTGGCTCTGATTAGTATTGTATCCCGGTTCGGGAATGGTTCACAATTGGTTCGCATTTGGTTCAGAGAAAAACACAAATGCCAATATATAGATTAATCTGCGGTTATGCCAAGCATTTACAGTAAATACCTCAGGACTATTAAGCCAATTATGCCTGCTGGATACCAGCGTACAATTGCGCAAAGCCTTGCTAATGTTAGTTTGTCGAAGGTTAAGAAGGCCTTTTCTGATAACTATGTTAATGAGCAAGATTTATGTAAAATCTACAGTAAAGCTGTCGAAATAGCCGAGCGGAGGGTATCGAGCAACGTCCGGGAAAAGCGCCGGTTACAAAGAATTCTTAGTAAACACATTCAAGCAGTCTGATATTTTTTTTGCTCCGTTTACTGTAAAAATTACCGTAAAAATGTCGTCACTAGTCAAAGCATTACAGTTCCTAACAAGGGTAGTAGAAGCCAACGGTGGCGAAGTGCCTGAAGAATTACCAAAAATTCAGAACAAAAAACCCGCGAAAGCTAAGAAACCATCACTGGCGAAGGCGCGTGCAAAAAAGCATTTCTATGGTAACGGTAACAATTAACGCCAACCCCCTCCGTATGCTCGGGAAGGCCTTCATGGCACTCATACCGCTCAGGGATGAAGTGCACGAAGGCGGGAAGTACCCGGTCGAGCACCCGGAGTATGGCAAGATGGGCGAGGTGATGCTGATGCGCAGGTTCTGCTCACCGCTTTACAACCTGACAGATAGTGTGCTCCTGATCAGCGAGGGAGATATCAATGCAAAAGACACGCTGAAAACAGGCGGCAATCATTCCAATACAATTTTCCAGTGCTGCACATTCCGGTTCATCCGGCGCAGCGACCAGGCCTTTAAGGCCATGATCGACCGGGAGCTTCCCCGGGCCGGCATCCAGATCATCCGTCAATCCTCACTCCTTTAAAATCCATAGCCATGGCAGCGGTAGACAGACAAGAGTGCCTAAATCACATTGGCGACCTCGTGCATTTTTTCACAAAGCAGTGCATCGATCCCAATGCGTCACCTGAAAAGCGCATCTGCGGCCAGGTGATGAAAGATTGCATGGAAGATGCCTACATCCGGCTCGAGCGGATGTTTAACCTGGACGATAAGCATGGCATTCCCGGCGTAGTGGAGTTGGAGCCGCTTACCCAGGTAATCGAGATTACCCGGCCGATGCTGCAGCGGATTACCAATAAGATGATGCTGGCCGATATGGATTCCGTCGTACTGGCCGACGATGGCCGCAGCTTCCTGGCGATCGGCCGCAATCACAAAACCGACCAGGGCCGGCAGCTCTTCCATTCCGAATCACTTCAATAATTCACTTAAAAACAATGTCTATGTTTCCACTGGACAGGGTTACAGAAGTAATCCGAAAGCACTCCAATCTTGATCATCATCGTCCTTACCTAGGCATGAGCGGCATAGGACAGTGCCCACTGCGCATTTATCGGAATTTCATAGGGGGTGTAAACTTCGATGATGCAGCCCATCGCAAAAGCTACCAGGGCTACATGTATGAAACACACATAAAGACAATCCTTGCGGAGGCTGAGCTATTTCGCCCCGCAAGTGAACGCGAGATAGTTGCCGCATTTGATAGCCGCTTTTGCGGCCATACGGACGGCAGCGACCTCTACGGCGACTTGGTAGAGATCAAAAGCATGAACCGGACGAAGTACGAAAAGGTTCAAACCAGCGGCCGCCTGCTTTATGATCACTACTGGCAGGTACAGTGTTACATGCAGTATGGTGGCTACCGGAAGGCCAATGTGTGGATTGTCAACACCGAAACTTTTGAACTGCAGCGCATCATCGTAAATGGCGATCGTAAAGTGTGGCAGGCTATAGATGAGAAGGCAAAGGGTATTCTGCAAAGCATAGACACCGAAGTAGAGCCAGCGTGCACCTGCAACCATTGTCAACCAGCATCCGTATCACTTCAATAATTCACGATGGCCCTCATCATCATCATGGGCTGCTGCTGGTTGGTAGCGGCTGCCATCCCCATCATCATTATCATCAAACGCGACAGGAAAATGGATATCCGTAAACAGCAGCACCGGAAAATAATGTGCAAGCATATCAGCGAACGCAGGCCGGACCAGTACCAGAGCCAGGCTATCCGCTTTTCGCAAACCATACCGCCCGGCAAGGCCGATGTCAAAGGCTTTTTAGGCGGCTACTACCAGGTGCAGATCGATCATTCAGCCAATTAGTCCCGATGATTACTCCCTACAGCCTCGCCCGCGTTAAAGACGTCGCCATTGCTGACGTCGTATCGCGCTATGTCAAGCTTGACAAGCACGGTAAAGCCAGCTGCCCCTTTCACAACGAAAAGAGCGCCTCTTTTTCTGTGAACAATAAAAAGGGCATGTACAAGTGCTTTGGTTGCGGAAAGGGCGGTGATGCGCTGCAGTTCATACAGGATCTGAATCATCTTACTTTCCTCGAAGCTGCTCAGGCTATTGCCGAAATCGGAGGCTTCGAGCTGGAGCAGGACCGTACGATCGATAAAGAGGCCTATGCCAAGGCGAAGGAAGAAAAGGCTAGCCTGCGCGCGCTGATCGCCGATGCTCAGGCGCATTTCCTGCACGAGCTCTGGAATACCAATGCCAACTACCATGCCGTGCAATACCTCAAAGAGCAGCGCGGCTACGACACAGACACGATCATTGCGTGGGGCATTGGCTTCGCGCCGGCTGATACACGCCTGCTTACGAATAAGTATGGTGTAGACGGACGCCTGCCCCTGGCAAAGCAGGCCGGTGTAGTGCGCGAGGGTGACAGCAACCTTTTCGATGCCTTTATTAACCGCATCATCTTCCCCATCCATAACCACCAGGGCGAGATCGTCAGCTTCGCCGGCCGCAAGCTACCCGGCGCCGATGATAAGTCGCCGAAGTATATCAATGGAGCCGCAACGGAAATCTATGATAAGAGCCGTGTGCTCTATGGCCTGTACCAGGCCATCACCGGCATTAAGGAAGCGAAGTATGCCATCATCGTGGAAGGCTATACCGACGTGATCGGCATGCACCGCGGCGGCGCTACCAATACCGTGGCCACCTGCGGCACGGCCCTCACCGAAGCCCATTGCAAGCTGCTGCGCCAGCATACAGACACCGTCGTGCTGATGCGGGATGCTGATGCTGCCGGTACCAAAGCCATCAGCCGCGACATACCGCTGCTGCTGCAGGCCGGCATTAAAGCTGAGGTATTCGACCTGCCAGAGCGGGGGGACGGGGGGAAGATGGATCCGGATGAATTCTCTAAGCAGTTTATAACCGTTGATGAAGATGAAGCGGTTCCTGCATAAATACTACATCACTTACCCCAATCAATCTTATCACTCATGTTCCTTAAAAGCTGGCGTCCGGATTCCGAGTATAAGGAAGAGCCAAAGGCGAAGCCAACGCCGCGGTTTTCACCAAAGATCGAGGCAGCTATAAAAGGGAAGCCTTTGCCTGAGGTTTCGCACGATCGGGTTTTTGATGATGAACTGCCGACAGGCAACCCTCCACCTAAAATCAAAAAGAAAAAAATCATGAAAGAAGCAGTTGCAGATATACCGGTTTCGGAGGCCGGCAAAGCGCCGGACGGCATCCAGAGCACAAAGCACTACCACAGGTTCAGGCTGCTGCCTACCAACCGTCCGGTTGATCAGCGCCATGTGAACAAGCTGGCTGCAGAAATCCGGAGGAAAAATCTGCTGCATTTAAATCCCATCATCGTCAATACAGCGATGGAAGTGATTGACGGGCAGCACCGCCTTGCGGCGGCTGAGAAGCTGGGTGTGCAGATCTTCTTTGCTCAGGACGCGGCCATATCACAGGATGATATCGCGGGTATGAACTCCAACAAGAAGAACTGGGAGCTGCGCGACTATATCCACTTTTTCGCCGAGCAGGGAAGGGAAGATTACATCGCGTTTACAGCTTTTTGCAAAGAGCACCCCGGAGTAATGTCTGCCACGCTCCTTGGTATGTGCAGCAAGGACGGCAATGTGAAGCGCAGCTATAAGGATGGGCAGATTGATATATCCGGCATGGAGCAGGCGAGGGTCACACTGGCATTTTTGCCCGACTACGATGCGCATACGCCCCACGCCCGGACGACACATTTTATCAAGGCGCTCAGCTTCATAGTCCGCACCGGGCTTTACGATCACGAACATATGAAAGCGAAGCTGGAGCAAAATCCCGGTTGCTTACAGCCAAGCCCATCGGAACGCGGCTATATAGAGTCGCTTGAGCGGATCTATAACCGGAAGATGCGTGAGGAGAACATCGTGATCTTTTTGAAGCGTCGATAGTAGCTACACACATTTCCGGGAAATTATTCATGCCCTTTTCCGGTGGGGGCATAAACAATCCCCCTCCAATGCAATGAGTATCGACAGAACAGTTCAGTTAAAGGTCCCGGAAGGTGCTACCAATAATGATTTCTATTGGATCGCGATCGGTGACAGTAATGCCCCAGGAGGATATACCAATGTGATTGTATGGCGAATGCTTCCCGGCGAAGTAGTGACGAAGTGGCGCTGGTATTTTGATTACAGGGCCGCGCTGTATAAGGTGCAAAACCCCCGCAAGTATGTAGAAATAAGACTTGGCTTTGAAACGCTGGAAGCTATTGACCCCATTGCACACGAAAAGCTGTTACTCTCCCGGAAAATAACATCCTGCAAAGCTAAGATTACGGAATGGACCAGGAAGCTGGCAGATGCCAAGGTAATCATGGCTAAAAGGTCGCCGATGTTCCCTATAGAGAATGAGCCTGGGTACATCAATGCTGTGAATAAGCTGGAAGCTAAAAAGAGCGAGCTGGCAAGGAAGCAGCAGAAATATGCTGAATTAGATAATCAACGATAATGATACCTATCTCTCAACGACTGATCATTTCCCTTTACGATTTCACCGGTAATTGGGTGAATAAGTATGTCGATGCCGGATATCCGGTGATGCTTTGGGATAAGCAGGTAGAAGGTGATATTCTGGAAGGCCTGTCTTACCTGCTGATGCAGATCGAAGAAACCGGTCTGCAGGTATACGGCATTTTAGCAGCATGCCCATGCACTGATTTCGCAAGCAGCGGCGCACGATGGTTTGCAGAGAAAGACAAGCCATCAACAGATTTTGGTGTGTTCGAAAATGCCACTGAGCTAAGCATTGCACTTGTACAGATTGTTCTGCACCTGGTGGATATTCTGAACCCACAAGGCTTTTGGGTATTGGAAAATCCAGTTGGCAGAATTGAAAGACTTAATCCCGAGCTAAAACCTTACCGCAAAATGAGCTTCGACCCATGTGACTACGGCGACCCGTACACAAAGAAGACGATTCTTTGGGGCCAGTTCAACACACAATTACAGCGCTCACCAGTACTGCCGCTGTACGGTTCATTGATGCATTCTTTACCGCCTAGTGATAAGCGGGCAGCCATCCGCAGCACAACACCATCAGGCTTCAGCAAAGCATTTTTTCAAGCCAATCAATAAGTCCATTTTATGAACCCCAAAATTCTTGCACTAGCCAAAAAGCTAAAAGAACTCTCCGAAAGAGGGGAAGGTGGTGAAAGAGAGAATGCTAGTGAAGCGCTGCAGCGTTTACTATTTAAGTACGGCCTAACCCTAGCCGATATAATCGACAATGATATCCGCATATACGATCTAAAATATCCCAAAGGAGCACAAAGGTTTGCAGCACAGGTTTGCGGCAATGTGTTAGGATATAAATGCAGTATCTACAAAAACAAAATCGTCAATGGACTTCGTTTGAAGTGCACGCCTTCACAGATCGTCGAAATATCTGCAAGACTTGATTTTTTTTGGAAGGCTTACCAGCAAGAGCTAAAGCTATTCTATAAAGCTTTTGTCCATAAAAACGGCCTTGGTGCACCGGTTGCAGAGGAGGAAGATGATGACTGCATAAAATTAAGCCCAGAGGAACAAGCCGAATTATACAGGATGTCGGAAATGATGTCAGGTATTACACGTCATCAATTCCGTAAAAGTTTACCTGAACCTGCTGGCAAATAATCCATGCTCCCCATCCACCAACATATACAGTCCCAAAAGCAGGACGCCGTCCTCTGGCAAATCGACCGGTGGAAAGCGGCTGCCAGTGATGATATCTTCCAGAAGGCCGAGGTAACCCGCAAGGCTGCCGGATTTATCGCCATCATGACCGATGAGGCTATACAGAATGCTTACCTCGATGCCATCCAGAAGGATAAAAAGCGCTTCGGTATGTCGCGCAAGGAGATCGAGGCGGTGCTGGGAAAGATGCCCAAAGAGCCTGCCAAGGGTGCAGAAGGTAAGCAGACGGTTTACAGGGAGTGGCTGGATAGGGAAGAGCTGGAGCAGAAAGGATATTGCACGGTGGATCTCGATACGATGGTCGGCTATTGGGTAGCCGGTAAGGAAGGCGCCATCCTGCAGGCCAGCAATTTTATCATTAAGCCCATATTCCACGTAGCCGGCAAGAGCACAGACAGCCGCCACATCTTCGTGGTAAAGAATGCCATCAAGAGCGCCGTAGTGGATGTGCCGAGCACGGCGCTGGTCAGCCTGGCCGAGCTGCAGGCGGAGCTGGTGGCCGAGGGCAACTTTGTTTTTTTCGGCACAAAGAACAATCTGCTTCGCATTGCCTCCGAGATGCTGCAGGATTTTCCTCTGTGCTACGAGATCAAGCAGCCAGGGTACCAGCGCGAGGGCTTTTTTGTATACCTCAACCGCATCGTTACCCCGGGCGAAGATGAAGACCTGAAGCCAGATGACTACGGCATCTTTAAGAAAGGTGATCAGCACTTCCTGATTCCTGCAGCCAGCAAGGTATATGCCGGCATGCGCAGCGGCGACGATCGCTTCGCCGTGGTGAAGTCGCTCACCTGGAAGCAGTCGCCGGTCACGTTCACAGAGTGGGCGGCACAGATGGTGAAGGTGTACGGCCCGAAGGGCCAGATCGGTATATCCTATGCCCTCCTTACCGCGATGCGTGACATGATCTTTGCCGTTAATGGCAACTGTCCGCACCTGTACGGCTACGGGGAACGCAGCTCAGGTAAGAGCCAGTGGGCAGAGTCGATCAGGGCCATCTTCAACTTCGAGCGGTCCGCGTTCAACCTTAATTCCGGCACTGAGTTCGCATTCAACGCCTATATGTCGGCGTTCCGCAACTGCCCGGCGCACATGAATGAGTTTGATGATAAGGTGTGCAGCGATCAGCGGTTTCAGGCGATTAAAAGCGCCTTCGATGGCGAGGGCCGGATGCGCGGCAGCATGACGGTCCGGAATGGCGTGGAGATCCAGCCCATAGACAGCACCCTGATACTCACCGGCCAGTATATCAGCACCAAGGACGACAACAGCGTAGTAAGCCGCTCCATTATCTGTGCCTTCCATGAGCGGCAGTTTACCGACGATGAAAAAGCGGAGTTTGACAAGCTGCGCACCTGGCAGGCCCAGGGCATTACATCCCTCAGCGCAGATATCATCAGGCACCGGCCGGTATTGGAAAAGAGCTATGCCGATACCTACAGCGAGAACCTTTCCATATGGCGCAAGGGCACCAGCGGAGACTTCAACCAGCGGATATTTCAGAACTATTGCCACCTGAGCACCCTGTACTTCCTGCTGCAGAAGCCGCTCGGCCTGCCCGGCAAATGGACGGAGTATGATGGTTATTGCTACAACGAAGCCAAGATATACAGCTCATTCATCCGCAATTCAGACAAGCTATCTGCCTTCTGGAATACCATCGAGGCCCTGCTGGATGCGCGCATGATAGAAGCAGGCTGGCACTTCACCTTTATAGAGCGCGACACGATCAAGCTGCGCAACAGCGACGGCAAGGAGGATATCAAGGACCTGGGCAGCATGCGGAAGCTGCTGGTCATCCGCCTGGAGCTGGTGCACGGCCTGTACCAGAAGATGTACCGGGAGCGCAGCGGCGAGACAGGTATGACGTTCGAAAACGTCCGCCACTACCTGAGCAACCGCGATTACTACATCGGCCAGGTAAAGAACCAGAAGTTCCGCAGGATCATTTACCGAGACACGGCCGTTACGAAACAAGCCCAGCCCTTTGACAATGCGCTGGATGTGGCGCCAAGGGTGGAGATCCACGGCGGCAAAGAGGCAGAGGAGAAAAATACCACTGCCTATGTATTCGACTACGAAAAGCTGGGTATAGCCCTCGACAGTCAGAACCCGGATATCGATGGCGGCCACGAAACATAAAAATATTTCCGCAGCGCAGAAACGGCCCCAAATCCTGCCTACTTCTGCCTACTAAGATAACTAATTGATAATCAATAAAAACCTTCTTAAAATCGGTAGGCAAGAGTAGGCAGACAGTAGGCAGAAGTAGGCAAGGTAGGCAAGGTAGGCAAGGATTTCCCCTCGCGATTTTGGCAAAAAACTTTTTTTTTCTTCCAATCACACCCTTTAAAAGCAAATCAATCATCATGCAAGTAGATGCTCAATTCCTCAACACCGACGACTACCAGATCCGGATCACCGTCACCATGAACGCGGGGCAGTGGAAAGTAATCTGGAAACACCTGCAGAACGATCAGGAACACCGTACAGGCATAGGCAACGAGTTTGCCCACAACATTTCCTGCTGCATTCAAACGCTGAATGATAAGGTGACGGCGCCTAAGCTGATTGGATAAATCCTATCGACACTTAAAAGCAATACAACATGCAAAAAGAGCATCCTATACTATTCAGCACCTTGATGGTGCAAGCAATCCTCGCCGGAAGGAAGACGAACACGCGCCGGCTCACGAAACTGCAGGAAATAAACAAGCACCCTGACTGGTGGGAATGTATTCCTGTTAAGAATATGGCTGGCGAGCTAGCTTATATGTTCACAGATAAAGAGTCCGGCAAGGTGGTGTTTATTAAATCGCCATACGGCCAGCCTGGCGATATGCTTTGGGCGCGGGAATCTCAGCAATGGCTGGAAGGTTTTGCGGGCAGCGGCTATTACGTCTTTAAAGCTGATTTCACGCAACAAAATGGCGCTTGGGAGCAGGATATTAAGGTAGACGGCAAGGATCGCGTCGAGCGTGTAGAAAAATGGAGGCCATCCATTCATATGCCTAAAGAGGCCTCCCGCATATGGCTTCCGGTAGAAGATGTGCGTGTGGAGCGGCTACAGGATATAAGCGAGGAAGATGCAATAGCAGAAGGCGTCCAAGAAAACGTCTGCGATCCTGAAACCGCCGATAGGTGCCCATCCTTGCTCTGTATAGATGGTTGCAGTGGGAAGGGGCAATACTACCGATATCCTGTAGATTTTGATGATCTGCCTTGCTACAGCGCAAGAGAATCTTTTCAAACACTGTGGCACTCCATCAATGGCCGCGAATCATGGAATGCCAATCCGTGGGTATGGGCGGTGAAATTCAAAGTGCTTTCCACTACCGGTCACCCGGCCATCGCTGAGCAGGAGGCAGCTGCTGTATGAAGCTTACTTTCCAGCACATTGGGATCCTAAGCTTAGAATTCCACGTGGACAAGTTGTCGCG
>JADMIO011070307.1_pt1 | contig 30681 bp, 37 predicted proteins | sample 8958161 | NCBI WGS metagenome assembly JADMIO01 (sample SAMN16585339, study PRJNA669376) | soil metagenome | isolation source: Crop rotation soil | place: USA: Cullars Rotation, Alabama | collected 2011 | reverse complement strand
CGCCGCCGCTCGAGCTGCCCGGTGCGCAGCTGATCGAATGGGGCGGCGCGCTTCGCTGGCTCAAGTCCGCGGCCGGAGCCGACGCGGTGCGCGAAGCGGCCCGGCGCGCCCGCGGGCACGCCACGCTCTTTCGCGGCGGCGAGCGCGGCGCCGCCGTGTTCACGCCGCTCGCGCCGGCGCTGCTGCGCCTGCATCGCGAGCTGAAGGCCGCGTTCGACCCGGCCGGCATCTTCAACCCCGGGCGGCTGGTCCCGGGGCTTTGACGGTGGCGAGCCTGCGCTTGTTCGTCTCGACGGCCGTGCGTGCCTGTGCCGCAAGCATGCATTGCGGATACCGCGCGATCAGGCGGGCGTACAGCTGGATGGCGAGCGCGGGCTCGTTCGCCTCGCCGGCTTTCGCGCCGGCGTCGAACAGCAGCCTCTGCTGGATCTCGTCGGCGGCGTTGCCCGCGGCGGAAGGCCGGGCGACCGCCGCCGCCATGAAGCTCGCGATGCGCGCTTCCTCGGCTCGCCGGCGCTCGCTCGCCTGGCGGCGCGCGTGGCGCAGCCAGCCGCCCAAGGCGGCGGCGAAGGCGAGCGCCAGCAGCCAGGCGAGGGCCTTGGTCATGCGAAAAGTATAGCGATGCAGACCGAGCTCGCCGAGTTCATGCGCGGAACCGCCGAAGGCCAGGAGGCGGAAGACATCCTGCGCAAATGCGTGCATTGCGGCTTCTGCACCGCCACTTGTCCGACCTACCTGCTGCTGGGGGATGAACTCGATAGCCCGAGGGGGCGTATTTATCTCATGAAGGAGATGCTCGAGAACGAGCAGGAGCCGACCAGCGAAGTCGTCACGCACATAGATCGCTGCCTGTCGTGTCTGTCGTGCACGACCACCTGTCCCTCGGGTGTGAACTACATGCACCTGGTGGATCACGCCCGCTTCTATATCGAGGAGCGCTACAAGCGTGCGCTGCATGAGCGGGTCCTGCGAGCCTTGATCGCCCGCATTCTGCCCTTTCCGGAACGGATGCGTGTGGCAATTCGGCTGGCCTGGTTTGGGCAGTGGCTTAAGCCAGTCTTGACCCGGGTGAAAGCGATGCAACCGCTGGCGGCAATGTTGCAGCTTGCGCCCGGCAGCCTGCCGGAACCGGTAGCCGCCCGCAACGCCCCGGCATCGGGCAACCGGCGCGGCCGTGTCGTGCTGCTGCAGGGCTGCGCAGAAAGTGTCCTGCGCCCGCAGATTCGTGCTGCCACCGTTCGCCTCCTCACGCGCGTGGGCTTCGATGTCGATTTCGCAGCCGGTGAAACGTGCTGCGGCGCCCTGACGTGGCATCTCGGGCGCAAGGAGGAAGGTCTCGAAGCGGCGCGGCGAAATATCGACGCTTGGCGGCGCGAGATGGAAAGCGGGCTCGATGCAATTGTCATCACAGCCTCGGGCTGTGGCACAACCATCAAGGACTATGGCTTCATGCTACGCGACGATCCGCAGTATGCTGAGGACGCTGCGCGCGTGTCGGCACTTGCATGCGACGTCAGCGAATTGCTGGTCCAATGCGGCCTTCCTGCGCAGCGAACGGCTCCCCAGCTGACCGTCGCGTATCAGTCGCCTTGCTCGATGCAGCATGGGCAGAAGGTAGTCCGCGAGCCAATCGAACTTCTTGCCGCTGCGGGCTTCAACGTGCGGCAGCCGGTGGAAGCCCACATATGCTGCGGTTCAGCCGGGACCTACAATATTCTTCAGCCGGAAATCGCATCACGTTTGGGCCAGCAAAAGGCCGAGCACCTTGATCGCTTGCAGGCGGACGTCATTGCTACCGGCAATATCGGATGCGCCACCCAGATCGAGCGGCATAGCGGCACGCCGGTCGTGCACACCGTGGAACTGCTCGACTGGGCGACCGGTGGCCCGATGCCAGCGCCGCTGTCGCCTTACGTCAACGAATAAAGGAATCGTCATGCCTTCACTCAACCTTGATCAGGCCAACCGTATTGCCGACGCGGCGCTTGCCAAGGGAACCGCTCTCGGCCTCAAACCGCTTTGCGTGGCGGTGCTCGACAAAGGCGGGCATCTGGTCGCGCTACAGCGACAGGACGGCGCCTCGTCGATGCGCCCGCAAATTGCCATTGCAAAGGCGGCAGGCGCTCTGGGCCTCGGTGTGTCGTCACGCACGATCGGCGAGATGGCGGTCGAGCGCCCGACCTTTGTAGCCAGCCTCACGGCCTTGGCGCCGCAGGGTCTGGTGCCCAGCGCCGGGGGTGTGCTGGCAGTCCTGGAAGGGCAACTGGTCGGTGCAGTTGGTGTCACCGGGGACACGCCCGACAATGACGAAGCCTGTGCGCTCGCAGGGCTGGAGGCCGCCGGCGTCGGTGCGCTGACGTGACCTGCCAATAAGAATGTAAGGTGGCGGCGATAGAATGAGGTGCTTCCCTGCCGCTTCATGCGCGCATACGGGCGGCCAAGTGTAACGGAATCTTTCTATCACTTCGGTGCGCGGATATGGATTAAGCAGCCTTGATGCACGAGGTCCCTGTACTCACTGAAAGGGCGACGTAGCCGATTTCAAGCGGCATGGTTATTTTGTTCAGATAGCGGCAACTCGGGGCTTGCCAAGCCGCTGCCTGTGTCCGTCGGGCGCCCCTGTGATTTTGTGGCCGGCGCTTCATTCGTCGTGCGGTCTGCGGTGCAGCAGCGGAGTTTTTGCGCCTCGCGCCTGCGGCGCGACCGGGCTCTATTGCGCTAGGCTCGCTGCCGCTCGCCAAGCTCCACCGGGCCGCGGGGGCCGCGTCCCGGCCTACCGGTAACGATCCCATGGCGTGGATGCCGGAGCCATGCTCCGGCAATGCGGTCGCCGCGCGGGATCCCGCGCGGCGGCGTAAAGGTAGGCCTTCCCTCCGACGTGGCGGTGGGCGGCGCTCCCTTCTGGGCGCTGCCCGGCGGCCTGCAAGCCGGCTGGCGCCGGCTCCTCCACTGCCGTTCCGGTCCATACGGATGCAGTCCGCCTCCTGGCCGCGCCCTTGAGGTCGCTCGTGCCGCCCAACCCCCACGCCGGGGGAAGCCCATGGGGTTTTGGGGCGCGCGAGGAGGAAGCCATGCCCAAGCCTTCTGCCCGCAGTGCCAGCCGCCAGCGTCGGAATGACGCGCTGCGCGCGCCGCAGTCCGATCATTCGCAATCCGGGCGGGCAAACCTCTACGACGAGGTGACGTCCCGCATCATCGCCGAACTCGAGGAAGGCCGCTTTCCTTGGGTCCAGCCTTGGGGCCGCGCCGATGGGGAGGGATGCAGCGCCGCGCCGGGCCTTCCCCGTAATGCCTACACCCGCCGCAGCTACTCGGGCATCAATGTGCTCATCCTCTGGGGCGCGGTCATCGAACACGGCTGGCCCTCGCAAGGCTGGCTCACCTTCCGCCAAGCGCTCGAGGCGGGCGGCAACGTCCGCAAGGGCGAGCACGGCACCACCGTTGTCTATGCGGACCGCTTCACGCCGGAGTCCGAGAAACAGCGCGCCCGCGAGAACGGAGAGGACGCGCGCAGCGTTGCGTTTCTCAAGCGCTTCACCGTCTTCAACGTGGCGCAGTGCGAAGGCTTGCCCGATGGCTTTGCCACCGAGCCCGCTCCGATGGCAGAACGCCAGCTGGCCCCGCTCGCCGAAGAAATGATCGCAGCTTCCGGCATTCCCTTCCGCATCGGCGGTGACCGGGCGTTCTATGTGCCGAGCCAAGACTACGTGCAGGTGCCGCCGCAGCCCGCCTTTTTCGACCAGATCAACTACTACCGCACCGCGCTCCACGAGCTGACCCACGCGACCGGCCATGCCTCGCGGCTGGGGCGTGACCTCACCAATCCCTTCGGCAGCAAGGACTATGCCCGCGAGGAACTCGTTGCCGAGATGGGGAGCGCATTCCTTTGCGCTGCACTCGGCATCGTGCCCACCGTGCGCCATGCCGACTATCTCGGCTCGTGGCTCGAGGTTTGCCAAGAGGACAATCGCGCGATCTTCCGCGCCGCGAGCGGGGCGAGCAAGGCTGCTGACTGGCTGCTTGCCCGCCATGCCGATCATGTCGCGGGTGCCGAGCCGAGCGAGGGGAGGGCTGCGGCATGATGCTCCTCACCCCCACGCTTCGCGCGCAGCTTCGCGCCAATGCCGAGGCCCGCCGCGCCGCCCAGCGGCTTGGCGCGTGCGAGCCGGACCCCGCTCCCGTGGTCAAGTTCTTCAACCCTCTGGGCGCGGCGACGTGGCTGGCAAGCGAACTCGATGCCGATGGCGACACGCTCTTCGGCCTTGCCGATCTCGGCTTCGGCTGTCCCGAGCTCGGCAGTTTCAGCCTCACGGAAATCGCCAGCGTGCGGCTTGCCTTCGGCCTCGGCATCGAGCGCGACATGACCTTCGAAGGGCTCTTTCCGTTGTCGCTCTATGCCGAGGCCGCGCGTCACGGCGGCTCCATCCTCGAGGCCGAGCGGGCGCTGCGCGCCATGGCCGCTGCCCTTGGCGATACCGATCCGGAGCTTCCGCCCCCCTCGTCCTGAGGGGTGCGGATGACGTGGCGGCCGTCCGCCGCCGTTGGAAAGCCGGTCCGCCGTGCTCGGGGGAGATCGACGGACCGGCTCCCCACCCCCGTGGAGAAGACCCATGAAACTCGACTTTATCCCCTTAAGTCAACTGACCATCAGCAAGGCCAACATGCGCTATGCGGTGCGCGGGCCCGATGTTTCCGACATCCTGCCAACCGTTCGGCGGCGCGGCGTCATCGTGCCCGTGCTCGTGCGCCCCGCCACAACTTCCGGCGATGCCGGAGCGCCCACGTTCGAGATCGTTGCGGGCGCGCGGCGCTTCACGGCAGCGCGCCTCGTCGCCGAGGAGAAGGGCGAAGATATGGGCGCTGCCGATCCCTTGCCCTGCGCCATCCTCGATGACGGCGACGATGCCGACGCCATCGAGGCATCGCTCATCGAGAACACAGCCCGCCGCGATCCCGATGAGGTGACGCAATGGGAAACCTACACCCGGCTCGTCAAGGAAGGCCGCGACCCCGCCGATATTGCCGCGACCTTTGCGCTTCCTGACCTCGCTGTGAAGCGCATTCTTGCGCTCGGCAATCTCATGCCGCGCGTGCGCGATCTCTACCGCAAGGAAGAGATCGATGCGGCAACCGTTCGTCATTTGACGCTCGCCAGCAAGAGCCAGCAGCGCGCCTGGCTCGCGCTGTTCGATGATGGCGAAGCATGGTGTCCCATCGGCCACCAGCTGAAAGCATGGCTGCTCGGCGGTCAGTCGGTGAGCACGGCCAATGCGCTCTTCGATGTCGAGGCAAGCGGGCTGGCCGTTGTCGCCGACCTCTTCGGCGAGGAGCGCTACTTTGCCGATGCGCAAGGCTTCTGGGCCGCGCAGGAGACTGCCTTGGCAGCAAGGCGCGAGGCCTATCTGGAAGAGGGTTGGCCCGATGTGGTGATCGTCCCGCGCGGCGATTATTTCCACCTCTGGGAATATTCCAAGGCGCCCAAGCGCAAAGGTGGGCGGGTCTATGCCGATGTGCAGGGCAACGGCGAAGTCATCTTCCACGAAGGCTATGTCACATCACGCGAAGCGCGGCGTCTTGAGAAAGGCGAGGCGATCGAGAGCGCTGCCAGACCGTCACGCCCCGAAGTAACCAGCACCCTGCAGGCCTACGTCGACCTCCACCGCCATGCCGCCTTGCGCGCTGCCATGACCGGCCATCCGGCGCTCGCGCTGCGACTCATGGTTGCCCACGTGATCGCCGGTTCAGCGCTCTGGCATGTCAGGGTGGAGCCGCAGACATCGCGCAGCGATGCGGTGCGGGAATCGGTCGAGAACTGCGAGGGCGAGGCCCTGTTCGATGCCAAGCGCCGCGCGGTGCTGGACCTGCTCGGCTTCTCGCCCGAGGAGCCCACGGTCACCGGGGGTGTCGGCGGCACTTGGGGCGATGACCTTGGCCTTGCACACCTGTTTCTGCGTCTTCTCCCGCTAACCGACGAGGCGCTGGGGCAGGTGATTGCCATCGCCATGGGCGAGACACTCGCTGCCGGGAGCGCCGCCGTCGAGGCGGTCGGCAGCGAAATCGGTCTCGACATGGCCCTATACTGGCAGGCCGACGAGGCCTTCTTCGAGGCCTTGCGTGACCGGGAAGTGCTCATCGCCATGGTCGCCGAAGTGGCGGGCGCGGACATTGCCGAGGCCAATGCCAGGGAGAAGGGCAGCACCTTGAAGCGCATCCTTGCCGATCATATCGAGGGCGCGAACGGGCGCAGTAAAACCGAACGCTGGGTGCCGCGCTGGATGGTCTTCCCGCCATCTGGCTACACGGCGCGCAGCGGTGTCGGCAGCGTTGCTGCCCATGCCCGTTTGCAGGCGGCGCGCGATAGAGCCCTCGATGGGGAGCCGCCGGTATCTGAACCAAACGAGGCCGAAGATGTGACTAAACTTGCCGTCGCCGATGGTGACGACGCATTGGCCGAACCCGACCGGCAGGCTGCGTGAACGGGACGGGCGGCGGGAAACTTCCGCCCGTTTCACCCTTGAAAAATGCGCCGCGCCGCTCGCCGCATTTGCGGCTTGGCGGCGCGGTTTTTTGGGTAGCGATAGGGCGCTGGGCTATCCGGCGGCGCTGCGCCGCCCGGCATGGCGGATCACCGTCCGGCTCTCGCCGCACAGGGTGCAGTCATCCTTGGCGCGCTCAAAACCAGCCCGTCCGCCAAGTTCGCCCATGACGGCGCTCGCCGCGCCGCCCGTGCCGAGATCGAGCCTTTCAGCAATGCAGTCGTCGCACACGCCAGCCCCATCGAGCCGCACCACCAGTCGTTCGATCTGCCCTGCAATCGTTTTCCCGCCTGCCATGCATTGGGCAATACCCTCGTTGGCGGCACGTCCAAACAGGAAAGGTTCATTGCCCGGCACGGTTCGTCGCATCGGCTGACCGCCTGCGGCTGGCACCGCCCACCTGGCAAACGCATATGACCCGTACCGGCGCGGGGCTTGGGACCTGGGGCAGCCGCACCCATCGCAAAACCATCGCCGGCTGGCTGATTTCCCCGCCACTTCATCACCCCACGCGAACACGTTCGCGCGTGGACCCCGATTGCGTGGCTCCTCGCGGGCGGCTTCGCCTTCAAATCACCCCTCGGCTCCGGTCCTCCGCTGACGCTTCGGCCTTCGGTTCGCGCCGGTGCCGGGGCCGCCCCGTCGGTCCGCCCATCGCGCGGCACGAGGGCCGCTGCGAAGATCCAAGGAGATGAACAATGCCAGCAATCGGACATGTGCAGCGCGAGCGCGACGGCAGTTTCAAGGGCTCGATCCGCACGCTTTCGGTGGGTGCCGAGATCATGATCGTGCCCAACCGCGGCAAGACCGGCGAGCAGCCTGACTACCGGGTCCTTTCGAACGGTGTCGAACTTGGTGGCGGCTGGATCCGCACCGGCGAGGTGTCGAACCGCGAATATATCCGGCTCGCGCTCTCGGCCCCGGAACTTGGGAACCGCACGCTTTACGCCAACCTTGGCCGCGCCGCCGGGCAGGATGACGAGGACGCCTTCGCGCTCATCTGGAACCCCGGCGAGTAAGCCAAACATTGCCCCGCACCGCTAGCCGGTGCGGGGCTTTTTGCTGCCTGTTGCTGGAAATTGGCGGGGTGGTGGAGGGAAATTCCGGCTCGGCAAGGCCCATGATCCGGCAGCGGACGGCCCGCCTCAAGGACGATGGGGCCCCACGATTATTAGCGGGGGTCGAGGCAGATTCGCGATCGCTCATCGCAGTTTCCCCGCAAAAAATCGTCACCCCCATCGCCGCTGCGCGGGCGCTTTCAGCGCTCCTTGACCCGGCCCGCCCGCTGCCGGGCGATGCCTCATCTTTCGCGAAGAAACGGAGATGGGCGATGACCATTGAACAGCAGATCGAGGAGCTGCGCAGCGAGCTTACGGCAGCGATGGACCGGACAGAAATCACCCAGATCGAGGCCGAACTGCAGGCCGCGCTGGCGGAACTGGCGAGGCTGGAAGCCACATTTTTGGCCTCGGCCCAGTAGCAGGATCAATACCGGAACCTGGCCTCGAGCGGCGTCAACTTGGCGGCGTTCCGGGCATTTGCGTGCTTGCCTGATGGGGCAGAGGGCCCGTTGGCAGACTAAATGGGGCGGATATGCGTTTTTCAGGGCGCGGAGGCCTGTCCGCGGCATCGTGAAACCCATCCGCAGGAGTTCGGAAAGGGTGGGATACGGGCGGTGGTGGAGGCGGAAATGCGCGGGGATGGCAAGATTTAAGGCCCCGCCTCCCGTATGGTCGGCGATGGCGGTCTGCACAGGGTTTGCTGTGGAGGCTGGGCGCTGGCCGCTCGTTGTTCGTAGCCTCCACAGCGAGACTGCAAGCTCGCAATAGTGCGTAATTCCGCGAGCTAATCGAGAGCAAGATGGGAGGCTCTTGAAGCTGGCCCAGGCAGTCCTCTCATTGAAGTCCGATGTCCGGCTTCGATTAGGAGTGCGCGGGTGATGAACGACGATGGTCTCGACATCTGGATCGGCCGCATGGGCAAGGACCGCGCCTTGCGCAAGGAGCTCGGCGCGGCGATTGCGCGGGCGGGTCGCACGAGCAAGGGGCGCAGCAAGTTCACCGGCAAGCGCATCGGCCGCGGGCACGGCACCGGCGCCATCGCTGCCTCGAGGCAATTGCGGTTCACCCGGCGCGTTATCGTCAAGGCCCGGATCGTCCGGTTAGGCGGCAAAGGTCTCGGCGCTGCCAAGGCGCACCTGCGCTACCTCGAACGCGACGGCACCACACGCGATGGTGGGCGCGGTACGCTCTATGGGAATGAGCACGACGCGGTCGATGGCAAAGAGTTCCTCGAACGCGGGGCCGAGGACCGCCATCAGTTCCGCTTCATTGTCGCGCCCGAGGACGGGGCCGAGTTCGATGACCTCAAGCCGTTCGTCCGCAACCTGATGCACCAGGTCGAGCAGGATCTCGGCACGCGCCTCGACTGGGTGGCGGTCGACCACTTCAATACGGGGCATCCGCACTCCCATGTCATCGTTCGCGGCAAGGACGAGCTCGGCAAGGATCTGGTCATTGCGCCAAACTACCTCAGTCACGGGATGCGCGAGCGGGCGACCGAGCTGATCGAGCTCCAGCTCGGCCCACGCAGTGAGGCCGAGATCCGGCGCAGTCAGCTCAAAGAGATCGAGCAGCAGCGCTGGACCAGCATCGACCGGCGGCTGGTGAATGCGATCGGTGAGGACGGCCTGGTGAGGCCAGTGCATAGGGACGGCATCGAGCAGTCGCTGCGCGCCGGGCGGCTCCAGATCCTCGGTCGGCTGGGACTGGCGCAGGAAGTCAGCCGCGGGACGTGGCAGCTCGACAGCCAGCTCGAGCCGACCCTGCGACGCATGGGTGAGGTGGGCGACATCATCCGCACCATGCAGCGCGCGATGCGCGAGAAGCTGCCCCAGCGCGGGCCCGCAGACATGCTGATCTTCGATCCGCTTGGGGCCGCGGGTGCGTCGCTCACCGGCAAGGTTGTCGAGCGCGGCCTCTCCGACGAGCACGCCGACCGTCATTACCTGATCGTCGATGGCACCGATGGGCTCACCCGCTATGTTGATATCGGCACCCAGACCGAGCCGTTCGCCGAGAACAGCATCGTGCGGATCAGGGCAAAGAGCATAGGTGCCCATGCCTTCGATCACACCGTGGCAGAGGTCGCCGCGGCGGGCGGCGGGCACTACAGCACCGATGCCCACGTGCGTCATGATCCGCTCGCCACCTATGAGTTCGCCGAGCGCCATGTCCGCCGGCTCGAAGCGATGCGGCGCGTTGCCGGCAGCGTCGAACGCGAGCCCGACGGTCGCTGGATCATCGCCCCCGACCATATCGAGCGGGCCGAAGCCTACGAGCGCATGCTTGCGAGGGCTACGCCGGTGACCATCGAGACGTTGTCGGTCCAGCCCATCGAGCAGCTGCCCAACCATGTCGGCGCGACCTGGCTCGACCGCGAGCTGGTGTCAGGGCAGGCGCCGCCGCCCGACCGCGGTTTCGGTAACGAGGTCCGTCAGGCGCGCGCCCTGCGCCAGCAGTGGCTGGTCGAACAGGACCTCGCGGCAGCCGAAGGTGGCACCGTCACTTACGCGCCGGGCATGCTCGCTGCCCTGCAGAGCCGGGAGCTGCGCCGCGTTGCCGCCCAGCTCAGCAAGGAGCTCGGCCTCTCGTTCACCGAGGTTCAGCCTTACGACCATATCGAGGGCAAGGTCACCCGCTCTGTCCAGCTTGGTGACAAGAAGTTCGCACTGGTCGAGCATTCCCGCGAGTTCTCCCTCGTCCCCTGGCGGCCCGTCCTCGAGCGGGCCATCGGCAAACAGGTCTCGGGCATCATGCGCGAGGACGGGATCGACTGGACCATCGGGCGCAGGCGCGGGCTCGAAATCGGCATGTGATTCGCGCTTCTGATTTCGGGCGTCTGAGACGCGATTTGCTGATGCCGTGGTGCGAGAGTCGGCGAAAAGGTAGCTGGTGGCGGCGAACAGGCGGTTTCTCGGGCGCGCACATCGCGCGATAATGCCCGCGGTCCCACAGGAGATGCCGATGCGAGCCCGAAAGACCCGTCACCAGTTCTATCTGCCCGATGACCTCACCGCAGAGCTCGAGGCCTTCGCCTCGAGGCCCGGTCTCACCAAGACCGACATCCTCACGCAGGCGATGACTGCGTGGTTTCGCCGCCAGAAGGGCGAGGAGCTCGACCGCCAATTCAGCCCAGCCTTCGAGCGAGTGCTGCGCGAACTCAGGACCACGCAGCGGCGGGTCGATGCCCACACCGAGATGCTCGGGGTCTTTGCCCAGCACCAGCTGATGCTGGTCGCGCATCATCCCCCCTTCGACGCGGAAACCCGTGAGCGCGGTCAGCAAAAGTTCCGCCAGCTCCTCACTCTGGTCGAACGGCGCCTGGGCGAGGGCGGTGTCGCCGAGCGTCTTACTGCCCCGCCTTCCACGTCAGGAGATGACACATGAGCGACGCTGATCCCCACAAGCCGCTGACGGTACGTATTCGCGAAGCCTGCCGCATGACCGGGATCGGCCGCTCCAAGTTCTACGAGCTCATCCAGGAAGGCGAGATCGAGGTGATCAAGGTGGGCGGAATGACGTTGGTGCCGGTCAACGCTCTCGAGACGTTCCTTGAAGCACACCGCGGAGCGAAGTGACCGGATATCCTTGCTTTTTACGCGGCGACCGGCGAGAATCCGGCCATGATCGCCACCGGACTTCCATGCTGCAGCAGCACCGTGAGCGAGCGCATGATCCATGCGCGATGATCTCTCGCATCTCCCGCAAAAGCAGCAGGACGAACTCGCGCGCGCGGTGCGCATCCTCATGGAGGAGTTTGAGAGCGCGATCGGTCTCGGCACCCAGCCCTGGAAGCGCGGGGGTCGCATCCTCAAGATCATCCTGTTCGGATCCTACGCACGCAACGACTGGGTCGACGATCCGGAGAACGGCTATCAGTCGGATTTCGATCTGCTGATCATCGTCAGCCACGAAAAGCTGACAGACATCGCCGACTACTGGTACATTGCCGAGGACCGGATCCTGCGTGACGACACGATCGGTCGGCAGGTCAACATCATCGTCCACGACCTCAGCGAAGTGAACCAGGCGCTCAAGCGGGGTGAGTACTTCTGGGCCGACATCGTGCGCGATGGGATTGTGCTCTATGAACTGCCGAACCATCCGCTCGCTACACCGGTGCCGCTCACCAAGTTCGATGCTGTGCGCATGGCAGAGAGGTTTCTTGAAGAGAAATTAGATGACGCTGAATCCTGGTTGAAGACTGCAACGTTCCAGATGAGCGAAGCCGAAAGCCATGCAAAGTTCCGCAAGCTCGCCGCGTTTAGCCTTCATCAGGCGACGGAAGCGGCCTACGCGTGCTTCCTGCTGAGCACGACATTCTATTTTCCGAAGTCGCACAACATCAAATTCCTGCGCTCTTTGGCAGAGGGTAAGGAGCAACAGCTGATTGAGGCCTGGCCTCGCGGCACCAAGCTTGATCGGCGGCGGTTCGAACTGTTGAAGCGAGCCTACGTCGAAGCACGATATTCACCGAATTACAGCATCACGATCGAGGATCTCGATGCGCTATACGCGTCAGTGAAGCGTTTGCGGGACATCGTGGCGAAGCTCGGCGAAAAGAGGATCGCGGAGCTTTCGCGGTCGTAGAGCCGGCCACTGCGATGGCTCCTCCGTTCGACAGTCCGGTTAGTCTCCTTTCGCGCGCCGATCGGCTGAAGTAGCCGTTCATTCAGCTATCCGCGGAGTGGCAGCTTCGCGCCCGATCTTGTTCATAGAAGTACTCGCGCGCCGCTCCTGAAACCGGTCGTTTAAATCAAGCATGGGCAAGGGAGGCAGCCTGCCAACTCGAATGACTTGTCACGGGAGCTTGCCGTCGATCGCGCGCATGACGTCGCATGACGGGTTCCGGCAGGAGCTGCCCAAATCGGGCATCCAGGGCTTCGCAGCGGCGCTGCGCCAGGAGCTTGCGGAAAAAGATATCAAAGTCGATTTGATCGAGCCGGGCTTTACCGGCGCTGACTTCCAGTACCCGATTTTCCCCCGGAGAAGCAGCGCGATCTTATCAATGAGCATCGCATGCTGCGCGCCCAGGATATCGCGGTCGCGGCGCATTTCATGATGACCCAGCCTCGGCGCACTGCCGTATCCTTCATACGGGGTGGAGACGCGCCTTGAGCACCCGTGAAGGGACCGCGCTGGTAGGCTAAACCGAACAGGGCGAACTCATTCGGCACTCGGCGAGCTGCACGCACCTGGGTTGCATTGTGCATTGGAACCGCTCGAGAAGTGCTGGGACTGCCCATGCCACGGTTCACAATTCGCGCGGACGGGCAAGTGCTGAATGGGCCAGCAATTACGCCGTTGCCGGCAAAGTGACGAGCGGTTGATCAAGCTGCGGGACAAAGTGACTATCGCCAGGAAAGCACGATGCCGGTGTGGGCGGGAACCTCGTAACAAAGCTCATCGCCTGTTTTTCGGATAGGATTGAGCACCTCTCCACGCAGGGTGCGCACCACCATCTCGGGCAGCGGTTTACGGCCTTGGCGGACGAAGGCAAGTTGGGCTTCGTGGCTGTCTTCGCCGTCCAGTTTGAAACTGATAGTGCTTGCATCCAGCCGGGTTACGGCTCGCAGGAAATGATCGCAAAACAGAACAAAGGGTACCCCGTCGATACGGTGGAATGATCGGGTGGCGAAAATCATCGCAGCGCCAGCACCGTAGATTTCCTGCCCGACCTGCCCGGCGGGCTGACCGTCGGGATACAGGTCCTCGACCGGAATGGACAACGCCCGGTCAATCTCCCCGTTGCGAAATTCCGTCGCCAACGCGTCGGCGGGAAGAGCGTCAGGGTAATAAAACCACGCGCGGTGAAGCGCGTAGCGGCAGTATTCGGTTACCAGCAGCTTGGCTGCTGGAATGAGATCTGGGCCGCCAAGGTCGAGGAAGCGTTCGAATGCGGCATAGGAATCAAAGCATTCGTAAAGCGCCATGTATGGCGCGTCCTCCAGACATGTCACGGCCAGGAAGTTGGAATAGTGACGCGCGTGCCCGATCTCGCTCTCCCACATCTGGGCATTGTGAAAGAAACTGGCGAGATAGACGTAGCTCAAAGCGAGATAGGTCTTGCAGTTGGTGATCCGCCACAGGCGGATGCACGCGGCGGCTCCCCAAGCGGTCAGGTTTGCCTGGTAATTGAGATCGAACCGCATGCCTCGCGCGGCGTCCAGCGCGCTCCTGGCCTCGTCGAGATAGCGGGCTTCGGACGTAAGTTCGAATGCCTGCAGCATCACCCAGGCATATATCCCTCCAACATCGGTCTGACCACGACCGTCAGCAGGCGCAACAGGAGTGATGACCGCAAAGTCGGTAATGTCGTATTGGATAGGCCACTTATACTTGAAGTGCTGCGCGGATTTTATGGCGTAATCCAACGATCCAAGAAACAGTTCCTTCGCCACTTCATCACCCGCCAGCGCCAGATTCGAGAGGTTCAGGAGGGGGTGGTATAGATACCAACTGTCCACGGCGTCGGGGTTCTTGTCGTCACCAACGTCCGGCAGGTATCGCCGCAGGGTCTTCAGTTTCCGGTCATAGAACCGCTTCAAACCCTTCCTGATCTCGGCTTCAAGCGGGTGCTTTTTGCCGTTCCACCGACCCCAGTCGTGGATCGCTGACATCAGCGAGAGCTGCACCATCGAGTCAGGATGCTCGGCTGAGGTGTAGGGATGGAAATAGAGGTCGCCGTAATGCCTGTCGCGGATCTTCGAGGATTTCTCGAGGTCCCGAAGCGTGCGGCGGCAACGGCCAATCCAGTCCCGCCGGTCGGTCTTGGGCTTGTCGAGGTTGCGATAGATCGCGCCCAGCATGTCGAGGAATTGCCAGGCGCTCTCCGATTCCTCTTCTTCGGGCTCCTGACGGAACACCAGCCGGGTGTCGTAGAGCGTTATCTTCTTGCCGCCGGGCAGGACTTTCTGTGGATCTGCCGGTTGCGTGGGCGGCAAGTAGCCCATCATCGGCCATTCCCCGCCAACGGCATTTTCAGGCTTCGTCTGCGTGGCCTGATAATAGTCATTCAGCGCGGTGAGGTTCTGCACATAGAGCAGCGTTCCCATCGCCGGTTTCGCGATCCGGAGGTAGCAAAGGCCGGTGTTCAGTCGTCGCTGGCGCGCTTCGATCGAACCGTCGCTCGCCTGAGGATCTCCGTTGCGGCCAAAGGCAATGAGATCGCGTGGCAGGTAGGGGATATGCACGTCGCGGCTGGGCCGGAAAGTGACCCGGAACTGGAAGTGTTCGAGGCCAGTTTCCTCACCATGCAACTCGGCGCGAAATAGGCCGAATTCGTTCTCGGCAGTGAGCACGACAAGATGCCCGTGGGCATCCCTGGTCACCTCGCAACGGGTCGCATCGGACAGCAGGGGCGTTCGAAGCGCGATGCCGCCATCGGAATTGCGCGAGAAGACCACCCAAAGATCGGAGCCGCTGATCCGCGTTTCGATCGCCAGCCCGCCGTGGGACACCCGCGCGAGGACCTTTCCCTTCCTTGAAAGCGCATCGCGCGCTTCGCTGGCTTCGACATTGAGGCGGTCTTTTACGACTGCGTCCATGGCTCAACTATCCTTGGTCATCCTGTGATTGTGGGCGAACATCGATCGTCAAAGAGGCAAATGGTTGCTGCTTAAGCTTCGCGACCTTCAGTGCCTCGAAGCCTGGGCTTCCCCCACAACTTCGGTCTCAACCTATCGTTCCAGTTCTGCGACGTCGATATTGGTGATCTCAGGCGCAAGCAGTTGTGCGGGGCTTAACATGATGGACTACACAATACGGTGCGATCGAGGGTCGATTGGCCTTCAGGTTTCGTCACGGTTCCAGTGAGAAGGGCAGCGGCGCGTTCTTGGCTAGCGCTGCTCCATAACCCGGTGCTTCTCGATGTCCTCGGGCTCTTGTTCGTCGAGATGCTCGAATTCGGTGCGCGCCTCGGGGTCCTTTCGCAACAACTCGTCCAGTTTGGCGTGAATTGCCTGTGTGTCCCGGTGGGCAGCACGCTGGATGAACAGCGTCATCATCCACGTGGCGAGCACGGCGACGGCGTGCCAATCGAAGGTGGTGGGATGGAAAATTGCCCAGCCCGCAGCGTACACAATAACGATCAGAAACGCCGCCGGCCGGGCAGTCAGAACTCCCAGATGGGTCAGGAAGCGTCTGATGACGTCTTTGTTCATAGCTGCAGAACGCGCCAGTGGGACAAACGTGCCGGGTTGCCGCGTGCACGTTCCCCAGAGCAGCACGGAGCCGTTCACTCGCTGTTACTGGGCACGCCGGGCTTCGAGATTGCGAGTGAAGCGGTAGCTTGCCTGCTCGAACTTCAGGGTGCGGAAGAAATTATGCGAATTCTCGATCTCAATATCGCTCATGACCTCCAGCACTATGCAACCCTTCTTCCTTAAAGCTTCCTGTGCTGTAGCCAGCAACTGGGTGCCAATGCCTTGCCGCCGATACCCCTCGGTGACGATCAGCGCTGTTATCCGGCCAACAGGACCTCGATGCAGAGTGGGGACGATTATCCAAGAGCAGCACCCTACTAGGTCGCCTCGTTCAGCCACCGCCACACCGCCGCCCGATTTGCGCGACGCGGCAAGATTTTCAGTGACGGCACTGCCCGTCGTTTTGATTTCACCGAGCTGACCCAGAAGTTTTGCCAGCGCGCTTGCATCCCCCGGCTTGGCTAGGCGAATGATCAGGCGCGGCGCCTGCAACTCTTCTTTAGCCTCGTGTTTAGGTGTGACTTTTGCCGGGACAGCGGTGGCTGTTGGTCGTGGCGCGGCAGTGCGGGCACGTGGTTTTACTGGCCGCGCCGGCGGCGTCTGCCGAGCCGACGCCCTCACTGGCGACGGGATCGACACTTCGTCTTCGCGAGACAGAACATTGGGTGCCGGCCGTTTGGGGGGCGTTACCTTGGTAGACTGCTGCCAGGAACGCGTTGTCCCGGTTCTCAGGTAATTCTCAATGTCGCCTGCGGTGGCTGTCAGACCGTTCTCGCCCACCCCCAGAAGCGGCTTTCCCTTGTCATCGGTCAGGCCGTACTTGCCGAAGTCGCCGGCGCCGGGTTTGCGCCGACGCGATTTGAGCAGCTTCAAGCCTCGGTGCCGCGCCATCTCCCGCAACCGGTTGTCGCTAACCTCGTTCGCCATGCTCTTTCCCGGATTTCGTTTCGCAATCTCACTTCACCAGGCGGGTAGACCCGTCAGCACCATCCTTAGCCTGCAGCCAAACTCCGAAAGGTTATTGACCAGCGCGGCCTCCCCATTTCTGCGATACTGTGCTCCCACTCGTGCCGGGCCTCGCCACTCAAATGGTAGATCGACCGCGGGGGCAGCGGCGCTTTGAAGCGTCGAAACCTCGTACCAGCGCGCCGCCTGAAGCGCATGATCGCAGGCGATCCAAGCGATACCCCCACCACGTGTTCGAACACCCGTCGATCCCGGTGCCAACCGATGCCAGCACCCGGATCGTATCTGGTGAGCATGGCCTGCACGAGATTTGTTGGTTCCAAACCCGCAAACGCCTCCGCCCGCTGTTTCAAAGGCTCCAGCCAATCTGGAATGGGTGCCGTCCCCGCGAACTCATGGCTCTCGAAGTCATACTTGCAGCCGTACGAGTGGGTGAGCCGTTTGCCTGTCCATTGGTGAAACCTGAAAGGCATCAGCGGAGCGTTGTCGATGCGCGCGATCAACTCCCGCTCTTCCGCTTCGGTGATCACGTCAGCGGCGAGAACCAGACCCGAGATTATCGGTGCGCCAAAGAGATCTGCCAAGTGCGCCGAAGCCACAGCGCTGGAATTCATTATCATGACGAATCCTGCTCGAGGACGGCCGCCGCTTCGGGCGCAGCGGGCGTCACTTCTTCAGGTAGCGCCCGACCGCCTCGGCGCCATTACCAACGGAATGCACGGCCTCCTCCAGCCGTTCGCGGCTGACACCAAACTTGTTGGTCCAATACTGGACCTCGTAGTCTTCGCCTAGAGCTACGCGAGAAGCATCCTGAGGGGCACGCAATTGCTTATCGTCGGACATTATAGGTCTTCCTGGTAAGTGGTGTTCTGAAACGCCTGGCCATGGGACAAGTTTCGCCCTGGGGCCTTGGCCTAGGTCCCATCTGCACAACGGGATCCGAACTCGATTTGCGTTGAGCCGTTGGCTGGCGGCGGATAGGCCCGCTTACTCGTGCGTTGCTTCTTCGTCGCAAGAAAGGAGCGACACAAGGAGAGCAATGATGACTGAAGACAACAGAAGCGCGCAGCAAGGCGATCGATCAAATCCTGCGCAGCAGCAAAACCAGACGCAGCCGGGGAATACCGGTCAGCAGGGCGGCCAGCAGCACCAGCAAGGGGGGAGCGGCCAGCAAAACGAAGGCGGGGCGGATCAGGGGCAACAGCGCCAACAGGACGAAGAGCGCAAAAACCCCGGCCAGCAGACCGGTGGCACCGGCGGCGCGGGCGCTGGGCAACAGAACCAGCAAGGCGAGACTGGCAGCCAACAAGGTAACGAGGGCAGCGGCTTGCAGTAGGCCGGCATAAAGGGGGCCGCCCTAACAAGGGCGGTCCCTGTTGTGCGCGGCAATGACTTGCGCCTTGTCAGGGCTTCAGGATGATTTTCGTGTAGGTGTCCTGTTCGTCATGGAATTTCTTGTACCCCTCGGGCCCGGCGCTCAGCGGCAGGAAATGGCTGATTAGAAAGGTAGAATCGACCTTTCCCTCCGCGATCGCGGTATAAAGCGGCTTCAAATACCGCTGCACAGGCGTCTGGCCGGTTTTCAGTGTCAGCCCTTTTTCCATCAGCGCTCCCAGCGGAAACTTGTCGACGAACCCGCCATAGACCGCCGGCATCGACACGCGCCCGCCCTTCCGCGTGGCGAGGATGATCTGGCGAATAACGTGCGCGCGGTCGGTTCCTAGGAAAGTCGAGACCTTGATCTGATCAAGGATGTTATCGGCAAATGCACCGTGGGCTTCCATGCCGACACAGTCGATCGAGGCATCGGGACCGATGCCGCCGGTCATGTCCCACAATGCCTCGTAAACTTCACTCTCCTCGAAATTGATCGTTTCCGCGCCGAACCTGCGTGCGAGTTCAAGGCGGTGCGGGAAATGATCAATGGCGATGACGCGCTCCGCTCCCATCAGGAAAGCCGATTGGACGGCAAACAGGCCGACAGGGCCGCAGCCCCAGACAGCAACAGTATCGCCGGGCTCGATCATCGCGTTTTCCGCCGCCATCCATCCCGTGGGCAGGATGTCGGTCAGGAACAGGACCTTCTCATCCTCGATGCTGGCATCGGGAATGACCAACGGCCCGAAATCGGAAAAGGGCACGCGCACATATTCGGCCTGCCCGCCCGAATAGCCGCCAGTCATATGGCTATAGCCATAAGCCGCGCCCATCGGCAGACCGTAGCCTTCGCGGCCGATGTCCTGATTGTCGGCAGGGTTACCGTTTTCGCAGGCAGAGTATTGGTGCTTTGAACAGTGGTAGCACCCACCGCAGGCTATTGTGAAAGGAACCACTACGCGCTCGTAGGGCTTCAGCGTGCTGGCCGAGCCTACTTCAACAACCTCGCCCATGAATTCATGCCCGAGCACGTCGCCCTTCTGCATGGTTGGGATGTAGCCATCGTAGAGGTGAAGGTCGGAACCGCAGATTGTCGTCGAGGTAATGCGGATGATCGCATCGCGCGGATTGAGGATCTGGGGATCGTCCACAGTTTCGCAGCGGACGTCGTGCTTACCGTGCCAGGTAATGGCTTTCATCTTGCCTACTCCCCTTGGCGTTCTTTGAGGATGCGCCGATTGCGCGCGCCTGTGGCGATTTCGCCCGTTTCCATCAGCTGCTTGAACCGGTGCAGATCGCGCCGCGTTTGCAGTTTCGGCTCGCGCTGGAAGAGCTTGGCGATGAATTCTCCTATTGCGCCTCCCGGCGGCTCATAGGCGATGGTCGCCCGCACGACGGTGCCGCGGGCTCCTGCGTCGCGAAATTCGATACGGCCACTGTTGGCAACGTCGGCGCCGTCGGCCGATTGCCAATAGATTTTCTCGCCAGGAACGTCCTTGGTGATGACGGACTCCCAGTTCACTTCCCGCCCCGCCGGGGCCTTGACCGTCCAGCGGGACCGGTTCTTGTCGATGGGCACAATCGAACGGATGTTGTCCATGACATGCGCCAGGTTCTCGGGGTTGCGCCAGAAATCGTAGAGCTCTCGGGCCGGGCGGTTGATGGTTACGGCTTCGGCGAACAGCTTTCGCTCGGGAGAAGCCGTCTTCGAAGCAGTAACCGGGGCATCGTCATGCGATGAAGACGAATACTGTTGCTCAATTGGTTGCCCGGACATGGCCGCAACTCCTCACTGACTGCCTAATGCCAACCGCCGCGCGCGCGGACAGTTCCGGTTCGAACGGAGTGAATGCGCCAGCAACTCGAACAATCGTATTGAGCGAAGTTAATTCCGCCTCCTCACGGGCTCTTTGTCAGGTTTTGCGCGTTGTCGAGGAGGAACGGGCGCGTCGTGATGCGGCCCCGTCGACAGGAGAATACGCATGGCCACTACCAACACAGCAACCAAGCCCGCGACCAAAAACGCAGGATCAAAGGCAGAGCGCAAGGATGAGCGCGCACGGGCAAAACCAGGGGACGCGATCAAGTTGCTCAAGGACGATCACAAGGAAGTGAAGACCTATTTCAAGCAATACGAAGACCTTGAAGATGAGGCTGAAAAACAGGCGCTCGCCGACAAGATCTGCATGGCCCTGACGATACACGCGCAGCTCGAGGAGGAAATCTACTATCCCGCGACGCGCGAGGCGATCGATGACGACGATCTGCTCGACGAAGCCGAAGTGGAACATGCCAGCGCCAAGCGACTGATCGCTGAGATTCAGGCGATGAAAGCTGGCGACAGGTTGTTTGACGCCAAAGTCACTGTGCTCGGTGAGTATATCAATCACCACGTCCAAGAAGAAGAAACCGAGATGTTCCCCGAGAGCCGTGACAGCGATCTCGACCTCAAAGCTCTCGGTGCGCAAATGGCGGCCCGCAAGGCCGAATTGATGGCCCAGACGGGACGTTAAGTCAGTGACGCCGGAAATCGCTTGTTGGCGTTTTCCGGCGCATGGCCGCCTACTTGGCCGATCGCTTGTTCGGGGCCCAACATTTGGAACTGATGCCGGCGGTGCAACGCAGGTCAATTCCGCCCGTTATAGGCCCCACACAGTTTGCGGCTGACCATCTTGGTCCGTTCGGAAGATCGCAACTCATGTTCACCGAACGCTTCCTTCGAGACAGGCGCGGGGTTCGCCTCGAGCCGGCCGAACGTGAGCGTCTGGAAGCGGCCATTACCGAAATTAGGACGCTGGAGCCTCGAGCTACAATCGTCCGTACGGGTAACCGGCTGGAGCAGAGCACCATGCTGCTCGAAGGCTTCATGTCCCGCTATATCGATGATCGCCAGGGTTTGCGGCAAATGGTCGCAGTCCACGTCCCCGGGGACTTCGTCGACCTTCATGCCTACCCGCTGAAGTACCTCGAACATGATGTCGCGGCCATGACCGCAGCGACAGTCGCCATCGTGCCGCACGCCAATCTTGAAACCCTGACAGCAGAATTTCCCCAAATCACCCGCAAGCTGTGGTTCGCTACACTGATCGACGCTGCGATCCACCGCGCCTGGATCTTCCGGCTTGGACGTCTCGACGCGGTGGGCCGCGTCGCCCATTTTTTCTCCGAGACCAATGCGCGTCTCGTATCGGCGGGGCTGAGCGACGGGAAGCGGTTCGCGCTGGGGATCACCCAGACCGATGTCGCAGAGATTTGCGGGTTGACCAACGTTCATGTGAACCGGGTGATGCGCCATCTGCGCGAAGAGGGGCTGTGTGTGTTCCGATCATCGCTTGTCGAAATTCTCGATCCCGAGCGGCTGGCGGCGCGGGGACAGTTCGACCCCTTCTATCTCTATATCGAAGACCGCTCGCCTGATCCGGATTGCTCTCATTCAAGGCTAATTTCATGATCACATCTCCAGCCATATCTCAGACTGAGCCAGGCACTGCGAGCGCCGAGGACGGTCTCGTCATCCTCGACGGCCCTGCGGGTATTGCCATCACCATGACGGCCGGTGCAGCGGCAGAGACCGGGCACCGCCTCATCTCGGCTGCTGAAATCGCCCAACATCAGATGGCCGCCAAACCGCAAAGTGACGACAGTTGATGACCAAAACTGCGGAAGGCGCGGCTATCATCGAAGCTGGGAAGACACTTGGAGGATTGAACGATCGCCTTGGGCAGCGCCGTAGGGGGAAAGTGCGATGCCGCATTCGTGGAGAACGACTATGCGCGTTCTGAAGAACAACAGCCTCACCATCGTCCTATTGCTGTTTTTTGCCGGCAGCATCGTCGGTCAGTGGCTCACCGGATGGCACGTGCAACTGGAGAATGCGCTGCGTCACGGAAACCCGGGCTTGTCGCTTGCCAGCTATACATGGAGCCCGGAATTTCTCTCCAGTGTCTTCGAGAACTGGGAAAGTGAATTTCTGCAAATGTCGGCGTTTGTTGTCCTGACAGCGATACTCGTCCAGCGCGGCTCGCCAGAATCGAAAGATCCCGATGCCCCACCCCGCGATGCGGAACTTGAAAAGCAGGCAATGAAACCCGGAGCACCAAGCATCCTGCGCTGGGGGTCAATTGCACGCGCACTATATTCCCGCTCGCTTGGCATCGTGCTTTTTGTCTTATTCGTGCTTTCATTCGTAATGCACTGGACCCAGAGCGCGCGCGCAGCGGCGGAAGATGCACGTGCGCATGGGGAGGTTCCGGCTTCGATGTTCGCCTACCTCGGCGACCCGCAACTCTGGTTTGAATCTTTTCAGAACTGGCAAAGCGAGTTTCTATCGACTGCAGTGCTGATTATCTTTTCGATATTCCTGCGCCAGCGAGAATCGCCGGAATCCAAGCCTGTTGCCGCGCCTCATGCGCAGACCGGAAGCTGAAGCTGTGAATACCACGCATGCGCAATATCTCAGGTAAACAATCCGCACCCGCTCGCAGCAACGCCGCCCATTGACGATCGCCCACAGGTGGGCATGGTCGATCCCGACGGGTATCAGCACGTGCTTACCGCAACGTTGGAGCTTGCTGGACCTAGGGCGGGTTTCCGAGACCGGTTGTGGACTTTCGAGTGTCGACTTTGTCGGCGATCACAGGCTTTCAGGGCGATGTGACTAATCTGGGGCACCAATCCGTTTCTCGTTCGTTGGATGCGCGTTGGCGGCTAGCGAGAGGAGAGTGTCATGCCGCGCGGTGATAAGTCGACCTATACCGACAAGCAAAAGCGCAAGGCCGAGCATATCGAAGAAGGGTATGAGAAGCGCGGCGTCGGCCACGACGAGGCGGAACGCCGGGCCTGGGCAACGGTGAACAAGGAATCGGGCGGCGGCAAAAAGTCCGGCTCGGGCCGCGGGAAGACCGAAAGCCACGAATCTTCCCGCAAAGGTGGACGCATCGGCGGTGCAAGCCAGGGCCACGAAAAACGGTCGGCTGCAGCCAAGAAAGGCTGGGAAACGCGTCGCAAGCAGGGGTAGCGATGCGTCTCGAGGCTCGCCGCGATGACCGGTTCCGATTTCCGGCGAGTTTTGCCATGGCTGAGAACACGCCGCGGCGTGACCGCATGGTCGATATCCAGATCGCCGCGCGAGGCGTGCGTGACAGACATGTGTTGGATGCCATGCGCCGGGTGCCGCGCTAGCGTTTCGTGCCCCAGGCCCTCGAGGAATTTGCCCACGAGGATTCCGCGCTTCCCATCGAGGAAGAACAAACCATCTCGCAGCCCTATATCGTCGCCGCCATGATCGAGGCGGCCGAAGTCGCCCCGGGAGACCGTGTCCTCGAGGTCGGAGCCGGCTCGGGGTATGCTGCGGCCGTGCTGGGCCAGATCGCCGCGCAGGTCATTGCGATCGAGCGTCATGAGCCGCTCGCAGAACTCGCCCGAAACCGAATGGGTGAGTTGGGATACGGCAATGTCGACATCCGGGTTGGCGATGGCACGCTCGGGGTGCCCAATGAAGCGCCGTTCGACGCCATTCTCGTTGCTGCCGGCGGCCCGGAAGTTCCACCCACGCTCAAGCAGCAACTCGCCATTGGCGGCCATCTCGTCATCCCAGTCGGCGCTGGCGGCGACCAGACGCTTCGCAAGATCAGTCGGGTCAGTGAAACGCATTATGAGAGGCAAGATCTCGGCACCGTGCGGTTCGTGCCGCTGATCGGCGCGCAGGGTTGGCGCGAGGACGGGCGCCGCGCGGCGCGCAACCATGTGCCGGGTGCCGCGCGCCAGCTTTCGCTCGCCGAAATGATTGCAGAGGCGGCCGAACCTTTGCCCGCCTTCGATGATCCGGCGTTTGGACGCTTGTTCGACCGCTTTGCCAACCGCCGCGTCGTGCTGCTGGGGGAGGCGAGCCACGGAACCAGCGAATTCTACCAGGCCCGTGCGGCGATTACCCGCCACCTGATCGCGCATCACGGCTTCACCATCGTTGCCGTTGAAGCCGACTGGCCCGATGCCGCCACCGTAGATCGCTATGTCCGCCACCGCCCGGCGCGGGCGGACGCCGAGGTACCTTTCCAACGCTTCCCGACTTGGATGTGGCGCAACACCGACGTGCAAGCCCTGATTGAATGGATGCGCAGCTATAACGCTTCGATTGCCAATATGAACGACCGGGCCAGCTTCTATGGCCTCGACATCTACAACATGTCCGCGTCGATCGGCGCCGTGCTCGACTATCTCGACCACGTCGATCCTGACGCTGCCGTTATCGCCCGCGAGCGCTACGGGTGCCTGACGCCGTGGCAAAGCAATCCTGCCACATACGGCCGGGCCGCCCTCTCGCGCGGATATGCTGAATGCGAGAACGCGGTGATCGACCAGTGCCGCGAACTGCTGAGCAGGCGGCTCGACTATGCGCAGCAAGATTCCGAGGATTTCATAGATGCCGCCCAGAACGTCCGGCTGATCGCCTCGGCCGAGCGGTACTACCGGATCATGTACTACGGCGGCGCCGAGAGCTGGAATTTGCGCGACACCCACATGTTCGAGACGCTCGAACATGTGCTCGATGCCCGCGGGGCCGAAACCAAGGCGATCGTCTGGGCGCACAACAGCCATATCGTCGATGCCCGTCACACCGAAATGGGCCTCGCCCGCAACGAGCTCAACATCGGTCAGCTGTCGCGCGAGAAATGGGGCGCCCAAGCTGCGCTCATCGGTTTTGGCACGCATACCGGTACGGTCGCTGCGGCCACCGACTGGGATGGCGACATGGAAGTAAAGGGGGTTAACCCGTCGCGAGCCGACAGCTATGAGCGGCAGTTTCATGACAGCGGCAAGGAACGCTTCCTGCTCGATATGTCATCGGGTCGGCATGAAGCGCTGCGCCAGCGGCTTGTGGAGCCGCGGCTCGAACGATTTATCGGGGTGATCTACCGACCGGATACCGAGCTTTGGAGCCACTACAGCCAAGCGATCCTGCCAGAGCAGTTTGACGCGTTCGTCTGGTTTGATTCCACCCAGGCCGTGACGCCGCTCGGCGCCGAGCAACATCGCGGAATGCCCGAGACCTATCCGTTCGGGCAATAAGCGCGCGGCCGGGAAACCCGGCCGCGCCACCATTGATCAGAACGGATACCCAACGCCGTAATAGCTATAGACCTCGCGGCCATAGTCGCGATCGAAGTTCGGCTCGTTCCCGCTTGCATAGCGCGGTGCATTCTCGAGCACGGCCTTGTCGAGATTGACGACATAGCCGCCCTGATCGGTGTCATAAGTCAGCACGTTCCAAGGAAGCGGGTAGTAGTCACTGCCGAGCCCGAACAGGCCGCCGAACTGCAGCACAGCGTACTCGACCTGGCCAGAGCGCTTGTCGACCATGAAGTTATAGATCGAACCCAGCTTCTCGTGCTCGGGGTTATAGACACTGGTGCCTTCCACCTTGTTAGAGGCGATCAGGCGATCGGTTTCATCGGTGGCAATATCTGTGCGTTCCATGGGAGGTCTCCTCACTTTCCATGAACAGCGAAACGCATGGCGCCGCCGCGCTATCCCGCCACGCATCCACAATTCGCCAAGCCGCCCTCAAACGCCGGTCGCCCGCACCGGCATCTGCCAAACGCTGCAGCCGCACCATTTAATGAGTGGGCGTGTGTTCGTCATCGCTGCGCTTAGTCAGAAGAGTGTTCGACTCCGCTTCCATGGTCGCATCGCGGGTGTCGAGACTGGTGACGGCGGGTTCGTTGGACAACACCCATATACCGTCGTCGTTTGTGCGGCGAATGGTGCAGATGTGCGTGTCACCATCCCACAATTCAGCAGGCCCATCGTACCGCTGAGCCACGAGGAAGGCCTCATCGCGATTCTGCAGCTTGACGGTGATCGACCGCATGGGGCCATCGTCGTGCAGCCTTACACGCAGGTGAAGATCAGACATGGCACTCCCTCCTTCCCGTCGGGGGCATGTCTGACGATCGACACCAGCCGCAGCCGAGGACACGCGCCCCGCTAGTTGGTTCCGTCAGCGACCCGCGCTCGCGCTCTAACCGGCGGCACGATCGCCCAATAATCATCCTCTGCCGAGTATTCGATATTGCACAAACGCCTGCCATCGCACCACAGCTCGGCCAGACCTCTGAAACCACTGCTGCGTGCCAGGTCCAAGGCGCGCACGATGTTGTCGCCATCCACCTGCATTGTCTCGGTCGTCCCATCCGGGTAAGAGCGCAGGTATAAATGATATTTCGACACGGTTGCTGCCCTCTCTAAAGACAACCGGAAGCGCTGAACGACCAGGCTTTCGCGGCGAGTGAGCGAACCCTCAAAATAAAATCTCGGATCGAAATTGCACCGCGAAACACACTAACAAATGATAGCGGTCTCGATGCCTTGAACACTGTAACTTGTGCCGCGAACCGAGGTTTCGTAGGCCGTTGCTTCGACAAGCAGGTGCACGGGCGTGCATGGAGAATGAGCAAGCCGACATGCCTCGCTATTTCTTCGACCTCTGTAATGGATCCGGATGGGTGGCCGATGCAGAAGGCGCCGAGTTTGCAGATGAGGACGCAATGCAGGCCGAAGCCATGCTTTCCGTTCGCGGCCTGATTGCAAGTGATGTGGTGGAAGTAGCCAGCATCAACCTTGGCCATTTCCTGGCAGTCAGGGATGAGAGCGGGAGCGAGGTCTACCGCCTCCATTTTCGCGATGCCGTGACAATCCAGGACGTTCCGCCAGAGAGCTGAAATCTCATATCAAGAGTTAAACTTTAGCCGCGGATAGTATACAGTGACGCCATCGTCGGCCACTAATCCGGGCACCGACGGCTGAGAGACTTTCTTGCGCTCCCCCCTTTGGAAGGAGCGTGATATGCCCCAAGCCACAATCCCTGATCTCTCCAAAAATCTGGCAAAGCTCATGAGGCGCGCGCCGCTTTCCGAAGAGGCGCAGCAAGCCTTCCTTGAGCTTCCGGCCAAGCGGGAGGTTTTCGCTGCCTACCGGGACATAATCCGGGAAGGCGAGCCAACATGTCGATGCTGCTTTGTCGAAGAAGGCTTGGTCAGCCGCTACAAGCTGTTGCGCAACGGCGGCCGGCAGATCGTGTCATTCCACATCCCTGGCGATCTGGTCGATCTCCAATCGAGCTTGGTGAAAGTATCGGATCACGGCATTCGCACGCATACAGCGACCGTCCTCCACACCGTTGCCTGCCAAGACGTTCTTGCGCTGGCCGAGAAATTTCCCGAACTGGCGCTAGCGTTCTGGTTCGAAACATTGGCCGATGGCGCGATATTTCGCGAATGGACATTGAACGTCGGCCGACGGGGCGCACGGGAACGGACCGCGCATCTACTGCTCGAATTTGCTTACCGGCTAAAACAGGTAGGGCTGAGCGATGGGCGGGAGTTCGAGCTGCTCGTCACACAGGCGGACTTTGCCGATGCGGTTGGGCTCAGCCCCGTCCACGTCAATCGCAGCCTTCAATCGCTTCGGCAGGATGCGCTCATTCGTACCTTCAAGAAAACCGTCGTGATCGAGGATATGGCCGGAATGATCCGCGAGGCGGATTTTCGCCCGGGGTACCTGCATCCCGAAGGCCAGAGCGCCGCAGCTTAAGTCGATGTGCCGCTAAAATCGCGACCAGTTCTGCGAATGACGAGGGCGTTTGCCCCTTGGGGGACCTCTGCCACTACCTCAATGGTCAACGCGAGAACTTTTAGTAGAAAACGCCGAACAGGCGTGCGTTTTGTGCGACTAACTGCATCGGTGCTTTAACCAAAGTTAGGGACGCCGACGCCCCTATGCAGGAATTTTCAGTTGCTGCTGCCATTGGCCGCGAACTTACCCGCAACCTGCGCGGGACCCACCGCCCCCTGTATGGCGGCAGCAACAATTCGAACGTCGGCTGCCTTGCGTATAGGTAGCCCTGCTGCCGCCATTGCGGTTCTCACGCCAACTAGCGATGGCGGCGGCACCTTGAGGGTTTGCTCAAAATTGATGGCCGGACGCCGGGGTTTCCCAAGCACAGGGGCAGTGTGCCGGGAAACCCACGGCCGGTCGCTGCTGCTCTACCTCACCGACAGGAGAATTGTGAAGGCGCAGCTTCCGCAGCATTGGGCCCACTCGATTGCCCTTGCCGTGAGGCAATTCTACACTCGCCGAAATGCAAGTACAAAGGTTATTAACAATTGTTAGTAGCTGAACGCGCGTACGGGTTTCCCATTCACCCACGCCGATGGGCCTGCGTGGACGGGAAACCCTGCGACGAACGCTGAAAGCCTGATATTGCGCCGGGCGACGGGCGACGGGCGACGGGCGACGGGCGACAATTGCGCATTTGGGGAGGCTACCCGTGCGGCGCAACCGGCAGGCAAGGTCGACGGGTTTGACGCAATCGACTGGAACGCATTCGCCCGCCGGTGGTGCGAGGATTGGAATTCGCACGATCTCGATAGGGTGCTGGTGCACTTTGCCGACGATGTCATTTTTACGTCCCCCGTCGCAGCACAGCTGATGCCGGAGACGCGAGGCACGCTCACGGGAATGGCTGCGCTGCGGGCCTATTGGGAAGAGGGGCTTCGCCGCATCACCGACTTGCACTTCACCGTCGAGCGCGTGTTTGGCGGCGTTGACACGGTGGTCATCCAGTATCGCAATCAGAAGGGCACGATAGTGAGCGAAGTGCTCCGATTACGGAACGGCCAAGTGTTCGAGGGGCATGGCACCTACGAGGTTGGCGCAGTCAATCCCGCCGGCCTCGAGGATTGAGAGCGGCGACGGCCCGATCTCCATTAACAGGGCGAGCATCGAATTTCCCCGGCTATCGGTCACATTCAGCTTCACGTGCGAAGTGAACGTACGACCGGTTTCGACGTGTCGGTCCGGCACTGGGAACGACGGCTTTGTCGGCATGTCCGGAATGTCTGCTTCTCGCGGCCCCGTTCCAGCGTCGCCCCTCACTTTTGAGCGGTCTTTTTAAGTCCCTTCAATCCATAGTGCAGGCCCGCCAATGCAAGAATGCCCAAGCCGGCGATCGGTGCGGGGGAGCCTTTTCCGCCGCCATCACCGCCGCCGCCGTTACCATTGTCAGCCAATGCCGGGCTCGCAAAAATCAGAAAAGCCGCGATAGGAAGCCAAATTGCGGTGCGCTGCGTACGTCTCATGACGATCCTCGCTTCTTTACGTGGCTGGCCTTTGTTCTATTCTAATACTTGGAGAACATTCTGAACATCGCTACTGATGCTTACCTCGTAAGAGGCGCCTCCTAACCTCGTAAGTGGCACTGCCTAACGCTCGACCCCGGCCCCTGCCTCGGCAGTCGAACGTGTCGTCAGGCCCGCCGCGATGAACAAATGCCGGCTTTCGGCTGCTAGCCCGCCGCCTTATATGAGTGACAAGTTGGCGTTACCGGTTAGTCGTCGTTCCCTGCGGCGAGTGCGATGTTAGCCTATTGTCGAAATCGGCAGCGTCATACTGCCGGCGACCACGTCGAGCATTCGATTTAAAAATTCGAGCAACTCGCAGGGATCGCTGAGGGGCGTCTCAATGTGCGCCCGGTCCAGTGCAAGGGGGCCATCGTCTTCAGCGGCGTTGCGGAAGCGGACGAGGGGTGTGGCGTCAGTCATGTCGTTTACTGCCACTAACATAAGTTATATAAATCGTTAGCTGGCTATAGCACAAATGACACGCGACCCTATCGCGACCCTACAGGCGGACGGCTATTTCCGTCCGCCTCTTTTTGTTTGGATGGGTGCTTAGGCAGGTCCGTGCAGACAGCGGATGGCCCCGCTCATTGACCTCGAAAGTAAAACGGTCATAAAAACAGCGTCGTGGGCAGGGGAATGATGGCAAATCAACGGTCAGCGAAGATGCTGCGGATCTCACGCGTGGCGAGTGACCCGAAGGGCGAGAAAGTCGGGGTGTCCGGACAGTCCGGTTTCGGGGCGATATGCCCGATAGCTGCCCTTCACCCTGACCTACCTCACGTGGATTACTGATCGGTGCATTGCGTCTGACAGTGCCATCACGTCGTTTGCAATGCCTCTTGAAACCAAAAATCGTCTTACCTAGGTATCGCATACCGGGCGCCGTGTTCGGGTCCGGCTGGACATAGAGGCGCCGGCGCTTCTCTTTCCGGCGCAACTCATGGCCAGATCGCTTCATGAGGAGGATTTGGAAATGAGAAGCAACTTCGACTTTACCCCCTATCGCCGCTCGACGGTCGGCTTCGATCGTCTGTTCAACTTGCTCGAGGCGGGTGCGCGCGAGGATGACGGCTATCCGCCTTTCGACATCCTGAAGGATGGTGAGGACAGCTACCGCATTACGCTCGCGGTCGCGGGCTTTCGGCCCGAGGACATCGAGCTCGTCGCCCAGCAGAACCTGCTCACCGTGACTGGCAAGCGCGCCGAGGACGACGGCAAGGGCGAGTATCTGCACCGCGGCATTGCGGCGCGCGCCTTCGAGCGACGCTTCCAGCTAGCTGACTTCGTCGAGGCTGGAAACGCCTTTCCAGCACAGTGGGATCCGAAGCTTGGAATTCACGTGACTTGAAGTCGCGGC
>JADMIO011276596.1_pt1 | contig 30684 bp, 28 predicted proteins | sample 8958161 | NCBI WGS metagenome assembly JADMIO01 (sample SAMN16585339, study PRJNA669376) | soil metagenome | isolation source: Crop rotation soil | place: USA: Cullars Rotation, Alabama | collected 2011 | reverse complement strand
TGGTACTCGGAACCTGGTTGACCGAGCTGCTGATTGCCCTGCTTCCCGCCGGCACCAATGCCATCTCTCTGTCATCGACACCCGACACGAGGGTCCTTGCATTCACGATTGCCGTGACGATTGCAACGTCGCTCGTGTTCGGCCTCATCCCGGCATGGCAGAACTCGCAGATCGGACCGTCTTTGATCTTGCGTGAGGAGGCGGGCGCCATCGCGGGCGGACGCACGCACGTGCGCTTCAGAAAACTCTTTGTCGCGGTGCAGGTGGCGCTGTCGGCGATTCTCGTGCTCGGTGCGGGTCTGTTCGTTCGGTCGCTGATGAACCTTCAGCATGTCCAGCTTGGAATGCGACCGGAGAACGTCGTCACGTTCCTTGCCGGACCGGCGGTGCCCCACGACGATGCACGCAAGCTTCAGGCATATCGAGGGCTGATTGAAGGGCTTGCCGGCGTGCCCGGTGTGGTCGCGGTGGGTGCAAACCGAGGCGCAATCTTCACCGGTGGGCGCAGCGACGGCACCCTCACGATCGACGGACGATCTGACACGCGTGAGCCGCCGTTCAGTTTCTTCAATGCCGTGACCCCGGGATATTTCGCCGCGCTCGGAATTCCACTGAAAGCGGGCGCGGATTTCAGCTGGGATGACTGGGGAAGGGGTAAACGCCAGGCGCTGGTGAACGAGGCGCTCACCGATGCGTATTTCGACGGCAATCCTCCGATTGGCCGGATGGTCGGCCAAGGTGCGAGATCGCCGACCAATATCGAGATTATCGGCGTCTTCGGCAATGCCCGGTACCACGATGTCCGAGGCGATTTTCCCCACCAGACGTTCTTCAATCTCGACTCGGTGATCGAGCGAATCACACGGGTCAGCGTGTATGTCCGGACAGCGGGAAATCCAGAACAGGTGATGCCAAGTCTCCGATCGGCGGTACGGCGCATCGATCCGAACTTCGTCGTGTCGGGAATGCGCACGCTCAACGATCAAATCAACAGCCGAATGTCGAACGAACGCATGTTGTCGTTCCTGGCAACTGGATTCGCGGTGCTCGCGACCCTGCTGGCGCTTCTCGGCTTGCACGGCGTACTCGTGTTCCAAGTGGCGAATCGTACGCGTGAGATCGGCATTCGCATGGCGCTGGGCGCGCGGCGGGGCGTCATCCTCCGGTTGATTGCAAGTGAAATGGTCGGTGTCGTGGTTGCCGGACTCGCCGCCGGCGTCGCGGCCGGCTATTGGTCCGGGCGTTTCGTCCAGAGCCAACTGTTCGGCATCGACGCAGACGATCCGTTCGTCTTTGGCGTGGCTGTCTTTGCGCTCCTTGCCGCGGCTGCCGTGGCCACGATCCTCCCCGCGCTGCGAGCGTCGCGCATCGATCCGTTGCACGCCGTGCGGCACGAGTCCTGATCAGCGATCGAGATCTCTCGGTCGGTCGGGTCGCAGCGTCACGATCGTCTTGCCTGCGGTCGCTGTAAAAATGAAAGGTTCGGATTCCAGATGGCCGCCGGGATACTCCAGATGGAGGTGGATTTCGTACCGCTCTCCCTCAACCACATCACGACGGTAGACCGTCCCTCGATCGACTTCATGCGAGGTGCGCCGGCCAGTAAATGCGTCGCCGAGCTGCTTATAACAGACCTTCAACGTGCCCGCCTGCGGCGCGTCGATGGTGAACTCCAGCGAACCCTTTCGGAGAACGTTGCCAATAGAGAGGTCGAAGAATTCGCTCGCCCGTCCGCGTTCGATGATGACGGGAACCGCCGCAGATCGATCGGTCGTTCCTGGGTAGTAAGTCCGCGGATAGGAGGGACCGTACGGGTTCGGTGCGTTGTAGAGACTCACGCCCAGGTAATACCGCCCCGGCGCTCGACCGGCGAACTCGAATTCTCCGTCGTCGTTCGTGCTCACCGAAGTTGTTCCCGCGATGTGTCCGAGCGAGTCTGGCGCACCGTCCATCGGCATCAGGTCTACCGTGGTGGACTGCAGCGGTCGTCCATCCGGTCCGCGCAGCACGCCGCGCACGCGCCCGTTGAACACTGCCTCGATCGCAACATTCGCGCACCCACCTTGGCGCACGCGCGTCTGGATCCGCGAAGTTGGATCCAGTACAACGAGCCCTTCGGAGAATTGCGGCCTCAGCTCGTAGACGCCATCCGCAAGGCCAGTTACGACGAACCGTCCCGCGTCGTCTGTCGTCGCCTCAATCGTACGCGTCTCACTGGAAAGACGGACGGTCACGCCAGCGAGCGGTCCGTGCGATTTGGGTCTCTGTCCGTAGACGATTTCTTTCTGTTCCACCGTTCCAGTGATGGTGCCTCCGGTTACCGGTGTGAGAGATTCGAGGAACGATATGTCGTTGGCGGCCTTCTCCCACTCCTTCAAGCCCAAGCCCGGGTCGACAAGGAAGATGTCGGGCACGCCGTACGATCCACCGTAAACGAGATACTTCCGGTCGGGAGGAGCGTGCCAATCGCCACCGGTCGTGATGTAGACGACGGCCGTCGTCACCCCTAGGTACGCATGGCTCACGTCTATCGGCGTGAGCGTCATTTGCATCAGCGGCTGATCCGGAAGCTGCACATTACGGGTCACGGCGGCGCGCGTCGTCCCGACAAAAACCGCACTAGACCAGTTGTAGCTCTCGCACGGAGATTTGGGCTGCGCTGACCCGACCGACGGCCACAACACCGCAGCCAGGCAGGGCAGTGCCGCGAGACGAGCAAAGTTCATGACGGAGAGCGCACTTGCAAGGCAGATACCCCGAGCGACACGTTTGATTGCGCGACCTGGAGCGTGAACCTGGGCCAGGACTGACGCGCTTTGTGAGTCGTCACGACGAAAACTGCAATTTCCGGCGGCGATTATAGAGAGATATAATCCGCCTCTATGTCGGATCTGCTGGCGATCGTTCGCAATCTGAACAGATTGGCCGCCGTTCAACGGGCAGGGCTGCTCGACACACCCGCCGAAGAATCGTTCGATCGCTTCACGCGCCTCGCCACGAGGATCTTCAAGACTCCCGTCGCTCTCGTGTCCATCGTCGACGCCGACCGGCAATTCTTCAAGAGCGCCACCGGCTTGCCCGAGCCTTGGCAGTCACGGCGCGAGACGCCGCTGAGCCACTCGTTCTGCAAGCACGCGGTGGCGATGGAAGAACCACTCGTCATCGCCGATGCGCGAAAAGATCCGATCTTTCGCGACAACCCGTCCGTCCGCGACCTGCAGATCATTGCCTATGCCGGTGTGCCGCTGATGGTGTCGGGCCACGCGCTCGGCGCCTTTTGCGTCATCGATCACGAACCCCATCCATGGTCGTACGACGAAGTGCGGGTACTGCGCGATCTCGGCGAGTGTGTCATCCACGAGATCGATCTGCGGACGCAACTGCGCGAGGCACAGAGACGGCTCAGAGATTGGGAAAACGTCACGCATTGACCCTTGCGTAAAGCCGCCGCCGGTCTCCTCATCGGCGCAGGCTCCGCGCTCGTCGTCCTCGTCCTCGCGTGGACCAGGCTCGGAGGCCTCGACGAAATCGATCTTCGCCTCTACGACTGGTCGCTTCGAAGACTCGCCAACCCCGACGCCGTCAACGACGACATCGTCCTCGTCGAGATCAACGATGCCAGCATTCGCGATTACGCGCAGGCGGTTGGGCGATGGCCGTGGCCGCGCGTGCTTCAGTCCAATCTCATCGATTTCCTGCAGCGCGGTCCGGCGCGCGTCATCGCATACGACATCCAGCTGACCGAGCCATCGCAAGGCAGCTTCAAGTTTGGCGATGACGAGTGGACGGGAAAGGAGTCCGACGATGCGATGGTGACGTCGGTGCGGAGCGCCGGGAACGTGGTGATGCTGGCTGACGCGACGAGTCCGGGAGTCGCCGGCAGCAATCAGCAAACCAACACTCCAGCATGGCGCAGCCCGTATCGTTTGGACTCGACAATCGAAGAACGGCCGGTGCTCCTGCCGCCGTTTCCGGAGCTGACGGTCGCGGCGTCGTCGCTCGGCCACAACTTTCTCGCGCTCGATGATGATGGGATCGCGCGCCGTATCACGCCATTCATCCGGACCGGTGACAAATACCTGCCCTCGCTCGGGGTATCCGCCGCGATTGCAGCTGCCGGCTTCAAACCCAACGAGATTTCGCTCGAGGGAAACGCGCTCCGCATGCGCGATCGCCGCATCCCGCTGATCCCGATACGTGTTCCCAGTGCCGTCGGCGGGCGAGAATCCCACGATCAATGGACGATGCTGGTGAACTATCGCGCGCCGGTGCAGACGTCAAAAGGACGTCCGTATCAGACGTTCGAAGCCCGGCATCTTCTCGTCTCGCAGGATCAGCTGCTCGCCGGACAAAAACCGCTGGTCGATCCGGCGGTGTTCAAGAACAAAATCGTGTTCGTTGGACTGACCGGGGCGGGGCTGGTCGATGTGTTCCAGACTCCGATGGGCGGCGGACTGATGCCGGGGATCCAACTGCACGCCACCGTCGCCGATAGCGTGCTCGCGAACAAATTCATAGCCGCGGCGCCGCCCGCTGTGCGCGTGCTCTCGACCGTGGCGGCAGCAGTTGCCGTGGGACTGATGGCCGCGGTGTTGCCGTTCTTTGTTGCGGCCTTGGGAACGGCCGGCGCGGCCGCGGCTTGGACGACCACTGCTATCGTCATCCTGCGGTCGGGCACGTGGCTGAATTCAGTTCAGCCGCTCTCGGCGATCGCGCTCGCGCTGTTTGCGGGGATCACTTATCGATTCTTCGTCGAGGACCACCAGAAACGCGTCGTCAAGAGGCTGTTTGGGCGGTATGTGTCAAAGGATGTTTTCGACCAGCTGATGGCCGACCCGAACTCAGCGGAGTTGGGCGGCAAACGACGGGAGATGTCCGTGCTTTTCTCGGACATCCGGGGCTTCACGACGGTGACGGAAAAAGGAGACGCCGAGGCCCTGGTCGCGCAATTGAACGAATACTTTTCGCGAATGGTGGAGATCGTGTTCCGGCACAAGGGAACGGTCGATAAGTTTGTCGGCGATATGGTCATGGCTCTTTATGGTGCGCCGGTCGATGACCCGCAGCATGCCGAACATGCGGTGGCCACCGCGGTCGAAATGGTCCGCGAGCTGGGCGAGCTCAACCGTAAATGGGCCGAGCGTGGATTGCCGCGGCTCGATATCGGAATCGGCGTCAATTCAGGGGACATGATCGCCGGCAATATCGGGTCCTCCTCGATCATGAGCTACACGGTGATTGGAGATAACGTGAATCTCGGCTCGCGGCTCGAATCCTTGAACAAGGAGTTCGGCAGCCGCATAATCATCAGCGACGCTAGCCGCACACGACTGACAGGCAACTACGACCTCCGACCGCTCGGCGACGTGGTCGTCAAGGGAAAAACCCGGCCGGTTGCCATCTTCGAGGTCGTCGTTCCGTCGCCTATCCAGGAACCGGATCACACGGTATGAAACTAACTGTGGCACTCGCGTTGGCGTGTGTCGTCGGCAGCGCGGCGCCAGCACACGCGCAGTTCGGCAACCTCGGCGACAAGCTCAAACAGGCGCAGGGCGCAAAGGACAAGTTCGATCAAAAAGTCGGCGAAATCAAGATATCCGATGCCGACGAGCGGAAGCTCGGGGAAGATGTCAGCGCGAAGCTGCGGCAGGAGTTTGGCGTTTACCAGGACAAAGAGGTGACGAAGTACGTTTCACTCGTGGGAAAAGTCCTGACCCAGGGAAGTACGCGGCCGTACCTCGACTGGCAATTCATCATCCTCGACACTGACGGCGTCAATGCCTTCGCCTCGCCGGGGGGCATTGTTCACGTCACGCGCGGCCTGCTCGGTTTGGTCAAGAACGAAGCGGAACTTGCCGGCGTCCTCGGCCATGAAATCACGCATGTGACCGCGAAGCACACGGTCCGCGCGATTGAAAAGAACAAGGTGGTCTCGTTGACCGCGCAGGAAGTCGGAGGATCGGGAGGGCTGTCGGAATCCGTTCTCTCGAAACTCGCCGGTGCTGCCTACAAGACGATCATCAGTAACGCCTTCGATCGCGACGATGAAGTGGAAGCCGATCGCGTCGGCATCGGACTCGCGAACAAAGCCGGCTACTCGCCTCACGGGCTTTCGGACGTGTTGAAGCGTCTGGAGGAGCGCAACAAAGATCAGGAAGAGCCAAACGGGCTGTTCGCGTCGCATCCCATGATCAAGGATCGCCTGGCGAACATCACATCCGCGATCAACGAAGGCAAGCTGTCCGCCGGCGCAACAGTCGCAGCCCGATACGGAAAGCACATTACGTTCACCGTGAAGCCGCTCGCGGACGTTCCCGTGATCGAAGGCACGCGAGGACTGACCGGCGGAGAGTCGAAATCGAAGGACGCCAATAAGGAATCAAAGCCGTCGGAGTCGAAAACGGCAGAGGCAAAGCCCACCGAGCAAAAAACGGATGCGAAGAAAAAGGGCGGTCTCTTCGGCAAGATCGGATTGACCAACGGCGCACAGTCACAGAACACGCAGACCGTCGCGTCGGCCGGCGCCCGAGGACTGGGGCAACCGGATCGCGACGCGAAAGGCGGCACCAACCCGGCGCGGGTTGCCGTCATCATCAATCCCTCTGACCTCGCCGAGTTCAAAAAGGGCATCGCCTGAACCCGGATGGGCTTTTATCACTCGTGGCATCTGGTTTTCGGCCTGCTGGCGCTGCTCACGACGTCGGCGATCTCGGCGCTCACCCACAATCGCCTGGTCCGTCGAAAGCTCAAGCTCTCGCTCTTCCTGCTTGGTAGTTACGTCGTCGTTCACGTCGTTCTTGCCTTTCGACTGGCTCCGACCGCGGCGGTCGACGATCAGCTGATTTCGGTTGAACGGCTTGCCTTCGCGGCCGGTCTGATCAATCTCATCGTCATCACGTTCCTGAATCCTCTGCGCGAGGATCGCGTTCCGGATCGGTATCCCGCGATACTCCAGGATTTCATCGTCATTGGTTTCCTGGTGCTCGTAGCGACTCTCGTTTTTCACGACCGGTTCCTGACGACGTCGGCGGTGAGCGCCGTCGTGATCGGTTTTGCGCTTCAGGACACGTTGGGGAATGCGTTTGCCGGGCTCGCGATCCAGAGCGAGAGACCATTCAATGTCGGACATTGGATTCGAGTTGGCGACTTCGAAGGAAGAGTTGCAGAAGTGACCTGGCGGGCGACGAAACTGCGGACCAAAGCGGGCAACTTCGTTGTTGTTCCAAACAACATCGTCTCGAAGGAGGCGATCACCAATTACTCGGAGCCATCGCCGACCGTCCGGATCGACGTGGAGGTCGGCGCGAGCTATCTGGCGTCGCCCGGCGCCGTCAAGGCTGCGATCGGAGAGGCGCTTGCGAACTCGCCACGGGTATTGAAGACGCCAGCTCCAGACGTCGTGCTCGCCGCGTTCGATAGTTCCGCGATTAATTACCGGGTCCGATTCTGGATCGAAGACTACGAGCGCGATGAGGCGGCGCGCGACGAAGTCCGCACCAACATCTACTACGCGTTCGCCCGTCACGGGATCGAAATTCCGTGGCCGATACAAGTGCAGTACGAACGCGATTGGGCGGAATCGGATCCGCAGGCGGGTGCAACCGAACGGACTCGACTGCTGTCGGGTGTCGACCTCTTCGCCGGGCTCGATGCGGAAACGCTGACCGACATTGCGAAGGCGACGAAAGCGAGAGCGTACGGGAACGGCGAAGCCATCGTTCGCGAGGGTGATGCGGGGGACTCGATGTTCATTGTCGGTTCAGGCCGCGCGGCCGTCGTGCTCGAGCCGGACCGACGTGAAGTCGCGACCATCGACGTCGGCGGGTACTTCGGTGAGATGTCGCTCCTGACCGGCGATCGACGGACTGCCACGGTGCTCGCACGAGGCGATACGCTCGTCTTCGAGCTCGATGCCGATTTGTTTCGACGCCTTGGCGCGACACATCCGAGAGCAGTTGAGCAGGTGGCGATTGCGGCGGCGACCCGTCGCATCGAGCTCGACAAGGTTCGCGCCGCGAGTGTAGGGCAGGCAGTAGCCGACGCACCCGCCTCGTTATTGGATCGGATGCGTCGGTTTTTGAGATTGTGATCGTTACCGCTTACCGATACCGTCCTTCGCGAAACCCGCGGTCGTATCCATCGCGGAACCCCTCGCGATAAACGTTCTTGTACTGATCCTTCGAGCCGTAGCGGTTGTCGTAGTGGCGATCGCCGGATCGATACCAGTCGTGACGCAGCGGATCGAACGATCGGTTCTTGCGCGCGTCTTCGGCGCCCTTCTCGTAGCCGTCATTCACCCCGTTCTGAAAGGCGATGTCGTTGTAGCCACCATAACGGCCATATGAGCCAGTGCCAGGGTACGACGGATACACGGGACCTCTGGTATTCGGGTAGCTGTTCGGATAGCCGTAGGGGCCGGCCGTGTCGCGGCGCGGAACCGCGCGACCGTCACCATAGCGACCGTAACCGCCATTGCCGTAGGCCGGCGCGTAGCGTTGATACCCTTCCGAGTATCCCGCTGAGTAGCCGGTGCGAAACGACTGACGATACCGATCGAACGATCCGTACTCGCGCTGATAGCCCTTGTCCGCGCGCTGGAACGTTTTCTCGTCCTCATATCGGAACTGATCGCGTTTCTTCCCGTCCTTCTCTCCCTGCTTCAACCCTTCGCGAAACCCGTTGTCGTACGCAACGCGGCCTGAATCGTAGAACGATCGCTGGGCCGAATACGCGCGGTCACCGTCGAGCCACCCGCCCGTTTGCGCCTGCACCGGCGCGGTCAGCGCAAGCGCGGCAACACCAAGTGCGGGAACAAGCATTAGGCGTTTCATGACTTCTCGACCTCCGTGTGGAACGCGCCTCGCGCTCCGCCGACAGAAATCGCAAAAAACAGGCCGCGATGGCACGACGAAAAATGCCCAATAAATTGCGGGATTAGTCGAGGCAGGATGCGAACAGTGGACAGCACATGCGGCCGAGACAGGACAGTAACAGCAGGGGTCAGACCCCGGCCGGTGGGACACGGGGTCAGCCCCTGTCGCTATTGCGACCAGACGAGCACGCGTTCACCAGTCGCGTTCTTGTGATCGACGATCAGCGTCGGGCCAAAGCGCTCGAGATCTTCAGCGGTCAGTCGCAGGTCCTCGAGATCCATGTGGTTGCCGTTGAGATCGATGGTGGCGCCGCGCATTTTCATGCGCACCAGCCAGAACGGGATGGTCAGCCGGACCATCCGGCCGTCACCCGGATCGAAAGCCAGGACGTTGATGGCTTCGGGTGACTTCGCATTCGGTGGCGGCGTGCGGTCGGTATTCGATCGAAGGTAGCGTCCGTGCTCGTCCAGTTCGATGAGCGGCTTTTGCCCGGCGAATCGTGCCTTCACCTGTTCGAAATCGTGAGCGGCGTTGGCTGGCGAAGCGGTTCGAGTCTCGACATGCTGGGAAAAGAAATAGAGCCCGATCCCCGCCATCGCGACGACGCACAGCACGCCAATCACCACGACAGCGACGATCACCCATACCCAGGTTTTGACCTTACCGGACATTCGAGCTCCTCAGGACGGAACGCGCATCCTGAACACACACCGGGTCGTTGCCCCGCTCACAGAGCGCCTCCGCCTGCCTCGCCTCGCTGGCGGCGGCGTTTCGATCGCCGCGTCTCAGCGCGAGTCGGCCAAGCTCGACCCGCGCGCGGCCGCTCACCCACGACTGCGAATTCGTCCCGATCGCTATGGTGAGGTCGGCTTTCGCGTCCTCATTACGGCCGAGCAATGCTCGTGCGGCGCCGCGTTTGTAGTGCCAGAGCCCCTCTTCGCCTGGCATCCGCGCGCGCTGATCCGTGGCAAGCGCGCCGAGCCCCTGCGTCAGCAGCTCGTCAGCCTGTTGGCCGCGCCCGGCGCGCAGCGCCGTGGAGCCCGATTCGAGCCAGAGCAACCGATTCCGCGGAAAAAGCCGGCGCAGACGCTCGAGCACCTGGATCGCCTCGTCGTAGCGATGTTCCCGGTTGTACACCAGAACGAGGGCGAACAGCGCATCGGCTCTGACGTCGTTCCCGGTCTCGGCCTGCGATTGACGAGGTGTCGCGGCGGCCTTGGGATCGAGATCGTACTCCGCCGCTTCGCGCAGCATCTGAATGCCGCGTTCCCGCCCTCCGCCGAAGCCCGCGACGTATGCCAGCATGCGAACCGGGAGCGATAATGTAGATACGACGTATCGATACGTTCCAACGATCAGTTCCGCATCTTTTCGCGTCGGATCGAGCTGCAAGACCTTTTCGTGTTCGTCGTAGCAGCGGCGCGCGGCGCGGAATCCCGCCACCAGCTTCCCCTCCACTGTTGCTACGTAGGACGCCTGCAATCCGATCGCGGCCCCGAGATCGTAATGGGCTTGAGCATCTTTCTGGTTGGCCGCGACCCTGCGTTCCGCCAGTTCGATTGCGCGATTGACATGGGTTCGAAACTCGTTCTCGAGCTCGGGCGGCGGCTTCGGGAGATCGACAGAAGACTGATTGAAAGATCCCAGATAGTGATCGACGGTCACGGCGCCGCGGCGGAACAGCATATTGAGCCACAGCACACTGGCGAGCGATCGATGCACGGCCGGATCATCGGGCGTCAGCGAGATGGCGCGCCGCAGGAGATCGATGGCCTGATCGTGATCGAGGTTGTAGGCGAGATCGAGTGCGCGGAGTCGAAGCTGGTGGCTGGACTCAGCCGGCGACTGGCTCCTGGCGGCAACGGTTGAAGAGGCGCATGGCGCCGCCGACGACAGCCAGACGGCGACGGCGAAAGCTGGCAGTCGCCACCTCATGAGAATATGATAGTCCGCTGCACGGATCGACCGGGTCGATTTGATGTGAGGAGGAAGGCAGATGCCCCCAGGGCGACCGAGAAAGAATCAACGCAACGTGCTCATGAAGTCCGCCGAATTCATCGGCTGGGCGATCGGCGGCCTGGAACGGGAGATCGCGCAGACGCGCGAACGGCTCGCGTCATTGACGGCGCAGGCTGCCCGGCTTCGAAAGCGCGCCGGTGTACGGGCTTCGGCCGCGGCTTCGACCGGCGATGCGTCCACTGGATCTGCCGCGGGACAGAAACGTCGTCGTCGCAAGATGTCGCCGGAAGCACGCAAGCGCATTTCCGACATGATGAAGAAACGTTGGGCGGAGCGGCGCAAGGGCAAGTAGCGAACTCAAAGTACGAATCCGCGTCCGAGGCCGCGCTCCGCCGCCTTCAGATAGGCGAGGTGTGCGGCCGCCACGTCTTCTACCGCCATCCCGAGAGATTTGAAGATCGTGACTTCATCGGGCGATTGTCTTCCGGCGATTCTGCCGAGGATGACCTCACCCAGTTCGCCGGCTACGTGTGTCTCGTCGATCGCGCTCTCCTTGATCGGAAGGATGATGTCACCCGCTTCCGCGAGCGCGCCGGTACGCGAATCGACGAACACTCGGCCGCGCGTCACCAACGCCGTGTCCATCTCCCGCTGATCTGGCCGGCACGCACCGACGGCGCAAATGTGTGCGCCGCTCGAGACCCACTGACTCTCCACGACCGGCTCTCGAGATGCCGTGGCGAGCACGATGACGTCGGCGCCGTCGACCGCGTCCTTCGCCGATGAGGCGATTTTGACGTTGGCGCCGGTTCGAGGGCGCATCTCGCGCGCGAAGGCGGCGCGATTCTCAGAACTGCGACTCCAGACACGAATCTCCTCGAACGTGCGAACCAGTGTGATCGCCTCAACGTGGCTTCGTGCCTGAACACCGCTGCCGACGATCGCCAGGCGCGAACTCTCGGTTCTCGCCAGATGCTTCACCGATACCGCTGATACCGCCGCGGTTCTCGCTTCGGTAATGAACCGCCCATCCATGATCGATAACAGTTCTCCGGTCATCGGATCGAGCAGAACGATGGTCGCAAGATGGGTCGGCAATCCAACCGCCGCGTTGCTGCCGAACACGCTCACGACTTTGGTGCCGAGGATCGCCGGCTCACTGACGAATGCCGGCATGACGCCGACGAATGCCTTCTGAAGGCCGACCTCGATCACAGTGCGAAGCGGTTGCGTGACCTCCTGCGATGAGAACCTCGCAAGCGCCGATTCCATCGAGTCGATCAGATCGCGCATCGACAGCACGATCCGTACGTCCTGTTCAGACAACAGTACCGGCATAGCGATAAAGAGCTTACTTTGTCTTAGGTACCGAGGGGTGTGTAGCGCGGCCCTTTCGGGCTGCCTGAGGAGGAAGTGAAGGGCGACGCGCACCCGCCGCCCTGAGCCGTAAGCGCAGCGAGGTCTGTTACACCAAAGTTACGGCAAGAATCGCGACGGTGAGCAGAATCGCAATGATCGTTTCGGCGTTGCTGGAAAAATTGAATTCACGCATGGTGCCCGTCCTTTCAATATTGTTAGACGGGGCACCACCAGTGAAAGTTTACCGGTCACTGTTTTGTCCCGGTTTCCGCCGTGGCTACGTAACTCTTACGCGCCCGCGCCAGCATGCCAGGTTTCTTCAATCTCACCTCGAGTTTGTGAATTTTGCCGTCGAGGACTTGCGGCGTGAATCCAAGCACATACTGACTGTGGAGTTCCTGCGCGACGCGAGTGAACGTGGTCGTCAACTCGTCGGTCTTCTTCAACAGAAAAAATCCGCCACCGGTCTCTTCTGACAGTCGTTTCAGCCCGCGGTCCGGACTCGATCGTACCCGTCGCGCGCCATCGAAGTACTCGTTCTCGAGGCCGACGGAGTAGACCATCACGTCCTCGAGCCGGCCGCGATCGGTTACTTCACCGGACCCGACCTTGCTCGAGTTGTCGTCGCCATCGGTGAACACGAGCACGACTCGCCGTCCGGGAATTCCTTTCAACTGATTCATGCTCACGTTCACGGCGTCGTAGAGCCGCGTCGGATACCCGAAGTCGAGATCCCTGAGGGCTCGCACGAGATCGTCGCGCATGTTGGTGAAGCCCTCGGGGTGCAGTTCGATCTTGTCGTTGAACGCTCCCACCATGGCCTCGTCGTCGGGCATCAATCGAAGCAGAAACTGTTCGGCCGCGGCTTTCACCAAGTCGAGCGCCAGCGTCATGCTGCCGCTCGTGTCGAGCATGACGATGACGCTGATTGGCTGCGGCTTGTTATCGAACGTGGTCAGCGTCTGCAGCTTGCCGTTGTCGTACACCTCGAAGTCGTCCTGCACGAGGTCGGGAACGAGCCGTTTGTCCGCATCGGTGACGGTGGCGTAAAGCGCCACTGTGTTGGTCGCCGCCTTGAACGTTTTTTGCGGCGTCTCCTGGGCGCTTATCGACGCAATCGACGCGATGACCACCGCTGCCGCGGCAATCGGGGCAAGGATTCGTATAGACATTTTTTGGGGCCGTGGTGCAGAAGTTGTCCAGTCCGTTTGCTCTATTGTACCGTCATCCCAGAACGCGCTGCAGGCCCGCAATGATCGCATCAGCCATCCGGTGATACCCGGCGGGCCCGGGATGCAGGCCGTCCGGGGATTCCAGGAGCGCATCCGGATTGCCGGAGGCAGCGACGGCGGCGCGTGTGTCGACAAAACTGACATGAGGCTGCCGCCGAATCCAGTCATTCACCTGGCGCATGCGGTGGTTCTGCTCGGGTGTGGCGGTATTGAACGGGATAATCGAGCCCGCGACCACCGAAATACCCGCGTCGATCGCGCGGCGGTACATAGCCTGCAACTCGCCGATCACGTGTTCGACGCTCTTCCCCTGGTAGATGTCGTTGACCCCGGCGATGATGACCACGGCCTCCGGCGATTCCCGAATCGCATCACGTTCCATGCGCGCACGAATTTCGTCGCTTCGCTGTCCGTTGATGCCCCGGTTCAGGACGGTCCATTCCGGATGGGCTTTCATCACCCAGTAGGCATACTGGCTGGTCTGGTCGCCGCATCCGGCCGGCGGCGCTTCGATTGGTGATTTGAAGCCTGGCGTCCCCGCGGTCGTGGAATCTCCGAGCGCGACGATCCGGATCATTGTTGCGGGAATAACATCGTCGACGGCCCACGCTCGGCTTGCAGCCGCTTTGCCACCTTCTCCACCCCACGCATGACGCGCAGAATGTTCTCCCCGAGAATCTTCTTGATGTCGTCGTCTTTGTAGCCGCGACGAAGAAGCTCGGCGACGAGCGCTGGATAGGTCGACACGTCTTCGAGTCCCTGCGGCACCGCTGTGATCCCGTCGAAATCGCTACCCAGTCCGATGTGATCGATCCCCGCGACCTTGCGAATGTGATCGATGTGGTCCGCGGCTTCGGCCAGCGTCGCTCGCGGCGCAGGATGCGCGGTCGTCCACTCGTTGACGGCGCGAGTGACCGCCGCGGCGTCGGAAGGGAATTGCCTGGTCAGGCGATCCCGCTCCGCATCCTGCAGCTTGGTCCACGCCGCCACGTTACGATCGAGGAACCCTGGCACGAACGTCACCATGACGACGCCGCCGTTCCTGGGCAGAAGCTGCAGCACGTTGTCAGGCACGTTGCGCGGTACGTCGTTGAGCGCTCTTGCCGACGAATGCGAGAAGATCACCGGTGCGCTGCTCACGGCAATCGCGTCCTGCATGGTTTCCGGTGAAACATGACTCAGATCGACGAGCATCCCGAGCCAATTCATCTCGCGCACGACTTCCTCGCCGAACGGTGCGAGGCCGCCGAATTTTGGATCGTCGGTTGCCGAGTCCGCCCAGCCTGTGTTCTTCGAGTGCGTCAGCGTCATGTAGCGGGCGCCGAGCCGATAGAACATCCGCAGCGCCGCAAGCGAGTTGTCGATCGAATGGCCTCCTTCCATTCCAATCAACGACGCGATCCGCCCCTGTTTGAAGATTCGCTCGACGTCGTCCGCTGTCAGGGCCAGCTCGAACGTCTCGGGATACCGGCGCACCATTTGGTGCACGGTATCGATCTCTTCGAGCGTCGCGGTGACCGCGCTTTGCCCAGCCAACTCAACGGGCACGTACACGGACCAGAACTGTCCGCCGACGCCACCGGCGCGCAACCGCGCGATATCCGTCATGATCGTCGGCTGCGGTTTGGCGATATCCAGCTTGTCGAAATTGCGCTGTGCCTTCTCCCGCAGTGCCCACGGATAGTCGTTGTGGCCGTCGATAAGAGGTGATTGCTTCAGCAGCGCCCGTGCGTGGTCGAGGAGGGCTGAATTGGTCTGTTGCGGTGAGGCGGTGACGACAGTGAACGCGATAGACGCGAGCGCTGCGAGCGCTGAGAGCGGCTTGAGCATGCCCTCATATTATTTGGTTCTGTCACCTTTACCTTGCGACCTTCCCCCTTTGCCCCTTTTCATTTGCCTCTTCTGTTGCGCTTTCCCTTATTCGCGTCGTTCTCGTAAAGCCGACTTGACTGGTCGGATATCACGGGGATACGCTTAAAAACGAGACCAGTCGCATTTTTAACCGGTCACGCCGGAGCCGCCCTGACGTTCCGGGCGATGTGGTGGACCGGCATTTCTTCGCGTCGCGAGGCGGCACGGCTATGATTCAGGCGTTTGTCATCACCTTGCGCGAGGGACTCGAGGCCTTCCTCATCGTGGCCATCAGCCTTGCGTATCTCAAGAAGACCGGACGCAACGCGCTTCTTCCCGCCGTTCACTGGGGAATCGTCGTCTCCATCATCGTCAGCATCGCGGCCGGCCTGCTCCTCGCGCAGGCGAATAATCAGGCCCTCTGGGAAGGTGTCCTCGCACTCGCCGCCGCTCTTCTGGTTGCGTCTTTGACGATGCATATGTGGAAGGCGGGGAAGCGGATGAAGAAGGAGATCGAAGGGCGACTCGAGGCCTCGTCGGTGAAACTTGGCCGAGCGGCGTTCATGGGTGTCTTCGGCTTCACGCTGCTGATGATTACGCGCGAGGGCATGGAGACCGCGCTGTTGATGACGCAGTTGATCTTTACGGTCAAGTCAACCCAAGTGGTCGCGGGCGCGGCCGCGGGCACACTCTGTGCCGGGTTTGTCGCGTGGCTCTGGTCACGTTACGGCTATCGAGTCAACCTCTCCCGGTTTTTCCAGGTCACCGCGGTTTTCCTTCTGGTGTTCGTCGTTCAGTTGCTGATCTACGGGTTCCACGAACTCACCGAAGCGAACATTTTCCCCAACAGCCAACCGTTGCATGATGCGACCGAAGCGTACGGTCCGGACGGGATTTACGGCCAATACCTTACTTACCTTCTCGTAGTGCTGCCGCTCGCGTGGCTGGCGATCAGCAGCTTTTATAACGGCAACCGCCGAACCGCAACACAGAGCAGCACCTAGTGGCTGTATCCGTTGAACGAGGCCCTCGAGGTCCTCGATCAGCGGATACAGGCCACTAGTCCATCGGCATAGAATGACCGTATGAGCGATGCGCCGGCGAAGCCGCCGACCACCATCTCCCTCGTATGGCAGCATGCGCTCGTCTTCGGCGGCCAATCAGGCGACATTCAACTGACGCTTGATAGCGCCTCGAAAGCTGGTGCTTCTCCCGTTCAGATGCTCGCGTTTGCGCTCGCCGGTTGTATGGCGATGGATGTGGTGCACGTGCTTACGAAAGGACGTTGTGGCCTGCGGGGGTTGCGCGTCGACCTGACCGGCCAGCGCGCGCCGACCGATCCCCACCGCTTCACCGCCATCGCGCTGCACTACACGATTACCGGCGACGTGCAGACGTCACGCATCGACCGAGCGATCAAGCTCTCGCGTGACAAGTACTGCTCCGTCTGGCACTCGATGCGGCAGGACATTCCATTGACTGTCACCTACACGGTCAGCGCTGGCGCGTGATCGGATGGCCGCGAGGATTGCGCACACCTCGTCGCGTCGAAGATATCTGGATTGGGTCCGCGGGCTGGCTGTGCTCCTGATGATCGAGGCGCACGTTCTCGACAGCTGGACGCGCGCGGACGGGCGCACGACGTCGGGGTTTGCCTGGTCGATGATCGTCGGCGGATTCGGAGCGCCACTGTTTCTCTTTCTCGCCGGTGTGTCGGTTGCGCTGTCCGCCGGATCGAAATCGCGGCGCACCGGGGACGAACGCGAGGCGGCACTCGCCGTGATCAAGCGAGGAGGATGGATTTTCCTGCTCGCGTTTCTTTTTCGCATTCAGGCGTGGATCCTGGGATGGGGAGCGGCGCGAACGCTTCTCAAAGTAGATATCCTGAACGTCATGGGCCCGTCGATTGCCGCTGGCGGCGCGCTCTGGGCCATGTTTCGCGGCCGCATCACGCGAGCGGTTGCATTCGCGATCGCCGCGGCATCGGTGTCGCTCGTCACACCGATTGTGCGCACGGCCGCAATACTCGATGCGGTGCCCGATCCTCTGGAGGCCTACCTCCGACCGCTGACCGGCTATTCCAGTTTCTGCGTCTTTCCGTGGGCAGGGTTCGTGTTTGCCGGCGCGTGCGTTGGTGTTCTGATCGACGCCGCCCGAAGTCCCGACATTGAATTGCAACTGAACAAGTGGATTGGCGCTGCCGGACTCGCGCTCGCCGCCGGCGCTTACGCCGCCTCATTCCTTCCGAGTCCCTTCGCGCATTCAGAATTCTGGGGCGGCTCGCCTGCCTTCTTCACACTCCGTGCCGGTCTGCTGACCGCCGTGATTGCCTTCGGCTACTGGTGGGAACGGCTTCCGATTCCGTGGTCGTGGAGTCCGATGGAGCAATTGGGGAGAAGCTCGCTTTTCATCTACTGGATCCACGTCGAGATGGTCTATGGCCTGATCTCGCTTCGCATCCATCGGACGCTGACGCACGCGCAAGCGTGGGTCGCGTATGTCGGCTTCGTTCTGCTGATGTTGATTGTTTCGATCCAGAAGGATCGATTCGTGGCGTGGCGAAAGACGCGAGGAGAACGCCAGCGCGGTTACCTGATCGAGTCCAATACCTTTTGAACGACGTCCGCTCGAACGTCGTGTTTCTCGCTGAAATCGCGCGCGACTGTTGACAGCTGGATTCGCACCAGCGCAAGTGAGCGGCTCGCGGAGGCCGCTTCATATCCTTCGCCTCGCGATGCTTTCACCAGAGCATCGAGGTTGAGTCGATTGCGCAACTCCGCCACCAGCGGCACTGCGTCCTCATTCAGGCGCCCGAGGACGCGCGCGAGCGCCACTGCCTGCTCCCGCTCGCGCTTATCAGCTCGCGCCTCGATCTTCTGCGCCGCTTTGAACCGCTGGTCGTGTTCGAGGCTGCGATGACGTCCTTCAGCTTCGCTGACGTCGAGGAGTCCTGAATACGTCGCCGCGATTGAGCTGTAAGAACGCCACGCTTCGATCGGCGATCGATCTTCGAGCCCACGTGCGCGAGACATGTCTTCGGCAAGCAACGTCCGCACAAGTTCTGGATCGGCCGTACGCCGCCCCTCTTTCATCGCGAACACTTCCATCCACCCGAAGGCTCGCGCGACGAGATCGGCGGGGGGCCACTGATGCCCGCCGTCGAAGAATTCCATTCGATGCGGGCTCGCGGTTCGCCCGAGTTGCTCATCGATCTTTTTCACTTCCATCAAGTTGAAGTCGGTGTGGCCTGCCATCCCGAACCACGCGAACGTCTTTCCTTTCGCAGGTTCTGTTTGCGGATTGGGCTGACCGGAGACGATTACGCCGGCGATCTGGCCCGTCTGCTGTGCGAGCAGCCACGCAACCGTGGCGCCGCCGGAATGGCCGGCGGCGTAAACCCGCCGTTCATCGACCGCATATCCACCAAGGAGCGCGGGCCACATGGCATTGATTGCGCGCAACGTGGGTTCCCACGGTCCGTTCCGGGAGTTTTCCGATGCGGCCACAATCCACCCGAACCGTTCGGCCGCCCGGCGAAACACCTCCGCGGCTCGCGCCGCGCGCCCGCCGGGATCGAAAACCAGCAACAACGGCCACTTACGGCTGGTTTGGTACCCGGACGGGAGATAAAGCGTATAGGTCTGAGTTTGATCGGTTGGGCACACGACATGTTCGACAATGGCCCCTCGAGCCGGCCCTTCGACGCGTTGCCGCTCGCTCGGCGCAAGCTGACGCGAGGAAATGGCCAGAAGCGCCGTGGCGGCCAGCGCCGCCAGTCTCATAGTCATAACCAGCTGTTCCGAAATGACTTAGGGCAATCCGCTCGGAGGCGCAGCAGAGCCACGGCCGCGGGCTTGTGATTATGCCGCTGACACAATATAAGATGGGCAGGTTTCCGAGGGTGCCCGAGAATCCGGCAAGCTGCGAGTGTAAATCCTAAAGTCCGTTAAACGCCTATGATTAGCGTCGCCGCGATCCGAATGCAACAGTTTGGGGTCCAGTTCTATCAAGCCTCGCTGAGCGCCAGCGACATCGACAAACTGGTCAGGTTCGAGGTGCTCAGCTACGGCGAACAGGCGCAGCCGGTCCGAGGGCGCAAGAAGGTACCTGCACCAACGAAGGTGAACTGGGATCTTCTGGAGCGGCGCATCGCGGCGAACGAGAAGGCTTATCAGCGGCAGATCATCCGCAAGAAGATTGATGAGCTGGTCCAGTATTACGAGCAGTGCCGCCAGGCGCGAGACCTTCCGTCAATTCCCGGCGCAGTAATCATCTCGTGCGACGAGGCACTGAAATTCGACCCGGTCGAACCCGGTTCGTCCGTTGGCATGTTGAGAGTGCCAGAGCGAGAAGGCATTCTTCGAGCGATCGACGGGCAGCATCGGCTGCTCGCGTTGCACGCCGATATCGAGCATTTTGGCAACGAGCCGTTCACGGTGCCGGCGGTCATTTTCGATCGCCTGCCCGACGATCACGTCGTGCAGATGTTCGTCACGATTAACGCCAAACATACTCGGCTGAACGCGTCGCACCTGGTCTCGCTCTCCGGCCGCCAGCTATACAGCGACGAGAGCCTCGCCGCCGCCCACGATATCGTCCGCGCGCTGAACGAACGCGAGGATTCTCCGCTCTACGGCGAGATTAAGCTGCTTGGTGTTGGGCGCGGCCGCGTAGCCCAGGCTCCACTCGCGCAGGAGCTGAAGAAGTTGTTCGCTGCGGAAGCGTTTGGCGCAGGGCGAAAAGGGGAAGCGTTCCGCGAGGAATCAAAGCGTTTCTTCGTCAACTACCTGAAGCAGGCGGCGCAGGTGTTTGGCGCCGCATGGAACGGGCGGAAGTACAGCATCAAGAGCGCGACGGCTCTTCGCGCCTTCATCCGTGTTGCGCCGGATGTCGTTCGGAGGCTGGATCAGGAGCACGCGGATCGGACCGACTTCAGGGCGATTGGCCGCGTGATCGCGCCGTGGGGCCGCAGGATTGGCGACCTTCGGTTCGAAACGGAGGGCGCGTGGAAGCGGCACGGAACGACGGTCGAGTCGCTCGCGAAAGAGCTGCGTCTGGCGCTTCAGTACCCGGAAGGGGCGGCTGTGTAGAACGCTGAATCCCGAGTGCTGAATGACAGCGGAGCGGAATTCAGAACTCGGCGCTCAGCATTCAATAAAAAAGGGCACCGCCAAATATTGACGATGCCCTTTGCGGTTGTTGCGGGCGACCCGGCTCCCCAGCAACTCACGGCTCCCTGCCGTAAATATTCAGGCCGCCTGCACCCTCCATAAGAGCAAGTGGTGTACCGCTCGATTTCCTTCTGTTTTATGCAGTTACCGGGCAGGTTCCGACGGTCTCACCCACCAAAATCGTGGGTCGATTACATTTTTGATCGCGCGCACGGCCCCGTGCGGATTTGGGCGGCCTGGTTGATTGCCATTTCGTCGTTTGGCGTGGCGTCAACTGCGGTTTATGGACAGCAACCGGGGAGTATTTCGGGCCGGGTCGTCGACGCACGAACCGGAGCAGGAATCGACAAAGTCCTTGTGCTGGTCGAGAACGGGGGACCGTCGACCCAGACCGATGGCACCGGGGCGTTCCGGATCGCGCCGGTCGCGGCAGGGTCTCACAAGCTCTACATTTCCGTCGTTGGATACATCCTGGTCCGACGTGACGTGCAGGTACCCGCTGGCGGCGTCGCAGACGTCACCATCCCTCTGAGCGAAGGAACCGGCACCTATACCGAGACGGTGACGGTTGCGGCGGACAGGTTCCGCACGGCGGATCCGGGCGTCGCTTCCCAACAGGTGCTTGGAAGCGCCGACATTCAGAACCTCCGCGGCGTCCTCGCCGACGATCCGCTGCGCGCCGTCCAGGTCCTGCCCGGGGTCGCGGCCGCCGACGATCTTCGCAGCGAGTTCAGCGTTCGCGGCAGCCCGTTTACTCACCTGAACATGACCGTCGAGGGCTTCTCGACGCCTTACCTCCTGCACACCGTGCGAGCGGTCGAGGACCAGTCATCTTCCGGCTCCGTCGCCATGATTAACAGCGATATCCTCGAGGATCTGACGCTGCTCAACGGCGGCTACGCGCAACGATACGGCGATCGCACCGGAGCCGAGCTTGACTTCCGATTACGCGAAGGTTCGCGCGAACGGCGACAGGCGCGTGTGGCGGTCAGCGGCACCAGCGCCTCGATTGTCGGTGAAGGGCCTTTGGGACGCTCGAAGCGAGGATCGTGGCTGGTCAGCGGACGACAAAGCTATCTTCAGCTTCTCGTCGAGCGGGTCTTTGATGAAAGCGATGGATTCAATTTCGGCTTTTCGGATACGCAGGGAAAACTGGTTTTCGATCTTTCGCGGTCGCAACGCGTCGAATTCACGGTTATCGCCGGCCATTCGAAGCTCGAAGAGCGGCGGGAGGATCTCGACACTCAGGATCTGTTCACCGGACGCAACGGATCGGTGATTGGGATTGGTCTGTGGCGGCTCACGCGCGCGCGGGGGGTGCTGACGGCTCGAGTTCTCTCATCGTTGAACGAGTTCAGCAATCAGACGCTCGACCAGGTGAAGCTCGACGACGGCCACGACAACGAAGCGGCGGGACGTGTTGACGGGAGCATGACGCTCGCGCGGCATGTGCAGGCTGATGCCGGGGCGCAGGCGGAGTTCGTCGACGAGACGCGCTTTCGTCAGCGTTTCAGCGGTGCGCTCGGACGTTACCGGACAATCAACGACTTTCACGGCCGCGCGACGAGATCCGGCGGCTACGCGCAAGTGCGGTTCACAGCCGGCCCGCTGACCCTCATTCCGGGCGCGCGCGCGGATCACTGGACGTTGACAGATCAGACGACGACCTCGCCATGGCTGCAGGGGGAATGGCAACTATCGCACGCGATGTTCATTCGCGGCGGCACCGGGATCTACCGGCAGTTCCCAGATTTTGAACAGGTGATCGGCACCTTTGGTTTGCCAGACGCCGGCGCGCAACGTGCCGAGCAGTACGATCTCGGGTTCGAGCATCGCATCGGCACGGCGCTGCGGTGGCAGGCGACGATCTTCGATCGAGAGGAGTCGGGATTTTTCCGTCGACCGGGAGCGGAAACGCGCCTTGTGAACGGACGCGTCGTTCGCGGGGTCGTGACCGCCCCTTACGAGAACGGCCTGGAGGGATATGCCCGCGGCGTCGAGCTGTTGGTTCAGCGGCGGAGCAGCAAAGGCCTCTCAGGGTGGCTCGCATATTCCTACGGACGCACACATCGCACCGACACCGTGACGCACGAGTCGTACTGGAGCGATCTCGATCAGCGCCATGCGGTCAATCTCTACCTGTCGTTTCGGATTTCCGATCGCACCAACGTCAGCGCAAAGATTCGGTCGGGCACCAATGTGCCGGCGCCCGGCTATTACGATCAACAAGGGAGCGACTACTTTGTGTCGTCGCGGCGCAATACGCTCAGGCTCCCTACCTACTCGCGCGTCGACCTGCGCGCGAACCGGACGTTCAACTGGTCGCGCAAGCGGCTGACGCTGTTCGCCGAGGTGATCAACCTGCTGAACCGCGATAACGTGCGATTCAACCCGCCGAGCGTGAACACGGCTACTGGTCGAGTTTCGAACCTCTTCGAGTCGCTCATTCCGATCGTTCCGTCCGCAGGCATTCTCATCGAGTTCTAGATCTGTGGTTGAGGTCGCGGCGTTTGCACAAAAGGCCGCACGGGTGCCCCGTGCGATGCGTTGTGTGCCGCGCCTCGCCGAGTGTGGCGATTTTGGTTCCGACCTTTCCCGCGCCACATCTCACTCTTCAAGAGGCATAGGAGGAGGCATCGAGGATGAGATTGCCCAAGCTGCGGATGACCGTGCCGCTTTTCACCGCGCTGTTGCTGCTCGGCGCGGTCGGACAGGCGGCCGCCGAACCAGTCACTCTGACGAGCGGCGGAATCTTTTACTCGCGGCAGAACCAGGCGGAAATTCAGGCAGTTTCCTTGACCGGCATCAATATCCGGGGAGAGTTCGGCAATGAGGGATCGGAATCGTGGGATCCCGATCACGCGTGTTTTGGCTGCACGCCCGGAACGCGAATCAGCCTTTCGCAGTCAGAATCGTTTTCGAATAATTCGGACACGATCGGCGCCGGAGGGTCGGTCAGAATGGATGGTGTCGATTACTGGTTTGACTCGCTGAGCTTCCGAATCAATGGTCCTCACTTCGCCATTCCAGATACGTCAGACTTTGGTGGCGGGACCATGGATGCGGGACATTTTGTGTTCCACGGCATGATCACCGGTACGTCCGATGCGGGAGTGACCCGAACGTTCCGCCTCCATGGCAAGGGACGAGTTTCTATCTTTTTCAGCAACAACGATTGGTTTTCCACGAACTACAAGTTCGGGGCGCCGACTGCTGCGGCCGTTCCCGAGCCGGGCACGATGCTGCTGTTTGGCAGCGGCGCCGTCGCGGCGCTGCTCCGGCGCAGACGACAGCGCGCTTAGTCGAAATCTGCTGGCCGGGATCGCTTGTCCCGGCCAGCGTCCGATCGCATATCTGCCAGAACCCGCCGATTCCGCTCGCCCTTCGCAGAACCCTGAAAAACCGCGTAGACCCTCCTAACTGTGCGCGGGGACCCGTCGTTTGCCACCGCTCGCTCCCTCGCTGGCGCCCGTTGATCGTAGGATCGTGCTGCATAGTGACGAACCTATGACCACGATCGATTTGAACTGCGACATGGGCGAATCGTTCGGCGCGTACACGATTGGCGCCGACGAGGCGGTGATGCCGAGCATCACGTCCGCAAATGTCGCGTGCGGATATCACGGCGGCGATCCCGGCGTGATGCGGCGGACGATTCGACTCGCGCGCGACGCGGGGGTCGCGGTCGGCGCCCATCCGGGTTTCCCCGATCTGGTCGGGTTCGGCCGACGAGAGATCCGGATGGCGGCGTCCGAAGTCGAAGACATGGTGCTCTATCAGATCGGTGCGCTGGCGGCGATCGCGAAGAGCGAGGGGGTCTCGCTCGCACACGTGAAGCCGCACGGTGCGCTTTACAACATGGCGGTGCACGACCAACCGCTGGCCGCGGCAATCGCGCGAGCGGTGGTCGCCTTCGATCCTGCGCTGATCTTTTTTGCCTTGCCCGGCTCGGAACTGGCCCGGGCGGCAAACGCCGCCGGCCTGCAGGTGGCGCTCGAGGGGTTTGCGGATCGTGCGTACGAGCCGGACGGGTCGTTGACGTCCCGCGCGCGGGAAGGCGCCGTCATTCACGATCTCGACGCCGTGGTCGCTCGCGCGATGCGCATGATCGTCGATGGCACGGTGGTCGCGACCGACGGATCGACGATCGACATGCGCATCGACACACTCTGCACGCACGGCGATACTCCGGGTGCACAATCACTGACGCGTGCGCTGCGGGCGGGTCTCGAGCGCGCTGGCATTACCGTCGCGGCGGTGGCGAGCAAGCGCCAGTCGCGATGATGCATTGGTGGCGCGAAGGAACGCCCGACGGGCGGCGCGCCGTGATTGCCGCCGGCCTCGGGTGGATGCTCGACGCGTTCGACGTTACGTTGTTCGCGCTCGTGCTTCCGGCGATCCGCAGAGATCTCGGCCTCTCGCCAGCGGCGGGCGGCGCGCTTGGTTCAGTGGCTCTTCTCGCCGCGGCAGCTGGCGGCGTGTGGTTTGGCTGGATATCCGATCGGTTCGGACGCACGCGCGCGCTCATCGGCAGCATCATCCTGTATTCGATCTTCACCGCAGCGTGCGGTCTGGCGACCTCGTTCACCGCCTTCGTACTGTTCCGCATCGGCCTTGGCCTCGGCATGGGAGGCGAGTGGGCGAGCGGCGCCACGCTCGTGTCCGAGACCTGGTCGCCCGAGCATCGCGGCAAGGCGCTCGCGTTGATGCAGAGCGCGTGGGCGATTGGATACGCGCTCGCCGCGGCGGTCAACTATCTCGTTCAGCCGGCATTCGGCTGGCGCGCCGTGTTCTTTGTCGGTATCTTCCCCGCCCTGTTGACGATATGGGTCCGCCGTGCTGTCAAAGAGCCCGACATCTGGCAACGAACGAGAATCGACTCGGGATCGCGGCCGACGCTGTCCATGCTTTTCTCGAATGGCCTGGCGCCGTTGACGATCGCATTGACGATCATGAATGCGTGCACGCTGTTCGGTTGGTGGAGTTTCAATCTCTGGCTGCCGAGCTACCTGCAGGAGCCCGCATCTCGCGGTGGACTCGGTCTGCAGTTGTTATCGAGCTCGAGCATGATTCTGGTGATGCAGTTGGGCATGTGGCTCGGCTACATCACATTTGGGTTCGTCAGCGATCGGATCGGACGAAAGCGGACTTACGTCACCTATCTCCTGCTGGCGGCCGTGTTGCTGTTTTTGTACGTATCCATTCGCGCTCCCCTCGTGCTGCTTGTCCTCGGTCCGCTCGTCGCCTTTTTTGCGACCGGATACTTCAGCGGGTTCGGTGCCGTCACTGCGGAAATCTTTCCCACGACCATTCGCGGCACTGCACAGGGCTTCACCTACAACATCGGACGCATCGTCAGCGCCGCCGCCCCCTTTACTGTGGGCACGCTGGCCCAGACGCACGGCTTTGGCACCGCGCTGTCGATCTCATCCGTCGCCTTTCTGCTCGCGGCGCTCGCGTGGCGGTGGATTCCCGAAACACGGGGGCGGGCTCTGGCGTAAGATGGGCCTGTTCCGAGGTATCGACATGTTGAAGGGGACACGGACGGTCCAGGTGACCAAGGTTCAGCCGGTCAGCATTCACGGCCAGCTCTCGCTCGACGTGTACTTCATCGATCCCGATGATCCTCAGGGACAAGTCAGCCTCGCCCGCGTTGGCGGCGAATCCGTCCCTAGAAACATCGAAGCCGGCGACATCGTCGATCTGCACTACATGGTGGGCGTCGTCACGAACATCACGAAAAAGTCGCACTGAGCTGCTAAAATCACAGGTGCCCCCCTGCCTTGGAGTTCTCTCGCATGAATAGAGTCGCGACGTGGTGCAGCCGCGCTGTATCCCGATATTCCGTCTGCGTTCTCCTGGCGATGTCGCTCGCGGCGGTGACGACCGCGGCGCAGACTACGCAGCCGTCCGCTCCGCCGAAGCCATCGCCGCCGCCAAAGCAGGCACCGGCCGCGCCGAGGCCATCGCCGGAATCCATAAAAAAGGCGCCGGCGGCTGCCGAGAAAGCCGCTGATCAGGCGGATCTACCCTCCGCTCGTTCGATCATCGACAAACACATCAAGGCGGTCGGCGGACCCACGGCGATCATGGCGCACAAGTCATCGCACGCGACCGGCATGTTTTCCATGCCCGCCACCGGTATCAGCGGCGCGCTCGATATCTATAGCGCCGCTCCCGACAAGTCGCTCGTCAAGATCAATCTTGGCGGCGTCGGTGAGCTGGTGGAAGCGTTCGACGGTACGCACGGCTGGTCGTTGCAGCCGATGACCGGCCCGATGCTCAAGGAAGGAAAGGAACTCGCTGAGAAAAAATTCGACGCGGATTTCTACAGCGATTTGAAGACGGCTGAGCGGTACTCTTCGATGAAGACGATCGAGAAGACGACGTTCGAAGGGCGGCCCTGTTACAAAGTCAGCCTGGTGCGCAAAGATGGTGTGGAAGACATCGAATTCTATGATGCGGAAACCGCATTGAAGATTGGCTCGACGCTCACTCGCGAAACCACTATGGGGTCGATCACGGCGACCCAGATTCTTTCCGATTACAAGGACTTCGGCGGACTGCTGCTGCCAACGACGATGAAGCAGACCGCAATGGGTGTCGAGCAGGTGCTGAAGATTACGTCGGTGGAATTCGATAACGTGCCCGCTTCCACGTTCGAGCCGCCGGCGCAGATCAAGGCACTCATCAAGTGAGGCGAATCCGAGCGATCGCCATCGCGATCGCCATCGTCTGCGCATCGGGCGCAGTCGGCGCTCAGGTCCCGCAGGCCGCTGAAACGTTCGATGCGGCCTGGACCATCATCAAGAACACGCATTTCGACAAGACCATGAACGGCCTCAATTGGGACGCCGTTCGCGACGAGTTGCGGCCGCGGGCGGTCGCCGCCAAAACGCCGGCAGAGTTGCGCGCCGTGGTTCGCGACATGCTCGGGCGCCTCGGCCTGTCGCACTTTGCGCTGATTCCATCGAGTCCGGAGGGAGATGGCGATAGTCGATCGTCGAGTGACGCTGGGGGTGGTGATCCCGGAATCGAAGTCCGGTTGATCGGACGTGATCTCGTGGTCACGCGTGTAAGCCGGGATGCCGCGGCCCTCGTCCACCCAGGTTGGCGAATCGTGCAGATCGGCCCCTCGAAGGTCGACGAGCTATTGCGCGCCATTCCCGAAGCGGACAACCAGCGGCTGCAGAAAGTCGAGGCCTGGCGCATTGCGCAGACCCGTCTGCGCGGTCCCGAGGGGTCGACCGTCGACGTGACGTTCGAGGACGCGAACGGAAAGCCAATCAAAGCCACGCTGCCGCGCCGCGCTGAGCCGGGTAGTCCCGTGACAGTCGGCAATCTGCCGACGATGTTCGTGCGCGTCGAGCGCGAAAAGAAATCGACGCCATCGGGAAGAACCGCGGGCGTGATCACCTTCAACGTCTGGATGGCGTCGGTCGACGCGCAGTTTCAGCAGGCGATGGATGAGTTCCGGCACGCTGACGGAATCATCATCGATCTCAGGGGAAATCCCGGCGGCCTCGCGGCGATGCTGATGGGGATTTCGGGGCACTTCGTCAGCGAACGCGTGTCGCTTGGCGTCATGAAGACGCGCGACAATGAATTGCGTTTTGTGGCGAACCCGCGTCTCGTGAATGCGAATGGCGAGCGGGTGCAGCCGTTTGCCGGCCCGCTGGCGATTTTGGTCGATTCGATGAGCGGCAGCGCGTCGGAGTGTTTTGCCGGCGGCATGCAGTCGATCGGTCGCGCACGGATTTTCGGCCAGACCTCGATGGGGCAGGCGCTGCCTGCGCTCTTCGATCAACTTCCCAACGGCGATGTGCTGATTCACGCCTACGGTGATTTCGTGACCGCCACCGGGACCAGGTTGGAGGGCACCGGCGTCATTCCCGACGAACCGGTGCCGCTCGACCGCGCCGACCTGCTGGCCGGCCGCGATCGGACAATGGAAGCGGCGCTCGCCTGGATCGACCGATCGAAAAACGCTGGAAAGCCGCAACATCCTTGAATTGGGAGGTTTGCGGGCGCTATTGTTGCGCTCGTGAAGTCTTCTCTGGTAGACTGAACGGACCGCCAACGGGTCTTCTTTCCAGCCACACACGGTTATTTTCGGGGGAACTGAATGGAGCAGCGCAGGCTGCGTCTCGGTGACATATTGGACGACTACTGTCCGCGCGAGCGGCGGCTTACGAACCACGCCGTCGTCGCGATGATTGAGGAAGACGTCAAACAGACTCGATGCACCACGTGCGACGCCGAGCACGCATACAAAGGCGGCAAGCTGCCAAAGCGCCGCAAGAAGGAAACAGCCGCTACTCTCTACAAGGAAGTGCTCGCCGGCCAGCCAAGCGTCGAGGGTCCACACATCGCTCCTGAACCCGAACCCGAGGCAGGCGAATCGCCGCAGCGGGACGAGGAACAGCCGGAGGTTTCGGCTGCCGCGATCGATGCCGCGTCAGAGCAAGTCCTCGATCACGAGGCCGAGGACTTGCCGGTTTCGGTTGAAGGATCGGAAGAGCACTCCGAGTCTCAGCCTGACGTGGAAGAAGGCCCGGTGCACCGGCGGCTCATTCGCGCTCAGCTTCCGCGGATCGAAGGACAAAAAGAGGAGCGACGGCTTCCTGAGTTCACGATTCGCCAGCGCGGCAACGGCCACTTCCGCGGCGATCAGCGTACAAAGCCGCATCGGCAAGGTGGAAACGGTCACGCCGGAAACAATGGAAATCGATCGAACGGCGGGACCCGATTTGCCGGGCCGCGGCCGGGAGGGAATGCCGGTCGCGGTCAGCAGGGACGCGGCGGCGGTCAGCCCGGGTTTCGATCGGGCCGGCCTCCTGGTGGCGGCGGCAGGAAGCGGTCGCGGTAGTTCAAAGCGCAGACGTTCGGCGCAGCCAGCGCATCAACGAGATTCCTCGCTCCACTCCTGCAACTGACGAGAGCGGCGCCAACCATCGACGGAAGGCCGCTACACCATGACAGACCTTGCGAACAAGACAGGGCTCATAGTCGGCGTCGCGAACAAGCGATCGATTGCGTGGGCGATCGCGCAGGCGGCGTCGGCCGCGGGCGCTCGGCTTGCCGTCACCTACCAAGGCGAGCGGCTCGAGGAGAACGTGCGTGAGCTTTCCGCCGGCCTCGCCAATCCGCTCGTGCTTCCGTGCGACGTGACCGACGATGGTCAGATCGCCGATGTGTTTGCCGCCATCGACAAGGAGTTTGGCGGCCTCGACTTTCTGGTGCATGGTGCCGCATTCGCGCCACGGGAAGAACTCGCGTCTGACTTTCACTTTGTCGACACGACGAGGGCGGGGTTCAAGCTGTCGATGGATGTCAGCGCGTATTCGCTGATCGCGCTTGCTCGCGGCGCGGCGCCCTTGATGGAGCGGCGTGGCGGCGGCAGCATCCTGACGTTGACGTATCTCGGCAGCGAACGCGTGTTCCAGAACTACAACGTCATGGGAGTCGCCAAGGCGGCGCTCGAAGCGACCGTGCGCTACCTCGCCGCCGATCTGGGTCCGCGCGCCATCCGCGTGAACGCCATTTCCGCCGGCCCGATCAAGACGCTGGCGGCCGCGGGGATTTCCGGGTTCTCCAGCATCCTGCAGCACTATCGCGATCGCGCGCCGCTGCGACGCACGGTCGAGACGGCGGAGGTCGCCGATGCGGCGATGTTCCTGTTGAGCTCGGCGGGCCGCGCTGTCACCGGCGAAGTGCTCATGGTCGATGCCGGTTTCCATGCCATGGGCATGTGAGTGGATCGGCGAAAGGGTGAAAGCTGCACGCTGAAAGAGCCGGCTCGTGCTTCGATCTCATGTCTCAGTATCGAAGGCGTCAGGATTCAACCTTCAGCATTTTTACAGCGCCGAAGGCATAATGATCTTCGGAGGGCATGAGCAATGAAGAGATTCGCTTCGGCACTGCTCGTACTCAGCATCATGGCACCGTGGCTGCCCGCTTGTGGCGCGGCCGCGACGCGGGCGAACGTCAGTGCGCCGGTTGACGACGCAACAATCACGACCCGGGTGAAGACTGCGTTCATCAACGACCCGGTCGTGGGGACCGCAAAGATCGACGTCGATACCTTCAAAGGCGTTGTGACGCTCACTGGTCGAGTCAAGAACAAGGACGAAGAAGAGAAAGCGATTGCGCTTGCGCGCTCGATTCACGGCGTGAGCGACGTCAAGTCGTCGCTGCAGGTTCAGTAGTTCTCCCTGTTGCTTGTTCGCGCTATGGCGG
>JADMIO010634492.1_pt1 | contig 30686 bp, 24 predicted proteins | sample 8958161 | NCBI WGS metagenome assembly JADMIO01 (sample SAMN16585339, study PRJNA669376) | soil metagenome | isolation source: Crop rotation soil | place: USA: Cullars Rotation, Alabama | collected 2011 | reverse complement strand
ATTCCAAATAATTATGATTATGTTTATTAACTAAAGATCTATTCTCTCGATATTTACGTTGATAATGCCAATGATAAAAGAAGAATATATGTTTTTCTTCGCCTCTAAAGTATATTTTTAATATTTTCTACACTTTATTCAATTTATTTATGTACTTCTCGAGAGCAGTATTTATGATTTCAGGAATTTAAAGAGACACACTTCTAAGAAAATATGGAATTTAGTGGTAGTGCATGTTTTTCAATTAGACGAAGAGATATTTCTAGATTTTGGTTGATTGAGAGCAGGTAATAAGACACTATATTTTGAAATCCTTATATGAATTTAATTGAAAATTTAAAATATGTTTAGAGAGAGAGAGTTAAAGCTTGATATCCGAAGAGTATAAAACGAGAGAAAAGTATGTAGATTTAAGAACTTTCTCTGACAAACTAATGCATGCTTTTAGAATTAAAATAATAATTACCATACAATTAATTCCTTCGAACGATATATCCATCTATTTAACTTCTCCCTAAATTTGTAGGAAAATGCAAATAGCCCTAATCACAGCTTAAAATTTGAAAATCAAAAATACAATCTGTTTTTAAGTTGCAGAGCACATTATTTCAACTTTAACGTTCATCCAATAACATATATGAATTAATTGAAACAATTAAGATGACTTTCGTAAAAACATGGGTTTCATGGTTATTTTGTTATACAGCATTGGACATGTAAATTTCTTGGTATTACAAGATTGATATGAAAATAATTTAAAAAGCACTCAACAGAACTAACATTAGAACTGATTTAGTTTCTCAATGTAGACGTATGATATTAGTATTCATTTTTGATCATTAACCTTATTTTCATATATAAAAGGACCAACAGTATACTTAATAACCCAACAAATAAAAAATTCATTTTGTGTTGGAAAATTTTATATATTTTAATACATGTGTTACAAGTATATTTATTACTTGTATTGTTTTGAAATGAAATATGAAATAGTTTCTCAAATAAAGAGAGTATACAAATATGAAAGCTCTTATTGTGTACTTTTTCATATATTTTAATTCATTTTTTTAATAATTGTTCTTTTTGCTTTTAATTAATAAATTCGTAAGTCTCTATAATTATAGAATTCAGATACAATCTTTAGGATTTTAAGAATGTGAAGCGTAGAAAGGAACGAAAAATTTTTAGGGACCTATTGGGATCGAGGAAAACGCGAAATTAGCGCGGAATTAATATCCCTTCAAAGTTCCTTGGCCCTCGTTTTCGACCGTGAAAAATTTTCCAAGTTCCCATTTTACATAGTCCTTGCTCATCTATACTGCCAGGTTTGCAGTACCGTTGGGTAACTCAACTTATACACTGTTTATAATAAATCCTTAATTTAGTAATTTTGCTGGGGTGAAATAAGTTCGTGCCACAACAAAAGCCCTCAGAACCGCAGTACGGTTAGGTTGAGGATGACGATTAGGGTTAGGGCTAGGGTTAGTTTCAACGCAGATGAAGCGCGGCATGTTTGTAATTGCTACTTTTAAATCTACTATATAGGGAAGTGCTACAAAGGCATTTTTCACAAATAAGTACTACTTTTTTGAATCACTTTATTTGGGAAGTACTTAAGAGATAGCTACAAAGTGAGGTGACTAGTAGTGAATGTGTTTTACGTGGTAGAAGTAGTGACTTATGATGTTGGAGGTTTTTATCTAAATTTAGTTAATTGGATGTTTGGGGGTTAAAATATATATTTATTTAATATGAGATATGGTTAATACATAGAAATGTTAAATAACATTGTGTAAAATATATGAATAAATATAAATAAGTGATATTGGATATTTATGAATAACAATAGAGAAAAAGATAAATGATATTCTTGATAATAATTTGCGTTTTAGTCTTTTACATATTATTATGAACTAGGATGTTCCTGTGTGCGAAATCGCGCACGAAGTAAGTTTGGTAGATGAGAGAATAGTTAAGAAGAGAACGAAATTGTATTGTAAAATTTTCCAATGCTTTCGATTTATCTATCCGGAAATTGAAAAATAAAAATTGCACTCTGAAACAAATATACTCCAACTTGAGAAAAGATATAAGTTTTTCAAGTCCAAAGGGTATACCCCTCCCTACATTTATATTATATCTTTGCAATTTTTTTTTTGAGTTTCCATCCATAAATTTTCTCATCTTTTTAAAATGCTTGTTAGTATTTCTTAATTGTATTAACAACTAATTTCGCATTTATATGTAATAGTAAAGTTATTCAAATTTCAAAATGATCATGGAAAAGTGATAAATAATTAAATAGTTATATAGCTAGGGATAAAGAAAAAATAACAGTATTACTCTATATAGTGAATTGAATATGTAAACTTAAGAAATTTCTGGATTGTGTAGAAGTAGGCATAAAACTAAATATTGATAACTTAAAGGTAATTGCATTGACGTAAATTAAAATTTACAATTTTTACCTTTTTATGGAATACATAATTTTTAAGCCAAAAATACTTTACTTCTTATCCACTTCGACCTTAAGAAAGAGGCCGACACTTAAATTCAAGGCCAAAAATATTTTCATTCCTAAACTACTCCGGCCTTACACTCCGGCCTAACATTTCGACCTTAAGGAAGAGGCCGAGAATTGATTTTAAGGCCAAAAATATTCTCAATTCTTACCCAATCCGGCCTTGCTGTCCGGCCTTCCGGAAAAGCCCATGCTCAATTTCAAGGCCAAGAATAGTTTCACTTCTGACCTACCTCGTCCCTACTTTCCGGCCTTGAGGAACAGGCCGAAACTCATTTTCAAGGCCAAAAAAAAATACACTCTCTACCCCTCTGGCCTTAAAGAACAGGCCAGAACTCATTTTCAAGGCCAAAATAATTTTCACTTCTGACCCACCCCGGCCTTACTCTCCGGCCTTGAGGAACAGGCCGAAACTCACTTTCAAGGCCAAAATAATTTTCACTCCTTACCCTTACGGCCTTAAAGAACAGGCCAGAACTCATTTTCAAGGCCAAGAATTTTTTTACTTCTGACCTACCTCGGCCTTACTCTCGGCCTTGAGTAAGAGGCCAGAACTCACTTTCAAGGCCAAAATAATTTTCACTTCTGACTTACCTCGGCCTTACTTTCCGGCCTTGAGGAAGAGGCCAGAACTCAATTTCAAGGCCAAAATAATTTACTTTTCTACCCTCCCCGGCCTTAAGGAAATGGCCCAGATTTTATTTTAAGAAGAGAGAAAAAAAAGTTCGCAAAAAGTAGAATAAAAAGGGACGAAAAGCAAAGTTAAATTAAAGAAAAGAAAATAGCGAGGAAAAAAATGAGTCTATAAAAATGAATAAAAAATGAAAAAAAGAAGAAAAAAAAAATTTAAAAAAACAGATGAAAAAGAGATGAAAAAGAAATAAAAAAAATTAAAAAATATAGAAAAAAAATGTAAAAATTAAAAAATTAAAAAAATATAGAAAAAAAAAATAAAAATAAAAAAAGAGGAAAAAAAATGAGAAAAAATGAGAAAAAAAAAATGAAAAAAAAATAGAAAAAGTAGAAGAAAAAATAAGAGATATAACAAAAATAAAAATAAAAATAAAAAATATAAAGAAAGAGTGTAAAAATAGCGGTGTGTAGAAAGAGATAGACCAACACTTAAATTAAAAAGGCAGAAATATTATCACTTCAACTACGAACCGGCCTTTTTCCAAGCTTTTGGGAATTTTGATGACGTAAGAAATTTGTTTAAATTAATTTTTTCTTTTCTGTATATATTTTGTATTGTAAAGGTCGGTCGGTCGTCGGTTGGTCGTCCTTCGTATATTATATATATAACGAGCCATTTCCCGTGCGCGATATCGCCCACATCAGTACCCTTGGGGAATTAAGAGTCATATACAGAACTAAAAATGCTTCAAAAAATATCTGCATTTAAACTATGTGATATCTGTTTCCAGCCCCAACATTGGAAAACATTATTTCTTCAGAGTTTAAAATATTTTAACCTACTATAGAATAAGATTAGGTAAGGACTTCTTCGTATACTACGTTTCTAGTTAGGCCTTCACGTAAGTGTGTGCTATCAGCCAATAACAGTTTCACATTAAGTACATTGGTCGCTCTCGAGAGACCAACGTAGAGTTGACCGTGAGAGAACACTGAATTTTCCAGGAACAATTTTACGTATTTCAGTGTTTGGCCTTGCGATTTGTTAATGGTCATCGCATAGGCCACACTGTTATATTTCAATATAACATTATTAAATTTTACTGATTTCATATCCATACAGGTTCTGATCAGAATGTAATCCTTATTATTTTATATCTTTTTATATACAGCTTAATTTATACTACTTGTAACTAACCAAATGTAGTAATTTATTGTAACACAGGAAAAACTTTTCTTTATTTAAGAAACAGGTTTTTAATAATAAAGGATCAAGTCTCACTTATTTCCAGTTTGCAATTAATATTAGTTCCTTTATTATCAGTTTTATAATATCTTTTAGTAGATATTACATTTTTTTTAAGTGAATTCTTATTATAATATTAAGCATCCTAATTATGACTTCCCACTCTCAAGACGATGATCGTATGGACACTCCCATTTCTTACTCCTTAACTTTAGAAGCTGCCAGAGAAGACTTTGCAGATCTCTCTAACACAAAAGTTTCCTTGCAGGAAAACATGGCTATGTTAGTCTCTGAGCAATCAAACCTTTTGAAAACAAGGTCATCATCAGCACGTCGACAGGTGGTAGACCAAGAGCTCGAAGAATTAGAATCCGAATCCATTTTAATTGATAAACAACTCGAACGACTTCAAAAACAAATTAGAAAAATGGCGGGAACAGCTTCTCATCCTGCATCCGTAGCACTAAGTGCCTCAGATATTGATAATGCCTCAATACAGCAAGAACCCCCAGAACCTTTAAACAAATTTTCAGACTCATATATAGTCCCCAGAATGCTACCCACGTTTGGACAAAATTCAGGTGAAATCAGTGATCCTGAAGAATTTATCAGTAAATTTTCCAAAGTGCTACGTGCCCATGGCCTAGTTGAAGAGTATCACTGGTACAGACTTATATTCCTCTGCCTAAATCAGCAAGATTCAGACTGGTACACCAATACAATTACAAGCAAATCTACTTGGGATACTGCCAAAGCAATCTTTATAAACCATTTTGCTCACCCTTTACGAAATTCGAATAAAATCAAGATGCTTTGGACCATGAAGCACTTTAAAAACGAATCACTCCAGCACTATTGCGACCGATTTCAAAATTTAATGAGAGAATGCAGCATCACTGACAGCGTAGCACTGACAGAACTCTTTATTTCAACCTTGCCTTCACAAACCCAAAGAGACATTAGAGTTGCCAGCTTCGCGAACCCTTCTCAAGAATTTTTAACGATATCAAAAGCCGCTAGTATCGCAATAGCCATGGAATCCACCATCATACCGTATTGGAGACCTGATTCCAATAATTACACCGAAAATAATTCTAAAACGGAAAAAATCTCGAAAAATTGTGTTGTTCATGGTAAATGCAACCACTCAACATCCGAATGTAATAAACTTAAATTGACTCTACAGCAAGATGAACCAAAAATCAAATTAGAAGACGAGAAAATTTCGATTCCCTATTTTAAATCTCACAATATAGGTGCTACGAAGTGCTTCACTTGTGGTGAATCAGGACATAAATCTCCGAATTGCAAAATGAAAAAGAATTCAAATATTCAACCAGTGGTCAAGCTTACAAGAGTAAAAAGTAAACAAGATAACCTAGATAATGAAAATGAAGAACTTCCAGATCTTACACTTGATGATTACGAACGAATGTATAATGTTACTTCACGAATGGCAAGAATTTCAGAAAATAATTTTGAAAATGATCCTGATGCCGATGCACATAGCATTCAACAGAACTCTTGACTCAGTCTTTGCTGATGTCTTAAAATTAACTTAGATTCCCAACTTTTTTGCTCATGCTCATTCACCATCTCTCTGGGAGGAACATGGAATCTCCGAAATTTCAAAAATTTCAGAATTTATTTTTCTAACTTCAAAAATCATTTTTATTTCTATAAATTGTGACGTCATACTAATTTAATTTAATCAAAAAATATTTCGATGTCCAACTTTTAATTCTTTTATTTTCAACTTATAATTCAATTCTCTTCTAGGAGGAAAGTGATGTTATATTTCAATATAACATTATTAAATTTTACTGATTTCATATCCATACAGGTTCTGATCAGAATGTAATCCTTATTATTTTATATCTTTTTATATACAGCTTAATTTATACTACTTGTAACTAACCAAATGTAGTAATTTATTGTAACACAGGAAAAACTTTTCTTTATTTAAGAAACAGGTTTTTAATAATAAAGGATCAAGTCTCACTTATTTCCAGTTTGCAATTAATATTAGTTCCTTTATTATCAGTTTTATAATATCTTTTAGTAGATATTACACACACGGACTGGGAACTTTTTTCTTCTTAAAGTGAAAGAAAAGACGTTTGTTCCCAAGGCTACTGTGATACGTGGTATGAATTTTATGTTGCCATCACAGTTCCCACCAAGGTCCTGAATCCCAATGACACGTTCGCTCATGTTTCTTAACAATGAGTCTAGTGCCATTGCATAGTCCTCGTGCTGGATCGAGATTTCGGAACGGCATCAGAGGACAACCTATCTTCATGGTCAATTTATGACTTGGCATCTCACTGAGTTCCAACGAATTCAAATATTAAGTTGGATAGACATTGGTAGCTTCGGATGATTCAGTCGAATCCGCGCTAAGGTACACTTTGCTTTCGCCTGGAAGCATTGAAAGTACCAAGTCGTTAATTTTACCGACGTTATCATTACGCGGAGCCAAAATGGCTCTTTGCGCTAGGTATTCATTGCACCTAATTCCACGTCCATTGATTCGTGGATAGATTGCATGAACAATGGCCTCGATATCCCCTGCTGGTAACATCATCTCAGTGGGACAATTAGTCATATCACCATTGGCCATTGAGATTTGGCTATTCCCAAACGCAAGAAGCCATTGAGCAAAGTTGAGGGAACCAAACATGGTGTTTTCAAATTTAGTATATGAAATTTCTACACGTATGTTTCTTTGCAACCGGAGGATTTCGACATTCCTCCAGATTGTAGATTGCTTCAGAAAGGAGGAAACTACTTCCGCTCGAGTTCCTCTAGGAACTACAGGCGAAATCTGACGAAAATCTCCAGCAATCACAGTGGTGATTCCACCGAAGAGTTGATCGCATTTTCGAATATCTCGAAGGGTGCGATCAACCGCTTCGATTGAAAACTTTTGCATCATATACGACTCATCCCAAAGGATGAGCTTGGTTCGCAGCGAAATTCGATTTTCAAGCACATTATATTTATCATGTATATAGAGCTGGGCATACTTGGTGTTATGGTCTGACGTCGACCCAACATATACTATATTGTATATTTGATTGTCTCGCTATATAGCGCCTGTCCTGAACCCTGTTTAGGTTCGGAATTGCCTTTTAGGTGACGTGGTAAGACGGGCACCACAACACTTGGGACTTTGGCCTGACATTTCTAACAGGTAGTGGCCATGCGACCCAGATCGTGTCGCATATTTGGGGAACCGACAACTTCCCTACGTCCAAGTGGAAAGTCCTCTTGGACAGCTGGAACATGAACTTGTCGTCGTAGGGAGGCAGCTGCTCTCCTACGATCCCTCAAAAATTCAGTCGCTCGAACGTGGTGGCAGCACGTGGAGCCTGAGGACGCCAGTCTCCTTCTACGTAAAAGTATTTCACGGCGTTTTACTGAAATACTTTGCCGATGTCGAGCGGCAGCCTCTCTCATTAATGCTAATCGTCGCTGATGATTAGCATCTACAGGAGCTGGGAATGGGAATGGGAAATGAATTCGAATTACCAAAAAAAATGGAAGGGAACAATTAAACCCATTATTCAATTTTTCACAATAAATTAAAAGGATGCGTGAGGCACGTTTTGTGCTACAGTTTTTTATTACATGTACTACTCATTATATTGTAAAGGTAACTTTCGAAAATTGTTGTTCATTTATACTAATTGTATTGTAAAGGTTTATTTTGAAAAAATGCGTCCATTGATACTAATTATATTGTAAAATTCGGTTTTGAAAATATTTTGTTTATCTATACGAACTCTATTGTAAAGGACTGCTTAAATAATTTCTGTTTATTTATGCTAAATGTACTGTAAGGGACTGCTTAAATAATTTCTGTTTATTTATACTAATTGTACTGTAAGGGACTGCTTAAATAATTTTTGTTCATTTATGCTATTTGCATTGTAAAGGTCGGTCGGTCGGTCGTCTGTATTCTATTATACGTGGGGTGTTTGAAAAGTAATGGTTTTTTATTATTTAAAAGATAATGTACATAATAATATTTAAATAAATTAGTGTATTCCTTCAAAGTAGTTCCCATTATTATTTATACACTTTTTCAGCCTAATCTTCCAATTTTCAAAGCAGTTACGATAGTCTTCTTTCGGGATACTTGAAGTGACTGCTTGTACGGCCCTTGCAAGATTTTCTACCTTCAAATATTTTTTATTTTTTAATGATTTTTTAATTTTGGGAAAAAGATAAAAGTCGCATGGGACAAGGTCTGGACTGTAGGGGGGATGAGGAAGGATAGAAATATTTTTTTCATTTAGATAAGAGAAAGTAAGATTGGAGGTATGGGAGGAGGCGTTGTCGTGGTGGAGTATGGCATCTTCCAATGAGTTTTTTCCAGTGAGATCCATATATTGAGAAAAACTTTAGGTAGTATATAAGTACTGTAAAAGCGACCAGTAATTGTTGTGCCATTTGGAACTACTATAGAGGAGACAGTACCTTGATAATTGAAAAAAATGGAAACATAAATTTTTTGCTATTTTTGGCGGTCCTTACAATTTGTGGCCTATTGGCACCTTTTGGAAGCCAAACTTTGTTGTCCTCTTTGGATGGTAGAGTGTAGCAGTGTATCCATGTTTCATCTCCAGTAATTATGTTTTCATAACCTTTATTTAATGTTTCCAAAATTATCTTTGAATATTCGACTCTTTTTAGCTTGTTTTCCTCATTAAGAACATGAGGTATCCATTTTTTGCAAATTTTTTTTAAACCAAGTTCCTCATGTAGGATATGAGATACTCTTTCAATCGAAACACCAATGGACTCGGAAATTTTACGTATATTAATATTAGGGTCTCTATTAACAATTTCGGTGATTTTATTTACAGTATGTGTAGTGGTAGCTTCTCGAGGCCTCCCAGAGCGAGGCTCATCTTTAAAATTTATTTTTCCATGATTAAATGCATCAATCCATCGGCGGATTGCACTCAAAGATAATACTCCTTCCCCCCCAGCATTAACCAACTTTTGCCGGATGTCGGCCGCTTTACTCCCATTTTTCCATTCTACATAGATATAAAAGTGTTGATGCTTTTTCGTGAAAATTTCCATTTGAATTTTTTGTGTAACTTTGTATGTAAATTACTTAAAAACTATCGTATGTATTTAAACATATTTTTTTATTTTGTAGAAGACGGAAGGTATTGTATTTTAAGTATTTTGATTGTATCTTAATACTATTTATAATACTGATGATATTTACACGCACGCATTACTTTTCAAACACCCCACGTATATATTAGTAGATTACAGTTTTAAATTTAACGAGTAAGATAATAAATAAATTGGGGGTTAATGCTGCTATTGTATAGGGTGGCAAAGCTATGGATGAATATTCCTGACGAACAGCGAACAAAATTGTAGCGCGAAAAGAATAACCGTTTATGAATTTATGAAAAATTTATTAGTTCTCGACTTTTAGTAAAACCTCTATTTATTATTATCAATTATTTTGATGATTCTATTAGATAAAACAGACATCTCTAAATTTTTCTCAGAAACTATAGTGCTGGTATTCAATATATTTTAATTGCTAGAAATTCGCGTAGTCCATTTTCATAGCTCCATTTCAAAGCCAAAATAATTCAAAATAGGAAGAAGAAAAAAATTTTAAAAAATTTTAAGAATTGGGCAACTTCTCCGATGTCATTTACTTTACATGTTGCCTGCAATCATATTTTTAAGCTTTAGATTATTTTCTCAATATTTTGAAATTCAAATGTGCAATAGAAGTCTTCAAATTTTGTCCACCACTAAACTATCAAAATATACAGTAGACAGGCAATGTTATTCAGAAAGCGATCCCAAATTCGGTAGTTAGTTTGAATGTGTTTCTACCATACAGTTGGCTATTTATTGCTATCAACGTTTTGCAGCGTATCTGATTAAAAATGAAATGAAATGAAATTATAACATTATACCTACCAACTTTAAGTGCAGGTTTGCTTGTTCAAATACAATTATATAATTTGAATTGTTTATTATTTAATTCAAGACTCATGCCCATAATATTTCTGCGTTATTAAAATAGGCAATATAAAGATCAAATTTATTCTTGAAATGATTATTAATTTTAAATCCGTTTCACAATATATGAAATGATCAGCTTTGAATATATTTTAAGAAGTGAGTAAAAGCAAAAACTGACTTGAAAGGGAATTTGATTGCAATAGACTCACAACTGGTAGTCAGGTTTTAATTTCCTTACAGAAATATTGAAAAAAAAACCACCCCAATTAATTTTCTAAGTTAAAGCGGAAATCACATCCTATAAGTATGAAAACTTTATCAAACTCAACTTTTTATTCGGAAGGAAAAGTTGATGACATTATTTTTTGGTGATATTAAGGGCAACCCATTGAAAGTTGGCTGTGTCATCGATGTATATCCATGAAAACTTACCAGATTCCGAATGATAATGGTGAAAGGGAGCAAGCTCATAAAATATTTCTCAGAGAATTGAATCATCAGTTCGTGAGATTGAGTAATGTAACTAAGAAATTCATTAGTGAAGGACGTTGTTTATTTCATTAGAAGGTCAGAAAATAAAAGAAAATATCTTATTTTTTTCAATATGTCAATTTTGAAACACATAGATCAAAGAATTAACAAATTATTCAAATTTCACATGGAAAATCCATGAATCTCCTGTATCAAATTATCTCAAACATACATAAAAAAAATTCTATTGTTTAAAATTTAAGAAATATTCAGAAAGCTAATGATTGAAATCACAAAAAAAGAAATATATAAAAAAAAAACTCAGAATAAATTTCCGGATAGAAGAAAAGATGATTTCAAAATAGACAAAAAATATTATTGATATTGAATTTCACGATATGCGTATGATATACATCGCTTAAAGCGATTGTATTATACACACGAAATGAGATAAATATTAGAACACATTAAATTAAAAAAGTACAAGGAATTATCTGGAAGAAGCTATTTTTAGAAGCTTTATATTGCGTTTATTACAGTTGTAGCAATCTCAATATAGAATTTGGAATCAGCCAATGATTGCTTTATTTCCTTCAATGGTATATTCTATTAATACAAATCCAAGTAAGATTGATAAACGTAAGTAAAATATACGATATCCGTGGCATTTATTATTCAAATTAAATAAGACAAATACCTGGAATTTCCAAATTAAGAGGAGCGGGACCTTTGCGGATTCGTCCAGAAATGTCATAATGGGAACCGTGACAGGGACAATACCATCCTCCAAATTCTCCAGCTTCGCCGATAGGGACGCATCCCTAATATGCAATTAAAGAATTGATTCGAGAAATAAAAAATTAACACACAATTAGATGAAACTAACAATATTCAATCATAAAGATTTTTTTTTCTTCTGACAAAAGAGTATTCAAACATAAAATATCATGAAAAGCAATGATACCGAGAAATATCAACAATTTTTCCTTACCAGATGAGTACAGACACCCAACATAATTAACCATTCAGGTTGTTTAACTCGTTCGTCATCGGTTTGAGGGTCACGAAGCTCTGATAGCGCAGTTGCACGGGCTTCAGCTATCTCTTCTTGAGTCCTGTGTCGAATAAATACAGGCTTTCCTCGCCATTTGATACTAATGTTTTTGCCTTCTGGTATAGCAGCCAAATCACATTCCACTTTAGCTAGAGCCAAAACATCCGCTGAGGCAGACATCGTAGAAAGGAAATCTGTGACCGTGGCTTTAGCGCCGACGGCGGTGACTAACCCGGTTGTTCCAACCAGGAAGTAAGTAAATGTACGAGAGGAATTCGGGTCAGACGAGTTCCTGTAATTAGAAAAATCCGGGATGATGGTAGTCGATGCATTAGCAGTAGAATGTTGAAGTCGGGTTTGATATTGCGTTATAGACACAGCTAGAATATTTAAGCATAGAGCATGAAATAAAAATAGATTCAAATATATACGGGTAAAATAAATAAATAACAAACAATAAACAAATGAGATTCACACTCAATTCATGGTAACATGTACCGTTTATATTTGTTTTTGAGTACAAGGCATTCTCAAATCTCCTATTGTAAATCACATTCGTCTTGGGCGAAGGAGGGAGGAGGGAGTTTTTAACGGGTCTAGAAGGAGAAACTGAAAACAACTGTTTGAGAACTGAGTTCGCTGCAGGTGGAGTGACAAAGGACCGGTTGGATAAGCAAGAAGTAATGGTTCGATAAGCTGCTGTCATTGGTATCAAGTTCCAACAAGAGCGTAGGCGTACTACTTTTGCGGAGGCCAAGAAAACGACAAGTCGAGCGTTCTCGTTCGGGAGATGTTCTCAAAAAGCGGTTTAGAGAAAAGATCTCAAAAGATTAAGTTAACCCTTGCTAATAAAGTATAAAGTACAGAAGGAAAATGGGTGTCCGTTTGGATGAAATGATGACGACATCGTGGGTTGAATCCGAGTCCAATAAAATAAAATGATCTTCCTTTCTTCCCTTCGAAATTCCCAAAAAAAAAAATCAAAGCGAATGTGAAGAAATGCTTCGGATCCGATGGAGAGGAGAGACTACATCACGTATTTCCCGGCCGTTCAGCGCTCCGCTTCATCCTAAGCCTAAACCTTATTTCTTCGCTACCCTTGGTATGTCATCCTTCCAAAACTACGATAAGCACACCTTCGCGCATGGGACGATCTCTTGTTTAAATCATTGATGTCTTTTTGTGTTTCTAGCACAGACGGAGAATCTCCCCATCGAAAACGAATCGAGAAAAATTAAAAATATTACCACCCCAATCTTCTACGTCAATTCAGGTACAAAAAATTCTTTGTTTTTCTTACCGTCGTCCATTTTTTAACCCTACTATTTACCACCACCTTATCTATTTGTTTTTATAGCACCTCATATCGGTCATTTATATTCCGCAGTAATTGCTGATGTCTTGAAAAGATTTTATGAACTGAAAGGTTTCAATGTGTTTCTTAGTACTGGAACAGATGAACATGGACTTAAAGTATTAAAGAAAATAGAAATCAATTTCAATTGTGTATGAGTGGGATTTCTCCCTCTTGAGAATTTCTATTACTTATGTACATTCACGATACTTTTCTTTTGCTAGATTCAACAAGCTGCAGAGAAGACCAAAAAAGAACCTATAGATTTCTGTGATGAAGTATCCGCTGGATTTAAAGTAAATCTTATGTCATTTTTATTTATTTTGAAAAAATATCATTCGTTTAAATTTTATATCGAAGTAATGCGTTTGTAATTTTTCGAATATGCAAAGAATTTATTTGATAAAGCAAATATTAGCTATTCCTCCTTTATTCGAACCACCGAAAAAAGTCATGCGATTGCAGTCCAAGAATTTTGGGTAACTGTTGGGATTAGTGTTGTAACAAATATATATATATGTGTGTCAAGGTGGTATTTATTTATAAGTAAAATTTCTCAGAACAGGTTACTTAAAAATGGATATATATATAAAGGGAAACACGAAGGATGGTATTCTATTTCTGACGAAGCCTTTTACTCGAATTCTCAAATTCGTGAATTTAAGAATGAGATAACTGGAGAGAAATATATGGTACCAAATAAAATTTATTCTTCAAAATATTTGCAAAAATGAATTTGAGGTTTTAAAAGTGTTATAACGATTTATTATTTTGCAATTCTGATTCTTCAGGTTGCTGTGGATTCCGGTCAAAGAGTAGAGTGGATGGAGGAAGATAATTATAAATTCAAACTTTCCAAATTTCAGGATAAGCTTAAAAATTGGATAACTAATAACCCTGAGGGTACATGTTTCAAATGTTTGGATTTTATATAATATTCTGTGTTTGAGTATATCACCTTTATAATGCTAAAATTTTAATATTCTATAAATATTAAAATATAAGTTGTTTTGCCAAAGAGCCGTTACAATGAACTCATGTCTTGGATAGACCAAGGATTGGCGGATCTGTCAGTCTCTCGACTTGGATCGCGGTTGAAATGGGGTATACCTGTCCCAAACGATTCTGAACAAATTATTTATGTATGGCTAGATGCACTGACAAACTACCTTACAATAACTGGTTTCCCATGGACATACCCAAATGGTAGTTGTTCCGATTCAATACGCAATATATGGCCTGCTGATATACATGTTGTTGGAAAAGATATTCTTCGGTTGGTGATCCTTTATTTTAAGTATATGATTTTAAGCAAGGATGTTATTCAATGCTTTTCATTATTAAATATTTCAGATTTCATGGTATATATTGGCCTGCCTTCCTCTTGGCCGCTGGTCTTCCCCTTCCCCGTCAGATACTAGCACATGCACACTGGACAATGGGAAAGCATAAAATGTCAAAGAGTTTAGGGAATGTTGTTGATCCATTCGAAATACTTGACGTATATGGCGTGGATTCAGTAAGATTTTATTTGATGTCTGAAGGTGGCATTAGTGATGACGGAGGTATTGATTAGATTTTTTAAATTGAAAATTTTGCTCTGAGCTGAGATATTTTATATTTTGTGCTCTAATTTATAGAATAAGTAATTTTCGTCGTTTATATAAGAATAATCAAATATTTATCAATCTCACCTCCTAAATAAGATAATTTTATATTAAATTTTTTTTTTGGTTTTTTCCTTTTGTTATTAATATTACTGATTTTTAATGCCAGATTTCTCAAAAATTTCACTTGGAAAAAGTTATAAAATGTTAAGTAATCAATTGGGAAATCTCTTTTCTCGGAGCATGACTTCGTCACTCAATCCGTCGCTTATGATACCTACTCCTACGGATATATATCCAATTCACTCGCGCGATGGAACATTATACACAAAACTGATAAATTTACCAGGTTTAAGATAATTTATATATTTTTAATGTTTAGGGAGTTTGTTTGATGTTTATTTACTCATGTCAATACAATTTTTACTTTAGGTATATACAATAAGCATTTTGAAAAGCGAGAATTCGGAAGAGCTTTGCAAGTCATTTTTGACGCTATTTCAGAGGTTTTTTTTTTTTTGAAGAACAAAATATTGATTTACAATGTTGTTGTATATAATTCCAGCAGAATTTAACTTTCACACGGTTATTTTAAGGCTAATACACATTTAACTGAAAACGAACCTTGGCGTCTTAATAAGGACTCGTCGCAAGCCGAGCGGCTTCAAAAGGTACTCTTTTATTACGCAGAAACGATGCGTATCGCTGCCATATTATTACAACCGGTAATGCCATCGAAAATGAAAACTTTATTAGATGATCTTGCAGTAAATACAGATGAAAGGTGTTGGGAGGACACTCGGTTTGGTGTGGGGTGGGGTGGATTGGAAAATAACAATTCCATTCAGAAAAGATATGTAAGAGTTACAAATGCTCACCTATTCCCTCATATTAAAGATTAGAAAAGAATAATAATAATGTTTGTAATATATATTGTATATATGATTCATCCCCTTTTTTGCGTAAATGATTATGTTTCACATTTACTGTTATTTGCCGTCATAAAACTAGAATATAAATTATCTCATATTTGTTAATTTAATTCCCAACATCCCGTAGTTTATCACTACCATAAATCATTAGAATTAATTTATTAAATCAAATACTAGAACAATTTTACCAATAAAAATTAAGGAAAAGTTTCCCAAATGAAATATTTGATATTTATCCTACGCAAATGGGCTAAATTTTTAATATATGGTTTTTAATATTATGTTTCATTTCATAGCAGTAGTTAATGATGCATTAGATTAAAATTTATTTTACGGGTTATATGTATCTATCACTCATAAATGAAAAAAAAAAATAGTAATAAAAAAAGAACCTGTTTATTTGGTTTTTTCTATTTAACTGTTTTCCTTTCTTTGGATATTGTATCTATTTTTTTTTTTTTTCGCTCCCAAATATTATGTAACAATATGAATACAACATCTGATCTTTCTCTGAGTACCATCCCAAAACGTCGTAACCGCACTACACCTAAGCAAATCGAAATATTGGAAAGATATTTTCAAGATGATGATATGCCTGAGGGATCTTTTCGCAATGTTATCGCAAAGGTGGTGAATATGCCTTCCAAAAGTGTTCATATATGGCAAGTTGCACAGTCAAATAACAATGAATAAAAATATAAATAAGATTAAGAATAATAATAATGTCAAAAATTCGATTTTCATGATATTCACATTTTTAACTATACTACGTTAAGTTAATATTTTTTTTTTCTTAAATCGAAAAACGAAAATTATACATACAAATCTTTAAATAAGGTTTCAAAACAGACGTGCCAAACGAAAATTGGAATTACGCAGAGAAAATGGATTTCCTACGGAATTTAAATCCAAGACTCGACGAACTAGACTTCACAGTGAATCGGACAATGATACCTACTGCTCTAACGCTACATCGCTCCCCACTTACAAATATTCATCAAGGTTTTTCGGTTTGCAGTCGAATTGTAGAGAATTCAAATCAAAGTCCTGTCACGAAGCACCTCGCTTTCCACAAATGATACAGAAGGCCTCAGATACAATTGAACCAAATCCTATCAAGTCTACGACCTCGTCGAAACCTATTCACGACTATTATTCCTCTAATCTACACCAACAAAAATCACTTACGTTGCCACCATTAATACGAACTTTTGCATCGACTCCTGTCCTACCTCCTCTCAAATCCGTTATTCCAACCCACTGTTTCCAAAATGCCCAAAAGCGGACGGAAAATGATGGGAAATCGAAAATAACAATCAAGTCTTGGATACCTTATTATTTTTTTCACAAGCACATCCAGAATTTCAAAGATATAACTCTCTGTACGTCACTGGAATGGAGCGAATCGGATAATGATATGGAGAATTCATTCAACTGACGGGGATCATCCCAAAAAAAAAAAGAGAAAAAATAAAAAAAGAAAGGAAATTGCTTCATTTTCAAGAAGCCGCTCAACATAATCAACCATCCTCTTCTGATGTATTAATCTATTCTATCTTTATGTAATCTAATAAGTTAAATATTAGTTGGCAAACATGAATTTTTCTCCATTTAATTTTTTTTTTTTCGTAATTATGTAATTATTAATAACTTTTTTTTTTTTTTGATAATTCTGAAAATCTTGACCATGGAATGCTTTAAACGAACCAATGGAAAAATTTTGTTATAATTCTTTTGGTTTATATTTTATTTTAATGTGAGTTATGTATATATACATATATATATGTATATAAGAGGATCCTTTTCATTTTTTTATTGATAATATTTTTTTTATTGTAAGTTTAATATTCTGTTATTTACTGGAGAGGAATTGAATTTAACTTTTTGGTTATTTGATGATACCATTCGCTACTTTTGAGGTATCTCACTAATTAAAATACCACTTTTCTTTTTTCAATAAAATAAAAAAAAAAAAAAATTACTTTAATCGATGTCAGTTTTGTCATTTCTTGTACACATTCGCATTCCCTCTGTCTCAATATATATTTGTAAAACAATCAAATTTGAGTTAAATGTTTTCTTAAAGAAGTGGCCTCTAAGCAGTATAATAAAATTAAGCCTAGCGTCTTGTGAATAAAAATTGTTGTACAATTAGCCCTTGTTGCGATATCAATATATTTCTCTCCTCCTGTCCCCCTCCACAAAATCTCTTCGATAAAATATTATGTAGAATCATTCTGAAATGTTTCAAAATTTAATGGCTCACAATCAAGAGTTGATAAATTGACAATAACTATAGTGCTTGTTTCTGAAAAAGAAGGAACCATTATCACTCGAGTCTTCTGCCCATCGGGACCTAAACATAAAATTTATAAATTGATAAACATCTGAAAATTTAGACAAAAAATGTACATGGTGGAACCATACTCATTCAAAACTATTTACCTTCCGCCAAGCTTGTGGCGTATTCTTTTTGGTTTCCAACGAAATAAATATGTGGTGTCATTGTCAAAATAAATGGATCTTGATCTTGGAAGGGGTAACACCCTAACACATATATATTTATCAAGTTTTATAAATCTAAATTAGAAATTTAATATGTGGTAGGGGAGAAACATGCATATTAAATAATGTATAACATACAAAGGGTATCCGGAGCAGAAGGTGCGATATGTCTCCAAGTCAAAGTTTTCTTGGCTAATCCTAAACGATCTTCTCCTTCAACATACTTATACATATCATCTATGGTTTGACCTGAAGTTCCTAAAAGTCTTGAATTTCCAATATATTTATACATTATCAACAATTAATATTCATATAAACTAATAAAGGTGATCGTTAAATTCGTACATTGTATTGTCTAGGCTGCACCAATAAGGATTTGTTACGCTATGAAAGGTGGAATATTGTGAGGATTTCGGAAACATGGCATAATGGATTGGTTGTTGTGGAAGGTGAGCATTAGCAGGATCATGTTTCCCTGGCATAATGTCAATGTCTATAGTTGAACAAAGCTCTGTCAATATATCATCGAATTGAAGTGCTGGAGATGAATCATATATACTACTATCATAGCCGTATTTTTTCTGACATAGCGCCAACAAAAAAAAAAAAATTAAGATAAGAATGATATATTTCTTCACTACGCACAAAGCTGAAATACGTGCACAAGTTGAATATAATCACGGGTTTTTTTTCGTCTTCAATGGTTTTAGGTTCTGCTAATGAGTTGCCAACAAATATAACTCTACAGATTTTAGAACAAAAGTTTTGATCCTTGTCGTATAAAGTAAAAAATTATCATAAAAAAAAAGAAAAAAAAATGAGTTCAATAATTTTTATTACCCAAAACTACTATTTTAATATGTAAAACAATTACCTGTGAAGTGCCTAATTCACCAGTTAAATATTCGGCTAGCAGTTGCAGTTCTAATTCATTTTTATTTCCTCCAATATTTAAACCGGAAATCAAAGCAATATATTTTGGGTTTTCTGAGTCTAAATAAGGGATTTTGAAATAGCGTTGGCGCTTTCAAATTAATCTCGGTTTATGGTAATGTATTTGAAATTAATACAAATATTTAATTTAACGGTGCATTAATACCTGAAATTAATTTTCTTGAAGGTTGTTCTGCAAAACCAGCTTCGCAAACATCAATTACTTCAAATTCTCCTTTGGCATTCTCGCTCCCTAAGACGCTTATAATGATTCCTTTTAAATTTGATATTCAATTCAATGTTACTAGTTGGAGATCTTTTTTTTTTTCTAAATTATGACTAGATAAATTTTATAAAAAATGTGATAGCTTTATATATGTATCCAGACCTGTAACCAACAATTCCATTTTTAGACAATTCCCCGTCAATATAACACGTCCTGATTCATCCTCTAACGCAATCCGATCTTTATCGCTTATATACTTTGGCAGCGGCGGAGGAGCTACAATCCAGCGCTATATTTTTAAATTCAAAACAAAAAAAATTCACGATAAATATATTTTACAGAAACATTTAAACGAAAAATCAAAAATCAAACCCCAAAGGATTAATAGGTACCTCCTTCGTAATATCGTCTAGGATATTAGGTTTCATGGGCATGTCCATGAATAATGTGCCGACGATATAAGAAATTTTCCCTGGTCGTACATCAAGTACTTTAGAAACGTAGATGGGTTGTTCTATATAAATAGGATGAGATGAATTTTTATCCATTGAATTCTTGTGCTTCAAAATCTAACCTCATGATCGAAATAATTACCAGGGAGAGAACTCCATCGATTTCGGGCAACTTTTAGGACGGCAGGTTTTAATTGAGTGAGTCGTGCAAAATATAAGTTAGCAAATTGCTGTCGGAAACTTCTATTTTTAATGATAAAGCTTTCTTCGAGTTCTTCAAGTTTGTCGTTGACAGCTTCTAGTCTCTGTAGTGGAGTGGAATCTAGTGCGACGGAACTAGAGAGTATTTTATTAAAATTTCTAAAAACCACCAAAAAAAAAAAAAATTCCATGAGTGACAAAGATGCTTTGAATGTTCACAGTTCCAAGTGGAAACCGAAACTTACAGAGGATGGGATGGAGGCTTCAGGATAGCAAGATCTTGGCCGTTCCGAGCCACCGAAGGGTCCATGGATTGACGGGATCCAAAGGGGAAGTGTTCCTTTTTGTCGGAAAAATGAACACTTTCTCCCTTCCTGGCTATTTCGACAGCGAAACAGTCACAGGCTTCGTTTTCGTGTGCCAAAAAAAATCCTACCTAACCAAAACGAGAATTTAGCGATCTTCGAGGAGCAAGAGGGGAAGGGATAAGAGGAGAGGAGGAAGACCTCTTACTTTGGAACGACGGGAGATGCCATGGGGTAGGAATGATTAATAGCAATTTTTTCTTGGATTCTTGTTTTTTTCCGTAAGGGAATTGAAAGAAAAAATATTGCAGTTTTTCTTATTGAATTAATTCATTGAGTTTCTAATGCTAGAAAACTGAAAGGAAAGAATTCCCTCCTTCCGAGCACTGAAGGCGAATCACCCCTCTTAACTCATGGTCGAGGACAAGACGAGACCGCCGATATTTATCAGCAGCAGAATGATATGCGATTAAAGGAACTCGATTCAAAAATTTTTGCTCTAAAAAATGTAACTTATTTTTCCTTCGAATTAAATTCAAAATATCATATCAAATAACCTTACCTAGTTTATTAAATAGTATCTTGGGATCATATAACTTTCATATCTTGTTAAAGATTACCATAGACATTCATAAAGATGTTACCAATCAAAGTCATTTGATAGATGGCGCGGTAGGAAACTCCCTTCTCTTCTTTAAAATCGGACACCCTGGTTTTTGAAATTTCCTTGTTCAGAATTTTCAGCGCAATCTTGCAAAAGTTTCTTCTAAACAGTAAAATCTGTAAATTTAAAATTTATTTTTAGTCCAACTCATTTTCAACGCTGAAAGGGAAAATCCAATTTTCGCTTCACAATATCAAAAGAATGGCAACGAAACGACACCAAAGACAATTGTGTATGTACGTTATAATTATGGTAACTTTATTTTTTGTCTTCTATTGGATATTTCGATGGGTGTCTAAAACATCAAACGTAGTAGACAACACCACTGGAAACATAAATAGTTAATAAATGGGGATATTTTGTATGGAAATATATTTTTAAATTATTTTTATGATTTCAGTCCCATTATTGTATTTCCAAAATCACGACGAATTGCATTTAAATACAACCGAATGTCAGGCTATAAACTTGTAATTATGATAATATAATCTTAAAGTATGAGTCGTCGAGAAGATAAATAGTACTGGCGCTTTTATGCGATTAGTATTGTATATAAATTCTCTTAGCGTACAACGTTTGATCATTTTATAACGTTGTTATTATTCTCTTATTTTTTCCGGAATGAATTTTATCATGAATTTACTGGTTTTTGTGAGAACAACTGTCAGATATGATTCATACTGACGAGTGAGAATTTTTTATCATATCGTACGTGTTATAGGACTCATCATTCAAATTGAGTTTATTAAATATTCATGATATAGGTTTCCTATTAATAATTGAAACGGAATCTTCTCCTCATATTATAGTCTCTTCACTTAAATTCTAAATCGTTCAAGTTCATTTTACAAAATATAATTTCAGCTATCAATATAATAAATTTTGGATGGCATATTCTTAGGAGACTTGGATGAAATTATGTCCACTTTGCAGATCATGTAGCCTTTAACGTATTTTACTTTTACTTATACTGTGGATGTTTTTGCCTTGAATGATGTGAATGATCCAAGTATTTTAAGTGGTAATAACAATTGTGTGCATTTATTTAAATGAAACTCTGAGTTACTGTATCATACTGTATAAATTTCATTTATTTATGACATCATCATTTTGCGGAAATCCACCTTTTTTTTTTTTGAAGTTAACATTCATAGCTTACGTGATTAGCAATAGGCGACTTTGTAAACTATTCGTTTTCTTCTTTCGACACCCATTATACTTTTCTTAGAAGGAAGGATGCCACCAAGCAAGATGTTGGCGGATTCAAAGAACAAATTTTTAAAAAAATCTTCTCTCGCTTCCTCTGTTACCAGTTTTCAGGTAATTGCAGTTTGTCGTATGACCTAACCCAATCGCGAAAGTCCCCTTAATTTACTTGTTTTATTGAAATGTCGATTTTATTGGATTGATATAGGATCAAGAGACGCAATGTCCCATTTGTAAAAGCGATAGATATCTTACTCCCAACTTGAAACTCTTGATGAGTCGATGTTTCCACAAAATGTAAACTATACATTTCTTTTTTTTTTTTTGCTTCATTCTTTTAATTTAAAACATATTTGGTCATTTCGAATGAGACAATTTCTCAAAAATGTAAAAAGAGATTTTAATCCATCAAGGAAAATTATGATGCTGACGCTCCTTTTTTTCTTTCAATGCTCTCCTCCCAACAATTACCATAACAAAAAAAAAAAAAACTTAGGTGCGAATCTTGTATAGACCGACTTTTTAGTGCTGGTCCAGCACCATGTCCGGAATGTTCTGAGATGCTTAGGAAAAATGAATTCCGAACCCAAATATTCGAAGATGTATCGGTAGAAAAGGAAATACGGATAAGAGAAAAAATTTCAAAAATGTATGAAATTCGTGTTTTTCTAATTGTAATTTGTTCATATCATTTTTGGAAACTCATCTATTCTTATGAATATCAATATGAAAACTATTCATTTATATATTGTTTTCCCCTTTTTTTTATTTTGGGTTACCAAAAGATACAATAAACGTGCAGACGACTTTAAATCATTACGATTCTATAATGACTACTTGGAATTAGTGGAAAAGCGCAGTAAGTTGTTCAACACATTTTAAATTATATATTAATTTGAAACCTATCCGTTTACTAAATCTATTTTTAATTCTTTTCCCATACATATATATGTAATCCCATATCCAGTCTTTAACCTTATTCATAATGTTGATGCAGACAAAACTGAAAAAGAAATAGAACAATATGAAAAGGAGAACAAAGAAACAATTGTGGCGAACGAAGCTCTAAAGGTAAACCTAAGAAACTCGATTAAATTCAAAAGGTACACCCTATTTTAAAAAGGATAGAAAGACTAAATTGAATATGCGAATTTGTTATTTAGTCTAATGAGTCAGCGTATTTCAAGTACCAGCAAGAAATGGAGAAAAAAGACAAGTTGGTGAATAGAGAAATGTATATGAAACAATTGGAAGAAGAGAAGATGGAAAGAGAATCTGAAAAAAAAGGATTAATAAAAGAACTGGTAAAAGAGATGAATCCCTATGTTTTGAATACCGTTGCTTGAAAACATAAATATATATTATTTATTATTTCATGAATATCAAAACAATTATAACGATATGCTAGGCTACCGCCGCCATTCCTGCACAACGCATTATTGCCAATCGTCAATCGGCATCGTTAAAACGATCATCAGCTCTGAAACAACAAAATGAATTAAGTAATTCATATCCTTCGCGAAGTAACAACTATATTCCTTCTTGGCTGGCAGCTACCTTACATTCAGAAACAATTAAAGAAAAAGAAAATATGGACGAATTTGAACCGCTTGACGAAGTCTATGAAGAACCAACGGGATATAAAGTATTGGAGAGTTATCATGATCTGTACGTTTCAATTTTACTTTTAATGAGAATATTAGTTTATTGCATTAGAAAATAGAAAAAGAACCTCTATTGTGCTGTCAAATTAAAAGAAAAAAAAAACCCCTCTACTACTAATAACCTAAATAACTGATTTTTTTTTTTTAAAAAAAATATATATTTATGTTTATATTTATATACAGGATAACCGAAAGTAATGTTAATAAAAAGGAGAGTCGAGCGGGAGGATATTCAGTGAGGTTCGGCTATGAACGTGCTTTAATGGAGGCGTTTTCCGGTATTTTCTTTGATCCTTCGGAACAAAGTGTTCCTGCTCTATGACAGTTGGATAGTGATATACAGCATACTACATTCCTTTAGTTTACATAATCCTCCTTCCCATACTTTAATTTTGTAAATATTTCAAAATTCCTCGTGTACAAGAATCAGAAAATGCAATTTGTAATATTGTTCAATAATTTTTTTCGATGTAATATATAATGACCTCTTTTTTTAAGTGCTATCCTTTTTATTTTCTTTTCGAATGACCTTTTTTTCTTGTTTTTGATTTCGTATCCATTTTTTTGGATCGCGGTGTTCGCTTTGTTTTTTTCTGATGATTCAGAGACTTTTTAAGATATTTCCTATCATTTTATAAAATCAAAAATTTTACGACAAGTCAATTGAGGATATGAACATTAGATTTTAAGAAAAGAAAATTAAAAGTTTGCGGAGAGAGCATACAATTTTGATGATGGCACAGAGGGTTGTTTTATGGGATTCGAGGATATTGTATTGCCATTACTAGCATCCACAGGGCTCTAAAAAAGTATTTTTTTTTTTAAATAAAAAAAAACGAATAAAGGAAAAATAAAATAAAAACGTTAATAAGCTATGTCCTTTAAAAAAGGGGCTATAAGTACTCTAAATGTACATTTCTCAATCGTAAGTAAATTCGAAGGAATTGCATTCATTTTTTTTTAGAACTTTTCGCCTTACACGGGAGAGACAAAGATTTTTATTTTTTTTCAAAAAAAATAAAAATAGAATGAATAATAACCTTGTCAATGGTTTTATTTAGGGTTGGAGTTAGTCGAGACGAATATGGATCCAATTCTAAGTCTTCTATGACGGTAACAGTCGTTAAGGACGTATCTGACTGAAACGTTTTGGTTTGGATGGGTTCGAGTTTATTGGAAATTGTGTTGCAAATGACATCTTCGTCAGAACCTTGGTCGTCGTCGTCTGATTATATATAGCGAAGTTCAAAAGTAAAACGATCAAGTTCATTAAAAAAAAAGTGTGTGGGGGGGGAAGAGGGAAAAAAGTTGAATTTTCAATGATTTTGGAGTATTATATAGATGAAATGAATGGATGGATCCATGAATATTTAAAGGAAAATAAAAATTCAATGGTAAGCAACGTACTGTCAATGGCTACATTCATACTATGGAGATTTTCTTCCAATGCTCTTTTTCGTTCCGCTCTTATTTTAGCTCGAGTTTGTAGTCTTAGTTGATGAAGTTTGATTTTTGCAAGTTCTTGTGACTTTTTTTTCTTTTCCAGCTTCCGTTTATGAAAACCGGTTAGGTATTCCCTAAAGTTTTACATCACAATATAGAAAGTAAACGATCTTTATCAAAATAGATTATGAAAACAGAAAAAAGAGAAGGAGAGTAGATTCATGATGGGAGAGTTTTGGCATGGATACTGGAGAGAGAGAGGGTGGGGCTACCCACTTTCTTTTCTCCGAGTCAAATTCTACGTAAGCAACCTTGTTTTCGTTTTTCCTTCGCTTCTTCGCATAAACTTTTCCACCCTCGGACAATAATGCGACATTATTCATTTTAGACTATGGAATAGACTAACGTATATAAAAGTGTGTTGGGAACGGGTACTCTGCTTTCTCCATGCTCATCGCTCACAAGTTTCTCGAGAGTTGGGAGGTTATGATACCGTATCATAGCGATGACTTTTCCATCCAATTCTCAAAAAATTTTCTTTTGAACATGAACGTCACGCTTCAGCAGTCCTACCCTTCTGTCGTGTGAACTAAGCCACTTCAATTAGATATTATCTAACACTTCATATAATATATTTTATATTAACTTTCTTCATGCTAATATGTAATACCTTAGGAATCAACGATTATATATTGCTGTCATTAGAGCTAGCAAACTCAGATACAGGTTTTCAAGGTCGAATTGGACGTTTTTCATTTTTCAAATTGAACCACCCCAAAAGTCCAATTTGAAAAATGAAAAACGTCCAATTCGACCTTGAAAACCTGTAGTTATATTTATATTTATATGCTTATACTTTTAAAGAGGAGGAAGGGATATTTTATTTTTTTGTAAATCTTGATTATTGAATAAATTCATATTGCTTATTTGCACTAATTACAAAGAAACAATTAACCACATATATAATTATTTCTGAGACGCAAGTTCACATTACACTTCTCGTCCAATCGCGGGGGAGGAGAAGCGAGGGGAACTTCGAACGAGAGGGTGGGAGGATGGAGTTTTTTTGGACGAAAGTTGGAAGGTTAGAGTTTTTCTTTTTTTTCTTTTTTGGAGGTTTGAATTTTTGAGTTCCCGCCTTATGATGCCCCGGAGGGAGGATACCGTAGCATGGAAGTGCAAGCGAGCCCATAAATCCCTTTTTCCTGCTTCAACTCGCTTCTCGGGAGGAAGGACGGGAAGGCAAGATGAGGGGAGCCCAAGGGGGCAACGTGGGCCTGGACTCAACCTTAAACCAAAAGTAAGTAAGACTGAAACCCCCTAGCCCGAGTCCCCCCACCCCACCCTCCTCCGGCACGGCCCCATACCGTTCAACCCCGCGAGAGCTGACTTTCCTCGTTTTTCAGTCCCCGACAGGCCCGCGAAAAGAGAGGGAAGAAGGGGCGAGAAGGGCGAGAAGGGGGGGGGGGAAGAAGAAGAAAACGCGATCTTCTTTCTCGAGCCCGAGCGACTTCCCCTCGCCCTCGCCCTCTTCCTGACTCTTCTCCTCCTCGTCCTCCCCTTTTCTTCCTCCGACCATCCCTAGCCCCATCATGATTGGTTCCTGACAGAGATCTCTCTATTTTATTTGTATATTTATATTACTTCTTCTTATGTGTTCACTCCCTCCTTCTCACCTCATTTCCAGTTCTCTCTAAATTATTTTCTCTTTTCAATATTTTTCCTTTACTTTCTCTTTTTTTTTTTTTCCTTCTCTTCCTTCTTCTTTCCAGTCTTTCAAGGGGGGGGATGCTGTTGACACTCTATTTTTGGCTAGCTTTCTCGGTATTCTCTGGTTTGGCCGAACTCAATATATCTTGGCTTCAACACCACCTAGCTTCCAAAAGTCCATATCCGATTACTTCAGAGTACGCTGAGCCGTTGGTTCCACCACGCAATTGCAAACTCTCTCAACTCCATGTGATCATTCGTCACGGAACAAGATATCCGAGTAAATCAGACTGTGTTGAATTTGAAAACTTACTACGTCAATTTACACAAAGTAATGCTCTTGAGAAACTTTCCTGGTTTAAAACTTGGGTCAACCCCTATCACCTGAATATGGCTGACCTTCTTTACAAACAAGGCGAATTGGATTTGTACGCATTAGGAAAACGTGTCGTGAATCGATACAGATCCTTGTTTGAAGAAGTAAGTTACAATCCCGACCGTTTCGAATTTCGTTCCTCGGACGCTCAGAGGTCAAGCAAATCTGGATCTGCCTTTGCGATCGGCCTCTTTGAAGGCAACGGATCACTAACGTCGGCTCATGTTCAACCCATCTATTTATGCACGATCCCTTCGGGAGAAGATACTCAATTACGTATGAAATTTACCTGTCCTGCTTGGTTGGAATTAAAGCAGAGCGACGATAAACGTTTCGTCGAGCTTTTTCAATATGCATCGAAACGACTCTCTCTGACTGCTCAACGAATGAACACGGAATTTCCATCTTTAAACCTCAACGCTCTTCAAGTCGAGCATCTCTATCGTCTTTGCGGATTTGAAGTGGCTCTCTTTGGTAACGCTTCGACGTGGTGTCGACTTCTGAATGAAGACGATATTCATGCCTTGGAATATTACGTTGATATGGACGAGTACTATAGCTACGCGTTTGGCAATCAATTAAATGGTCTCATGGCCTGTGACTTGGTGACAGACATCATTCGTGGTATCGAAGCTATTGCTTCTGGAAACCGTCCATCGAAGGGATCCTTCCATTTTGGCCATTCAGAAACCATTAAATTTCTCGCCACCTTGCTTTCACTCCATCAAGACGATCAACCCTTTCTTGCCAATAGTTCAGCTACCTTTATTCAAAATCGAAAACTCCGCACAAGTCAAATGTCCCCGTTTGCAGCCAATATTGCATTTGAAATATATACCTGCTCGGAGGATGCGACCAAACCTATCCTTTCCACAAACTCCGTCAGCAAAGTCCGCCTGCTCTTCAACGAAAAACCCATGCTTATTCCCGGATGCAACGACCTCTATTGCTCATGGACTCGATTTCAAGAACTGTTAAAAGACAAAATTAATTGCGATTTTAAGCAAATCTGTGCTTTTCATCTCTTTCACAAGGTTCAATCGATGAAGGTCAACCGCATTGTTTCAAACAAATTTCTATATCAGAAGGAAATTTAAAAAATAATATATATATGTATATATATATATATATAAATTATTTTATATATTTGACATTGAGCCAACCTATGTATAGGGTGATTTTTGTTGTTGAAACCCCTTCCATGATCCCATTTCTCTCCTAAACATACACCTTACTTGTAGATTAATCATTCACGTTGCATACTTTTATTATTATTTATTTATTTTATTTAATGTTAACTTATTCTATTTCTATTTTTACAAAATAAATAGTACCAAAAATAGATGAAATATTTGGAGAATAATTTATGGGATTTGCAAAAAAAATAATAAAAATAGTAGTTTTGAATTCTTTTTTTATTTATTTATTTCTATTCATTTCTTCTTATTGTGGTGAAGGGAGAGGTGAGGGATGAGGGGACGAAGGGAATTCAAATTATCAAGTTATCAAACTTACTGCAAGATCCTGAAATTTTCGGGTATGCCAGTAATCATAGAAATCAATTTTTATATGTAAATATATAAAAATAGAATGAAAAAGTAAACATCATGAAGGATGAAAAAAAGTCCGGAATGATTGTATATACTGTATATACCGTATATGTATATATATATATTGCTAGGATTTTTTGAGGAATTTTTGCATTGCATAGGCATCTTCTCCGTCTGCATAATACTTTTTGACAATCTCTTTCACCCTAAATTATAACCAAAAAAAAAAAAAAATAGCAATCGTATATCATCAAATGAAAATGATATACCCAAAGAAAACAGGTTGGAAGTTAAAATCACGAGATGATTTAAAATAGCAAAAAAAAAAAAAAATACTAAAAAAAAAATAAGAAGAGACTTACGTAAAACCTAACGTGTCTTTATACAGTGCCAGTGCCACGCGGTTTGTCCTTCGTACATGTAAGGAGACGTGGTGTCCATTAAATATTTCTACCATTGCTTTTTCTTTTTTTTTTTTTTTGGTCATGATAAAAAGATATAAAAAAAAAGTGCCATTTAGCAAAAAGATATATCTATCTCTGTTTAAAAAAAGACAATACCAAATATCATACAAATGATAGCAGAAGAAGAAGATGATGATGAAGAAAAATAAACGAACGAGATTGTTCCATGAGTTTCTCAGCAATACCCAGTCTTCGATAGGTTCGCATCACCGACAATGAAGTGATATGGCCATGGGGGATTTCACTTGGTTCTTCCTCCCTGATCCAATAGCAAGGAACGGGTATCCAAAATATATAAATAAAACAGTAAATATAATGTCACATGGATGGTTCACGTTTTAAAAAGAGTGGGGATACCATTAATTTAGGTAAAAAAAAAAAAAAAAAAGTAGGACTAAAAATTAAAACCCTTGAAAACTTGAACGAAAATAGACTATGATATAAATATATAAAAATAACAAAAGATGAAGAGATACCAACATCTTAGCTAACACATAACCCACAATTTTTCCTTTATGATCTTCTGCAATGTAAGATAGCGAAGGCCATGACAACGAATGATAAAAATCTGACCAAGATAAAATAAAGAAAAAAAAAAATTAAAATAAAAAGAAGAGAGATATATTCTCCGATTGATCTTTTCGGCATTTACCAAATTGAAAGACGTAATAAATAGCATATGAAATTCAGCAGAGAGTTTTTTTTTTTTTTTGTCGATGCAAAGGAAATGGACAATTACAATATTTCATTTGATAGTTTTCGGGAAGATTTAAAAGGTTACAATTTTGTACCGCCAACAGATCGTCGACCTGTGAAATCGTGAAGGAAAACGGATCAGGAAAAGTTACAAAAAGGGAATGTAAGTTTTTCATGGAGTGAGTTTCAGAGTAGTTATCATTGAGTGACCATGAAAGAGATCGCAAGAGTATCATTGAAAATTACATCCAACATAAGTAGTAACAATGACTCACGGTAGCTTGTCGTATATTCATTCTTCTTTTTTTTTTTGTGGTGGCAATGCAATGCTCCTTACTTTTTGGACAAAGGCACTTTCAAGAAACTAATTTTTGCAAGAAAATAGGACTTCGACAATGACGTAACGATCACAATTTTTTTTTTTTTTTTTTTGAATACCCTTCCGGGGAACATGTCCA
>JADMIO011701128.1_pt1 | contig 30688 bp, 22 predicted proteins | sample 8958161 | NCBI WGS metagenome assembly JADMIO01 (sample SAMN16585339, study PRJNA669376) | soil metagenome | isolation source: Crop rotation soil | place: USA: Cullars Rotation, Alabama | collected 2011 | reverse complement strand
TATGGTGAAAGTTGGAACCTCTTACGTGCCGATCAGATTAAAACGAAAGGCCCAGTCTTTCGACTGAGCCTTTCGTTTTATTTGACCATGTTGGTATGATTTAAATTAATACGACTCACTATAGGGTCAGTGCGGCCGCGACTTCAAGTCACGTGAATTCCAAGCTTCGGATCCCACTGTGCTGGAAAGGACCACCGGCGAGATAGACGATCGGCGGTCCCGGGTTCTTCGCCGTGCTCTTGAAACGCACGAAGGCGAGCTCGATCAGGTTGCTGTCGGGTTTCGAGCGGTTTTCGGGAACGAGGAGCGTGCCGAATTCGGCGTCGACCTTTTCCTTCTTATCGTTCTCGAAGGTGTACGGCTTGATTTTAAGTTGGGCGGAGATCGTCGTCGATAAGAAGAGTATTAACAAGACACACTTGTAGCTGGACATCATGAGATGCCTCCTTTATTCATTGTTTACTCGCGGATTAGCCTTCGATTTCGGAGATGGCCCAGGCGGCTTTGGCGCTGACGCTGGGCTCTTTGTCATTCAGGGCCTGTTTCAGAGTGGGGAGGGCGTCGGCACTGCTGATCTCGCCGAGTGCCTCGGCTGCACCACGCCGCACTTCGACACGAGTGTCTGACAGCAACACATTGCACAGCGCTGTGACCGCACGCGCGTCTTTCATCTCGCTCAACGCCCAGACCGCGAGCTCGCGAACGCGCCAGTCGTCGTCTGAGAGTATCGCGATGAGTTTGGAAAGAGAACGTGAATCGCGTAGCTCGCCCAGTGCGCGTGCGGCGGCCATGCGTACCCATTCGTCGGAGTCGCCGAGCAGGGTGATCAGTTGGGGAACGGCGTTCGCACGTTCTCCAGGCAGCATGTTGTGCAACTCCCCGATGGCCCATGCGGCGTTCCGGCGTACCGTTGCGTTTGGGCTGTCGAGTTGATTGGTCAAAGGCGCGAGTGCCGGGCGGCCCAAAGATGCGAGCGCGAGTGCGGCCTGTTCGCCCGGGCTTGGATGTTTGAATGTTTGTAGCGCGGGGCTCCAGCGACTCGTGTCCCAACACTTTATGACCTGCGACTTGCTGTCGTCGCCGAGCATGGCGATCAGCGATGGGATTGCTTCAGTATCGCCGTTCCGGGCGGCGTTACAGGCTGACATGGCGCGATCGTCCGGCGGCGTTCGGTCGTCGTTTCTCGGCTGTTGGGCGGCGGGGATGGGGCTAACGCGATCCGGCACGGCTGCAATAGTCGAAGTCAGGAGCGATTGGGTTACTGCGGCCCGCACCTGCGTTTGCAAGTCAACTCCAAACGTCGACAAAGACAACGCCGAGAAACAGAGAATCGAAATCGCTGCGAACATCGTTACGCGCGCGAATCGCGCGCCGATACGCGTGTTGCTGTTCATGAGTCTCACGATCCTTTCTTCCAAGATCCGGCCGTCGAAGATGCTCAACATGAAGGCCTGTGATGAGTACTGCCGCGTGACGTCTGCCGCCCACAGCAGCGACTGCGCGTAGACTTTCGGAGCGAGAACGCGTCGCGTCACGAGGTCGTCACACGCCAGCTCACGAGTGCGGTCGATGTGGCGCTTGATTAAATAGGTGAGTGGATGAAAAGAGATGGGTACGCACAACAGCTCGCAGCAGAGATTCGTGAGAAAGTCTCGGCGAGCGACGTGCGCCATCTCGTGACCGATGACGGAAAGCAGTTTTGCTTCGTCAACAGTTGAACAATAGGCGTCAGGCAAGACGATCAGCGGATGACGAGCGCCAATTGTGTAAGGCACGCGGGCTTCACTCGAGCGCGTGACAGTTACGGAGCGGATAGAAAGTCGTGCGCGACATCGCTCGGCAGCGTCTGAAACTTCAGGTGCGAGGCCGGTGCGAGTCGCAGTCTGGCGCAGGCGTTCTTTTCGCTGCCAGAAACGAATCAATCTGATCGCGCGCAGAAGGATGAAGAGTACGTATGCAAATGTGAGAAAGAGAATGATGCGCGGTGTAGTTGTGACTGTAGTTGTCCGCCGCGAGCCGATGTGGTCGACGTTTGAATCTTCTTGCGGGCTGCTATTGTTCAGTTGACCCGGCGCTACCGCGCTCGGTTCTGTGCGTGACGAGGCGCTCGAGAGCCAGGTGGGGACAAGGCGCGTCGCGGTTAGGAGCGGGATGATCAGAGATGCAATCAGGGCAACGACCCAGAGAACATGCCGGTAACGCGCAGGGCCATTTCGCAGGAGCCAAGAGGCCAGAAAGGTGACGGCCCCGATTGCCGCGATCTGCCAGCACGAATTCACAACGAAATTCAGGATGAACTCGCTAGTTCTTAGCATCGCGCTCTTCCTTCTCGATCAACGCATGTAGCTCTGCCAGCTTCTCGCGCGTCAGGTGCTTTTCCTGCAACAGATTCATCACGAGCCCTTCAGCCGAGCCGCCGAAAAGACGATCGATGAACTCGCGCACCGCGTGGCCCGTGAACTTCGTCCGACTGACAGCGGGCTTGTAGAGGTAAGCCTTGTCTTTTAGTGTCCGCTTAACCTTCTGCTTGCGATGTAGAACGGTGAGCATCGTCTGGACGGTGGTGTAGGCAAGCTCGCGCTGCAATCCTTTTTGCACCTGCTGGACGGTGGCGGGACCCGTTTCCCACAACACCTGCATGATCTCCAGCTCGAGCGGTGTCATCTGTTCACTTTTGCGACGCGGCATTTACCCTCCTAAGACTTTAGGCGGTGACGATACCGCACCGGAGCGACGCGTGTCAACTAAAACTTTAGTAGTACACAAAAGGCACAAAGAAAATTCTCAGGTATTACTGAGTTTTATTCTGTGCCTTTTGTGTACTGCTTGTGCTTTTTGTGTACTAATCGCTGCCGTAACGGATTTCCATGTGGCGGATCCGAAAAGCCGCGAGGATGAGGACAATTATTGTGACTACGAGCATGCTCGGAATCGCGATGTAAGCCGGGGTCGGATCGGCCACGACGGCGAAGGGGCCTTCCGAGATCGGCACCGGCACGAGTGAGTTGAGATAGTGAATGACGCTGACCTTTTTCAGCAGCGGCGGCAGCAGGAAGTTGAGCCACTCCCAACCATAAAGCAAGAGCGCCGGGATGATCGGATTGCGCACGAACAAACCGACTACGAGGAAGAAAGCGCCATATCCGATGCACCCGAGTATCGTGACACCGGCATAAGTCAGAAGCTGCGAGAGACCACGTCCCTCGGTGAAGTAGCGCACGCTCTGCGAGTAAACGTGAGGGAAATAAAGCAGCAGCATGGCCAGGATTGTCGTCGTCGTAAAGAGAATGATCGAAGTTGCCAGACCCGAGATGTACTTGCCGACGACCAGCACTTCTCTGCGCACGGCGCTCAGGAAGTAATAGTGCAAACTGCGGTCAACCAGCTCGCCGCGAAACAGGTTCATGAAGATCCACGCCGAGCCGAAAAAGATTAGCGTGCGCAGAAACAGAACGTTGTAAATGACCGAGTAGACGAAGCTGTAATTATTGAAATCGCGCCACTCTTTTCCGGGCGGTGTGAACAGCGCAAAAAGCGCGAGGGGAAATAACGGCGAGAACGCAATCAGGTAAATCAGTATCGAGCGACGACTCAGAAAGTTCTTCTCGATCTCGAGACGAAAAATCGCGCCGATCTGCCGGAGCCAGAGCCCCCAACGCGAAGGCACTTGTTCAGATGTAGCTTGAGCTACCTCAACCGCAGAACTCATTCACTAAACTCCTATGCGCTGCCGCCTGTGGTTCCGATCAGGTACTGATAAACCGCGCTGAGATCGTCGTCGACCGGCGCCACTGACTCCACACTCACCTGGCCCTCAGCAACAGCATGGTTCAACAACAGGTAGAAACGATCGGCGTCGCGCGTCTTTACAAACAAGCCACGGCGATCCTCGTGCAACCGCGCTTCGACGACGTGATTCTGTGCAAAAACATATGCGGCGAGTTTGGCCGGCTGATCACAACGAATCAGGATCTGCATCGGATGCTCTTCCATCTCGTCGCGCACGCCGTGAATATTGCCTTCGGCGACGATGTAACCGTTGTTCAGCAACACCACGCGGTCTGACATCACGTCGACTTCATGCAGGATGTGCGACGAAATGATCAGGTGCAGACCTTCCGAAGCGAGTTTGCGAAAGAGCGCGATCGTCTCGGCGCGCACCATCGGATCGAGACCGTTGAGCGGCTCGTCGAGAATCAAGACTGCCGGCTGGTGCGCGATCGATTGCGCGAGGCGGATGCGTTGTCGCATGCCCTTGCTGTAGCCCGCCACTTTGCGATCCGCAGCCTCGACGAGATTGACGCGCTCGATGGCAAGCTGGGCCAGATCGTTTGCGTACTTCCGGTCGTAACCATAGACGAGGAGAAACGAGGTAATAAACTCGCGACCAGTCACACCTCTCGGAAAAGAATCAAATTGAGTGCAGTATCCGACTTTGCGAAACAGTCTCTCCGGCTCGTCAGTCGGAATGCCCAGCAGCGTGATCGAGCCGCGCGTTGGTCGCAGCAGTCCCGTCATCAGGTTCATCAAGGTCGACTTCCCTGCTCCGTTTGGTCCAACGAGACTCGTGATGCCGGGCGCGATCTGGAGGTTGACTCGATTCACTCCGAGTATCTCGCCGTAGAACTTGGAGACGTTGTCGAAGATGATGAGCTGATCTGCGGAAGCCATTTAACGAACCACCTCGTAAGCTTTAACTTTCCAGTGCAGAATTGCGAGGCAGACGGCACAAAAGAGGAACAGCGCTGCCCACGAGGCCCATAGCGGCGGTTCCATCAGCAACACTTCCCGCACGACGTTGTCGTCGAAGTCGCTAATCTGAATGCGACCACCGATACGATCAAAAGTGCCGAACAGACCGGCCGTTATGTTCCACATGAGTGCGGACAGGCTGATGATGTTGGCCCAGTGCGTTTGGAAAAGTATATTGACAATACCGGCAAACGCGGACGGGATAAACACTATCCCCAGCATCACGCCACTCGCCACAATGCGCCACTTCACGAGCGCTGAGATAGTCTGCGAAAGCAAAGCCAGCAGCAGGATCCAAACCAGGCCGCCGATGATGATCGCGCTCGCAATCCACAGATTGCTTCTGAGCCACGTAAACCCTTCCAGGTAAGACTGGAAGAGAAACATCAACAATTGCGGCACCCAGGTGATAAACGACAACAGGATCAACAACACCGACATCTTTCCCATCACGTATTCAGTGCGCGAGAACGGGCGGCAGAGATAAAGCGGCAGCGCGTTGTTACGCAGATCGCGAGAGACGAGTGGTGGTCCAACGAGGAGCGCGACGATGAAGGCGAACGCTCCCTGAACGACGACAAACGTCTGAAAAAACGAACCGTCGATGGGTATCAACTGCCGCGCGTTCAGATTCATGATCGCGAGGGCAGTGACGTTGTGATGCAAATAGATGAACACCGCCTCGATTAAGGACGGTATGAAACAAATGACGTAAAACGCGGTGAACAGCTTGGAGTTGAAGACGCCCCGCAACGTGTTGCGCGGGATTATTAGAAAGCGACTCCGTTCCGGAGTCAGCGTGCCTTTGTACGGCTTATAAGTCTGCTCATAAACCGCCATAGCCGTTCTCCATTGCCTTCAAAAAGATGTCTTCGAGCGAGTCGCGCTTGTAACTCAAACGCCTGAGCTGCACCTGCTGGTCTTCGGCGATACGGTAAAGGTCGCGCACGTCCACGCCTTCCTGCAAAACTATCTTCAAGCGATGATCGCCTGACACCGCATACTCACAGCCAAGCTCTTGAATCGCGTGGACAAACTTCTCCTGATCGCCGCGCGTTTCGAGCATGAGAAACTTGCGATTCGATTTACGTTCTTCTTCGAGATTGCAGTAGACGGCGATCTGGCCGTCTTTCAAGATCAGGATCTCGTCACAACACTCTTCGACGTCGAGCAGCAAGTGTGACGACAAGACGATGTGCGCGTGACCGCTGTCGCGAATCTCGCGGATCAGCTTGATCATGCGCAGGCGCGCGGGCGGATCGAGGCCGTTGGTCGGCTCGTCGAGAAAGATCAGTCGGGGGCCATGAACGATCGCCTGCGCGAGCTTTGCGAGCTGCTTCATGCCGAGCGAATAAGTCTCGAGTCGTCGATAACGCGCTTCGCCGAGTCCGACGTAGAAGAGCGCTTCGTGCGCGCGCTCGAGGGCGGCTTCCGAAGGCAGTCCTGATAGTTCACCCATCAGCCGTACGAAGTGAACGGCGCTCATCTTCGCGATGAACGAGTCGCGCTCGGGCATGTAGCCAATCAACGATCGGATCTGCTTGGTCTGATCGATGATGTCCATGCCGAAGATCTGTGCGGTGCCCGAAGTCGGCGCGTGAAAGCCGAGCAGCGTGTGAATGAGCGTCGTCTTGCCCGCGCCGTTGGGACCGAGCAGACCAATAGCCTTACCACGCAGATCGCCGCGAAGGTTCTTTAGTATCGGCCGGCGACCGAAAGAAACGCTGAGACCGTGAAGGTCGATCACCGGTGGCTCAGTAAGAGCCGCTTGCGTTCTGATCGGTTCTTCTGGAACCGAAGCGGGGAGTGCCATACTCTCTTTATATAACGCTCTTGTCCTGATAATTCCAAACGAAACCGAGTCCGAAGACTGTGCCCATCAGCAGAAAAGCAACAATGCATGCTAACGCATCCGCGGGTGCTAAAGTTCTGCCGATCGCAAGAAATTCGATCAGGAAGACAGGCGTGTTGAGTACGACAGCGGAAGCAAGAGGAAAGAGCAGCGCCGGCTTGCAACCACCCATGCGTTGGCGCAGCCAGAAGAGCGAAGGTGCATACGCAAGGGAGAACAGCAGGGCCGCCATGATCATCGAGGTGACGGTCACGCTGATTCCTTTTCCGTCCCCGACGTATAAACTCGAGAGGATCAGGAGACCGCAAAACCAGGAGACAAGTGAAATCAGAACGAGCTTCATTTGCAGTACTTTCATAACGCGGATTTACGCGGACAAACGCGGATCATTTCTGATCTGCGTTCATCCGCGTTCATCTGCGGCTAATTAACCTTATTTGTTCGAACCCATGCCCCGCTGGATGATGTGTTGCATCTCGAGCGCGTTGGGCATACCCAGGAGCGTTGCCGGACCGATTCCAAATGGTCCACCTTCAGTGTTCGCCATGAACGTGATCGTGTCGCCTTGCGCGTACGCATAAGCAAGCGTGGGCGGCATGTCGGAAGCGATCGATTTGACCGCTTGCTGTGGTCCACTCGGCAGGTTCTGCGCGACCGTCGCCACACCGGCCGGCACGAGCCCGCCGATGTTGTGATAGAACACTGCCGAGAAGTTTGCATTGCCGTCCGCCGGCAAGCCCGCCGTGAACTTCGGCGACCGCAACAGAGACAAACCGTTCTCCTGCGACGTCAAAGCTCTTTCGACGAGGGCCCTGCTTGGACCAGCGATCATGTAGCCGTTGGCGTAAACGTAGTTCATCTGCAGCGCACCGAAATCGACTGAGCGCAGCGTATAGTACGTGCGGCCGCCGACGTCGGCTTTTTCCCAGCTCAAGCCTGACTTGCCGAGGTACGCTGCCTGTTTGTTCACTTCCGTGACGACCCGTTCGAGCGCCTGTTGCAGGTGCGCCGGATCGTTGACTTCAAACACCACCTTCCACGAAGGCGTCGGCAGGATTGGTCCATCGATCGCGAAGGCAAACTCTCCACCGAGCGGTGCAGCGATGTCGTCGCGAAGGTTCAGACCGTGCTCCGATTGCAGCTTGTCGAGGTTCTTGCGCAAGTCGGGTGACACTGTATCCAGCACGCCGAGCAGGTCATCGACGAGCGTCGCCGGATTCTTCACTACAAAACCGGCCACAACATTCGCATCGGGCGAGATGTACTCGAGCGAGCCCATCGGTCCGGGCGCTGCGAGCCACGAAGGAATACCGCGGTTTGCGTCGTTGAATGACAACGAAGCTTCCGTGTGCGTCTTGCCGTTGGTGTCTTTCTGATCGAGCACGAAGTACTTCACACTCAGGATGCCGAGCTTGTTCAGCGCGGTTTCCTGCTTCTCAGCGTTCGGACCTTTCGTGCGCTCAGCCTTCGTAGCCGTCACGACTTTTTCGAGATTCGCGGCGACTACCAAACCCGCTCCTGCGTTGTAAACCTCCGCGATGCGGTTGCGGAACGGAGTGGCAGTGAAGCTCGTCACGTTTCCGTTTGAGATGGCCGTGCCGACACCCTGAAGCTGCTCCAGCTTCGGACTCGCCACCATCAGGTTTTCCTGAATCCAAACGTAGAGTCGCTCGTGTTTGTCGTCCGATTGCGGCGTTGCCGACATCGGGTTCTCGACGAACACGATCTCCGGACGGCCCTTCTTGTCGCCTGCATACTTCGCGATCTCCTGCTCGATAAACTGGCGGAAGCCTTGCGAGTTCTTCAGCTCTGCAAGCACGAGCGGTTCGGTCGGACGTCCCTGACCGTCCATCGAGACTGAGACGGCGATCTCATCGCCGAGGTAAGAACCAAACTGGCGAATCGTTTCGACCACCTGGTCCATGTTCTGCGCGCGGCCGGACTGTTCCTTCTGCCACCACTCGCGCAGCGCTGCGTTCTGGCTGATGCGCTCCTGAATCACGCGATGCGATTCGACAATCGTGTTCGCAAAGTTCGGGAGTGCGGCGTAGACCACGGTGTTTTCCGGCATCAGGTCGAGCAGGTGCGTGGAGTTGCGAACGCCGGGTTGCGGCACGCTCTTCAACGCGTTCTTGACGCTCGCGAGACCGTTCAATACGGCGGTGTATTTCTGAGCGTTGCGGCTCCATGCGACTTCGTCTTTGACCGGAATCGTCGTGATCGAGGGATTGGTCGTGGCTTGATCGCCGGGACGAAGTACATGATCGCTGCCCGCGTGATTCAGGTTCACTTCGCCTTCGATGACGGAGACTCGCGAGCCTTTCGTGCCGTTGTTCACCGAGAAGATCGTGCCCGTAACTGAAACCAGCGAGTCGGCACTCTCGACAAACAACTGCCCGTCTTTCTGCTTCGCCGCTTCGACGACGATGCTGCCGCGGTTGAGGTGAATCGTGGTGTTCTTGCCTGCTTTCGTCAGGTAGAGCTCCGAGCGATCCTTCATCTCGATCAGAGAGCCGTCGCCCAGACGAACAACCGCGTGACCGTCTTTCGCGGTCCGCACCTTCTCGTTTTGCTGTAGTTTCGCTCCGGTTGCGACTGCGGCTGTGCGCGTGTCGGCAACCTGGTACACCTGTCCTTCGGCGGCCTGAACAGTCGCGTCAAACTGGCCGTAGGGCCAGAACCGCTGCACGAACGGCACGGCCAAAAGTCCGATACCGATCACGACTGCAGCGGCGATGGCCCAGCGCATGACCGCCGGTTGCGTCGAGTAGCGTTTGTTGCGAGTGGCTGGTTTGATCGTGACCGAGCGTTTCGCGCGCGCTTCGTTCATCGCCCTGCGGCAGGGGATACACTCGTGTGTATGGTCCACCAGCAGGAGGGAGCGTGCTTCGGAAAGCTTACCGGCGAGATGAGCCGGGATTAGTGACTGGAAGTCTGCGCAGCCTTCGATGTGGTCGACTGTCGGTAACTGAAACTCAGTCGCGCCTGCTTCGGCGGAGACGCGCGCCCAAACACGGTCTGCCGCTGCGGAGACTGCTTGTGGATCGACTTTCTCGTTGCGGATCTCGGCAGTAACTTTGTCGAGAAGCTGGTCTTCTTTGTTACTCTTCATGATGTTTCTCCAGATAGTGCCCAATCTCTTTTCTGAGTTTTGTGCGAGCGCGATGGAGGACTACGCCGACCACCAGCGGTGAAGTATTCATCAGTGTCGCAATATCTTTGTTATCAAAACCTTCGTAATAACGCAGGACAAACATCTCGCCGGCAGTCTTTCCGAGCCGCGACACCGCCTCGCGCACGAGGGTTTGCAGTTCGCGATCGGCGTGAACCTGCTCCGGACTTTCATAGCCCCCCGCAATCGAATCCACTTCGCTTTCGTCGAGCGACACGGACTTTGAGCGCGTGCGGCTTCTCAGTAAATCGAGCGAGGCGTTGATGGCGGCGCGGGACAGGTAAGCCTCGGGATTTCGCGACCAGTCGTAGTCGTCCTGGCCTTTTACAAGGCGCAGGAAGACGGTCTGGAGGACGTCTTCGGCGTCGGCGGCGCTGCCCGTAATCCGATGGGCGGTCCGAAAAACTCGGCCGTGATGTGCCTGGAAGAGGTCTTCCAGCTCGCTGGCGGGTTGGTTTGTCACTAATCGCAAGGGTTTAACTGCTGCTGCCTGCAAGGTGTTTCTCCTTCGTCTACACCCTGATAGACGAGTGGGTTGGGGCGTTATTAACACCCGCAGGCACGAATTTTTGGAAGTTTAGTGTGGATCGCCCGCCGGCGATAGTTTTTTGTTTAGGCTACCCGTTTTAGCGAACGGGCTCGGAGCTTCCGGAGCCTTTGGTTCTTCGGATCTACGATAAACCCGGCGGCTTCCAAAGCTATTACGCCTAAAATCGGCTCGCTGCCGTCAGGGCCAAAGACAATGCGAATAGGGACAATTTCATTCATGAATCGGAGCTCGGCATTCCCGTACTCATATTCGACAAGTTCCCCGTTGGCCAGTTCATATACATCCTTGCCAAGTGGTTGAATCCCTATTCTTTTGAGGTCGGATGCCGGAGCCATCGTGTCCGTCGCGCCCGTATCGACGAGGAAATCTGCTTCGTATGTATCCGGCGAAGCTGAATTGAATAATCTGACTACAACATGTGTGAGGCCCATTTTGCATTCTCCTAGAGGTTTTAGTTTGAGTTTTAGAGTCATGGTCCGCATACTACTTTGTTCTCAATTGCGAGTAAAGTAGGCCCAGGCGCTTTCCCGCTTCCGCAGCTTGTGATGTTTTCGGATAACGGCGGATCAGCTCGCGCCAGGCGGCGCCGTCGTAGTGGAAACGTTTTGTGGTCTTGTCGAAGATGAAGCCGACGCGCTGGCGGTTGTAGCGATCGAGGCCGGCGTAGTTCAGGAAATAGCTGAACTCTGGTGCGTCGCCGAGATCTTCCTTGAGACGACGTGCCGCGTCGACCGATAGTTTTTCGGCAACAGATTCTGCGGTGTCGCCGAGCAGCAATAGAACTTCCGGACGCAACGGCGAGCGTGGAAAGTGATCGAGGAAAATCCGCGCGCGAGTGATGCGATCAAAGCCGTTTGAACGTTGGATCAGCGTTAATAATCTCCGATCGTCACCCGAACGCGAGCGTGAAATGACCGCGTCGCGTTGAATCCAGCCGTGCGTTCGGCTCGATACGTTCACCAGAACGAACGTGATGCCGTCAGCGCTTGTTTTCATAGATCTGACAGCTACGAGTCGCCCGCGACTGAGACGTCGCACCAGTTTTCCGTTGAGCTGAGGCGTCGCGCGCAGTGCCGCCAGACGCTCGTCGACGACAACTCCGAGCCTTCCTCCAGTGGGCGGTTTTTTCTGCGCAAAACCAGCTAAAGGAAAGGAAAGAATGAAAAGCAGGCAAAGCGTGAGCTTGTGAGGAATCATGTTTTGTTCTCCAATCGTGAGGTTGAAATTTAAACCGCGGCGATTCTCTCTTTAAATGCCGCGTGATGGAAGTGGCAAATAGCCACCGCCAAAGCATCTGCCGCGTCATGCGGCGCGGGAACACTCTTCAGCGCCAACAACAGTCGCACCATCTCCTGCACCTGATGCTTCTCTGCATTCCCGTAACCTACCACGGTCTGCTTGATCAACCGCGGTGAATACTCATGAATATCCAGCCCCGCGCGTTCCGCCACGAGCAACACCACGCCGCGCACCTGCCCGAGCTTCATACTAACCTTCACATTCGTCGCAAGAAACGCATCTTCGAGCGCGCACGCATCCGGACGATGCTGCGCGATCACCTCCTCGATCCCGGTACACATCTTCAGCAAGCGCGTGGAAAACCTCAGGCTTGACGATGCGCGAATCGAACCAAACGCGACGAGTGAATAACGCCGTCCGTCGCCTTCAACAACGCCCCACCCCGTTGTCTGGCTTCCCGGATCGATTCCTAAAACGCGCATCGCGCGTGAGTTTATCCACAGATTACACAGATGTCATTAACAATCTGCGTAATCTGCGGATAAGAGTCCCTTACCAATACAAACCACAAAATGTTATTCTCAGACCACCCCGTTAGTGCCCCTGCTTGTGTGTAACTCGGGCACACTCCATGAGTGAGTTCTACGATTCAGTGTCTTCATTTTTAGATAGATCCACGGGGCTACGCCGACGAGAAGCCTTTCCAGGCTGAGTTTTTCAGCGTCGAACGCCTCGAACAATACGCACAAACTTTCGCCGCCGAACACAAAACCGAACTTCGCAAAGGCCGCCCGCAACTCCTCCCGCGCCTCGAAGACAACGGCCGCAAACTCGAAGCCGCCTACAAAGCGCTCGTCAACGCGCTGCGCGAAGGCCGCGCCATCTCACCCGCCGCCGAATGGCTCGTCGACAACTACCACATCATCGAAGAACAACTACGCGAGATCCGCCAGGATCTGCCCACCAGCTATTACCACGAGCTTCCCAAACTCGCGACAGGCGAACTCGCCGGCTATCCCAGAATCTACGCCGTCGCCCTCGCCCTCATCGCACACACTGACTCGCGCCTCGACACCAACACGCTGCAACGATTCATCGCCGCGTATCAAACAGTCACGCCACTCTCGATCGGCGAGCTCTGGGCCGTCGCCATCACGCTCCGACTTGCGCTCGTCGAAAACCTGCGCCGTCTCGCGATCGCCATCGCCCGCGCCCGCCTCGAGCGCGACGAAGCCGACAAGCTCGCCGACAAGCTGCTCGAGCAAGCCTCGCTGCAACCGGCAAACGTGATGTCGTTCCTGAACGAGCGCCTCGGAAAACAGGAAAACCTGCCACACGCCTTCCTGGTCCAACTCGTGCAACGCCTGCGCGAACAACACCCGTCCGTCATGCCCGTGATGGAATGGATCGAGAAACAGGTCGCCACGCAGGGCGCGACGGTCGAACAGATCATTCACTCGGAACACCAGCGCCAGGCCGCGGCGCAGGTCACCGTCGGCAACATCATCACCAGCATGCGTCTGCTCTCGACGCTCGACTGGAACGACTTCTTCGAAAAAGTCAGTTTGATCGAGCGGCTGCTGGGTAACGATCCGGCCGGCGTCTACGCGCAAATGGAGTTTGCCTCACGCGATCGCTATCGACACGTGATCGAGCGCATCAGCAAACGAACCCGCACCGACGAGCTCGACATCGGCCAGGCCGCGATCGATCTCGCAACTAAAGCAGACGACAAAGCACGACGACACGTCGGTTACTACCTGATCGACGCCGGCTTAACACAGCTCGAAACGAAGTTTCACTATCAACCACACGCGGTCGAGCGACTGCGCCGCTTTCTGCTGCGACACTGCACCGCAACGTATCTCGGCACACTGACCGTCATGACGCTCTTGATCATGACGCTGGTGCTTTTTTCCATGCACGAGTACGGAGCCGGTTGGCCGCTTCTGATCGTGACTGCGTTGCTGGCGCTGATCCCGGCCAGCGATCTAGCGGTCACGGTGCTCAACTGGGACCTCACACATTTCTTCGCGCCACGTCTGCTGCCGCGGATGAAGACGTCGGACGGCATTCCGGACGACGCGGCGACCTTCGTCGTGGTGCCGACGATCTTTCTGAACGACTCGCAGGTACACGAGCTCGTCGAGCGACTCGAGGTCCACTATCTCGCCAACCAGGACGAACACATTTACTTCGCTTTGTTGAGCGACTTCCCCGATGCCGCCGCCGAAGAAACACCGGCTGACTCAAATCTCCTGGCGATCGCGCAAAGCGGCATCGACGCTCTCAATCGCAGGCACGGCAACGATCGCTTTCACCTGTTTCACAGAAAGCGACAGTGGAACGACGGCGAGCACAAATGGATGGGCTGGGAACGCAAGCGCGGCAAGCTCGAGGAGTTCAACCGGCTGCTGCGCGGCGCACCGGACACGAGCTTCGTCGTACGTACTGCTAACGACACCCTGCTCAAGTCGATCCGTTACGTGATCACGCTCGACTCTGACACGCAGCTTCCGCGTGACGTCGCCCGCAAGCTCGTCGGCGCCGCGATTCACCCGCTCAATCAACCACACATCAACCGGTCGACGAATCGCGTCACGCGCGGCTACGGCATTTTGCAACCGCGCGTCAGCATCGCTCTCGCCAGCGCGTCACGCTCGAAGTTTGTCCAGATCTTCTCCGGCTACACCGGCATCGATCCATACACGACCGCCGTGTCAGACGTTTACCAGGACTTCTTCGGCGAAGGTAACTTCACCGGCAAAGGCTTGTACGACGTCGACGCTTTTCAAACGACGCTCGAGAACCGCGTGCCGGCGAACTCGCTTCTCAGTCACGATCTTTTCGAGAGTTTATTTGCGCGCGCCGCACTCACCACAGACATCGAACTACTCGACGACTATCCCGCGTCATACGAAGCTTACGCCAAGCGAGCGCATCGTTGGGTTCGCGGCGACTGGCAGATCACTCGCTGGCTGTTGCCGCGAGTTCCGGACGGCAACGGCAAAAAAGTCCGCAACACCCTCCGGCTGATCTCGCGCTGGAAGATCCTCGACAATCTTCGTCGCAGCCTCGTTCCCCCTGCGTTGTTTCTGTGGCTCGTGGCGTCGTGCACCCTCTTTCCCGGGTCGGCGTTGCTCTGGTCGCTGTTTGTTTTTCTCGTCATCGCGTTTCCGGTTTACCTGCACGTGACAACAGGCCTCGCCATTCACCCGCGCGGCATTCCCTGGACCAGCCATTTCTGGAGTCGCTGGGGCGACTTCCGCACCAACACCGCGCAGATCGCGCTCTCGTTCCTGTTCCTGCCACACCAGGCCTGGTTGATGTGCGACGCGATCGTGCGCGCGGTCTATCGCCAGTTAATCTCGCGCCGTAAGTTGCTCGAGTGGGTGTCGGCAGCCGAAGCGGAAAGATCTCTGCGAAACGATTTCCAGTCGTTTGTTCTGTTCATGTTGCCGGCGTTGATACTGACGATTGCCGCGCTCGCCCTCACGTTGAGTTTCAAACCGCGCGCGCTCCCGGAATTCAGCGCGCTCTTCGTCATCTGGATGCTTTCGCCGTTGATCGCTTACCTCGTGAGCAAGCCACGTTCGGCGGAACGAAAGCTTTTGAACGACGAAGACAAGGCGTTTGCGCGGCTGCTCGCGCGCCGCACGTGGCGCTTCTTCGAGACTTTCGTGGGCCCTGAAGATAACTGGCTGCCGCCCGACAACTATCAGGAAGATCCGTCACCCGTCGTCGCGCATCGCACGTCGCCGACAAACATGGGCCTGTTACTGCTCGGCAATCACTCGGCGCGCGATCTCGGTTATCTCGGCGCGCTCGAATTACTCGAGCGACAGGAGCTGACGTTTGCAACGTTAGCAAAGCTCGGCGCCCTGCACGGTCACTTCTTCAACTGGTACGACACCAAGACTCTCGAGCCGCTCCTGCCGCAATACATCTCAACGGTGGACAGCGGTAACCTCGCGGGACACTTAATCGCCGTCAAACAAGCGTGCATCGAGTTTCCCGAAACACTTCTCTTTGACGCACGCGTGATCGAAGGATTGACCGACACCATCAAGGCCGTCGACGCAGAAGCGAGTACTTTGGGCAGCTTCCGGCAACGCACTGACGTGGTGACGGTGAGACAGTTGCAAGACGAGATCGCCGCGTGTCGCTCAGCGCTGCAAGTCAATCCCGGCGACCGGCTGTCGTCCTGGATCGCGCTTTTGGACTCGCTGAGTCGCCGTGCCTCTGAACTCGAAGACATCGTGAACGCCCTCGTCCAGGAGCATGGCGAGGCCAGCTTCAAGGAACTGCGCTGGTGGGTCGGCGCGCTGCAACACCAGGTCAAAGCCCTGCGCAGAGATGCGGATTCGCTGACAAGCTGGGGCCGCCTGCTGCCTGCCGTCGAGAAAGAAAGTAATGACGAGTGGCTTAAGCTTCTGCAGCAGGTCCCGACCCTCGCCGAAATACCACAGCTTTGCGATAAGATCCTGGTCCAGCTCGCCGCTGCGCATTCAGATGCTTCCCAACTCACCAAAGCGCTCGAGCAATCCGCGGGCGCCTCGTCAGACATGTTGTCGCGCCTGAGTCGTCTCGCGCGCCGCTGCGATGAGATTGTCGAGCAGATGGACTTTTCGATTCTCTTCGACGTGGAGCGCAAACTCTTCACCATCGGCTACAACGTCACCGCCTCGCGCGCCGACGACTCTTATTACGATCTGCTCGCCTCGGAAGCACGGCTCGCGAGCTTCGTCGGCATCGCCAAAGGCGACGTGCCGCAACAACACTGGTTTCGCATGGGCCGCGCGCTCACGAAAGTCGACGGCGGGCGCGCGCTGATCTCGTGGACCGGCACGATGTTCGAGTACCTGATGCCGCTGCTCGTCATGCGCAACTACCCGGCAACGCTACTCGCCGAAACTTATCGAACCGTGGTCGAGCGGCAGGTGGAATACGGCGGCGAACGCGGCGTGCCGTGGGGCATCTCTGAAGCGGCTTACAACGTGCGCGATCTGCAGTTCAATTACCAGTATGGACCATTCGGCGTTCCCGGTCTCGGCCTCAAGCGCGGACTGATCGAGGATCTCGTCGTCGCTCCCTACGCGACGATGCTCGCTCTGGCAATCGACCCGGACACCGCGATGGACAACCTGCGCCGGCTCCAGGCAGAAGGCGCGCTTGGACCATACGGCTTTTACGAGTCTATCGACTACACCCCTGAGCGACTGCCGGAAAACCAGAAGTCGGTGCTCATTCGCGCGTTCATGACGCACCATCAGGGCATGAGCCTGGTCTCGCTCGCAAACATCCTGCACGAAGACGCGAACGCGAAACGTTTTCATTCCGATCCGGCAGTGCAGGCGACCGAGTTGCTGCTACAGGAGCGAATACCGATCGGCGTGCCCGCCGCTCATCCGCGCTCCGAAGAAGTCCTGACCGGGCGCGTGGCGCAGGCCATGCCCGGCATGATCACGCGTGTTTACGAATCCGCGGATCTCAATACGCCACGCACACAACTGCTTTCGAACGGCAGTTACAACGTCATGCTCACGACTGCCGGCTCGGGCTATTCGCAATGCGAAGAGAACGCGGTTACGCGCTGGCGCGAAGACGTAACCCGCGACAACTGGGGCGCATTTATCTACCTGCGCGACGTGCGCAGCGGCGCCGTTTGGTCCGCCGGCCACCAGCCGGTGCGAAAGAAGCCGCAGTCGTATCACGTCGCGTTTTCCGAAGACAAGGCTGATTTCCGTCGCGTCGATTCGGGCATCTCGACGCGCATGGAAGTCGTGGTTTCGGCCGAAGACAACGCCGAAGTGCGTCGCATCTCGCTCACGAATCATTCGTCGCGAACGCGTGAGATCGAGCTCACCAGCTACGCGGAGATCGTCCTGGCGAGTCCGGATGCCGACGCCGCACACCAGTCGTTCAGCAATCTCTTTATCGAGACGGAGTTCGTGCCCGGCGAGAACGCGATCCTCGCCCACCGGCGGCAGCGCTCGTCGGATGAGCGTCCGATCTGGGGCGTGCACGTCGTCGTCGCGGAAGGTGAGCAGGTCGGCGCGGTCCAGTATGAAACCGATCGCGGACGTTTTCTCGGTCGCGGTCGCACGGCCGGAAACCCGATCGCGGTGATGGAAGATCGCCCGCTTTCAAACACGACGGGCGCCGTGCTCGATCCGGTTTTCAGTCTGCGACGGCGCCTGAGAATTCCACCGAATCAAACGGTCCGCTGCTCGTTCAGCACGGCCGTCGCGCGTTCTCGTGAAGAGGCCCTCGCGCTCGCCGACAAGTATCACGATCCAAACATCTTCGAACGCGAGCTTCGTCTTGCCTGGACCAAGGCGCAGGTCGAGATGAGTCACCTGAAGATCGACGCGGAAGAGGCGCACCTGTTTCAACGGCTCGCAGCGCGCATCGTGTATTCGGATCCGTCGTTGCGCCCGACGCCGCACGTGCTCGCGCTCAACACAAAGGCGCAGTCGAGCCTGTGGGCTTACGGCATCAGCGGCGACCTGCCAATCGTCGTCGTTCGCATCAATAAAGCCGCCGACATGCGCACCGTGAAGAAGCTCGTGCGCGGGCACGAGTACCTGCACTACAAAGGACTGAAGATCGATCTGGTAATACTGAACGACACGCCAACCGACTATCTCCAGCTACTGCACGGGGATCTCGATACGACGATTCGCACGAGCGGCTTGCAGGGACTGCAGGACAAGCCCGGCGGAGTTTACCTGCGGCGTTCCGACCAGATGCCTGAGGCCGATCGCATTCTGCTTCACGCCGTGGCGCGCGTTGTGATCGTGGCAGAGCGCGGATCGTTCGAGGAGCAGATCGAGCGCCCGCGAGTTGAAGAGCCGTTGCCGCCGCCGTTTGTGTCGCGAGTTCCCTCGCAAACGTACCCGGAACTGACCGTGCCGCAGCCCGATCTGTCGTTCTTCAACGGTCTCGGCGGGTTTCACCAGGGCGGGCGTGAATACGTCACCGTGCTCGGCGCGGAACAGTGGACACCCGCGCCGTGGTCCAACGTCGTCGGCAATGATGTCGATTTCGGGTTCCTGATCACGGAGACGGGTGGCGGCTGCACGTGGTCGGTGAACAGTCGCGAGAATCGTCTCACGCCGTGGTCCAACGATGTCGTCAGCGATCCGCCGGGTGAGGTCGTCTACCTGCGCGACGAAGACTCGGGCACTGTCTGGTCCGCCACGCCGCTGCCGATCCGCGAGCGCGAGCCGTACATCGTCAGGCACGGGCAGGGCTACAGCGTCTTCGAACACGCGAGCCACGGCATTTCGCAGGAGCTACTCGTCTTCGTGCCGCTGGATGCGCCGGTGAAGATCTCTTTGTTGCGTTTGCGGAATCGCACCGCGCGAAAACGACGACTCACCGTCACTAACTACAACGAGCTCGTGCTCGGCGTCTCGCGAGCTTCGTCGGCGCCTTACATCATCACGGAGATCGACACGCAGGCGTCGACTATCTTTGCGAAGAACCCTTTCAACAACGAGTTTGCGGAGCGAGTGGCGTTTGCGGCCACGAACGAGCGCGTGTTGAGTGCGACCTGCGATCGCAAGGAGTTCATCGGTCGCAACAGCTCATTAGAAACTCCGGCGGCGTTGCGGCGATTGAGCCTGGGTGGAAGAGACGGCGCCGGACTCGATCCCTGCGCCGCGATCCAGACGAGCGTCGAGCTCGCGCCCAACGAAGCACGCGAAGTGATCTTCCTGATCGGCGAAGCGGAGTCGAAAGAGGCGGCGCAATCCGTGTCCTCTGCCTTTCGCCATCCCGCAAACGTCAATGCGGCGTTTGAAAAGGTTTTGGCGCACTGGGACGAGTTGCTGGGAACGGTCGAAGTACGCACGCCGGACGCGGCGCTCGACACGATGCTCAACCGCTGGCTGCTGTACCAGTCGCTCTCGTGTCGCGTCTGGGCGCGCACGGCGTTCTATCAATCGGGCGGCGCTTTCGGCTTTCGCGATCAGTTGCAGGACGTAATGGCCCTGGTCTACAGCAGTCCTGACGTCACGCGCAAACAGATCGTGCTGGCGGCGCAACACCAGTTCAAAGAAGGCGACGTGCAGCACTGGTGGCATCCGCCGAGTGGTCGCGGCGTGCGCACGCGCATCTCTGACGATCTGCTGTGGCTGCCGTTCGTGACTGCGTTCTACATCGACGTCACTGGCGACGAGTCTGTGCTCGAAGAAGTAGTTCCCTTTCTCGAACAACCGCTGCTCAATCCCGATCAGCAGGAGAGCTACATGCAGCCGCAGGTCTCCGACGAGACCGCACCGGTCTACGAGCATTGCGCCCGCGCGATCGATCGCAGCCTTGCCGTCGGTCAGCACGGGCTGCCGTTGATGGGCGCCGGCGATTGGAACGACGGCATGAACCGCGTCGGGATCGGCGGCAAGGGCGAGAGCGTTTGGCTCGGCTGGTTTCTCTTCACGACGCTCGCAGCTTTCACACCGCACGTCGAGGCGCGCAAACAGAACGAGCGCAGCGATCGCTATCGCAACCATCTCGAAACCTTGCGCAAATCGCTCGAAGAAAAGGCGTGGGACGGCGACTGGTACCGGCGCGCTTACTTCGACGACGGCACGCCACTCGGCTCAGCGCGGAATGAAGAGTGTCGCATCGATTCGATCGCGCAGTCGTGGGCGGTGATTTCGGGAGCGTCGGATCCGTATCGCATGGGCCGGGCGATGGCGGCGGTTGAGGAATACTTGATCCGCCGTGGCGACGGGCTCGTGATTCTCTTCACACCGCCGTTCGACAAAGGCAGTCTCGATCCGGGATATATAAAAGGATACGTGCCGGGTGTGCGCGAGAACGGCGGGCAGTACACGCACGCGGCGATCTGGACCATGATTGCTTACTCGATGCTCGGCGACGGCGAACGCGCCGGTGAGTTGTTCTCGTTGCTCAATCCGATCAATCACTCGTCGACGCGCGCGGGTCTGCACAAGTACAAGGTCGAGCCGTACGTCGCGGTCGGCGATGTTTATGCGGTGCCGCCGCACAATGGTCGTGGTGGCTGGACCTGGTACACCGGATCGGCAGGTTGGATGTATCGCGCGGGATTGGAGTCGATACTCGGATTCAAGCTACAAAAGGACCGGCTCGAGATCGATCCCTGCGTGCCGCGCTGGTGGCGCGAGTTTGAGATCGTTTACCGGCGCGGACGCGCAGTTTACCGGATCAAAGTCGAGAACCCGTCGGGCGTGAGTCGTGGTGTGGTGAATGTCGAGGTTGATGGTGTGGCCCAGAAGGTTATCGAACTACTCGACGATGATAAGACGCACAATGTCCGGATCGTGATGGGCGAGCAGGTCAAAACCGAAGAAACGAGCGAACCGGCTCAACAAGCCCAGGCTTGAATCTTGTAAATCTTGAAACATCTTGAAATCCTGTCTAAGTCTTTCACAGGATTACAAGATTTTCAGGATTTACAAGATGCTAACTATACCGCCGCCATGTCCGCTTCGCTGATGTCGAAGTTTGCCGAAACCTTCTGCACGTCGTCGTGGTCTTCGAGCGCTTCCATCAGTTTCAACATCTGGCGCGCGTCAGAGCCTTCGAGCTTTATGTAGTTCTGCGGCACAAACTCGACTTCGGCGACCTGCGGCTCGATGCCCGCGCCCTTCACCGCCGCCTGCACTGCCTCAAACGCTTCCGGCGAAGTGATGATCTCGAAATTGTCTTCGTCGTCGCGCAGATCGTCCGCGCCCGCTTCAATCACGAGATCGAAAAGTTCTTCCTCTGACTTGTCAGACTTGCTGACGACGATGTAACCCTTCTTATCAAACATCCAGCCCACCGAGCCACTCTCGCCGAGGTTGCCGCCGTTCTTCGAAAACAGGTGCCGGATCTCCGCGACCGTGCGATTGCGATTGTCAGTCATCGACTGAATGAGCAGCGCCACGCCGCCCGGACCATAACCTTCGTAGGTGATCTCTTCGTAATTGACGCCTTCTTCTTCGCCCGTGCCGCGGCGGATCGCGCGGTCGATCGTTTCGTTGGGCATATTTCCGCCCTTCGCGTCGAGAATCGCTTTGCGCAAACGCGCGTTGGCGTCAGGGTCACCGCCGCCGGTGCGCGCCGCAACGGTGATTTCCTTAATAAACTTCGTGAACAGTTTGCCGCGCTTGGCATCGAGCGCGCCTTTCTTGTGCTTAATACTGTGCCATTTCGAATGTCCGGACATTGGGTATCAGATCCTTCTGGAGTTTGTGGGTCGGAGTGGCAATATATCACAACACAGCCTTTATCCACAGATTGCACAGATTACACAGACTCTATCAATCAATCTGCGTAATCTGCGTAATCTGTGGAACTACTTTAGGGTGTCGTACTCTTTCCGCGCTTCGACCAGCACCGGCAGATCGTGATCGGCGTCTTTCCACAAGGCAAAGAAATCCTGGTACGCCTTGCGCGCGCCCGCGGTGTCGCCGTTGAGGGCGAGGGCGCGCCCGAGGCCGAGGTGGGCGAGAGCGTGCGTGCACGAGAAAGTGTCTATCCCGGGCTGGTCTATCACTTTCTTGAATTCCGCTGCCGCCTCGTTGCCCAGGCGCTGCTTCAGATACAGGTTTCCGCGCGCGTAAGTGGTTCCGAGACCGAGAATCATGCCACCTTCGTAGCCGCGGATCGACTCGAACAACGGAATCGCCTGACTGACGTTGCCGCGACTCTCCCAATACCCGCCGTCACGATGGGCGGCACAATCGTATTGATGACCGTGTTCTTCGGATACGTGGCGCGCGCTTCGTCGAGCAGCTTTTGCGCCTGGTCGCGATCGTCACAAGCCGCGTAGATGGCCGCGCCGTTCGCGAGATTCATCTGGCCCCGCACCAGATCCAGCGCCGACTTCGCGTGGGCTTTCGCCTGATCACACCTGCCGAGGTACATCAGGTCATTCGCAAAACCCATCAAAAAACTCGCCGCATTCTCTGAACGTTTCTGTTGCTTCGCCAGCTCGACTGCACGCTGCCGCAGTTCTTCTGATTGCTTCAACTTGCCGGCGTACAACGCGGACGCACTCAGGAACGCAGCAAATTGCGCCTCCTCGGGTTTGCCTTTGGCCCAATTCACTTCACGATCCATCGCGGCCTGATCCTGACGCAGGAAACCGAGCACATAATTAACAGAGTGCACCGCGAGCGAGTCAGGATTGATCTTCTGCGACTCTCGCTCAGCTTGGTCTGCCTCGTCGAAACGTCCGAGGCTGATGAAACTCGACACGACATTGTCGCGCGCGCTGACGTTATTCGGACTCAGTCGCACGGCTTCCAACGCCTCTTTCAATGCCTCTTCGTTGCGGCCGATGAGTTTGTAATTGATGGAAAGATTGTTGTGCGGAATGAAGTCGTTTGGATAAAGACGCGCCCACGTCTTGAGCGTCTCGATCGCCTGATCGATCTCGCCGGTTATATAGGAGTAATACTTCTCGGCAATGTAGAGTTTCTCGCGCTCACTCACTCGATCGCGAAGATCGTAAGCCTTCTGCACGTATTCTTTCGCGGTCTCGAGTTGTTCGTCGTTTACGTAGTGGACGCCGATGCGCGCGTAAGCCATCGCGAAGTTTGGATCGAGCTCGATCGCGCGCTTGTAGAACGCCAGAGACTCTCGCGCTCTTCCTTTCGCGCGTTCTTCGTTGGCCATCGCATAAGCTTTCAGGGCTTCGAGCGAAGACGTGGTGGCCTGCTCGATGTTCACGTCGAACTTCTGCATCGACCCGAGCGATTCGCCGAGCTTCTTGCGCAGGTTCATCGCCGCCGTGCCGAGTGACGCGAGTACTTTCTCTTTACTCTCGGCCTCGATCTGCTCGCGCGCGATCGGATCGCCGGAGCGCGGGTTTACGGCTTCCAGCGTGAGCACGTAATGACTGCCGAGACTCGCAATCGATCCCGTCAGCATCGCCTTGATTCCCTGTCGCTCGCAGATCTCCCGGCCGACATCACGCGTGATGCGATCGTCGGGCGAACGGCCCATGAAGCGCAGTGTTTCGCGCACGCGATCCTCGGGAAACAAGTTCAAGAACGGCGTCTGTCCGAGGTGCACGGCAAGTGCTTGTCTCAACGTGCCGTCAAAAACCGGCTCGCCTGTCGTGTTGACGAAGTCGGTCAGTAAAACCGTGTCGCGCTCAGTCATCAGCGGATGCGAATTGCGCTTGTACAGGTAGAAAGCCGAGGCGCTCATGACGACGACGACGAGCGCGATCAAAGCCGCCGCGAGCTTGTGACGCTTGACCCCGGTGGCGATGTATTCAGCGCTCGAAACATGACTGATCGTTTTCTCGACAGTCGGCACAGCCTGTTGGCCGATGGTGGTCGGCGCGCCGGGGAAATCGCTGATCTTCGATCGCGTGAAACTAACGGGCGCCGCGGATCTTTCCAACTCTGATTGAAACTCGAGACGCTGCCTGAGCCGCTTCAAATCCGTGATGAGCTCTTTGATTGTTTGATAACGCTCGTCGCGATCCTTACGCAGCGCTTTCATCACGATCCAATCAAGCTCCGCCGGCGCGTCGGGTGCGAAGCGGGCGAGTGGCGGCGGTTCCTTCTGCGTGATCGCGACGATCACGTCGGTCGACGTTTCGCCTTCGAACGGAGTGCGGCCCGCGATCATTTCGTAGATCACCACGCCGAGACTCCAGATGTCGCTGCGTGCGTCGACGGGTTTTCCGCGCGCCTGCTCCGGCGACATGTAGTGAGACGTTCCCATCACGACGCCGGCGTCTGTGTGTACCATCACTCTCGTCGCCGCCTCGGCGTCGGCCGGACTGCGATCGACGGTCTCGGTGAGTTTCGCGAGGCCGAAGTCCAGGACTTTCACGTAGCCATTGCGACGCACCATGATGTTGTCAGGCTTGATGTCGCGATGAACGATGCCGGCGGCGTGTGCTTCCTCGAGCGCGCTCGCGACCTGGACCGCGATGTCGAGAATCGTATGAGTCTCGAGTTGCGCAGCAACCATCTTGCGGCGCAGCGTGACGCCGTCGATGAACTCGGTGGCGATGTAATGTCTGCCGTCGTCGACGCCCATCTCGTGAATGGTGAGGATGTTTGGGTGATTCAGGTTTGACGCGGCTGAGGCTTCCTGCTCGAAACGATGCAGACGATCTTTGTTGGTCGTGAATTCCTCGCTCAGGATCTTGATCGCGATCTTGCGCCCGAGCTTCATATCCTCGGCGAGATACACCTCGCCCATCCCGCCCGCGCCGAGCTTCTCGAGAATTCGATAATGCGAGATCTTTTCAGGATCCATCTGTGAAATCTGCAAAATCTGTGGATAGTTCAAAAGCTTCTAAACGGCGCGCTCAAGAGTGTTCCCGCTACTGCCTGTTGAAAAAGCGTCAAGATCAAAATCGCCGCGATCGGGGAAATATCCAGCCAGCCGAGTGGCGGGATTATTCGTCGCAGTGGTCCCAGCAAAGGCTCAGTCACATTAACGAGAAACCGCATCACGCGGTTTGTGTAACCGAGCATGCCCCACGAGAAAATAATACGAACGACAATCAACAAAATGTAGATCGAGATTAAGCCGCTCAGAATAAAGCCGACGACGCGGAACACGGATCCGCTTTGCACGCTTCCGATTATCCCCACCAGTGTCGAGGCTACCGTCGAAACCAACTGCAGCACGAACCAGCCAACCAGGATCACGACAAGGATCACCACGAGCGGCGCGAACTTCGTGTCGATGCCGAACCCGCGCAATCCGCTTCGCACCGGAATCACAAAACCATCGCTGAGTCGCCGCACCGTGCGCGAAGTCCACGCAAATGGATTTAAATCCATGGCGTCGGCGATCAGCCTCACCAGCATCAACGCGATGACGGCGAGGATGATGATCTCGATGCCGGACTGTATGAACCAAACTATTCGATCGATGATGAGCATGTTTAATGTCTCGAACCGCGTTCGCCGAAGATGGCCGTGCCGACGCGAACCATCGTGGCGCCCTCTGCAATTGCTACTTCAAAATCGTTAGTCATCCCCATCGACAGCTCGCCCTTCCCATTCGCAAATGCGCCGCGCGCCGCCAGCTCGTCTCTCAACTCTCGTAATCGACGAAAGTAAGGCCGGCTTTGTTCCGGGTCGTCAAAAAACGGCGGCAGCGTCATCAGCCCGGTGAGCTCGAGTCGACTTAGTGGTCCAAGACCCTCAACCAAATGGTTGAGTTCTGATTCGTCGATACCCGATTTGGTTTCTTCGTGTCCGAGGTCGACCTGGATCAAGACTGCCAGCTTCTCCCTACCCTCTTCGGCGCAGAGACGATCCAGGCGCCGTGCTAGCTCGAGAGAATCGAGCGAGTGGATAACGTCAAAAAGGTTAACAGCACGCCTCGCTTTGTTGGCTTGAAGGTGACCAACGAGGTGCCAGGTCGCGGCGTTGCGCCCCACTTCAGCGATCTTCTCCTCAGCCTCCTGGACGCGATTTTCTCCGATGTCCACTGCCCCAAATTCGATCACTCTCTTTATAACAGAAGCCGGATGCGTCTTGCTGATGGCGATGAGCTTCACCCCGTCGACGGCCCGGCCACAACTTCCCGCGGCTGCCGTAAGCCGGGCACGGATGCCCGCAAGTCTAACAGCCAGTTGATCTTGTGCCTGGTCAACATTAACCATAGGGATGCTTGATGCGCAATCATAATAACCCAAACAGCAAAAGGTCACAGAAGCGGCACTGGAATTGATGTTACCGTAAACCTCTTGCGGCCCCATTCCCCCTCATAGGCCGATGAAAATTTAGGAGGAACTTTCATGAAGTTTCGGACATCTAAAGCCCTGTTAGGAATTTTAGTAGTGGGTCTGGTGATACTCTTCGGCGCGTCGTCGGATGCAATGGCCCAGGGACGCGGACGAAGAGGTTCACATTTTGATAAGAAGTGCGAGAAGTTTGTTAACTGTCATGACGCGCGTGACGGTCGCTGGGATGGACGCGGACCCAATCGTCGAACGGGATACACGAACAACTTCAGACGTTACCGCAGATATCGTGACCGCGATTTCGACCGCATCAGTCGTAGGGATCGGTTTCGTCGCGATCGTGATTGGCAACACAATAGATGGCGCCACCGGAGATAGGCATTCTTGACACCCTCCACACGCATTCGCATAATGGCGTACCCGGTACGTTGCGGATGTGGCGGAACTGGCAGACGCGCAGGTCTCAGAAGCCTGTGATGGTGACATCGTGGAGGTTCAAGTCCTCTCATCCGCACCAAAGAGTAGTGAGGCGAGTCAGTAAAGAGGCTCGCCTCTTTGTCTCTCTTAACAAACTCTTAACAACTCTTAACAAACCCACACACACAAACGGAAAAATAATTGTCACGGATTTTCGGATGCCGGTGTTCTGGTATTAAGAGGTCCAGTCCGAAAGGGGAGTTATTGATGAACGTTGAACAAGCAGCTTTGATGGAAAACGACAACTTGAGACATGCTCGTGTGAACAGCACACTACCCGAAAGAACGGTGCGTTTGAAACTCGCCGAGCGACCCGATCGCGATCGCATTCAGAGGGTTGTCGATCTGGCCGACGCACTTTTGATAGAAGCTGAAACACTGGCACGCGACAAGGCATTCACCGAGGAAGCAACGAGACTCAAACCGTTAGACATTCTCGGCGGTATTAATTTCTACGACGAGGTGCAACGGTTCGAGACTCACCTGATCAGGATGGCGCTTGCCGAGACCGGAGGTAATCAAGCGAAGGCAGCAAGGCTTCTCGGCATTAAAGCCACCACTCTCAACTCCAAAATCAAACTCTTTAAGATTGATGTAGGCTAGACTCCCCAGTCATCGTCCTTCTTCAATTAACTGCTTCCGACGTACCGAGGAGCTCGGCCTCGGTAACGTCGGAAACCGTCAACATCTGTTCCTGAAAAAGATTCGAATCGATGAGCGTCTGCACGACGTAACGACCTGCCGTCGGGAAAGTCACGTTTACAAAGAAGCTGATATTGTCGGCGAAGCCGCCCTGAGCAATCTCGAAGCGGGTCGGTTGCGACACGACTACGGGTTGTTTGCGATCGGGCGTGAGTATGCGCACCTCGGAGAGGTAACTGCCCTGTCCCTGCCAGTGATTGACGACGGCAAACTTGATCAACGACACGGGCAGTTGCTGCACCATGATGTTCTGGAAAACACCCATGAACGACAGCTTGTTGCCGGCTTCTAATCTAACGTCGTCACAAAACAACGTGTAAAGTAATTCCAGTTTCTGTGTGGTTGGTTCTGTACTCATTTTCTAATCCTGTCTACTCTCTGCGGCCCTCTGCGTATCTTTGCGTTCTCTGCGTTGAATAGCCCTTTTAACGCAGAGAACGCAGAGGTACGCAGAGAGCCGCAGAGAAATACTCTACTTCAACATATCTTTGAATGCTTCCTCATCGATCACGGTGACGCCCAGCGACTGCGCTTTGTCCAACTTCGATCCAGCGGCTTCGCCCGCAACCACGTAATCCGTCTTTTTACTGACCGACGAATTCACCCTGCCGCCGCGCGCTTCGATCAGCGCGCGTGCTTCATCGCGCGTGAAGTCCACCAACGTGCCGGTGAGCACAAACTGCTTGCCTGCAAAGCGCTCGTCAGCCTGCGCACTGCCGCTACGCTCAGCTTCAGTTCTAATACCGACGGCTCGCAGCCTATCACAAAGCGCGCGGTTCCCTTCATCGTCAAACCAGTCGCGCACACTCTCAGCCACCGTCAATCCAATTTCGGGAATCGCATCGAGCTCTTCAACCGACGCTTCCATCAACTTATCGAGCGAGCCAAGCTCATGCGCGAGTATGCCCGCCGTTCGCTCACCAACATGACGGATGCCGAGCGCGTAAATCAGATTTGAAAGATCGCGCGACTTACTCGCTTCGATCTGCGACAACAAATTCGACGCCGACTTCTTCGCCATGCGTGGCAGACCGGCGACTTGATCGAGCGTCAACGAGTAAAGATCGCCGACGTCCTTCACGAGATTCGCCGCGACGAGTTGCTCTGCGAGCACGTCGCCGAGTCCCTCGATGCGCATCGCGCGTCGCGACGCAAAGTGAAGCAGACGCCCCATCAATTGCGCTGTGCAATCTGCCGCTACACAACGCGCCACGACTTCACCTTCCGGGCGCGAGATCAATCCACCACACACCGGACAATTCTTCGGCGGTTTGAATTCCTTCTCGGTCCCATCGCGCTTCGACGTGACGACGCTCAGCACTTTGGGAATGATCTCGCCGCTCTTCTCAATCATTACCCAGTCGCCGATCTTCAAACCCAACCGCTGTATTTCGTCTTCGTTGTGGAGGGTGGCGCGAGCGACGGTCGTGCCCGCCAGAAACACCGGCTCCAGCAGGGCCACCGGCGTAATCGCCCCCGTTCTGCCCACGGAAACAAAGATGTCGAGAACTTTGGTTGAGGCCTGGCGCGCGGGATACTTGTAAGCGATGGCCCAGCGCGGCGCTTTCGACGTCGCGCCGAATTCGTCCTGCAGCGCCGTCGAATTCACCTTCACGACGAGGCCGTCAATCTCGTAACCGAGATCATCCCGCAAAGCTTCTTTCTCATTCGCGAAGTCGATCACTTCGTCGATCGTCTCGCAAAGCTTGCGATGCGGGTTCACGCGAAAGCCGGCGGCGTCGAGCCAGTCGAGTGCTTCCCAGTGCGTGGGAAACGGCTTGCGAACGTTCACGAGTAGATCGTAAGCAAACATGTCGAGCTTGCGCCGGGCAACGAGACGCGGGTCGAGTTGGCGGATCGCGCCCGCGGCCGCGTTGCGCGGATTCATGTAACGCGGCTCGCCGAGCTCTTCGCGCTCCGCATTCGTTCGTTCAAAAACGTCTCGCGGGATGAAGACTTCGCCGCGCACTTCGAGATTCGAGTCGATGCGTTTCGCCTGCGACCGGAGACGCAACGGGACGCTGCGGATCGTGCGCGCGTTCTGCGTTACGTCTTCGCCGATGCGCCCATCGCCACGCGTGACGCCTCGCACCAACAAACCGTCCTCATACTGAAGCGACAGCGAAAGTCCGTCAATCTTAAGCTCGGCGACATACTCGAGCTTCCGGCCTTCAGCCAGCCGTTGACAACGCTCGTCAAACGCGCGCAGCTCGTCGATGTTGTAACTGTTGTCGAGCGAGAGCATCTGCCGCGTGTGCACAACTTCCGGAAAACCTTCCGCCGGCCGCCCGCCCACTCGCTGCGTCGGACTATCAAATGTGATCAGCTCCGGATTCTCTGCTTCGAGCTGCTGAAGCTTCTCCATTAACAGATCGTATTCGCGATCTGAGATCTCCGGAGTGTTGCCGACGTAGTAGAGTTCGTCGTGATGACGGATCTCGTCTCTGAGTTTCTCAATCTCGCGTGCGATTCCTCTGGCAGCCAAATGTCTTCCTCTTTTTGAGCCGATAAACGCAGATCTGCGTTAATTCGCGTTAATCCGCGGTTGCTGTTTTTAGTTTATAGATGACGCGCCCGATGAGCTTGATGGTCTTGATGAAATCGTCGACACGGATATTTTCATTCGGACCGTGCGGGTTCGAGCCGGCGTAGCTCGTGCCGAATGATGCCACTGGCGTCGCCGGATCGGAAACACCACAGACCGCGCCGACTGGTCCACTCGACGGATCCATCGGATAAATAACCGGCTGCTTTTCGTAAACCTCCGTCGTCGACTCAATCACTGCACGAGCCACGCGCGACTGCGCCGACGACTTCGCGAGCGGCGCGCTGCCGAGCTCGATGATCTCGATATCTTTGAAGCCACGCACGTCGAGATGTTTGCGCAAGAGCCCGACGACGATCTGCGCTGTCAGATCCGGCACGAGACGGAAGTCGAGTCGCGCCATGGCGGTGCTCGGCAAAACGGTCTTCGCGCCGGCGTCAGTGTGGCCGGTATGAATACCGCAGATCGTGCAGGTGGCGCCGAAGATGTGTTCTTTGACGAGCGTATGGCCCTTCATCGCGCGCACCCACCCGCCGATGCGAAACTCGCGTTTCAGTCCGGCTTCGTCGAGCTCGATATTCTTCAACACTTCCGCATCTTCGTCGCTGATCGGAGCGATGTGCGACGAGAAGCCGTCAATCTTTCCAGCACATTGGGATCCTAAGCTTAGAATTCCACGTGGACAAGTTGTCGCG
>JADMIO011678502.1_pt1 | contig 30690 bp, 25 predicted proteins | sample 8958161 | NCBI WGS metagenome assembly JADMIO01 (sample SAMN16585339, study PRJNA669376) | soil metagenome | isolation source: Crop rotation soil | place: USA: Cullars Rotation, Alabama | collected 2011 | reverse complement strand
CACCCGAAGGTGAGCCAGTGTGATTACATTTGCGGCCTAACTGTGGCCAGTCCAGTTACGCTGGAGTCACTAGTATTTAGGTGACACTATAGAAGCGGCCGCGACAACTTGTCCACGTGGAATTCTAAGCTTAGGATCCCAATGTGCTGGAAAGTGCCCGCGCATCGCGACGAGGTCACGGAGCAGCTTCTTCGTGAGCGCCCTCATGCGCCTCCACCCCGCGCCCTCACCACTGGAGCTCCGCGGCCGTGGCCTTCACCTCGTTGCGCTCTTCCCGGGCGATGCGCCCGTCGTGCATCGTGATCACGCGGTCGGCCATCCGCCCGATGGCGGCGTTGTGCGTGATGATGGCGACGGTCGTCCCGAGCTCGCGGTTCACGCGCGCGATCGCCTCCAGCACGACCTTGCCGGTCGTGACGTCGAGCGCGCCGGTCGGCTCGTCGCAGAGGAGCACGTCGGGCCGCTTGGCGATGGCGCGCGCGATCGCGACGCGCTGCTGCTCGCCGCCGGACATCTGCACGGGGAAGTGATCCATGCGCGTCGCGAGGCCGACGAGCGCGAGCGCCTCCGCGGCGGGCATCGGCCGCTCGGCGATGTCGGTGACGAGCTCGACGTTCTCGCGCGCGGTGAGCGACGGGATGAGGTTGTAGAACTGGAAGACGAACCCGACGTGCTCGCGCCGGTACCGCGTGAGCGCCTCGTCGTCGGCCGCGAAGAGATCTTGATCGCGGTAATGAACCTGCCCCGAGGTCGGCGTGTCGAGGCCGCCGAGGATGTTGAGCAGCGTCGATTTCCCGCTGCCGGACGGGCCGAGCAGGACCGCGAGCTCGCCGTCGTAGAGGTCGAGCGCCACGCCGCGGAGCGCCTGCACGAGCACCTCGCCCATGCGGTACGTCTTCGTGAGGTCTTGCGCGGAGAAGACCGGCGCACCGGCGGGGAGCATGGCGGCGAGTATCCGCCCGATGGATGAGGCGGTCCAGCCACGGGCCGCTCGGCGTGGACGCGGCCACGTGACGGGCGGCGGCGCGATCGCCCGCATCTCCGCGCGCACCCGTTGCGCCGGCGTCGGCCCGCTCGGTTGCGACGCTCGTGGGGGCGGGGCTACGTTGCGGCCTGGTGAAGAGCGACCCTGTGATCGCAGTCGGTCGCGTGGGCTCGGTGCCGACGATCCTGCGCGTCATCACCGAGGTCACCGGCCTCCGTCTGTCGCTGATCGCGCACGTCACGGAGGATCGATGGACCTGCTGCGCCGTCAACGACCAGCTCGAGTTCGGCCTGAGCGTCGGCGGCGAGCTCGACGTGGCGACGACCCTGTGCAGCGAGGTCCGACGGAGTCGGATCCCGATCGTGATCAGCCACGCCAGCGTCGACGCGAAGTACCACTGTCACCCGACGCCCAGGATCTACGGGTTCGAGAGCTGCATCTCGGTCCCCATCCACCTCCGGAGCGGCGAGTATTTCGGCAACGTGTGCGCGTTCGACTCGAGGCCGTTGCCGCTGGACGAGCCCAAGATCGTCGCGATGTTCCAGCTCTTCGCGGAGCTCGTCGGCTTGCAGATCGACGCCGAGGCGCGCCACGAGGCCACCTCCCGAGCGCTGCTCGACGCGCGCGCGACGGCCGAGCTTCGCGAGCAGTTCATCGCCGTGCTCGGCCACGATCTGAGGACGCCGCTCGGCGCGATCTCGCTGGGGGCCGAGATCCTGACGAGCAGCGCGCTGCCTGCGGCGAAAGCGTCGATCGTGCAGCGGATCGGCCGCAGCGTCGATCGCATGGCGCGGCTCATCGACGACGTCCTCGACTTCGCGCGCGGCCGCCTCGGCGAAGGGATCCCGCTCCAGGCGGCGCCGATCGCCGACGTCGCGGCCCTCTTCCGCCAGGTGATCGACGAGCTGCAAGCGGTGCACCCCGGCCGCCCGATCGCGGTCCACGTCGAGGGCGAAGGGCCGATGCACGGCGATCCGGTGAGGCTCTCGCAGCTCCTCCAGAACCTGCTCGCCAACGCGCTGGTCCACAGCCCCGAGGGCGCGCGCGTCGCGGTGACGATCGGCGCCGACGATCGCCACCTCGTCCTCTCGGTGTCGAACGGCGGGCCCGCGCTCCCCGCGCAGCTCGTGGAGCGGATGTTCGAGCCCTACCAGCGCGGCACCTCGGCGCGCCCTGCCGGGCTCGGGCTCGGGCTCTACATCGCAGCGCAGATCGTGCGATCGCACCGCGGCACCATCGATGTCGAGTCGAACGAGGTGGCCACCACGATCACGTGCAGGCTGCCGCGATCGTACGGCGGATGATGTCGTGAGGTATCGTGTGAGCACCCGCCATGCAAAGAAGAGCGCGCATCGCGTGTAGCCATCCTCCTGGTCGTCCTCACGTCGTTCGCGTGAGGTGCCCCTGTGAGGCGGGCTGGTGAGGTCATGATGAGGTGGAGGCAGGAGAGGCGATGACCTTGGTGCAGGAGGGTTGGAACTGGTACGTGGCCGAGATCGTGGTGGAGAGCCTGGTCGAGGGAGACCCGCGGCCGGTCGCCGGGATCCACGCCGTGCTCCTCCACGCCGTGAGCCCGGACGACGCCTACGCGAGCGCCCGCGCCTTTTGCGAATCCCCGGAGCACGCCTATCGCAACTCGGAGGGAGTCCCCGTCGTGATGAGGTATGTGGGCATTCACGAGCTCGACAATCTGCAGGTCGCAGAGCTCAGCAGCGGAACGGTCCTCGCCACCCGTCGCCTCGACGGCCTCGCCCACGACGGGATTCGAGCGCTCTGTCGCGGGAGGGACGAGCTCGCGCTCTTCGGTGCGTCGAGCGACGGAGATCCGAAGCTCGACCAGTAGCGGCCTCTGCCCCTCGCCCGCCGAGCTTCGGCCCTGCCGGAGGCCCTCGTCAGCCAGCGCTCTCCCCTTTCACCCGCGCCTCGGCTACCTTCGCGGCCCCACGTGAAGATGTGATTGGAGGGCTCGTGCGCCGAGGGGCGGGGGATTTCGTTACTTCGGCGCGCTCGTATCCAGCTCCGGCTTCGGGGCGCCCTCCGGCTTCGCGCCCGCCTCCGGCTTCGCCGGCGCACCTTCGTCCTCTCCGCCCGCGGCCACGGGCCGATCCTTGTAGGTCGTGAGCGGTGCGAGGAGCCGGGCGGCGAGCTCCGCGCTCTCCGGATCGGATTTGCGCACGTGCGCCGCGACGCGGAGGACGTAGCTGCGCAGCGCGTCCATCGCGGCGTCGCGCTTCTCGCCGATCGAGAGCGGGTCGCCGTTCGAGCCCGCGCTCACCGCGGTGATGCCGAGCGCCTCGCCATAGGCCTTGTGCGCGGCGAACAGCTCGTCGAGGAACGGTTGGCCGCCGAGCTTCTTGATCACGGCGTCATAGCCCTTGTCGATCATCAGGCCGATGCGCGCCTCGGCCTCCTGCCATTCGAGCTTCGGCGTGAGCAGCGTGAACCGGAGCCCGTCGGCGTAGAATGCGTCGACGATCTCGCGGGCCTGGTCGGCCTGCGGGAAGCGATCCGGGAGCTTGGACCAGCCCCGCAGCCAGTCGAAGAGGGCGGCGAAGATCGTGTCTTCCACGAGGTCGGCCGCCTTGACCTTCGGCGAGTCGGCGCCTTCGAGGCGCCTCTTCAGCTCGACCTGCAAACCCTCCTGCGCGCCGGCGAGATCGTCGCGCTCGGCCGCGATCGAGGCCGGCAGCTTCTTCTCCACGCCCGCGACGGTGAGCATCTCTCGAAGGAGCGCCCCTACCGCGAGCGCGCTCAGGCGGGGGAGGACGATGATGTCATTGGACATGAATGAACGGGCCATGATGCGATTACCTCCATGTGTGGCCGCGAGGGCCGTTGATACCGTCGATGAGAGATGAGAGATGAGAGATGAGAGATCCGGTGTCGGCGGGGAGCCGCGTGGGTCGGCCGGGCGCATGGCGGTCCGGACGGCCGCGATCCCCGGGGCGCCGGCCTTCGGGAGGGTCTGGAGCCTGGAGCCTCCGGACCCCCAACGCGTTGGCCCCGGGGAGGGTCCGGAGCCTCCGGACCCCCAACGCGTTGCCTCGAACGAGGCTCCGGAGCCTCCGGACCCCCAACGCGTTGCCTCGAACGAGGCTCCGGAGCCTCGGAGACCGAAGAGCGTTGCCCTGATCGAGGCTCAGGAGCCGTGATTCGACGCCCATATTTCCCAAGTCGAGACTTCGAGAGCCGATCACCCATGAAATCGACCGCGCCGAGATTTTTTCGGGAGGAGGCCGGCGAAAGGGCTCATGATCCCTTCCTCCAGCGATGCCCTCCGAGCCGCCCCCGCCCGACCCCAAGCGCGCCGTCATCGACGATCACGTCGAGCGCGCCGTCGCTCCTTATCTCGGCAAGCTCCCTCCGGAGATGATCGACAAGCTCCGCGCGCTCGCGCGCGAGGCGCTCGAGACGCACCCTTTCGGATCCGCGCTCGTCGGCCGGCTCGCCGCGCGTCCGATCGTCCAGTCGAGCGGCGTCGTCGTGGGGCCCGGAGGCGTCGAGGACGACGAGGCGAACGCAGGGGGCAAGAGCTCGTGAGCGACGCCCTCACGCCGCAGCAGGAGGCGGACCTGACGTGGGCGATCGAGGAGCGGCTGGTGGAGATCACCGCGCAGCCGTTCATCGTGAAATACCGCGGCCTCGTCGCCGAGGACGACATCCTCGGCCTCGGCCGGGTCGGTCTCGTGGACGCCGTGCGGCGGCACCGCGAAGATCTCGGCCCCTTCGACTACTACGCGCGGCTCCGCATTCGCGGCGCGATCCGCGACGGCGTGCGCGTCGAGGCCGAGGAGAAGGCCACGCAGCGGAGGCTCGAAGAGGCGGCCGAGGCGGGCGCGGAGGCGTTCTGCGAGAGCGCCGGCGATCCCACGTACGACGTGATGAAGCACGACGACGAGGACGCCGCGCGCTTCCTCGAGGCGTTCGTCGCGGGCGTCGTCGACGCGGCCGTCGGGCGCGTCCTCTCCGAGGTGGAGCGCACGCCCGAGGAGCGCGTAGGCGACGTGCAGGCCTACCGCGTCGCGCTCGCCTCGCACCGCAGGGCGAAGGAGAAGCTGTTGCCGGTGGAGCGGCAGGTGATCGATCTCCACTTCGGCCACCCGCCGCTCGCGCTGCTCGAGATCGCGAGGCGCCTCGGGGTCAACTACAAGACGGTGGAGCGGCGCCGGAACAACGCGCTCGATCGGATGAGGCGGCTCATGATCGAGGACCGCGTGACCGGGGTCGGGTGGGAGATGCTGCCGGAGGCCCTCGTCGCCGGCGCGGGCAACGACGGGACGGCGGCCGATTCGCGCTGAGCGCTACTCTCGCGCGCGAGACGGCGCGCGTCAGCGGGTCGGACGGGCCTTCGCCGGAGCGGGCGCGCGCGCGGGCGCGGCGCTCGCGGGCGTCGAGGTGCTCGGCCGCGGCGCGGGCCCGGCGTCTCCGGCGATGTCGAAGACGAGCCAGAGGATCGCGGCGGTCGCGACGGCGAGCGCCGCGGCGGCGGCGATGACGATCCACGCGCGACGCCGCGATCGCTGCGCCTTTCGCTGGGTGGGCGCGACGCGGCTCTCGCGTGCACCGAGGTTATCGCGAGGCGCGGTTGCCTCCGGCGCGTCGGCTGCGCGCGGCATCACGAGTGTTCCACGACCGGTGAGCCCATCGGTGGGTGTGGCGCGCTGCGCGCGTTGCGCTCCCTGACGAAGCACCTCTGCTGCCACGGCAGCGATGCCGCCCGGCTCGAGCGGCACTGTCCCGCCGAGGCCCGGCCGGGGATCGTCGAGCGGCAGCGTTCCCCCGAGCGGCGACGCAGGCGCGGGCGGCACGACCACGCGCCGCGACGGGACGCCCGGTGATGGATCGTCCCCGAGCACGGGCTCCGGTGCGCGGTACTCCCTGCGTGCGCCGATCTCGCCCGGGATCGGCGGCTCGCCCGGCGGGATCTCCATCCTGAAGCGCGACGAGCGCGCGTCGTCTTCGAGCTTCGCCCATGCGTCGCGCAGCGCGCGCGCCGCGTCGGACATGCGCGGGAAGCGGGCCCCCGGATCCTTCGCGACCATCCGCTGCACCACGGCGTCGACGTACGGCGGGAGGCGCGCCGCGATCGCGAGCGGATCGGGATCGACCTGCAGGTGCCGGCGGATGAGCTCCTGCGGCCTCCGCAGCGCGTCCTCGAAAGGGTGCCTGCCCGCGAGCATTCGCCAGAGCGTCAGCCCGAGCGCGTACATGTCGACGCCGGGGCCCAGCGGATCGCTGCGAAACTGCTCGGGGGCGACGTACGGCGGCGTGCCGAGGATCTTTCCCTGCGTGGTCTTCACGCCGTCGGGGAGGAACTTGGCGAAGGAGAAATCGATCACCTTCACGCGCCCGGACGACGTGAAGAAGAGGTTCTCGGGCTTCACGTCGCGATGGATGACGAGCCCTTCGTGCGCCGCGGCGAGCCCGTCGGCCGCCTCGCTCGCGATGTAGAAGGAGAGCCGCGGCGACGTCCGCCCGCCCTGTCGGCGGAGCAGCTCCGCGATGGTGCTGCCCTCGAGCAGCTCGGTCAGGATCCACACGAGCCCGCTCGGCTCGCAGTCGAGGTCGAGCACTTTGACCACGTTGGCGTGCTCGATGCGATAAGCGTTCTTCCCATCGGCGAGCGCGCGCTCCACCTTGCGCGCGTCGCCGGTGTGCTCGAGGTGCATGACCTTGAGCGCGAAGCGCCCGCCGAGGTGCGCGTGCGTCACCTCGTAGACCTGCCCCGACGCGCCGGCGCCCAAGAAGCGCGCGATTCGGTACTGCCGGAGCGCGTCGCCGGCCGCGAACACGAGCCGCTCGCCGTCGGGCGTGAAGAGGGCGGGGGACCGCGCGCCGCTCATCGTGCCGCCGGCGGGAGCATGACCGCGGCGGAGCCTACACCGAGGGGGGCGCGGAGGGGGCTTCGAAAAAAAGTGAAGGGGGGATCCGATTTCATGGGTGATCGGGTCGCCGGCTCTCGACTTGGCTTCTTGGGAGAGACGCGCGTGGGTCGGTCGCCGATGAGGGCATCGGCGCGTCTGCGCGCGCACAATTGTTATGAAGAAGCTCTGGGGCAGAGGTGTATTTAGGCCATGTGAGGAGAGGCCGCGGGGGGGCGGCGAGGAAGCTGCGATGTCGCGCAGCCCATCAATCCGTGCGCCATCGAAGCAGTCGAGGTTCGTCCCGTGGCTGCTGCTCATGGCCTCGGCGCTCATCGCCACGGGCTCCAGGGGCGACGAGCTGCCCGGCTCGAATGGCGGCACACAGCCTGGCGGAGATGAGGGCGGTCTCCCGCTTCCGCTCTCGTGTCCGGCCTACGACGAGACGGCGCTTCCGACCGATCTCCCCGTCTCTGATGCGCCGTCGGCGACCGCGCTTCCGGGCGCGTTCTCCGTCTCCGCGACCGGCGAGGCGACGTACACGATCCCGCTCGTCGTCCCGCCCGGCCGCGCGGGCATGGAGCCGCGCCTCGCGGTCACCTACAACAGCGCGGGCGGGCCCACAGAGCTCGGCATGGGCTTCGCGCTTCAGGGCTTCTCCGCGGTCACGCGGTGCGGATCCACGATCGCGCAGGACGGCTTCATCCGGCGCGTCGGGTACAACGCCCTCGATCGCTTCTGCCTCGACGGTGCGCGGCTCGTCGAGGTCGCCTCCACGCAGGATCTCCAGGGCAACAGCACGCGCGAGTACCGGACGCTGCCGGACCGCTTCTCGAAGGTGATCGCCCATTACCCCGCCGGGTGGGACACGGATCTCGGGCCGGAGCACGTCGACGTGCTCACCAAGGGCGGTCACAAGATTCTCTACGGATCGAGCCCCAACAGCCGCGTGCTCGCGCGGGAAGGTGTCGTCGCCGCGTGGTGGATCACCCGTGAGGAAGACCGCCGCGGCAACGCGATCACGTATGCGTACGAGAGCGAGCACCACCCGACGCTCGGCTACACCGTCGAGCACCGGCCGCACAGCATCGCGTACACGAGCCACCCGAACGCGCCCGCTTCGCGCTCGGTCTTCTTCGAGTACTTCGATTCGGCCATACACGCGACCTACTACAGCGGTGGGATGAAGCGGACGCGGTCGAAGCTCCTGTGGAAGGTCCACATGCTCGGCCCGAACGACGCCGCTATCCGTGACTACGTGTTCACGTACACGGGCGGAGAGGGCACTGCGCGCCCGGTGCTCACCGCGGTCACTGAGTGCGCGGGGGACACGTGCAAGCCGCCTACGCGGTTCGGATGGAGCAGCCATCCGTGGCAGTTCACCGACGTCCCGACGTCGCTCCCGGTACCGCCGATCCCCGCCTACAACGCGCAGGGCGTGATCCATCCGAGGGGCTTCGAGCTCGCCGATGTCACCGGCGACGGGCTCCCTGAGATCATCCTCTCCGAGGCCGATCCCAACTCGTACTGGCGCTGGCGCGTCGCTCCGAACGAGGGCGCCGGCATGCCGTTTTCAAACGCGCATCAGGCCGCGCTCGTCGACTTCGCGATGCCGCCCGACGCCGCCACGAAGTGGGCCGGCGTGCCGCTCGACTACGACATGGATGGCCGGACTGACTTCTTGCTCGAGGTCGCGGAGGACGACGCGCCGACCTGGCAGGTGCTCCGCGCGAACGAGGACGCGAAGTTCGATGTCGTCGACACGGGAATCCCGCGGCTCCACCAACTGGGCCTCACGAGCTCCCTGGTGGTCGACATGAACGGCGACGGCGCCGCCGATCTCGTCGAGTGCCTGGATCAGGGCGGCGACGGCATCCACTGGACCGTTCGCTTCTGGTCGCCGGACGGCCCGGGATGGGAGGCGGCGCAGCGCCCGATCCCCGTGCTCGACGGACGCGCGTGCTGGCTCGCAGATCTCGTGAGCCACGAGCTCATCAAGCTCGTCGACGTCGACTCGGACGGCAAGGTCGACCTGCTCGTCCCCGAGAAAGGAGGCTACGAGCCCGACGGCGCGGTGGCGTGCAAGAGCGCCGGATGCACGTACTACGCGGTCTCGTACGAAGGCGACACCTTCACGATCCGCGACACGAACCTGCCGCTCCCGTCGTGGAACGACGCCGCGAGCGTCAGGTTCCCCGATCTCAACGGCGACGGCCTCCCAGACGCGGTCATGACGGGGGTCTTCGACCGCGAGCCGTGGAGCTACATGAACAGCGGCGACGGCTTCCTCCCCGGCAAACCGGCCCTCCCCGTGCAGGTACAAGGCGCGGACAAATGGGCGGCGTTCGCGCAGATCATGGATGCCGACGGCGACGGGAACATGGACCTGCTCGTTCCCATGGAGGGGAACGGGCTATGCCCTCCGGGCCTGGCGTGCTGGGTCGTCCTCCACGCGGACCCGTACGGTCTCGGTACATTCTCGTTCGCAGGGACCGGCATCTTCTTGACGTTCGATGCGGTTCCCAACCAAGGCGCCGTCCCGTGCGGGCTGCGCGTGGCCGACGTCGACGGCGACGGCCGGCAGGACATCGTCTGGGAGGACACGAACACGTTCACCATCTGGAAGAACGACGGGCCTCAGGATCTGCTCGTCTCGGTCACCGACGGGCAGAACCTCCTCGACCCCGGCGATCCCGGCTTCCTTCCCAACGTCTCGATCACGTACGACACGCTCGTCGACCGCGCCGCGGCGCTCGGCGTCGACAAGACGACGGCGCTCGGCGAGGCGCAGACCTACGACCCGCGCTGGGACGCCGGCAACGGCTGCGCCTACCCGCGCGCGTGCGCCGTCGGCCCGCATCGCGTCGTGAGCAAGTACGTGCTGAACAACGGCGCGAACCAGGCGCGCACGATGCGCATGCGCTACCGCGACGGGCGCTTTCACCACGAGGGCCGCGGCTTCCTCGGCTTCGGCGCGCGCATCACGATCGACGCCGACACGGGCGCCGGCTCGGCCGAGCTCTACGACAACGTGACGTTCGATCCGACGTTGCAGGTGTTCCCGTTCGCGCACCACGTCGTCCGATCGTGGAGCTGGGTGCCGGGCCTGCCGAGCGATCCGCACCCGGAGCGCGTCGCGCTCGGCTACACGAGCAGCGTTCTCCAGATGATCCCCACGGCGCCGGCGACCTACGCCACGCTCGCGGTGATCACGCACCAGCAAGAGGAACAGGGCGCCTACCCCGTGCCCGGCAAGACGCTCTTCCAGTACGTGCGCGACACGGCGACGAGCCCGGCAGCGGTGCTCTCGGAGCGGTGGTCGATCGTTTCGAACTACGACACGTTCGGCAACATCCTCGCTGACAAGCAACTCGTCGAGGGCGTCGACCTCCAGACGAGCACGGGCCGCAAATACGACAACGACTCGGCGACGTGGACGATCGGCCAGCTCACGCACCAGGAGACGTGCAGCACGGCGCTCGGCCGCACGCAGTGTCGCGCGCAGGACCTGACGTACAACGCCTTCGGCGAGGTCACCCTCGCGATCGCCGGCGATCCCGCGGACCCGGCCACCGAGGTCACGTCGACGCTGTCGCACGACGGCTTCGGCAACGTCACGCATGCGATGGCGCACGACACGTTCGGGCAGCACCGGGCGATGTGCGTCTCCTACGAGCCCGAAGGGATCTTCCCCTTCGCGCAGAAGAACGGCCTCGGGCACACGACGTTCACGCGGTTCGATCCCGGCCTCGGGGTCTTCGCTGCGGCCGTCGACCCGAACGGCCTCGCCACCCGCTGGCGGCATGACGCGTTCGGCGCGGTCGTCGAAGAGCGGCGACCCGACGGCACGAAGACGCTCACGAGCGTCACGCGCAGCAAGGACGGCGGGCCGCAGAGCGACCAATGGGCCGTGCGCGTGAACGTCCAGGAGGGCGGCGGCGCCGAGACGCTCAGCGAGTACGCCATGGGGCGCCTCGTCCGGACGCAGGAACGCGCGCCGACCGCACTCGCATGCGACGCATGGACCTGCAACGCGGGCAACTGGTTCATCCGGGACCTCGAGTACGACGATCTCGGCCGCCTCGCGCGCCAATCGCAACCCTGGCTCTGGGGCAACGGGCACGGCGCCGAGCGATGGGATGCGTACGAGCACGATGCGCGCGGGCACGTCGTGAAGCACACGACCCCCTGGAACCGCGTCGTCACGTACGACTACGACGGGAACCAGTCGCGCGCGACGGACAGCTCCGGCGTCGTGCTCCTGGAACTCGACAAGGCCGGGCGCGTCGCGGCGGTCACTGACCAGCAGGGCAACGTCACCGAGACGACGTATGGGCCGTGGAGCGCCGTATGGAGCGTCGCGCGCGTCGGCCAAGGCCAAGTCGAGATCACGACGACGGAGCGGGACGCCTACGGGCGCGTGCTCGAGGAGACCGACCCGAACCGCGGCGCGACGACGGTCGGATATGACGGCTTCGGCCAGACGCGTACGATGCTCGACGCGCTCGGCCGATCGTCTGCCTTCACCTATGACGTGCTCGGCCGCCAGGTGCAGCGCGACGACGACGACCACAGCACCACCACGTGGGAGTACGACACGGCCGCGCATGCGATCGGGCGCCTCGCGCAGGTGACGAGCCCCGCGGGGCACGTGAAGGCGTACAGCTTCGATGCGCTCTCGCGCCCGATCACGAGCACGCTGACGATCGCGGGCACCGGCTTCACCACAGCGATCGGCTACGACGTCTTCAGCCGGGTCGAGACGATCACCTATCCGCACGACGACGGCGAGGATCCGCTCGTCGTGCGGAGGAGCTACGACCCGCACGGCTTCCTGCTTTCGGTCGCCGACGCGACCACGAACGCCGTGTACTGGCAGCTCAACACGGTCGACGCCGCGGGCCGCATGACGCTCGAGACGTTCGGGAACGGCGTCAGCACCGCGCGCGAGTACTTCGCCGAGAGCGGCCGCACGAAGCGGATCCTGACGAAGCACAGCGGGACGGCGCTCCAGGACCTCCGGTACACGTACGATGACCGGCTCAACCTGGCGAGCCGCACCGACGGCCTGCAGCCGGGCATCTTCGAGCCGATGACGGAGCTGTTCCAGCACGACAGCCTCGACCGTCTCACCTGCACGACGTTCACGAACGGCCTCGCGTGGAACCCCGGCGACGACAAGCTCGGCACACAGGAGAGCCACGACTGCGTGCACCCAATCCGCTACGCGCCGAACGGCAACATCGCGCACAAGTGGGACGTCGGCGACTACACCTACGACCCCGCGCAGCCGCACGCCGTGCGCAAGATCGCGCGCACGGACGGAGGCGAAGACGGCTTCGACTACGACGCCGTCGGCAACCAAGTCCTCCGGCCGGATGCGAAGGTCGCCTACACAGCGTTCGACCTGCCGGCGAGCTACACGCGGCTCTCCGACGGGTCGAAGATCCGCTTCGACTACGACGGCGACCAGCAGCGGATCCGCAAGGTCACGCCCGACGAGATCGTCGTCTACGTGGGAGGCCTCTACGAGCGCATCAAGAATGCGGACGGCGTCACGCACCGCCACCACGTCGCGACCGGCGGCGCCTCGGTGCTCGTCACCCGCACGGGCGGCGAAGAGAGCGTCCACTACCTGCACGAGGACGTCCTCGGCTCGATCGACGTCATCACGGATGCGAGCGGCAACGTCCTCGAGCGGCGGAGCTACGACGCCTTCGGCGCGCGCAGGAACCCGGCCTGGGGTCAGCCGATCGCCCCCGCACAAACCCCCGGCACGCTCGGCTTCACGGGGCACGAGGAGGACGAGCTCGGCCTCGTGAACATGCGCGGGCGCATCTACGATCCGAAGCGCGCGCGGTTCCTCCAGACCGATCCGATCGTCTCGGCGCCGCACCTCGCCGAGGGGTGGAACGGGTACTCGTACGTGCGGAACAGCCCGCTCCGGTGGGTGGATCCGAGCGGCTTCGATCCGGCGCCGCTCTACACGGGTCCGGTGATCGACAACAGCTTCGACGCCTCGGGCAACCAGTACGTCACGTTCGGCGACGACGGGATCCAGGCCCAGGCGCCCGTGCAATCGGGAATCACGATCGAGCCGCCGGCGTTCGGGCCTCCGGCGCTGCCGCAGGACGCGCCGAGAGACGACGTGCCCGTTACGGCGGGATCGGACGTCGGCAAGGTGGGTGTGCCGTCGCTCCCCGATCTCACGCGCGACCACGAGCTGATGCGGCCCGAGGCTCTGCGGGAGAGCGTTCCGATCTTCTCGTTCTTCATGCCGGTTCCGTCGCAGTACGTGCGGCCCTACCAGTCTCCGCCCAACGGCGCGCCGAGCGGCTTCTCGAACATCCGGCAGATGAACGGACAGCCTTCGGTCGGCGTGGCCAACTTCTCCCGCGAGGTCGCTCCGGGCACCTCCGCGGTGAACCTGACCGTGCACACGGTCGGAGTCATCTCCGCGGCCGTCGGCGCATGCGCGGCGGTAGGTCACCTCGACTTTGCGCTCGAGCAGGAAGCGTTGGCGGCGGAGCGGCTCGCGCAAGCTGCGGAGGAGGCGCACAGCCCTGCGCGGTTCGAGCGGTACCGGGTAGAGCTCGCTGCCGAAGAGATCGTCAACGCGCCCCGTCGCGGATCGGGGCTGAAGCCCGACTCTACGCACCGAGCAGCGAGCTATCTGACGCGCGAGCAGCTCAAAAACGGCCGGGTCTTCAGCATCACTGGTAGAGACGGCCACCAGCGGGTGCTTTTGCAAGTGCAAGGCGAGATGAATGGGCGCCCCGGCATTTTCGAGTACATTCTCGACCTCGACGGCGCCGTGACGCATCAGCGCTTCATCGCCGGCGGCGACATCACCGGCGTCGAGAATCAACACCCGAAGTGAGGAGAGCTTTTCCCGATGGATCTCATCAAGATGCAGATTCCCTGGAGCTTCATCAGGGCGCGGTGCAAGCTCGCGTGGCGAGAGATCCTCTTCGGTCTCGACAACGAGCTTCTCGCGCCCGACGCGCCCAGAGAAGTCGCCATCGACGAGATGGGAGAGGACCCGTCGCCGGCCTGCATGGCGCTCGCGATCTCCGAGCCCTCGGACCCCATGCGCTCCCGAGTGCAGCAGCTCGCCGAAGCGGAGCCCGCCCAGCCCGACGACGAGATCCGCGACAAGTGGCTGTATCTCGTGCTCGCCTGGACCTTGGAAAACGCAGGGCTGCTCGACAAGCCGCTCGACGTAGTCCATGAGGTTTATGCCGATTTTGGTTATCCCGAGGACATGCGGGCGTTCGATCCGTACGCCTCCACCGACGAAGCCTTCATCAGCCGCGAACACACCGAGAAGCTGCTCTTCGAGAGGTGGAAAGCGTTTGTGGCAGAGCGCGCCGCGCGATACGCGCTCCCCGCCGCGCCCGAGCAGAGCGCCGACGACATCACGCCGCCCGCTTCGCCGCGCCGCGGCACGGCCTGACCCCACCACAAAACGAAGCGGCCGCCCTCACGCTGATCTGGAGGCGGTCGCCTTCTTCCTCGAATATCTTCCCATTCACCTCCAGCCTTCCCCGCTGACGCGCGGGCGGCCCGCCTCGAGCTTCTTCCCTCCCGACACAGGACCATGCACACGGAAATGAAACGAGCACCGCTCGCGCTCGCGTTCCTCGCGTCCTCGCTCCTCGGGGGCGCGAACGAGCGCCTGATCCCGGCGGTGGTCGGCCGCGCGGTCGGAATTGATGTTTATGAAGTTCCGCAGTTCTACGACTGGATCATCGGCGGTGTGAAGGTGATGCCGTGATTCTCTATCGTCCTGTCGGGCTCGAGGAGTTGGTCCTCGTGTTCAGGTCCGGGCTTCGTCGGTTCCCTCCGAGGCTCCCCGAGCAACCCATCTTCTACCCGGTTCTCGAACGAAATTACGCGGAGCAGATCGCGCAAGACTGGAACACGAAGAGCGGGTCACGCGCCGGATATGTCACCGAGTTCGAAATCGACGACGCTTACGCCTCTTCGTTCTCGGTGCATCAGGTCGGTGCGCGCATGCACCGAGAGCTTTGGGTTCCGGCCGAAGCGATCGACGAGTTCAATGCTCACATCGTCGGGCTCGTCCGCCTCGTCGATGCGTTCTTCGGGCCGGACTTTGCGGGAATCATTCCCACGTCGTTCTCGCTGCGTGGCAAGGATGCAAGGGGTCAGATGCAAGCACTGTCCGAGATCTACAGGTACAATTCCATGGATTTTCATGGCGAGATCACGGCAAATCACGAAATCGTTTTTGCCCACTTTCCATTCTGGGAGCGCCTCGTCGCTGCGGGGGCGCAGGACCGTGGTGTGGAGGGACACGAGCTTCTGACGGCGATCGAGAAAGTGTGGACGGGCGCGTTTCCAACGCTCCCGCTCGGTGTCCACCAGGAGGCCCGCAGGAGGTAATGCGGGCGCGCTTCACTCGACGAGGGAAAGATGAGCCACATGGTATCGGGCTGGAGTCACCGCGCGATCGGCGCCGACCCCGCCCATCCACCGCTCCGCCTGATCCCCTCCCATTCACCCTCGAACCTCTTCACTGCGAACCCATGAAACATACGACTTACTTCGTCCTGCCAATGGCGCTCGCGCTGTTCACCGCGTGCGCCCCGGAGATCCGCTTGGTGCAGGTCGAGCCCACGCCTCCCGCGCCTCCTCCGGACCCGGGCCCGCCGCGGATCATCTACACCGGGCTCGACGTCCGCGCGCACGCGCTGTGCAGGACGAGCGTCGTGGAGGCGCTCGGTCGCCGGGGCGTCACCATCATGAACGGCATGCCCGCCGTGATCCGCATCGCCGTGCTGGGCGAGGCGGACTCCGGCGGATGGATCAAGGGCCAGCCGTTCTATCCGGACAGCCGTCACTTCACCGCGGAGATCGAAGCAGAAGTTGCCTCGCCGAGGGGTACGCGACGCGTCTTCGCGGCCGGCTCCGCCTACGCGGTCGAGGCGGCGGCGTGCTCGGCCACATCAGAGCGGTTCGCCAACGCAGTGGTCGACGCGCTGGGCCCGCCAGCGCTCGCACCGTCCACCCCGGGGGCGCGTATTCGGGTGCTCCGACCCGGCCCTTGAGCCCACGAGTGCTCGCGGTCGACTCCGCGCCCCCTCGGGTAGCTTGCGGCGATGGCCGTGGACGACACGCATCTACTGGACAGCTGGAATCCCGGCGCGGCGGCGCGCCTGTACGTCATCGAGGAGTAGCAGCCCGCACCCGGCCCCTCCTCGCGTGCCGCCCGCCGCGCCGCGACTATGCTGCCGACGCCGATGTCCCCCCGCGCCGCGCTCCGGCTCCTCCTCGCATGCTGCATCGCGGGCCTCGTCGTCCCGAGCCTTCTCGGCCTCACCTACACGCGCCGCCTCGCCACACGTCCCGAGCGCTACGGCGTGACCGTCTCCAGGCCACCCTCTCCGCCGCCCGCGATCCGCCGCCCCCGCCGCGCCGCCGTGGTGGTCCTCGACGGTCTGGGCCGCGAGGAGGCGCGCGGGATGCGATCGTTCCAGCGAGCGCACCGGCAGGGCCAGTGTCGCGACATGGATGTCGGCCCACTCTCCATCTCGCGGCCCGTCTACGCGGTGCTGTCCACGGGCGTCGAGCAGGATCGGGGCGGCCCGCTCATCAACGACGCCACCATGCCGGACACGCAGGAGTCGATATGGGAGGTCGCCCACGAAGCTGGCTTCTCCGTCGCCGGCGTGAGCGAGCTGCCCTGGTGGAAAGACATGTTTCCGCGTGCCTTCTCCGCATATCTGACCCTCCCGCAGGGTGCCAATTACTTCGATCTCGCGCCGAGCGCCGCCTTGCTCCTCATCCACCCTCTCTACATCGACGAGGCGGGCCACGCGCACGGCGCCGCGTCGAGCGATTATCGCGCCGCGACCGACAGGGCCGACCAGGAGCTCTCCGCCTTCATGGATACGCTCGATCTGGAGCGCGATCTCCTCGTCGTCACCGCCGATCACGGACACGCGCTGCGAGGCGGCCACGGCGGGCGGCAAGATCGCGTGGCCCACGTGCTCACCTGTTATGCGGGCCCGGGTGTGCGGCGCCAAGCCGACATCCACGCGATGAGCGCCACCTCGTTCGCCCCCTCCCTGTCACTGCTCCTCGGCCTCCGCTTCCCCTCGGGGATGCGCGCCGGCGAGGACGACCTCGACACGCTGTGGGACATCGCCGACGAGCGCGCCTTTCCCCCGGCCTACCTCGACGCGCAGCGCCGCGAGATCGAGCGTTTTCGCCTGGAAAACCAGGCCCAGCTCGCGCGCTGGCTCCCGTCGAGCGGCGGTGGCTGGGCAGCCCTCTACCGCGCTCACCGGCTCGAAGAGGCCATGAGAGCCCTCCCGTTCCTGGGGCTCTTCATACTGATGCTCGCAATTCACCTTCGATACCACCATCGCTCCGGCCAGGGCGGGCGCGCGGCCTTCGCCTTTGGTGTGGCGTGGTCTCTGGGGTGCGCGCTCTCGGCCTATCTCCTCCAGCTCGCGCTGCGCGGCAGCTTCGACATGACCTCGGTGAACAACCGCCAAAGCTTCTTGACCTTCACGCTCGCGCTCGGCCTCGCGGTGAGCACCTCGTTCGTGCTCTTGCACCTCTCCGTCCGCCGATCGCTCACCGCGCTCGCCTGGGATCTGAGCCTCCTGTCCGCCGCCGGCACGCTGGCCTGCATCGCGCACCCCGCCGCGCTCGGCTGGCACGCAGGCTTCCCCGTTCCACCGCCTCCGCTCTTCTTCTTTCCGTTCTTCGCGACGCTATTCCTCACCGGCGTGAACGGCGTCGGCCTGTTCGTGCTCGCGCTCGCGCGATCACCCCGATGGAGGGTTTGGGCTTCCCGTCACGGCGTGCGGATGGAGGCTGCCCCGCAGCACGCGCCCGAGCCGAAGTAGCCGGGGCCTCCGGCCTCACGGCTCCTTCGTCCAGCTCACCTTGTATGTCTCGCCCCCGGCGACGATCGACTCTCCGAAGAGCACCCCCGGCCTCATCAGCTTCAGCCGGTATTCGATCGAGAACCCGGTGGTGCCCTTCACGGAGATGTGGAGCTCGGTGCCCTCGAACGACACCGACTCGAAGATGTAGGCTTCCCCGTTGTTGCAGTTGGCGCCCGACGCCGCGAGCGTGGTCCCGCGCCGCGAGATCTCGATCACGTCGGCGCAGCCCGAGCGCGTGTCGAAGTGCTCGGTCCAGCGGCCGATGACCACCTCGTCCGCGGGCGGAGCCGGGGCGGGCGCCGGCTCGACGGGAGGCGTCTGCACCACGACCTGCGGAGGCACTGTGGGCGCCGCGCCGCAGCTCGCGACGCACGCCAGGAGGCCGCAGATGACGCCCACGCTCCACCGCTCGCTCATCCACCGCTCGCTCATCACCGGAGGATAGCGCTCGACCTCGTGGCCATGGACAGCAATCGTCTACTTCCCCCAACGCCTCTTCATGGCCGCGATGGAGCCCAGGCGCCGGCCGGCTTGATCGAAGGCCACAAAGTGGAAGAGGCCCGCAGCGCGGGCCTCTCCAGGGACGGGGCCGCGTGCGGCCCCATGTATCAGGCGATCAGTTCCGGCCGCCCTGCCAGCGGCCGAGGGCGAGGTTCGGCTTGTTGGCAGCCGACTTCTTCGCGGCCGAGGTGCGAACCTTGTCGATGATGTTGTCGAGGTAGACGGCGAGGTTGCCGTAGAACTGCGCGTTCACGCTGTAGAACATGCTCTGACGCTTGCCGTCCGCGCCGAGCGCAGGGGCCGTGTTGTTGTACCCGAGGTCGGTGCGGACCACGTCGAAGAGCAGGTAGCTGAACCCGATGTCGAAGCTCGTCGTGGGCTTGCCGTTGGTCGGATCGACGCCGCCCTGGATGTTCGCGCACCCGGTGGACAGGTTGACGCAGGGGTCGTTCGAGAACTCGGGCTTGATGGGGTGCGCGTACTCCCACGTGTTGCCGAGCGAGAGGTCCTTGTAGATCGTGAGGTAGTACGTGAACGACGCCTTCACGTTGTCGATGCCGAAGCGCGAGGCGCTCAACTGATCCGAGAACGCGCCGATGTTGCAGTCGGCGCCGGTGCAGGCCGGGCCCGCGTTCTGGCGCGGGCGCTGCGAGACCGCGCCCTCGTTCGTGGGCGTGGTCGCGCGCGAGAAGAGGTGCGAGTACGAGCCGGCCGCGAACATGAGGACGTCCGGGAACCAGTCCGACTTCGACCCGGCGAGGCCCACCGACTGGATGAGCGCGAGGCCCGTGCCGAGCGTGAAGTACTTGCCCTGCATGCGGCTCGCGAGCGACGTCGGGATGACGCCGTTCACCGACACGCCGAGCGACGTGGAGTTCTCCTTGTTGGCGCTCTTGTAGAGCACGCGGCCGTACCCCGAGCTCAGCGTGAGATCCTTGAAGAAGACCTCGCGCTGCTTGGTCGAGCTGTCCGAGTTCGTCAGCTCCACCTGCCAGCCGAGCGACGCGCCGACGTACACGGTGTCCTTGGGCTGATCGACGACGTAGTATCGAAGGCCCAGGGTGAAATCCATCGAGTACTCTTCGTCGTCGGTGCCGATGTAGTCACGGCCGACTCCGAAGATCTTGGTGGACGCGCTGTTACCCCACGTGAAGCGCGTGAAGCGGAACGGGTTCGGCTTCTTGGGCGCCTCTTCCGGCGTCGCGGTGTCCGCGCCCGGGGTCGCGTTGAAGTTCGCGACCGGCGGGGCCACCACCTGGATCGGCGCGGCCGGGAGCGCCGCGGGCGCGACGCCGAACTCCGCGGGAGGCGGGGGCGGCGCGGGCGGCTGCACCACCGGGTTGGGCGGAGGCGGCGGCGGCTCGCCCGGGGGAGGCCCAGGCTGCGCTGATGCGACGGCGACACTGCCCAGAACGCCGGCGATCGCCAGCACCATCGTTCGCAAACTCGTCTTCACGTCGACCTCTTCACAGCCGAAAGGAGCCCCTGCGAAGCCGACCCGCGGGTCGCCGCTTCCCAGCAGCATACCCGCGGCGCTTCTCACACCTGCCTACCCGCGTCAACGAGACCGGGGGCCGAGCCCCTCGCAGCAAGCAGAAACCGTACCTCGCGCGAATGCCGCGCAAACAGCCGAAATGTTGCCCGTTTCAGGATCGCGCCCCGCCGCCGTTACCGGTCTGACGCGCGGGCACCGTTGCGAACCTGACGATCCGTGCGCTAAGGCTCGGGCATGGAGTCGGCCGGTGACAGGGGGGACGTGGGACCGGGCACCGCCCGATCCGGTGACGCGGGTCACCGTCCCGCGGAGATCATCGCCCTGCTCGGACGCGGGACCCGGTTCGAGGGGAAGCTCTTCTTCGAGGGGCGCGTCCGCATCGACGGGAGCTTTCGCGGGGAGATCCGAGGAGAAGACGTGCTCGTGATCGGCGAGGGCGCCGAGGTGAGCGGCGAGGTCCACGTCGCGACGTGCATCGTGACCGGCGGCGAGGTCGAGGCGAACATCAAGGCGCGCGACGCGATCGAGCTGTACGCGCCCTCGCGCGTCACGGGCGCGCTCCACGCGCCGGCGATCTTCATCGATCGCGGCGTGAAGTTCGAGGGGTCGTGCAAGATGGCGCCGCTCGACGACGAGGCCGATACGCCGGGCGATCACGGGGCCGCGGGCAGCTCGCGCGATCCCGGCGAGGACGAGGCGGCGCCGATCACGCCCCGATCGGGCGGGATGCTGCCGCCCGCGGGCGATCGGTGACGGCGGTAGAGGAGGGCGACCTCCTCGTCCCCACCGAGCGGCACGTCGAATCGGCGCTCGATCACGGGGCGCGGAGGGCGCGGGCGTTCGGCGCGTTCGTCGAGGATCTCGCGGCGCGGCTCGCGCCCGACGTCGCGCTCGCGGGGCCGCACACGACGCGGCTGCTCACGCGCGAGGCGCTCTCGGAGCTCGGGGAAGGGCGGCTCAGGACGCCCGAGGAGCCGGCCGCCGTGACCGCGCTCGCGCACGCGGTGGACCGCGCGCTCGGGCGGCTGCGGCGCGCGGGGACCGAGCCCGCGCACTTGCACGCGGTGGGCACGCCGTACGCGACGCTGCTCGCGGATCTGCTGGATCGCGTGGACGGGATGCTCGCGCGCGCGGGGCTCGCGGACGTGCGGAGCGCAGGGACGATCGTGGCGCGGAGGATCTCCGCTGCGCGCGTGGAGGAGCTGACGGCGGCGCCCACGGGGCGCGTCGTGGTGAGCGGGATGGCGTCGCTCGAGCCTGACGATCTCGGGGTGATCGAGGCGCTGCACGCGCGCCTCCGCGAGGCGGGCGGGATGGGCGTGACGTTCGAGCTGCCGCGCCTCGCGGGGCCGATCGCGCGCGCGCCGGACGACGCGACGGGGCCCGTCGCGGACGATCTCGAGCGGCGGTGGGCGTCGCTCCTCGATCCGCCGGAGATCGACTGGAGGGCGACGCGCGCGGGGATCCCGAGCCTCGTGTGCGCGGCGCGCGATCCGGCGGGCCAGGCGCGCGCCGCGACGGCGGCGATCCTCGCGGCCGTCGAGGGCGGGACGCCTCCCGAGCGGATCGCGATCGTGGTGCCGGAGCTCGACGAGGCCTTGCTGGAGCCGCTGCGGAGCTGCCTCGGCGACGCGCGCGTGCCGTTCTGCGAGCCGCGAGGCAGGCCCACGTCGAGCTGCCCCGAGGGGCGGATCGCGCTCGGGCTGCTCGCGGTCGCGGCGGGGCCGGTCACGCGCGAGCAGGTGATCGAGCTCCTTCGCGCGCCGGGGATCGACGCGGGGTGGTGGACGGAGCGCGCGGGTGATCGCGAGGCGGCGTTCCGCGCGGCGGCGCTCGCGCACCGGCTGCGCGAGGTGCCCGTCGAGATCGATCGCACCGGGAGGCTGCTCTTCGAGGCGCTCGCGGATCACGTGGGCGTGCACCACCCGGACGAGGCGTGGATGCTGCGCACGCTCGATCGGCTGCTCGCGAGCGCGCGGTGGCTGGGCGAGGGGGCCGTGCCTGCGATCGACGGGCGGCCCGCGCGCGCTGGCTCGGACACGCCGTCGCGGCGCGAGCTCGCGCGCAGGCTGCTCACGCTCCTCGATCGGCTGAAGCTCGGCGCGCCGCCGCTGCGCGAGCTGGGCGCGGCGCTGCGTGGAGATGGACGCGGCGCGGGCGCGCTCCCGCTGCGCGCGCTCGGCGAGGGCGCGGCCGCGGTGCGCGGGGTCCGCGAGGCGGTGCGCGCGATCGTCGAGGGCGCGGCGATCGCGGGGCTCGCGGATCGGCCTAGCTCCGTCGGGGATTTCGGCGCGGAGCTCGAGCTCGCCGCGCGCGAGCTGGGCGTCGGCCTCGGCGCGGGGCCGGCCGCGAGCGCGGCGGTGCGCATCGGGCGCGCGGGGGAGATCGCGGGCCTGGATCACGACCTCGTCGTGGTGATGGGCCTCGACGAGCGCGCGTACAGCGGCGCGGAGGGCGATCTCGCGCTGCTCGACGAGCGGATCCGGAGGCGGCTGCCGATCCCTTGCCGCCCGCCTTCGTCGCGCGAGCGCGAGGCGTGGCGCAGGGCCGAGCTCGCGTGGGCGATCGCGGGGTCGGATCGCGTCGTGCTGTGCCATACGGCGGGCGAGATCGAGGCGTCGGGGACGCCGCACCGCCTCGTGCGCTGGGCCCAGGATCTGAACGCCGAGCAGCGGACGGAGCCCGCGTCGCGCGTCGCCCGCGGGGCCTCGCGCATCGACGCGCGCAGCGCGGAGCTGTGTGGCCTCGTCGCGGGCGCGCCGCCGCGGCCGGAGATCGCCGAGCGGGCGGCGATCGAGCGCGCGCGCACGGCGTTCTTCCTCGATCCGCGCGCGCCGAGCGACACGTGGAACGGCCGCGTCTTCCTGGGCGACGACGCCGCGCGGCGGCGCCTCGTGACCTGCGTCGGCGGCGACATGCCCGAGCGCACGGTGGCCGTGACCGCGATCGAGCGCGCGGCCGGGTGCGCGTTCGCGGGCTTCGCGCGGCGCGTGCTGCGGATCCGCCGCACCGACGATCTCGGCGAGTCGGCCGACGCGCGCGAGCGCGGCACGCTCGTCCACCACGCGCTGCACGCGGCGTTCGAGGGCGCGCGCGACTGCGGCTCGAACGATTGGCGCGAGGTGATCTCCGCCGCGCGCGCGAAGGCCGAGCGCGAGCTCCTCGGCGCGGGCGGGATGGCGCCGCTCCGCCGCGAGGCGGTGAGCCAGGCGATCGCGGACGCCATCGGCGTGGTGATGCGATCGCTCGAGGCGGGCGACGACGCGCGGTTCCTCGCGGGCGAGCGGCGCTTCGGCAACGGCGAGATCGCCGAGTGGGCATCGCTCCCGCTGGCGCCGCTCGACGGCGGCGCGGAGGTGGTGTGGATCGACGGGCAGATCGATCGCATCGACGTGTCGCGCGACGGGCGCCGCGCGCGCGTCGTCGACTACAAGACGGGACGCATCCCCGCCGCGGACGATCACGGCAAGAGCGCGTTCCAGCTCCCGCTCTACGCGGCGGTCGCGGCGCGCGCGCTCGGCTGCGACGACGTCGAGGCCGAGTACGTCTCCGTGCGCCAGCGCGGCGCGATCGACGAGTGGCCGAGGACCATCGACGATCGCCGCGCGCTCGGCGCCCGCCGCGGCGAGATCGGCGAGGCCGCGCGGCGCGTGATCGTCGGCATGTGGCAGGGCGAGCTGGGCCCGCGCCCCGCGAAGGCCGCGCTGTGCACGCGGTGCGAGGCGCGCGACGTGTGCCGGCGCCCGGCCGTCGCGCCCATCGAGGAGGCCGAGGATCGCTGAGCCGCTACGCGGCGATCACTGCGTCGCTCCGCGGCGATCATTGCGCCGCTCCGCGGCGATCACTGCGCCGCTACGCGGCGATCATTGCGCCGCTACGCGGCGATCATTGCGCCGCTACGCGGCGATCACTGGCAGCAGACCGTCATGGGCAACGTCCCCGTGACCGAGCCCGTGGGCTGGACGAGCGCCGCGGGGCACGAGCCGTTGCTGCCGGGGGAGTAGAACATCGAGGCCACCTTGGTCGAGAGGTTGAAGCCCTGGCACTGGCCGTCGGTGCCGACCTGGGCGATCTCGTTGCCGCCGCAGTTGGAGCTCGGGAAGAGCGCGACCTTGCCGCTGCAGTCCGCGCCCAACGGGTTACCGCAGGTGCAGGCCGTGCAACCTCGTGAGTCGGAGAGGCCGTTGAACACCACGCTCTTGGTCGGATAACCCTGGGGACATTGCGGCTGATCGCCGTCGTGCGTGATGCAGCGCTTCTCGTTGTCGGCGAGCTTGGGCAGGCACGACTCGCCGCCGGGGCACCCCTTCGCGTCGCTGCCGCCGCAGATGCGCGCCTCCTGCGCCCACGAGGGCTGCGGCTTGTTGACGACCGAGATGGGCTTGCACGCGCCGACTGACGCCGTCGCGGACGCGGCGCCCACGAGGACCGCCGCCGGGTCGTCCACGCACGTGTTGGCCTGCGCGATCTTGCTCCCGAGGCTCGGCCCGGCGCAGAACGAGGACTCCGAGACGGCCGCGGTGCAGACAGTGGATTCGTCGCATGTGCAGCCGCACGTCGTCTGCGGCACGATGAGCGGCCCCGCGGTGTGCTCGAGCGCGTTCTTCCAGCCCGGCCCGCACGAGCCGGGCATGTTCGGCGCGCCGAGGCTGATCGCGAACGGGCCCTGCCAGCCGAGCGGCGCGTCGTGGATGCACACGACCGCGTCGGCGCACAGCGCATCGGCGCAGTCGGTCGACCCGTCGTTGTTGTCGTCGAGGCCGTTGAAGCAGTTCTCGGGGCCCACGACGCCGCTCGACGAGATCGAGCTGCTCGACGAGCTCGAGCTGCTCGACGAGCTCGCGCCGCTCGACGAGCTGCTGGACGAGCTCGCCATGTCGCCGCCGCTCCCGGCCATGCGCCCGCCGGCGCTCGACGAGCTGCCGCCCGTGCCGCCTGCTCCCCCGCTCGCGCCGGTGCCGCCGGTCGTCCCCACGACGAACTCTTCGCCTCCGCACGAGGCCGCTCCGAGGCCGACCACGCCGACCATCACGCTGCCCGCGACCGCCACGTCAATCCAAGCTCGAAAGTTCATATGCCCCTCGCAGTGCCTGAAATGTAGCTGGATCGCCGCACGCGCGGTGCGCTTTCTTCGCGACGCCGCGCGCAGCGGGTGGGGCGATAGCTGCTCCACGCACGGCGCGTCGCGGCGCGCGGCACGCTCGCGGCGCGTCCTTTCAAAGGGGCCGGCGCGGTAGACTCGCGCCGATGGCGCGGCGGACACGGCGATCGAATCGCGACGGGGCGGCGGCCGCGGCGCCCCGCAGCGCGATGCGGCTCAAGCTCACGAGCGGCATCGACACGCCGTTCTTCGGCTGCTTCAGCGTCCTCCTGGGCATGCTGGGCGCGTCGTTCTCGGTGCTCTTCTTCTCCATCGCGGCGCGCGCGCTCGACGTCTCGGCGCCGCTCTTCGGGCTCGCGGGCGCGCTGATCACCTTCGTCGCCGTCACGGTCGTGATGCTCCGGCGCACGGTGCTCGCGCACGTCGCGGTGGGCGCCGACGGCGTCGCGGTGCGAGGGAAATTCGTGCCCTACGGGGCCATCCTCCGCGTGACCACGCAGCAGTCGCCCGAGGGGAAGCTCGATCTCGTGCTCGTGAAGCGCGACGGATCGAAGGTGGCGGCGCGCATCGACACGCTCGGCTCCGAGCAGCGGCAGGGGCTCCTCGAGCGCGTCCACGACGAGATGAAGGCCTACAGCGCCGCGGGCATCGACGCGGCCGCGCTCGAGGTCCTCGATCGGCGCGAGCGATCGGTGGCCACCTGGCGCGAGGAGCTCGGCAAGCTCCTCTCGAAGAGCGCGCACTACCGGGACGCGCCGCTCTCCCTCGCCGACGTCGAGGCCACGCTCGAGAACGTCACCATCGCGCCCGAGCGCCGCATCGGCGCGGCGATCGCCCTCGCTGCCGCGGGCGAGCCGAAGGCCGCGCAGCGGATCCGCGTCGCCGCCGCCGAGTGCGCGGACACGCGGCTCCGCGTCGCCCTCGAGTCGATCGCGGGAGGCGCGCCCGACGAGGAGGCGCTCGAGGAGGCGTCGCGGGCGGAGGCCGCGGCGGATCGCGCGCGCGGCGCGGTGTCGTCTCTCCGCGACGATCCGTGACACCACTGCGCGCCCGCTCGCTCGTCTCGCGCCGCGCCGCTCGGGTATCATGCGCCGCGATGACCGCGCCGCCCCGCATCCCCGCCGCGCACGCCGCGCGCCTCCTCCTCGGCGCGCAGGGGCTGCTCGGCGATCCTCCGAAAAAAGCCGGTAAATCGGCCGTGAAAGCGGTCGTCGAGCAGCTCGGCTTCGTGCAGATGGACACGATCTCCGCCGTCGCGCGGGCGCAGGATCTGATCCTGTGGACACGCCTCCCGGCCTACACGCCGGCGCGTCTCCGGGGCCTGCTCGAGGACGATCGCGCGCTCTTCGAGCACTGGACCCACGACGCGTCGGCGATCCCGATCGCGTGGTATCCGCACTGGAAGCCGCGCTTCGGGCGCGATCGCGTCCGCCTCCGCGACTCCACGTGGTGGCGCGGCCTGCTCGGCGATCGGGCCGACCACGTGATCGATCACGTGCGCCGGCGGATCACGGACGAGGGCCCGCTCCGCTCCGCCGACTTCGAGCACCCCGAGAAGCGCGGCGACTGGTGGGGATGGAAGCCGCAGAAGGCCGCGCTCGACTTCCTCTGGCGATCGGGCGAGCTCGGGATCGCGCGGCGCGTCCACTTCGCGAAGGTCTACGATCTCGCCGAGCGCGTGAACCCCGCGGCGCACGCGGCGCCCGAGCCGGATCCCGAGGATCACCTCGCGTGGGCGTGCCGGACGGCGGCCGAGCGGCTCGTGATCTTCACGCCGGCCGAGCTCGCGGGCTTCTGGCGCGCGGTCGAGATCGCCGACGCGCGGGCGTGGTGCGATCGCGCGGCGCGCGCCGGGGACATCGTGCGCGTCCTGGTCGAGCCCGCCGGGGACGGCGAGCCGCAGGCGGCGTTCGCGCTCGCGACCTTCACCGATCGGCTCCGCGCGCTCCCCGAGGCGCCGGAGGGGACGCGGCTGCTCGCGCCGTTCGATCCGGTGATCCGCGATCGCGCGCGGCTCCTGCGGAGGTTCGCGTTCGACTACCGGTTCGAGGCGTTCACGCCGCCCGCGCAGCGCCGCTACGGCTACTACGTGCTGCCGATCCTCGAGGGCGAGCGGCTCGTGGGGCGCCTCGATCCCAAGCTCCACCGCGATCGCGGCGAGCTCGAGATCAAGGCGCTGTTCTGGGAGCCCGGCGTGAAGCCCACCCGGGCGCGGCGCCGCGCGCTCCGCGCCGCGATCGAGGCGCTCGCCGCGTTCGTCGGGGCGCGCGACATCACGGGCGCCGCGTGAAACAGCCGCGCGCGTCGCGCGAGCAGAACGGGTAGCATCCGCGCCGTGATCGAGATCGGCGCGAAGGTGGGCCGCTACGTCCTCGAGTCGCTCCTCGGCCGAGGCGGCATGGGCGAGGTGTATCGCGCGCACGATCCCGACCTGCACCGGCCCGTCGCGCTCAAGGTGCTCCTGTCCGGCGCGGGCGAGGACGACGGAACGAAGGGCGAGTGGACCGCGCGCATGATCCGCGAGGCGCGCGCGGCGGCGGCGTTCAACCACCCGAACGCCGTCGTCGTGTACGACGTCGGCGAGCAGGACGGCCTGCCGTTCATCGTGATGGAGCTCGTCGACGGCCAGAGCCTCCGCGGCCTCGTCGGCGACGCGGACATCCCGATCGCGCGGCGGATCCGGTGGCTCGTCGAGGCCGGCCGCGCGCTCGCCGCGGCCCACGCGGCAGGGCTCGTCCACCGCGACGTGAAGCCCGACAACGTGATGGTGACGAAGGACGGATCGGTGAAGATCCTCGACTTCGGGATCGCGCGCCGCAGGGCCGGCGCCACGGATCCCGACGCGCCCACGCTCGCCGTCGGCATCGAGACGGTGACGCGCACGGGCGCCGTCCTGGGGACGCCGCTCTACATGGCGCCCGAGCAGCTCCGGAGCCGGCCGCTCGACGGCAGGACCGATCAGTTCGCGTGGGCCGTGATGGCGTACGAGCTGCTCTCCGGCAGCCCGCCGTGGAGCGCGCACGGGGCGATGGATCTCGCGGGCGCGATCCTCCAGGACGATCCTCCGCCGCTCGGATCGCGCGTCGCCGATCTGCCCGAGGGCGTGGAGGCCGCGATCACGCGCGCGCTCGCCAAGCGGCCCGAGGATCGGTTCCCGTCGATGGACGAAGCCGTCGCGGCGATCGACCCGGGCGCGGCGAGGGAGACGAGCGCGCGCCCTGCCGTCACCAGCGCGGGCCCGGCGCTCTCCGTGTCCGCGAAGAGCGCGGCAGCCCTCGCCCCGGCGGTCTCGGCTGCCACCGCGCCTGCGAGCGCACCCGCGTCGAGAGGGCGGCGCGTGGTCGTCGCGATCGCGGTCGCGGCGATCGCCGCGGGCGCGTCAGCGTTGATCCTCGGCCGCACCCCGGCCGCGCGCACCGTGGCGTCGGCCAGCGCGCCTGCGAGCGTGTCTGCGAGCGCGCCGATCAACGCGCCGGGGCCCGCGCCGCTGGTCGATCCGATACCGCGCCACCCCTGCGAGCAGCGGCCGGACGCGGGCCCATACGCGTGCCCGGAGCCGCTCGTCGGCTGGTGCGACGCGATGGAGAAGCCGATCGCGTGCTGCGCGCCCGAGCTCGCGGCGACCGGCGAGGACGGCATCTGCGGCTGCCCGCCGGGGGGCACGAAGCAGGGGCTCGACGCGTCGGCGGGGTGCGCCGAGCACGTGGGCGACGGCGCCGCCGCGATCCAGGCCGTGATGCGCGGGTCGTTCGGTGGGTTCCGGAAATGCTACGAAAAGGCGCTCGAGCGCGCGAAGATGCAGGGCAGCGTGGCGCTCGGGTTCGAGCTCACGCCGGAGGGCCGCGTGTTCTCCGCCCGCGTGGCGCGATCGACGCTGCCGGACGGCGACGCGCAGGCGTGCCTGGTCCGCCTCGTGCGCGGGCTGCGCTTCGAGCCGCCGGCGGGCGGGCGGGTGAGCGTCATCTATCCGATCGTGTTCTCGCCCGGCGACGATTGAGGATCAGGGGCAGTAGCTCTTGTCGTGCTTGGCGATCGCCTTGCACGCCTGATCGCTCCCGCAGTAGCTCGGGTCGCCGCTCGCGACGCCCTTGCAGAAGTCGGTCTTGCAGTAGCTCTTGTCCTTCTTCGCGATGCCCTTGCAGTCGTCCGTCTTGCAGTAGCTGGCGTCGCTCTTCGCCCAGCCCTTGCAGTCGTCGGTCTTGCAGTAGCTCGCGTCGTGCTTCGCGATGCCCTTGCAGTCGTCGGTCGTGCAGTAGCTCGCGTCGCCGCTCGCGATGGCCTTGCAGTCGCCGCTGCTCCATCGGGTGATGTCCGCGAGGCTCTCGCCGATGAACAGGCTGAAGAGCAGCCCCGTCGTCAACACCGCGCCCACGAGCTTCTTGCCGTTCGTCATCGCTTCGTCTCCTGTCGAGTCCGCCCCGCTCCAACGGGCCATGGGACGCGCGGTCCCTCTCCCTGTCAAGCGAGTGAGGGCTGGTGCGTGCGTTGCTACTCAACGGCGACGCGCGCCTGTTCTGCGCGCATGGTGCGCGCGCAATTTCGCGTCGGATCACGGCGTGTCCGATAGCGGCGTGTCCGCTAGCGGCTTGTCCGATGGCGGACTGTCCGCTAGCGGCCTCGCCTCGCGGGCATCGGCGCGCGTCGGGACGCGTGGAGCGCGCCGAGCGAGGAGGTCTCTCGATGACACATGCGCAAATGTGGAAACCGTTGCTGCTCGCCGGGGCGATCGCGGGCTGCGCCTCGGCGCCGCATCTCCCGCCGGCGCAGACCGCCGCGTCCGAGGCGTCCATCCGCGCCGCGGAGGCGATGGGCGCGGCGAACGACCCGCAGGCAGCGAACTACCTGCGGCTCGCGCGCAGCGAGCACGAAGAGGCGCAGCGCCTCGTCGCGGACGGGCACACTGATCTCGCGGCGCTCGCGCTCGAGCGCTCTCGGGCCGACGCCGATCTCGCGACAGCGATCGTTCACGAGGACGCGGCGAAGCGCGCCGCCGAAGAGGCCGTGCGGAAGGCGCCGCCCCAGGGCGGGGGAACGCAGTGAGGGGGGGTTCCATGATCACCGTGAAATCGTTGGCGGCGCTGATCGCCGCCGGGGTCCTGTCGGGGTGCGCCGGCGGCTCGACGAAGCCGCCCGAGCTCCTCGCGGCGCAGCACGCCTACGCGCGCGCGCAGGGGAGCGTCGCGGGCCGCCTCGCGCAGGCTGATCTCCAGACCGCGCGGGACGCGCTCGATCGCGCGGAGCGATCGTTCATCGACTACGGCGCGACGCCCCGGACGCGCGACCTCGGGTACGTCGCGGAGCGCAGGGCGATGATCGCCGAGGCGCACGGGGCGACGCTCGCGGCCGCGGAGGTCGCCCACGCGGCCTCCGAGCGCGCGGCGGCGTGCCCGCCGCAGCAGATGCAGCAGGGCCAGGTGAGCCAGGAGCAGCTCGAGCAGGAGCGCGCGGCCCGCGAAGAGGCGGAGCGCCGCACGCAGGAGGTGCTCGATCGGCTGCTCGCGATCGAGGGTGCGCGCCGCGAGCCGCGTGGCGTCGTCATCACGCTGTCGGGCGCGGTGATCTTCCCGTTCGGCAAATCCACGCTCCTCCCGATCGCGCAGCAGCGCCTCTCGGAGGTCGCGACGGTGCCTGGAAAGCTTTCCAGCACAGTGGGATCCGAAGCTTGGAATTCACGTGACTTGAAGTCGCGGCCGCACTGACCCTATAGTGAGTCGTATTAATTTAAATCATACCAACATGGTCAAATAAAACGAAAGGCTCAGTCGAAAGACTGGGCCTTTCGTTTTAATCTGATCGGCACGTAAGAGGTTCCAACTTTCACCATA
>JADMIO011216364.1_pt1 | contig 30701 bp, 26 predicted proteins | sample 8958161 | NCBI WGS metagenome assembly JADMIO01 (sample SAMN16585339, study PRJNA669376) | soil metagenome | isolation source: Crop rotation soil | place: USA: Cullars Rotation, Alabama | collected 2011 | reverse complement strand
GGATCCGGGGCCGGCGCCGGAGTGTTGATCACCGCCTCGACATAGGTGCCGTCCTGCTTGCGCGTCGTCTTCTTCAACACGGTCTTCGGCACGCCGGGTGTGACGTCGCTGACCACGGCGGTCGGCACGGTCGTCACCGTGGCGGGGATGTCGAGCCGGTCCACCACCTCGCTCAGCGGCGTGACGCATACGGCCGAATCATGCGGCAGCAACATGCCCACCTTGTTGTTGTTCGCGTCCGTGTAGCCCACCGAGTTGGCATCGGGCGCCACGCCCCAGCCGTCGTTCTGCAACGCCTCGGGCGGTATGCGATGCCTGGTGACGCGGTTGGTCCCCTTCGGACATTGACTGCTGTTCTTCGGATTCAGGCTCACGAGGTGACCGCTGCCGGTGATGACCCACACCGTCCCGTTGCTGTCGATCTTGAGCTGGCGCGGCTCGGTGACCGGTTGACCGTCGGAGTCGAGCGGCAGCGGCCAGCGGCGGACCTGGTTGGTGACGATGTTCAGCTCGCCGATCGAACCGGTAACGGTATTGATGCCGCCGATCGGCTGTTCGTAGCCCTGGTCTGAGAAGTAAATCAAATTCTGGTTCTGGTAATTGGGCTGAAAATCGATTCCGGAGTTGCAGAAGCCACTGATTCCGAACGACTGGCATTGATCGACGCCGTCTACACGCCACCGTGTCACCGTGCCCGCCGGCGCATCGATTGGCGTCGTCGAGGATGTGAACGGCACCTTCGTCGGAATGAGCATCTGCACGTAGCCCGTTCCGTACACCTGGCTGCGCCCGACGGTAAAAATCCTACGCGCATCGTCCACCGCGATATCGGAAACGAAGACCGAGTCGGGGTCGGGAGCTTCCGGATCGCTGAAGTCCCATCGCCGCAAGCCTGATGCGCACGTGGTGGGGCTGGCAATGGTCCCGGCAGGGCAGGCCTGAGTATCGACCTCCTGGATCGACGACGAGGTGCGGACGACGACATAGCGGCGATCGTGCGACGGCCGCAGTTTGGCGACGCCGCCGTTGTTGACGACGTCCGGCGTCAGGTCCCACGAAGTCCAGCGCGCGTTGCCGTTGTTCTTCATCAGCGACGGCGCGAACTCGAATCGATAGACCTTTCTCGTCGTTTCGGCGAGTCGCGTCACGAACCACGCGCGGTTGTTGTCCTCGCCACGCGTGTCGACGACCACAGCGCCGGGATTGAAGTCGACAGGCACGGGAAGATCCCATTCGATGATGTGTGCCGTGCCGAGCTCGGCGTTCGTGTTCGTGTTGACCTGGGCGTAGGCTGCTGTGGCGCTGATCGCGAGCATCCCAACGGCGCGTATCCAGGCTCCTCTCAAAACTGCAGTGGCCCGCATATTCCCCTCCGCGACGCGCTTCAGGCGCGCCGCCCGTTCTTCCACCATGTAACCGTGTAATTTCGGCGTCGCATTTCCCGACATCGGGAAATCAACCGGGGTGCCAACTGCTTCAGCGCTCAAGCAAACTCGCACGGAGCTCGACTCTTTGCCGCGATCGATCGCGGTCGTCAGCGGCGCAATCGAGTCGGCTCCATTCGCGGAGACCGCTTTTCGACAATGTTTCCAAGGGAGATGGCGGCAGAGCGAAGCCGGTGGCGCAGGCGGGTAAATTTGGTTGGGGTCGCAACGAGACGCGGTCGTGCGATCAGCCGCGTTTCGGGCACGCCGTACGGCGAGGCAGTCGATGACTCAGTGTGTCGTCAGCGTTCATTGGCGACGGCAGTTATCGGGGGCGCTGCCGCAGAAGCCAACAGAGCCGCGAGCTGCGCGATCAGCAGAGCCGCAACAGCTTGAACGAGCGAGACGATTCAGGTCCAGGTCGAGATCGGCTCGCGTTCACCGGTGCCTGTTCCGTCTGACAGACGAGAACGCGCAGCCGATCCGTCCCAGAGGCACGACGAGCAGAGCTGACACGATAAGAATGGCTCGGAAGCCGACGATATCCAGGGGTACGTATGCTCGTCCCGCTTCCGACACCGCAACAGCAAGAACCGCACAGCACGTCGTGGCCAGGAACCACGCGGTGAGGTAGGGGCGTAGGTAGCGTAGGGCGACATGGCGCCATGAATAGATCGCGAGAGAAGCTTTGCCGCCGGCAAGGATCGCCGCAACCCCCACCGTCGTTGTGAGACGCGCGCGATCCTCCAGGACCCACGCCGGAAACCGCGACGCGTCGAGCACCATTCCCCCGATGACGGCGAGCGCCAGCAACACCGCCGAACCGACAAAGAGGGATCGGCGGCCGGATAGCCCGCTCCAAAGGCGACTGACGAGAAATCTCCAGGTCAGAACCAGGCCGGCAATCACGGCCAGACCGCCGAGCGCATACATCGCTGCAGCCCGACCAACCACCGCGGACAACTGCCCTGAGATACGGCTCATCGCCGCGAGGTTCGCCCACGACAGGAGCCATATCGCGAGGAACGACAGCAGCAACACCCATGACGCGGCCGCGCTGGCCGCCGCCACCTTCACCTTGGTCGCGACGAGGTCCTCGTCTGTCAGTGGCCGAACAGCGATGAAGGCGGGGATCGACAGGTCTTCTGACCAGAACATCGGGCGTGCGAAGCCAAGACCTACCGGAACCGCGAGGAGGATAGGAACCGAAAGCGTCCCGATCAAAATACGCAGTGTGTCGTCGGCGTCATGACGCGATAACCACGAGAGTGGCGCAATCACCGTGAGGAGGACTCCGGCGACTAGCACTGGCAGGACGACTCCGGAGCGTCGCCATTCGAACCAGAATTGCGCCGCGGCCGGCGAGGCAAACCCGCGTCGTCGCCGGGGGATAAATGCCGTGACCGCCGTCACCGCGGCGTCGACCCGGAGGAGATGGCGTCCGCCGCCGGACCGCACGAGGGCGAGGTGCCGCCACGCGCCGACAAACACCGCGGCGGCAAGCACGATGACGACGGCCGTCAGCATGCGCTCCGAGCGCCAGATCGGGGGCGGAGTCGGCGCGAATGACGGCAGCAGGCTGAGTCCGAACACGAGCACGACCTCGAGCCCGACGACGACCAGCCGCAGCGGACCCAGCCGATCGAGGGTCCAGAGCGTCGCCTGGTAAAGGACCATCAACCCGCCAACGAGGACGGCGCCGAAAACAGAGCCGCCCGCGGCGGCCGTCGATGGCAGCACCGTCCACAGCAGATACAGCGCCTCGGCCGCGCACACTCCAGCGAGTACCGGAATCGCCACGAGTTGCAACGACGACACGGGCAGCGTGAACAAACGGCGCGGGAAGGGTCCAAGCTCACCGCTGGCGTCCGAGTCCGTGTAGTTGAAGATGCCGAACAGGATGACGAACGACACCATCCGCAACAGTTCGACGAGCACGTCGTCATCGGGACCGGTTGCCCAGGTCTGTTGGGAGCCGTCGAGGATCCTGCCGGTGACAGCCACGGCGATCACGACGACGCACAACAGCCGGTGGCGCCGCCAGATTTCCCACAGCAGCGCCGACGTGGGGGATGGCATCGTGTCAGCTCACCGCGGCCGGCGCGTTCGATGGCGTGTCGGACGATCCGGCATAGGCGACGAAGATCTCGTCCAGCGACGCCCGACCTTCGTCGACGATGGTGGCGCGCAGCGTGTGGGCCATAGTGGGGATGTGCAGGCGCGTCGCGTCGCAGATGACGGTCCACTCACGCGCGCCGCCGTCGATGCGTATGGCTCCGGCCACCTTCGGCGCCTGCGTCTGGGGCGCGTCGAAACGAAGCAACACGCGGCGGTGCCGCGTCCTCACATCGTCCAGTGGAGCGCACAGACGCAGAGCGCCGCGATGCAGCATCGCCAGGTGGTCGGAGACACGTTCGACTTCGTCGAGCAGATGCGACGAGAAGATCACCGTGCGGCCCTGGTCGGCAACGGTGCGCACGATCGCTTCGAGAATGTCTCGGCGCACGATGGGGTCGAGGCCCGAGCTCGGTTCGTCGAGAATGAGCAGATCGGGGCGATGCGCCTCGGCGACGATGAGGCCGAGCCGTGCGAGCTGGCCTTTGGAGAGGGTCTTCACGCGGTCGTGCAACGGCAGGCGGAAATCGTCGAGCAATTGCGCCGCGTACGCCGTATCCCAGCGCGGATAGAAGGCCTGCGTGTAGCGCAGCAGCTCGTCGACACGCATCCACGCCGGCAGGTCCGGCTGCTCGGAGAGGTAGCCGATTCGGGCCAGCACGGTCGCCGGCTCGAGGACCGGGTCCAGCCCGAACACCCTCACCGTTCCTGACTGTGCCCGCAGCAGGCCGAGCAGGTGTTTGACGAGCGTGGACTTGCCGGCGCCGTTTTCGCCGACCAGGCCGAAGACGCATCCTCGCGGGACCGTGAAGGTGACGTCGACCAGCGCCTTCGTCGGCCCGAAGCTGCGCGACACATCGGTGACGGCAACCACCGCCGCCGGCGACGCCGAGCTCACGGAACGCTCAGGCACGGCGCTTCCCCGCCGCCTTTGCCGTGCGCCGCAGCGCCAGCTCGTTCTCCATCAGCCGGCGCATGTCGTCTTCATCGAGATCGAGCAGGTCGAGGCGATCGACGGCCGACCGGACGATGGCCTCCGCCTTCTTCATCAGCTCCTTGCGCGCCGACACGGACTCGGAGACGAACACTCCGGAGCCATGCCGCAGGTCGACGATCCCCTCGCTTTCCAGATCGCGATAGGCACGCACGACGGTGTTGGGATTGATCAACAGGTCTTCCGCCATGCGGCGGACGCTAGGCAGCTGCTCCCCCGCCTTGATCGCGCCGGTGGCGATCGAGTGCTTCAGGTGCTCGACGAGCTGCAGGTAGAGCGGCGTTCCCGACGACGGGTTGAGGCGGACGGCGGCCAACTGTGTGCTCTATCGATACAGTACACAGAAGGCCGCCGCCTGGCAAGAGGCGCGAGGCGCAGCGCCCCGCTCAGGGTGCGGCCGGCGCGCTGTGGCGATGCGTGCGCGGCAGCGCCATGCGTTCCACCGTGTCCTTTTCGAAATCGAACTCGATGAGCACGGCCGGTTCGTCGCCGACGACCCATCCCTCGTGGCCCGGCTCCACCGCCACGAACTTGGGAGCTTTGTACTCGACGACGCAGCCGTCGGCGAAGCGCACGTTGATCTGCCCCTGCGCCATGAATCCGACGTGCGCGTGCATGCACAGGTCGCCGCCGATCGCCGGTTTGAGGTGCGCGCCCCAGTTGAAGCCGGGCGGATAGATCATGCGCTTGACGCGCGCGTTGCCGGCACGCGCGACGTCGACGATCACGCCGCCGACTTCGCGATGCTCGTCGGCGTCGATTGGCGCGAGCAGTGTGTCCGTGACCTTCATTTCAGAACCTCCAAGCGTGTTGACGAGCCGCGGTGACGATGGTTCGTGTGGCGGACGCGACGCTCGCGATCAGTTGCCGAGATGATGGCTCTTGAAAAACTGCCACATCACGGTAGTGGTGTCGATTTCCCTCCTCGTCCAGGTGTGGCCGAGACCGTCGATGCGAATCATGCGGACCTCCGCACCGGCGGCACACCCGTCGTAGCGGAGCGTCGACAGCGGACCCGGCGGGTCGTCGAGAACCGCGTCGCCCGCGCACGAGTTGCGGTGCGCCCAGCCGGCGAGCGCTTCGGGAACGCTTTCCAGCCACTCCGCGCCGCGGCCCGCGGCATGCCCGTCGTAGGGGTTCTGCGGATCGGCGAGGCCGTGGAACGTCAGCACCGGAACCGGCCGGCCGGTGCACGGCTCGGAGAATCGCAGTCCGGAGACCGGCGCAATGGCGGCCAGGCGCGACCCGAGGCGGCAACCCAGCAACGAGGTCATTCGTGCGCCGCCGGAGAACCCGGTGGCGTAGACGCGCGCCTCATCGGTGCACACGAGCCGCCCGACGTGCGCGATCACGTCGGCTACGTACGCCACGTCGTCGGCGCGGCCGTCCTGCACGGGCACGTTCCACCGCGCACCCTCGGCATCGAGCGTGGCGACCGCGAAATGTTCGGTCGCGGCCAGCGTCTCGAAGCCGCTGGTCCTGGCCTGGCCTGCCGAGGACCCGCCGCTGCCGTGCAGATCCAGCACGAGCGGCAATCGCACGTGCCCGTCGTATCCCGGCGGAACGAACAGCCGGTACGAGCGTTGGCGCTGCCCTGACGTGAGCTGCTGCGTCGAGACGCCCGACGCGCGAGGCAGGTCACACGACGCGGCGGCGGCACTCCGGCTTTGTGCACGCGCATCCCCGGCGGCGAGAGCAAGCATGAACGCCGTGACCGCGATCGTTATTCGCATGGAGGTTCCACTCTTCTTTCCCTTCGTGTGCTTCGTGCGTGCCGTCAGGCCTTCATGGTTACCAACGACTTCGCGTGCGGTCACCGGCGTCGAACGAAATTGCCGGCGACGCCGCAGTCGGCGGCGCACGGCGGCGGCGGCACGTACGTGTCCTTGATCTTCTTGCGATATTCCGGATACAGCGTGTCGCGATAGCCGAGCACCGCCTCGCGCGGCAGGTTGTACAGCTTCACGAACTCGTCGAGGAACGGGTTTGCTTCGGGCGCGTGGTGCGGCACGCTGTCGCCAGGCTCGTGGCCTTCGAAGCCGGGGACGCACGGGTCGCGATAGTCGAGCGGCGCTTGCGAAAAGCGGAACCCCTTCGAGATGATCTCCGGCTCCACGAGATACACCGGATCGCGCGCCACCAGCAACACCGTGAGCACGTCCCCGTGGCGGAAGAAGCGCCAGTCGAGGGTCGCCTCGTCGCTCAGCGGCACCCCGGTCTTGCGGATGAAGCCGGCCTTCATGTGCGTCGTGTGTGCGACCAGCGCGCCGCCCTCCCATCGTCCCGTCGTGAAACCGGACTGCGTGTGGAGGGCGATGTCGGACGGCCGCGGTCGATCGTCCATCCAGATCGTCAGGCCCATCCAGTCTTCCCACGCGTCGATGGTGTACGACACGAGGCGTTTCGTCGTCGGGTCCGACTGCGCGGAAATCCGCAAGCCGAACGGGCCGATGACGCCGTAGGCCGTGCCCCAGCCCTGGCACTGCCGCTCGATCATCGACTTCTGCGACTCGTCGTAGGAGAGCGCGCGTATCCGCGCCTCCTCCGTCAGCGCCAGCCCGAGATAGTCCACCGGGACGGAGTCGTTCTGCACGTCCTCGGTCGCGAGCGGCGCCCACGAACCTGCGAATTCGAACTGGCTCGGGAGCACGGCGTCCTTCACTTGTGCGACAGCCGGCGAGGCGCCGAGCACGCCGATCAGCAGCGCGACGCCGGCAAGCCCGCTATCGCCAGGAATGCGGCGAGCAGCTCCGCCTTCGCGAAGGACGCAGCGGAAAAGGCGAACTACCAGGTGGCTGAGCATGGCGTGGGATCCCACTTGGAGCCGTCCGCCTCCTTCTTGAAGTGCGGGCTGACGATGTACGGCGCGTTGAGGTACACGGGATCTGCAACGACGGTCGTCACGAGCAGCAACTGACCGCCGTCGGGGAGCGGCGCGATGTCAAAGTGCTCGGACACCGTCGTCTGCTCGCTGTAGGGCACGCCGTTCTTGCGCAGGTAGCCCGCGCGCAGATTCGTGGTCACCACGCTCAGACTGCCGCCACGGTCGGGTGCGGCCACGCGTTCCCAGCGCGCGGCGGACGTGCCCTGCCAGGAAGGCGACGGCTTCGACGTTGATCCGCGTGCTGTGAAGCGAAAGAGCCGCGTCTGCATCCCCGCGTCGGTGTCGATGCGAAGGGTCTCGGCGTCCTGCCAGGTGATGTGCAGCCGGCCGGGCACTGTCATGATCGCGCCGGCGCCGTACGACTTGCACTGGTTGCCGGCACGCGTGTCCGCGGCAGGATCCCATCCGTTGATGAGCGGCAGCGCCGCCGGCGACGACGGAATCCGCCGGTATTCGCCTTTGGCCGGCGTGACCATTCGATAGCGCCAGTTCTCGGTGACATACGACACCCAGTAGCCGGTCAGATCGATTGGCGCGGTATCGCGGGCCGATGCAGACGACTGGGCGTGGGCGGATGCTGGCGCGGCGAGAGCCATCGCCACAACCGCCAGCGCGACGATCGCCGCTGACGGCCGCGTCACGACTTCTCCTTCACGAGGCTGCGGTACACGGCCTCGACGAACGTCTCCGTCGTCCACTCGCCGCCCGCGTTGCCGTACCGGCCGGCGTAGCCTTTGGCCGGGCCTGCAGCTTTCACCTGTTCGAGCGATCGTCCTGCGTTGACCAGTTCACGAACGCGATCGCGAATGATGGTGATCATGTCGCGGTACTCGAGCACGTCGAAGTGATCGCAGAGCCGGCCGTGCCCGGGAACGACGATCGTGCCCGCCTCGCGCGAGACGATCGGCACGGACGGCACCGCCAGGTCCGCCAGGCGGTTGAGCGCGGCAATCTCGCCGTCGATGCTGCCGCCGCGCTCGATATCGATGACCGGAAACCGGCGCGTATCGATCACGTCGCCGGCGGCGACGACATCGGATCGGCGAAAGAACGCGAACACGTCGCTGTCGGTGTGCGCCGCGGGCTGATGCAGCACCTCGATCGCTTCACCATTCAGGTAGAGGTACTTGCGCGCGTAGTGAAAGGACTCTGTCGGGACGCCTGCCGAGGCGTCGCCCGACGCCGGCTCGGACGACGCGGCCATCCGGCGCGCGACACCTTCGGCGGCGAGAATGGTGGCCACCGATCGCATCGGGTCCTGTCGCGCCCCGGCCGGGCGTGTGCCGGGAAAGAATGTGTTGCCAGCCTTCGCGAGCACGTCGTTGCCGCCGATGTGATCGGCATCGGGACCGGTGTCGATGATGTAGCGAATCGGCTTTGTCGTCATCCGTGCGATCGCCGCAAGCACCCCGGACGCGTTGCCGGCGGTTCCTGCGTCGACGACCACGACGCCGTCTTCGCCCACCTGCACGCCGATGTTCCCTCCGGCGCCGGCGATCACGAAGAAGTTGGGGCGGACCTCCAGCGTCTCGAGGCCCGGCGGCGTTGGGGCGCTCGTCGCCTGTGCCGCCGCCGCGGCAGTGGCCTCGATGGCCGCGTCACCGTGCACAAAGCAGAACGCGGCACACAGCACCACCGCAGTGGCGAACGCAAAAGAACGATGTCGATCTCCTCGCGCGAGTGTCACGGCTGTATGGCGGCGAAGCGTAGCATATGCCGACTCATCCTCACGACTCGACGTAACCAGTGACGAGGCGAGCAAGGGAATCTCCGCGATTTCCTTCGTGATGCCCGCACGTCGCATGGTTCCACCATTGCAGTCCGGTGTGCTTCCACCCCATCGGAGGAATCATGAGGCACAGACGGGTTACCGTATCCGGACTCGGATTGTTGCTGCTCTCGCTTGCGGCCCCAACGGTGCAGGGGCAGACACTCCTCACGCAGACAACGTGGGGCGGTGTGGGAAGCGACGTCGCGGAGGCGGTCGCCACCGCCGCTGACGGAAGCTCCTACGTCGCAGGAATCACCGACAGCTTCGCGGTCGATGAGTTCGGTACGCCGAGCGCACGGATCTTCGTGGTGAAGTTCGCCGCCAATGGCGCGTTGACCTGGCAGCGGATCTGGAATGGGGTGACGATCCGCGGGCTCGGGCGACCCGACGTCGCCGTCGGCTCTGATGGTTCGGTGTACGTGACCGGTGTCACCGCCAACAACGGCAACGACGCGGTGCTGCTGAAGTTCAACGCAAGCGGCACGCTGTTGTGGGAGCGGAGCTGGGGCGGCGCTTCTTCCGATGAAAGCCTCGCCGTGACAACCGCGCCGGACGGATCGGCCTATATCGTCGGTACCGCAACGAGCTTCGGTTCGGGTTCGGGCGCGCTGTTCGTCGTCAAGTTCGACGCCGCCGGCGCCCCTGTATGGGAGAGGATTTTCGATGGAGCCGCGGGCAACGCGGTCGCCGTCGGTCCCGATGGCAGCGTGTACGCGGCCGGAACGATGCCGCGCGGAGACCAGATCGGCAACTTCGACATCCTCGCGCTGAAAATCACCTCTGGCGGCAGCCTCGTGTGGCAGCGGACGTACTCGGCCGGCGAGGTGGCCGATCCGAGAGGCCGCATGGCGGCCGCCCCAGATGGATCGATCGTGCTTGCCGGCGCCATTCAGGCGGCGAAGGCCGGATCCGTGGACATTGCGGCACTGATCGTCAAGCTCGGTGCCGACGGGAGCCTGATCTTCGACAAACAGTTTGCCGGGAAAAACGGAGAAACCGCCGAGGGCGTCGCCGTCGCTCCCGACGACGGAACGATCTATGTGGCCGGGACGACGACCAGCTTGGGCGCCGGTTCGCAGGACGCCTTCGTGCTGCACCTGCAGCCAACCGGCAAGAAGCTCCTCGATGCGGTGACGTGGGGCGGCACGGGCTTCGAGACGGGAGCGGACGTCGCGGTGAGCGGAGGTAGCGTTTCGCTCGCGGCAACGACGACCGTCCCGCCACCGTACGTGCTGGCCGGTGCAGCGGCGAAACTGTCGGCGCCGCGAGGCACCGTTGCGGCATCTGCTGGGGCGCTCGATGTCGTGGCGGGCAGCGTTGCCGATCCTGGTCTCGGCGCAGCTACGCCCAACGGATCCACGACCTACGCGGGGAATTTCGAGACGGCGCTGGTGAGAATCGCCCGCTGACGCGTCCTGATTCCGCGGATCGATCTGTCTGGAGCCGCCGCACGGCGTCTGACGCCGCGCGGCGGGCTCGAACTCCTACTGACCTCTCGTCGCGACCGCCTTCGGCGCCGGCGCCGCCGAGGCCGTCGACGTCGTCGCCGTCTTGAACGGATATCCCGGCGGCCCGTTCACGTAGAACGCGGCAAACGACGTGATCTTGTCCATGTCCGGATAGAGCACGCTGATGGCCGGCGCCCGCTGACTGCCACGCGGCGCAAACCAGACGGCGCCGTCCCGGGTCACCTGGATCTTCGGCGTGTCGGCCGCGAACTGCGGTTTGGGATAGAACGTGAACGTCTGGTCCCTGGTGTTGAACCTGCCGATCATCGCGCTGCGATCCACCGTGGGCGAGTCGGGGAACCAGATGTTGCCATCGAGATCGGCGGCCACGTCGTAGGGGTTGGCCGCCTGCTCCGGAATCGTGTACTCGGTGATCTTCCCTGTCGCCGTGTTCATCTTGGCCAGCTTGCCGGGACGGCTCGTCCCCGCGGCCCAGATCCCCCACCACAGATTGCCTTCGTAATCGAAGTTCAGGCGCCGCGTCTGATTGGGATAGGTGAGCGGCTGGTATTCGGTCCAGTTGTTCTGACGCGTATCGAACTTCAGGATCTTGCCGCCGCCCCAGTCAGCCACCCACACGTTGTCGTTCTTGTCCGGCACGACGCCGTAGGGAATGCCGTTGGCGCTGGGCATCGGAAAGACGGTCGTCTTCTTCGTGGCCGGCTCGAATTTGGTGAGCGCGCCGCCGAAGATCCAGCCGATGTAGAGGTTGAACTTCGAGTCCATGGCGAACGACTGCATCCACTTGATGTCGTTCCTGATCACATCGGTCGGATCGCCGGGCAGAACGACATCCCACTTCTCGGTCTTCGGATTGAAGCCGTTGATGTAGCTGATGCCGCCGCCTTCGGTGTGCTCCGGCAGCCAGACCATGCCGTCGACCGGATTGATGAGGACTTCGTGAATATCGTTCTTCGGATGCGGGGTCAGCCACTCTTTCATCTGGCCCGTCCGCGGATTGAGCTTGATCAGCCGCCGTGGCGCGCCGCGGTCGGTCGCGTACACGTTGCCTTCCGCATCGAACCGCACATCCTGAATGACGCGCCGCCCGGAAAATCCGAGAGCGCCGCGATACTCGGGAGAATGGATCCCCTGGTCCGGCGCGTCCTCGGTGACGTAGTACTCCATGTACATCGCCTTGCCGAGCTTGGCTTCGTCGAGCGGCGTCTCCTTGACCGTGCGAACGTTGCGCGGCTTCGTGCCGGGGCCGAAATTCTTGACCAGGTAGGCGAGCAGTTCCTCGCGATCCTTGAGCGACCAGTTTCTCGCCCACTGCGAACGGTAGCCGAGGAGACCGTCGGCGTACGACTGCGCCGGCCGGTTGTGCAGTTGTTTGCCGACCATCCTGTCGATGCGCGTGTTCCACACTTCGGCGGTCGCCGGCTGCGAGGAGAGGAAGTTCTCCCCGTGGCAAATCATGCACGTGCTCTCGGCGATCTCGCGTCCGCGACCGGGCGGGTAGATGTTGTCGTAGGAGTCGAGGGTCACCATCACGCGATTGGACACGGTGCCCTCGAGGTTCTGGGCGACGTCGGTCTCGGATTGCGTGTCGACGGGAATGTCGGTGAGCGAGAACTTGAGGCTCGGCGCATCGCCCGCTTTGATGGCGACACGCTGGATGTCGGACTTCAGGCCCCTGGCCGTCACGCTGACTTCGTAATTGCCGGGGAACAATGCCAGGGCGCGGAACTGGCCCGCATTCGTGTAGACCATGTAGAGAATGCGCTTGTCGGTGTTGCGGATGTAGACCTGAGCGGCCTTGAAGGGCTTTCCTGCGGTGACCGAGCCGGTCATGGTCGCCATCCCGCTCAAACCGCTGCCTGCCGCGGGCCGTTGCCGTGCCGCAACGGTGCCGCTCATTTGAAACACGACAGCGGTCGCCAGGAGCATCCCGGCCACTGCAAGCGCCACCGGCGAGACGCGCCGACTCGTCGAGCGCATACGCGCCCCGTTGATCGTTTCAACGCTCATCGCGCTTCTCCTTGACGTTCGAGTTGAATGGCGTCCAGACGCGCTGATTATCGCTCCGGCGCGGGGCGGGGCAAGGCTTTTCTTCGGGAACGGGTGCGCGCGGACGAGCAGCCATCTGCGCCACGGCGCGTATAATGCCGGCCCATGACGATGACCCGCCGGGATGTGGTTGCTGCATTCGCGCTGTTCGCCGACTTCCTGGCGGCGAACAACGAGGCCTCCGCGCAGACGCGGCCGCAGTCAGCGGCGCCGACAACACCTCCGGCGCCGGTCTTCACCCACGACCTTCCGACCGTGTCGCTCGATGGCTGGGAGGTGACTGTCAGCCACGTCGACTATCCGCCCGGCCGGGTTGGCGGAATTCATCATCACGCCGGATTCGTGCTCGCCTACGTCCTCGAAGGCTCCATCGTCACCAAGATCTCGGGACAGGGCGAGGAGAAAACCTACAACGTCGGGCAGATGTTCTACGAACAGCCGGGAGCCACGCACGAAGTGTCGCGGAACGCGAGCCAGACGCAGCCGGCGAGACTGCTGGCGATGATTTTTGCGAAGAAGGGATCGGTGCTGACGACGCCCGGTCCCGCATAAGGCGCAGCCTCAGCCCGTTTTCCGGAGCGATATACGGGCCCGCGCCGCGCCTGAGGCAACGCTCGGGCGTGTCGCGCGTCGGCGCGCCGCGCCGACGACGCGGAAACGCGCTATGTCAGCGGAAGATCGCGCTGACGCGTGTCGTCCAATCGCGGGGCGAAGGTAGCGATGTACTTCCTCACCGCGATCTTCCGCGCGGTGTTGGCGGAGCTCATCGATCGCACGGTGCCGAAAATCGGCCGCTCGGGCCATGGCCGATCATACCGGCCCAGCGTCCAGAAGTAGCCGCTGTACGAATTCGGATCGCGACCGTCGAGCGACCATCGGTTCATGATGGCGATCATGCGCTCGAGGGCATCTTGCGGGGTCTTCGACCACTCGAGGATCTTCTTCCCCCACAACATGCGCAGATAGTTGTGAAACCAGCCCTCTCGCAGCAACTGCCCCTGCGCGGCGTTCCACAGTGCGTCGTGCGTGGCGCCCCGCTCCAGGGCTTCCCGATCGTACACATGCGGCCGTGTATCGCGGCGATGAGCCCGAAGCGTGACTGCCGCCCAGTCTGGCAACGATTCGTAGCGGTCGTAGTCGTCGGGACGCGCGGCGCACATGTTGTACCCGAGCTCTCGCCACACGATCAGCTGATCGAGGAAGCGTTCGGCGGGCCCGCTGGTCCCCCACCATCCCTCTCGCGCCCCGTGGGCCGGCACGCCGGCGATGCGGCGCAGTGACCAGCGCTCGTGACGCATCACGCAGTCGAACACATGATGCGCGGACAGATGTCCGAAATGCAGATACGGTGACAGCCGGCTGGTGATGTCGGCTTCTGGCTCGTTGTGCAGATCGCCGTACGACGGGAGCCGATCGGCAACGAACCTCTCGAGCGCCAGGCGAGCCGCGCGAGCACCGCCGCGCAGTGCCACCGGTGGTACGGAGTGATCGATAGGAAGGGCCCGCGCGGTGGATGCGGCGTCGGCAAGCGACTCAGGTGATGCCGCGGCCCAGCGGTCCGTCACGACTCGGGGCAGGACACGCAATGATTCCAGCGATACCTGGTCAAGCGGACGCGCGCGCGGAATCGCTTTCAGGTGCTGCGGCAGCGTACGTTGCACGAAACGGCGGAATGATGCGGCCGTCGTGAAGGCGCGGTCGGGCGCAGAGAGAGGAATCAACCCGTTGCCGTCGACGACCTCCAGGCGGACGTCGAGCCGGGTGGCCGCGGCTGAGACGATGTGTGGCAGGAAGAAGCAGGGAAAGTCGTCGGTGACGACCACGCATGCCGCCGTCGCGAAGGCCTCGAGCAGTCCCCGTCCGTCACCGGGACGCGGCTCGACATACGGAAAATAGGTCACCGGCGTACCGGCGAAGGCCGTGGCGTTGTCGTGCATCCCGTGGATGACGAAACAGTGCAGGCGATCGGACGCCCAGGGGTAATCGACCTCGAGCGCCTCGAAGACAACCAGCGGCTTGCGCAGGGAACGGGCGTGGTCGAGCGCGCGATCGAGGGCGAAGTTCCACGCCGGCCGCCTGGCCGCAATCATCCAGTACACGACGTACGACCGGTCGAATCGGATCGGCCGGTCGTTGACAGCGCGAACGCGGACCGCGGCAGCGGTGGTCGCGGCGTCAGACATGATTCCGCAAGCCCAACTCGTGTGGATATGGATCGAAGTACACCTGGCCGCCCAGGTAGTCGAGACCGTGCAGACGCACGTGGCACCCGAGGAGACGCACCGGGACGACCAGCGGGATCAGTCCGCGCTGGTAGTCGGCGATGGCCGCCGCCATGTCACGGCGGGCTGCCTCCGGCACCACGCGGCGGAAGTATCCGGCGACGTGTTGAAGCACGTTGACGTGGCGCGGCCGGGTGGCGACTGCCGACAGTGCAGCCATGAACGCGCGCGCGTAGTCGAGGCGTCGGCGCTCCGGCGCGACGGCCCGCGACGTCGCGACCAGCCGCCCGAGCTCGGCGTAGCGAGCCGGCGAGTGGGCCAGCAACTGCAGTTTGTGGCGGGTGTGGAACCGCACGAGATCGCCGACTCCCCCGCGCTTTGCCACCATATCGCGCAGCCGGCTCGACGCGAAGATGCGCTCGACGAAGTTTTCGCGGAGCACGGGATCGCAGAGCCGCCCCTCTTCCTCGACGGGCAGCGCAGGTAGCGCTCCACACAGTGCGTCGGCGAAGAGACCGCGTCCGGAGCCCGCGCGGGCGCCCTGCTCCGAGTACACGGCGACGCGCGTCAAACCGCACGATGGCGACCCCTTTTTCAGCACGAATCCATCGAGCCGCAACGCCGCAAGCTGCGCCACGCGTGCCGCAGCGAAATCGACCAGCGTGTCCGTGAGATCGCGTCTGCTGCGCACCGCGATCAACCGGGGGACGCCCTCCCTTCCGACCAGACGCATGGCCTCGCGCGGCGTGCCCAGGCCGGCCTCGGCCTCGGGACAGACGGGCACCCATTCGACGAAACGGCCCAGCGTGTCGGTGAGGAAGCGGTCACGCGTGTGGCCGCCGTCGAAGCGGACGGAGTGGCCGAGCAGGCAGGCCGACACGCCAATGCGCGGACGCGGCACCTCGTCGTATGAACGGTCAGCCATCGCTCGGCTCCACAGTGGATGGGCCGCAGAACACCTGCGCGAGCGCCTCGCGCCGATAGCTGAAAATCCGCTCGACGTCGCGGCGAACGAGACGCCCGGTCAGCCATGCGGCCCGCGGCCGGTACTCGACTTCGTCGATGACGCGCGTGCCGTCCGCAGCGGGCTCGAACCGATGCTCGTGACGCCACCATGTATACGGGCCGGCAACCTGCCGGTCGACGAACCGGAAGCCGGGCTCCCACACGTCGATCTGCGACGTCCAGGCGATCGGCACCCCATACAGGCGAATGACGTAGTCGATCGTCAATCCCTCCCGCATCACGATCGGAGGCGGGGTCCGCAGCGAGAAATGCAGCCACGCGGGCGTCAGCCGCTGCAAATTCGAGGCGTCGGCGAAGAACGCAAACGTCTCGCCGAGCGGCGCCGTCACCAGCGTCTCGTAACGCAGCCGTGTGACTGCTCCGTGGTGGATTCGCATCGCTTTTTACTATAAAGACATTTCGTTTTCATTCCAGGTAATGTGGGGCTCCGCCACCAGATCGTGTTCGCGGCACGAAAAGCGGCGCGGATTTTTTGCATGCGGTTCAACGGAGGAGACGGATGCTGTCGCCGACGGTGCGTGACGGGCTGGCCGCCTATGCGATCGGTCCGAAGATCAGGGCGATCCGGTTGAAGAAGAAGATGGGACTGGTAGAGCTCGGGCGGCACTCGGGGCTTTCACCCGCCATGCTCTCGAAGATCGAGCGCGGTCAGCTGTTCCCGACCCTGCCGACGCTGCTACGCATTGCGCTGGTCTTCAGCGTGGGCCTCGACTTCTTCTTTTCCGGCAGCCGCGACGCGCCGATCCTCGGCATCGTCCGGCACAAGGAACGCCTGCGCTTCCCGGAAAAGCCTGGCGTGCGGGACATCGCCTACGTGTTCGAGTCGCTCGATTTCCCCGCCGTCGAACGGCGGCTCAATGGGTATTACGTGGAGTTCCAGCCGGTCGCCCCGGAGAAGCAGCGGCTGCACCACCATCCGGGCGGTGAATTCATCTACGTGCTGGGCGGCACGCTATGCGTGCGGATTGGCGGCGAGGAACACACGCTCGACGCTCGCGACTCGATGTACTTCGACTCCACCGTGCCGCATGGCTACCGCCGCACCGGCGCAAAGACCTGCGCGGCGATCGTCGTCACCACCGCATAACGGCAACGTTTTCCTCACGCTCTCACACCCCGCAAGAAATTTGCCGCAGATGAAAACGGAGCGCGTCGCGACGCAGGCACGGCCTGGATTGTGAAGGCACAGGATCGGGAGATTGAACAATGACCAGGTCGATTCCGGCGGACCGTAAAGGTCCGCGCCGCATCGCAGTGGCTCCAGCGGACCGTAAAGGTCCGCGCCGCGAAATCAGAGGAGGTGGGAATGAAACGAGAACTCGAGCAGTTGTACAGGCACATCGACGACATCGAAATCGCCATGCTGACGACGCGGCGCGGCGACGGGCATCTGCAATCACGCGCCATGGCCACGCAGAAACGGGCCGGCGGAGCCGACCTGTGGTTCGTCACGCTCGAGGGGATGCCGAAGCTGCGCGACCTCGCGTCCGATCCCCACGTCAACCTGTCGTATTACAAAGACCGCACGCGCGAATGGATCTCGGTTTCCGGGATCGCCACCCTGACGCGCGATCGCGAGAAGATCCACGAGCTGTACGCTCCCGACTGGATGGCGTGGTTTCCGAAGGAAGGCGATCCGCGCCATGGAACGCCGGACGATCCGCGCATGGTGCTCATCGGCGTGGACGTCCATGCCGCGACCTTCCTGGAAGTGAACAAGCCGCAGCCGGTTGTCCTGTTCGAGGTGGTAAAGGGGTGGCTGACCGGATCGACGCCGGAGCTCGGCGAGCTGCACCGCGTGCAACAATAGCGACGCGAACGCTATCGGCTGAGACACACGCCCGATCGACGGTCGCGGACGGCGTCAGGACGACGGGCAGCTGCGAGCGCCCACGAACAGACGGCACACGCGAGTGAGCGCAATCACGGGTGATCGATGATGAACCGGTCCGAAACATCGGCCGCAGCCGAACTGGAACTCAACACACTGCTGCGCAGATTCGATCCGCCGATCCGCACACTGGTGGCGAAGGCACGGGCGAAGCTCCAGCGCAGAGTGCCAACGGCGAGTCAGCTCGTGTACGCGAACCGCAACGCCGTGGTGATCGCGTTTGCATCCTCGGAGCGGCGGTCGGATACCTTCGTTTCGCTGGCGGCGTACGCGCGCGGTGTGAATCTGTATTTCATTTACGGCGCCGCTCTCGATGATCCGCTGCATCTGCTCCTCGGCAGTGGAACGCAGGGGCGATTCGTCAGGCTCGATTCGGCAGCCTTCCTTGACCAACCCGCAATCGATGCGCTCGTGTCCGCGACGATTGCGGAAGGCGACACCCCGCTGCCGAAGAGCGGTCGCGGCCGGTTGATCGTCAAGTCGATCTCGCCTGGCGCCTCGCAGCGCACGCCGAATCGGACGTCGAGAGCGCGCGCCTGAATCGGGTTGCGCCGAGCGCGGTGGCGCACGACACACGCCCACCGATCGGATCATTGCGTCGTGGCGTGTGCGGCCAGAAAAGTGTCGATGGCCGCGCGGAATGCGGCCGGCTGCTCGAGCCACGGAAAGTGCCCGAACTTCCAGATAGGTAAGGGCGCATGGCGGAGGCGATCAATCGATGGCGTGGACCAGGAATCGAAGGCGCGTGACCGGCGTTGTGCTGCTCGGCGTCGTCATCATCACGTCGATCGCTCTGCGTAGGGCCGCGCGAATCAGGGCACCAGAATGGCGATCGGCCTGGTGGAGATCGCCCTCATCGCGATCGTCTCGTTTGCGTCGTTCCGGCCCAGGTAAGATCGCTTCCCGAATGAGCCGACCGCTCGACGATCCCCGAAGCGTCCCGTTCTCGCGCGAGCAGATCAAAAGCTGGAAGACCACAATTCCGAGCGGCTCCGGCCCCTACGGCGCGGTGCCCGGAGAGCCGGAGACATTGCCGACCAACACGATCTTCTATCCGAAGGTTCTGGCGAAGGTGAAAGGCAAGATGCCAGCGTCTCCTTCGCCAACGGCGCCTGCAGCGGCCAACCGCTGGAGGATGCTCGACCTGTCTTCGGGCACGGCCACGATCGAGATCGTCGTCAATGAGCCGTCCATGATCTACGTGCAGGTGACACCGGAGGGCGAGCAGCCTCCGCCGGCGGACGCGGCGCAGAAGAAGCCGTATGCCAGCGTCGGAGCGGCGGTCGCTCCCGACCGTCTGCAGCCTTCGGTGCCGCGGCCTGCCGACTTCGACGGATTTTGGGCCGCCAAACTTCACGCTCAGCGACAGATGCCGATGAATCCCGTGCTGACGCCGGTGGCGTCGGATGTTTTCGCAACCCGCATCAAGGCGCCAACGCTGGCGTCAATGGGATTCATCGACCGGGTCGTGCCTCCCGCCGGCGTCTGGATCGCGCTCAACCAGATTCCAGCGCCCAAAGAGGCCGTGCCGATGATCGAGGCCAACCACGTCCACCTGACGCCCGAAAGGTCGGTGCGTTTGCCGGGCGTTCGTCGGACGTGCTGCGCCTGCTGCTTGGTGGCGCCGGATACAAACCCGGTCCGATGTCTACGACGTCGGTCCCGGAAAAATAGGAGGACGTGTGAAGCACGCACGAATCTTCGCCCTGACAGTGATGACGTTCGCCGGCCTGGCACCTACCCTCGCGCTCGCGCAGGCGCCGCCGCCCGTCGGGCCTTCCGGTCCGCCAAGCGGCGTGGTCGATTCACCGTGCCCGCCGCCGCTGCAGCCGCCGCCGGAACTGGCGGAGATCCGTAATAGTCCGAATCGGGAGGCGCTCCTGGCCGCGCCGCCGCCGGCCGTGGTCGCGTTCAACCAGGAACAGGCTCGGCGCGCGCGCGAGGACTGGGGCAATCTGTGCCGCTACCGGGACGACAATGCAGCCCGCGTGGCGGCGAACGCGCCCACGCCGACGGCCGTGTTCATGGGCGATTCGATTACCGAAGGCTGGGCGCGCACGGGCGCTGACTTCTTCGCGGCGAACGGGTTCGTTGGCCGCGGCATCAGCGGCCAGGTCACCGGCCAGAATCTGTTGCGGTTCGAACAGGATGTCGTCGCCCTGCACCCGAAGGTCGTTCACATCATGATCGGCACCAACGACATCGCCGGCAATGCCGGGCCGACCACCTACGAAAACATCCAGAACAACATCATGGCGATGGTGCAGATCGCGCGCGCCAACAAGATCGCCGTGGTGCTGGCCACGATCCCTCCCTCCACCGACTTTCCGTGGCGGCGCGGGATGGAGCCGGCGCTGAAGATCATCAAGATGAATCAGTGGATTCGCGACTACGCCAAGCGCGAAGACATCGTGCTCGCCGACTATCACAAAGCGCTGGCGAATCCGGCGAACGGATTCCGCGCGGAATGGAGCGGCGACGGCGTGCATCCCAATGCCGACGGCTTCAAGGTCATGAACCCCCTCGCCGAACAGGCCGTCAAGATCGCGCTGAAGAAAAAAGGCTGACGTGACGCACTTCGCGCAGGAGGACGCGATGGCAGAGGCACCGTTGTTCGTGGCGACGACGTTCACCGAAATCTACGAGCGCGTTCTGGTCGGTCCATTGTTCAGGCCGTTCGCAGAGCAATTGGTTGCGCGCCTCGCGCCCGGGCCCGGCGACAGCGTGATCGACGTCGCCTGTGGAACCGGCATCGTCGCTCGCGTTGCGCGCGAGCAGTTTGGGCCCGAGGCGCGGATTGTCGGCGTCGACGTCGCGCCAGCAATGCTGGCCGTGGCCCGATCCGTCGATGAGACGATCGACTGGCGCCAGGGGAATGCGACGTCCCTCCCGGTCGACGCCAGCGAGCAGTTCTCGGTGTTGACCTGCCACCAAGGCCTTCAGTTCATGTCCGACAAGCCGGCCGCGGTTCGCGAAATGCGCCGCGTGCTTGCACCCGCCGGACGGGCAGCGATCGCGACGTGGTCTTCGCTGGAGGATCTTCCGGGCATGCTCGAACTGAATTCGGTTGTGGAGCGGCATGTCGGCCGGATCGTCGATTCCCGTCATAGTTTTGGACACGCGGACGCGCTCGAACGGCTGCTGGTCGAAGCCGGGTTCAGTGACGTCCAGGTCGGCGTGCTCGCCCATGACGTCCAATTCGCCGATGGCAGCTTGTTCGCCCGCCTGAATGCGATGGCGGCGATCGGCATGAGCGAACGGGGAAAGACGATGAGCGAGGCGGAACGCGACGAACTGGCCAGCCAGATTGCAGTGGAGAGTCAGGACGCCATTGCCAGGGCGACGAGGAACGGCAGGTTCGTCCTCCCGCTCACGACTCTGTGTGCAACGGCGCACGTCTGAGGCTGGCGACGCCGCATTGGTCCGGCGTGATCGGATCGGTGGACGCAGCGTTCGCTCCGGACCGGTTCAGGTTGGTGGGCGTGTTTCTTGCTAGGGCGATGACCCATCGCAACCCTCGAGCATTCCGATCGCCGTCGTTGATATAGAGGATTCGCCACATGGATCACACCGGCACCACGCTCCACCACGCGCAATTCCGCGATCACTTCCACGCCTGTGCCTTCGTCATGGGGCCGGACGAGGAACAGGCCGTCATCGACCCCTTCCTTGCCGAGGGCATGCGACGCCGGCAGAAGGCCGTCTACATCGTCGACCCACAACGCCAGAGCGAGCATCGGGCGCGGCTTGGCGCAGTTGCGCCGTCACCGGAACTGCTCGACGTCACGACGTGGAACGACGCCCACCTGCGCGGCGGGACGTTCGATCAGGACCGAATGATGGCAGATCTCGAGGCCCTGATTTCCACGCATGCCTCGACTGGTGAGCCGCCCATGAGGCTCGTGGGACAGATGGGCTGGATCTTCTCGACGCCTCCGGGCATCGAACAACTGGTCGCCTACGAGGCCAGCGTCAACGAAGTACTGAACCGTGGCAAGACACCGACTGTCTGCGTCTACGACGCCCGGCGGCTGACCGGCTCGATGATGATCGACCTGCTGCGAGCGCACCCCCTCACGGTCATGAACGGCGTGCTGCACGAGAACCCCTTCTACACGCCGGCTGCCGAGATGTTGGAGGATTTGCGCCGGCGCCGGAGCACCACCCATTGAAATCATGTCCGGATCCCAGCCGGGCGGCTCTGGGGATGGGCGCGACCGGCTAGAGCGCTGCATTCGCGACCTGGTGGCGCTCAACGCGCTGCCGTCCATGTGTGTCGGACGGTCACCCGCACAGACACTGGACATCGTGCTCGATGCGTTGCCGGCGGCGCTGTCCTGCGAGCTGCTGTACCTGCGCTTGCCGGGCTCGCCTCCGCAGGAACACGTCGTGCTGGATCGCCAGCCGGCGCCAGAGGCAGCGGCGCAGACCATCGCGGCGGCCCTCAAGGGTCAGGTGCTCGAGAACGATGTGATCGCCGTTTCAGGCGCGGGTCTGTTCTGGTGTTTCGCGGCGGACCTTCCGGTCGGTCACGAGCGCGGCACGCTGCTCGCGGGGTGGCGCCGTCCGCTCGACGCGATGACGGACCGGGTGCTGGTGCGCAGCGCCGCCAACCTTGTCGGGACGACGCTCGAAGCCGCCAACATCCTCGATTCCGCGCACCGCAAAGACGACTTCCTGGCGATGTTGGGGCACGAGTTGCGCAACCCGCTTGCGCCCATCCTGACGGCCGTGGAACTGCTTGGCCGCCACGGCATTGGCATGCGAGAGCGCGAGGTCATCGACCGTAACGCGCGTCACCTCGCGCGGCTCGTGGACGATCTGCTCGACATTTCCCGTGTGACGCGCGGCCATATCGAGCTGCGCAGCGAACCGATCTCCTTGGAGTCGGTCCTCCAGCGCGCGACCGAAATCGCCGGACCGCTGATCGCCCGGAACCAGCACTCGCTCACCGTCGCGAGCGCCGAGGACGTGACGGTGCTCGGCGACCCCGTACGTCTGGCCCAGGTCTTCGGCAATCTGCTGACCAACGCCGCCAAGTTCACGCCACCGGGCGGCACGATCGACGTGGCGGTCCAGCGCCGGGACGACCGCGTGCGCGTCACCGTGCGCGACAACGGCCGTGGCCTCGAACGCGATCAACTTCAGCGCATCTTCGAGCCGTTCGTCCAGGTCGACCGCGCCCAGGACGCGTTGCGCGGGGGGCTCGGCCTGGGCCTGGCCATTGTTGCCAATCTCATCACGCGGCATGGCGGTACCGTGTCGGCGTACAGCGACGGGCCCGGCCGCGGAGCGTCGTTCGCAGTCGAACTACCCACCGCGGCGCCGGTCAGCCAGCCAGTGCGTGAGGCGCACGTTGAGCCCCAGGCCGACCGTCAGAACGTCCGCGTGCTCGTCGTCGACGACAACGTCGATCTCGCCACGCTGTTGTCGGAGGCGCTGCAGTACGAGGGGTTCCAGACCGCGGTGGCGTTCGATGCGCGCGACGCGCTCGCGCGGTGGCGGACGTTCCGTCCACACGCGGCGGTGCTCGACGTCGGCCTGCCCCGCCTCGATGGCTACGAACTGGCGAGGATCGTGCGCAGCGACTATGGCAGCAGCCCGACGCTCATCGCGGCGACCGGTTACGGCCAGCAGAGCGACCGCCAGCGCGCGGCGAGCGCGGGGTTCGATTGCCACTTCGTCAAACCGGTCGACGTGCAGGATATCGCGCGGGTCATCGACCGGCGCGTTGGCGGCGCGGAGCCCTGATCGCAGTCAGCACAGCATCGCGGCATTACTCGCTCCCTCGTTCCGTGACGCCCGCTTCTCAATGCAAGTGACGGAGCCACGCGACGTCCATTCCAGCGCGGCGACGACGCGTGACGCTAATGCGAGCCTACCTGACGGCGCACCGATTCGCGCCGGCCTCGAGATCCATCAGGTCATCGGTCGGGAGCTGGCCGGCCTCATTCAATGCGACGATGCGCGTGAAGTTCGGCGGCGTCTGCGGGAGATTCGACGTCACGCGGGTGACGAACGACGATTCCGACTCCAGCCAGCCGTCGAGCCACTCGATCGCGTCGGCCATTGAAGCCGCGATCGGGCGTCCGTCGAATGCGACCGGCTCGCTCGTGTGTGCCGGCAGTACGAGAAGCGTCGGAGAAAGACTCCGCACACGGTGGAGCGAGACGTAGAGCGCGGCGGCGCGACGCCGCGCTGCATCGGCGTCGGCCGCGTGCAGATCGGGACGTCCGACTCCGTTCGTGAAGAGCGTGTCCCCGGTGAAGAGCGCGCTGTCGTTCAGCACGAAACACATGCTCTCGTTGGTATGTCCTGGCGTGTCGAGCGCAGCCAGGGACGCCGTGCCAATGGCGACGGGATCGCCGTCGGCGAGTGGGGTAAATGCGAAAGTGACGCGGTTCTGCCGCGGCAACAACAATGTGGCGCCCGCAGTCTGAGCAAGCTGCTGAGCCCGGGAGACGTGGTCCGCATGCACGTGAGTCTCGAGCACAACGCGAATCGACCAACGCTTCTCACGGGCCAACGCGAGATAGACATCCGTCGACACTGAGGGATCGATAGCGGCCGCCTCGTCTCGAGAGCCGACCATGTACGACAGGCAGCCTTTTCCGGTGCGCCGGACCTGGATGATTTCGACCGACGGATCGTCGACAGGCACGCGCGCCGTGTTCCAGGCCAGACTCCACGCTTTCATGCCTCCGGCCAGCGAGCGCGCGTCGAAACCGCGCTCAGCGAGCAGCGCCGCCGCTGTCTGGCTGACACGTCCGGCATTGCAGATGGTGACGATCGGTCGATCGTGCGGAAGGTCCGCTCCGGCGAGTGCGCCGGACTGTCCGTTTCGCAGCGCCTCGTACGCATTGATATGCACGCTTCCGGGAATTGCCCACTGCGCGTAGTCATCGTCGGTTCGTATATCGAGTATCGTGACCGGCCTGTGCGCATCCAGCCACGCTCGCAGAGTTTCCCGATCGATCGTCGCGGTGGGGTTATGACTGCTCATCTCTTCCTCCCTGGATCGAGCGTCTCGGTCATCAGCGTCCAGGTGACGAGTCCGGATACGAATGTCAACACACCTGCGACGTGTACGGCCCACACGAGGCCGAGCATCGAGGCGATCACGCCAGCCCCGAGCGCACCGACCGCGTAGCCCAGATCACGCCAGAAGCGGTAAACCCCGAGCGACGTCGCACGCCAGAGTGGATGGGCGACGTCGCCAACGGCCGCGAGCATCGCCGGATACACCATTGCCGTGCCCGCACCAAGGAGCACCGAACCCGCGAGACCGGCGGCCAAAGGTTCCGAAAGCCCGAGTCCGATGACTGCATGTCCGGCGGCTTGCACGATCATTCCCCACACGATCAGCGGCTTGCGGCCCACGCGATCGGCGAGCCAGCCTGTGAGGATCTGCCCCGCGCCCCAGATGATGGGATACACGGCCTTGATCAAGCCGACGTCGGAGAGCGCGACACCGTGGGCGACGAAGAGCAAGGGAAACACGCCCCATGACATGCCGTCGTTGAGATTGTTGACGAGGCCTGCCTGCGAGACGGAGAAGAGCGTACGGTTGCTCCAGCTCGTCTCGGCGAACACACGCGAATACCCGGCAACCGGTACCGGTTTCACGCTCGCGTGCTGCGCGGCATCGAGGCGTGCGTGCGCACGCGTGTCTCGAACGAGAGTGGCTGACAGCAGCAGCCCGAGGACGGCGTACACGATGCCGATGTAGAACGGCTGCGGTCGCAGCCCGTGAGCAGCGGCGACATAGCCGGTGATCAGCGCGGTCGCGCCGAGCGTTCCGCACCCGACCGATTCGTTCAGCCCCATGGCGAGACCCCGTTGCGCCGGTCCGACGAGGTCGATTTTCATGTTCACCGTCATCGACCAGGCCAGGCCCTGGCTGATGCCGAGCAACACATTTGCCGCGACAATCCACGTCCACGAAGGGCCCCACGCCAGCATGACCGGCACTGGCAGGGCGAAGATCCAGCCTGCCACGAGCACGGCCTTTCGAGTGAAGCGATCGGCGAGCACCCCCGATCCGAGGTTCAGCAACGCCTTGACCACTCCGAAGGCCATGATGAACGAGAACACCACGACGTCGGACTCGATCGCGAACTCCTGCGTGCCGACCAGCGGAACGACGGTCCGTTCCAGACCGACCATGCCGCCCACGAAGGCGTTCACGAGGACGAGCAATGAGAACTGCGCCAGGTTCTGGCGCAGTCCGAGTCGGGCCTCCGGCCCACACGGCACGGGTCGAGGTGCAGCGATCGCGTGAGTCGCCCTCAATGCGGGAACTCTGACGTCTCCTACGATTTGCGCGCCAGGATCGACACGCTCTTCACGCCCCACCTTGCCGTCGCCTTCCGCGCGCGCTCCGAGATGAACCGGTACTCGGTGTTGTCTTCCACGCGTTCGATAGTCAGGCCGGCCGCCTCGATGGCCGACCGATAGTCCGCTTGCTGCGCCGCGCCGCCGATACATGCCGCCCAGAGGTCCGCATTGCAGACGATGTTTTCCGGCAACGGCTGTTCGGTGACGATATCGGCGATGGCGAGACGGCCACCCGGTCTGAGCAGGCGCGCCGCTTCGCGAAAGACAGATGCCTTGTCGGCGGCGAGGTTGATGACGCCGTTCGAGATCACGCAGTCGAACGATTCGCCTGGCAAGCCGGTTTCTTCGATATAGGCCTTGCGGAAGGAGACGGCCCGGGCACCGCACGCCTCTGCGAGACGCGTCGCCTTGGCCAGCTGTGCATCGGTCATGTCCACCCCGACGACGGCGCCGGTCGGTCCGACTTTGAGCAGAGCGATGAACGTGTCCATTCCGGAACCGGCGCCGAGATCCGCGACCCGCTCGCCCGCACGCAGGTTCGCGAGATGGAAGAAGTGCCCGACGCCGGCGAACGAGTCGATGGCATCGGCGGGAATGCGATCGAGATCCTCGGCCGCGTACCCAAGACGTTCCGCCATCGCGCGGCCCATTTCGAAGTGGAATTCTCCGTGTGGGTTGGCCGCCACATCCGAGTACATGCTCTTGACCTTGGACTCGAGCGCGCTTCGATCGACCGCTGCAACTGTCATGGCCATCTCCTCTCTTCTCCACAACCGTGGCCGTGGCAGCCACTCTGACGCCGCTCGTTCGATTCGTCCAATGAAATGATCGAATTGTTCTGATAGAGTCTGCGAATTACACCGCCGCGCCCGACATGGACTTCCGCCATCTCCGAACCTTCGTCGCCGTCGCCGAGCTGCGACACTTTGCGCGAGCGGCAAACGTCTGCAACCTGTCGCAGCCGGCGGTGTCGCATCAGATCGCGCAGCTCGAGTCCGAGCTCGGGACCAGGCTCCTGAACCGGGCGGCACGGCGGGTGTCGTTGACCGTCGCGGGGGAGGTGTTTCTCGAGGAGGCGCGGCGCATCCTGGCGGCCGTGGATCGCACGCACGAGCGCATGCAGGAAGTCGCGCGCGGCGCGGTCGGCCGCATCCGGCTCGGCGCCACGGCAACGGCGGGACTCTACCTGTTGCCGCCGCTCCTCGCCGCCTACCGCAACGCGCACCCGACGTTCGATCTTCAACTCGAAATCGCCGCGCCGCATACCATTGCGGAGCGTGTGACGCGCAACGATCTCGACATGGCGATACTTGCGGGGCCCGCTCCGGCCGGCGAGTTGCAGGCGCGCCGGCTCGCCGACGACGAGCTCGTGATCATCGCCCGGCCGGATTCTCCGCTCGCGCGCGTGCGATCGGTGAAGCCGCGTCAGCTGGAATCCGAGGGCTGGGTGCTCCGCGAGGAAGGGTCGGATACGCGGCGTCAGCTGACCACGTGGTGGCACCGCCATCGATTGGCGCCGACCCGAACGTCCACGTTCATGCATCCCGACGGCGTCAAGCGCGCGGTCCTCGCCGGCCTGGGTATCGCGATGGTGTCGAAGCTCACCGTCGAGGACGATGTGCGGCGCAAGCAGCTGGCCGTCGTCGCGACGAAGGCAGGAGTTCCGTCGCGCCCCATCGTGGTCGTCGACCATCCGCAGAAGCACCACGGCGCCGCATGCCGCGCGATGCTGCAGGCTCTGGAGACAGCTTTTCCGATGGAACGATGACCTGAGGTCACAAGCCATCTCTTGGCGCGGGCGTTGCCACGGCCAAGAAATGTCCGGGCGATTGCGCCCGCCGGCGATTTGCTGGCGCTCGATGCTCCGCCCCGGATCCGGACAGTGCGCGTCCCACGAACGAACACGCGCCGCAGATCCGCCGGCGCGTCGATGCGCTGTGTGGCGAGGAATCCACGTCCACGAACCGCAAACCGCGCGGTACGCCAATTGTAGTAGACAGCCTACACAAGATGCGTAGGATGTCTACACCATGAACCGGAAACCGGCCGCGCGCATCGAGCTGCTTCGCGGCACGCTCGACCTCCTCATCCTGCGCACCCTGCTGTCCGGACCGAGCCACGGACACGCCGTCGCCAAGCACATTCAGCGCACCTCGGAAGACCTGCTGAAGGTCGAAACCGGCTCGCTCTATCCGGCGCTCTACCGCCTCGAGGAAAAGGGCTGGATCACCGCGTCGTGGGAGACGTCGGACAAGGGCAAGCGCGCCCGCTACTACCGCATCACGCCGCTCGGACGACGCGAGCTCGCCAGCGAACGATCGAAGTGGGAGGCGTTTGCGCGCGCCATGGGGCTGCTGCTGCAGCCGGCGAAGGAACCCCGATGACACGCCACAGACCCACCGACGACGAGCTTCGCCAGGAGCTGGAGTTTCACCTCGCCGAAGAAGCGGCAGAGCGCGTCGACGCCGGCGCCTCGCCGGACGAGGCACGCCGCGCCGCCCGCGTCGACCTCGGCAACGTGCACGTGATTCGCGAGGACGTGCGCGCGATCTCGACCTGGACGCCGCTCGAACAAATCGTTCAGGACGCGCGATACGCGCTGCGAAGCATGGCCCGCTATCGCCTCGTGACCGGACTCGCGATCGTCTCACTGGCGCTGGGCATCGGCGCCAACACGGCGATCTACAGCTTCATGGACGCGTTGCTCTTCCGCGCGCTCCCGGTGCCCGACCCCGGGTCGCTCGCCATCGTCACATGGCACAGCCGACCGTTCAGGATGGGAAGACAACCGGGCGACACGGAATTCGTGATGCACGCGATGGACGGCAGCACCTATCGCGATGCGTCAGGCGTGACCGCCACCATCCTGCCCTTTCCGGCGTTCGAGCGGCTCGAACAGGCTTCCGCGTCCGTGTTCTCGTCCGTGTTCGCGTACTTCCCGGCCGGCAGACTGAATGTGGCGGTCCGCGGCGACGCGGAGGTGGTGACCGGTGAGTACGTGAGCGGGAGCTTCTTCCCTGGTCTGCAGGTGATTCCGGTCGCGGGTCGCGCGATCTCCCCGGACGATGACCGCGTTGGCGCGCCGCCGGTGGCGGTGGTGAGCGGTGGGTACGCGGCCCGGCGGTTCGGCGGTGCCCAAGGTGCGGTCGGCCAGGCGGTGCTCGTCAATCACGTCGTGTTCACGGTGATCGGCGTCATGCCCCCGGGCTTCTCGGGGATCGATCCGGCCACCATCCCGGACATCTACCTGCCGCTGCGCAGCGGCACGCTCGTCGGCGAGCAGCCTCCCGAGGGGTTCTTCGATCGGAATTACTACTGGGTCCAGGTGATGGGACGTCTCCAGCCGGGCGTGCGCATGGCCGACGCCGAGGCAATGCTCGCCGCTCCGTTCGATCAATGGGTGCGATCGACGGCGACCACACGAGCCGAGCTCGCGAACCTGCCGGCACTGCGGCTAGCGAACGGCGCCGGCGGCCTGGACACGCTGCGGCGCCGCTTCTCGAAGCCGGTGTACGTGCTGTTCGCGATGGTCGGGTTGATCCTCGCCATCGCCTGTGCCAACACGGCAAACCTCCTGCTCGCACGCGCCTCCGCGCGGCATCGCGAGATCGCGGTTCGTCTCGCCGTCGGCGCGGGACGGCCGCGCATCATCCGCCAGTTGCTCACGGAAAGCATCGTCCTCGCGCTCGTCAGCGGCGGTCTCGGCCTCCTCGTGGCGTTCGCCAGCATCCAGGCGCTGTCGCGCCTCCTGGCCAACGGCCAGGAGGCGAACGGACAGCCGGCCGCGCTCATCGACGCGCGGCTCGACTGGCACGTCCTCGGCGTGACGCTGACCCTGTCGATCGCGTGCGGGCTGCTGTTCGGCCTGGCCTCCGCGTTCGACTCCACCAGGCGGTCGCTGTTACCAGGGCTCAAGGACACGCCACCCGCGGATCCGCGGCGGCGCGAGTGGTCGACGCGACTGACGGCCACGCGGTCGTTGATCGTCTCGCAGCTCGTCATGTCGCTGCTCCTGCTCGTCGCCGCCGGCCTCTTCGCACGCACCCTGATGAACCTGCAGTCAGTGGAGCTGGGGTTCGATCCGGAGCACCTGCTGCTCTTCAACGTCAACGCCGCGCAGGCCGGTCGATCGCCAGCGGAGACCGCGGCGTTCTACCGCGACCTCCGCCGCCGCCTCAATGAAGCGCCCGGCATTCGCAGCGCAACGCTGGCGCACAGCTCGCTGATTGCCGCCAGCCGCGGTCTGCCGATTTCGGTGGACGGGGTCAGCGCCTCCGCGTCCCGCGTGCTGAACGCCGGTGCGGCGTACCTGAAGACGATGGACATCCGCCTGCTGCGCGGACGCGATCTCGAGGACGATCGCCCCGGCGCACCACAGGGCGTCGTCATCAGCGACCTGTTCGCGCGTACCTACTTCGCGGGCCGGGATCCGATCGGTCGCCGCGTTCATCTCGGTGGTCCGCGTCCGGTCGATTTCGACGTCGTCGGCATCGCCGCGAACGCGCATTACGGCGGGCTG
>JADMIO010647458.1_pt1 | contig 30714 bp, 35 predicted proteins | sample 8958161 | NCBI WGS metagenome assembly JADMIO01 (sample SAMN16585339, study PRJNA669376) | soil metagenome | isolation source: Crop rotation soil | place: USA: Cullars Rotation, Alabama | collected 2011 | reverse complement strand
GTTTGATTGCAAATGCCATTGAGCACGCACTGGCAGGGAAAGATTTCGGACGCGCGGCAACTTTGATCGAACGCGCGGTGCCAGAAATGCAACGTAATCGACAGGAAGCCATACTTTTGGGGTGGCTACAGACGCTGCCCAGCGATCTCCTCCAGAACAGGCCGATACTCAATGTTCAGTATGCCGGCACGATGTTGCAGAACGGCCAGCTTGATGGAGTCGAGTCTCGCCTGCAAGATGCCGAAAGGTGGCTAGATAGTTCGGCAGATACTCGTGAACCGCCCATTTTCGTAAATGAAGAGACCTTTCAAGGTCTGCCTGCTTTGGTCGCCCAGTATCGTGCCGCAATTGCCTTGGCTCACGGCGATGTAGCGAACACAATGAAACATGCGAGCCGGGTGCTCGAACTGGCACGGGCGGATGACGATCTCCTGCGCGGAGCAGCATCATCGATATTAGGACTTGCATCTTGGGCAAGCGGTGATCTTGAAAACGCATACGAGATGTATAGTAATGGTATGGCTCATTTGCAAAGGATTGGCTTTACCTCTGACGTGATAGGCGGCTCCGTTACCCTGGCAGATATACGGATTACACAAGGTCGTCTGCGCGAGGCCATGCGGATCTACGAGCGCGGCTTGCAGCTGGCGACCCCGCAGGGTGTGTCTACCCTGCGGGGTGCTGCAGATATGCATGTGGGAATGGGCGAACTCTACCGCGAGCGTAACGAGCTGGATACTGCTGCACAGCACCTCCGTAAAAGCAGAGAGCTCGGCGATCTCAATGGATTACCGAAAAACCCGCATCGCTGGCGCGTGGCGATGGCGCGAATCCAACAAGCCCAGGGAGACCTGGCTGGCGCGGTCAAACTGCTGGACGAGGCTGAACATTTCTATACCGCTGATTTTTCCCCTAATGTTCGCCCCATCCCAGCCTTGAGGGCACGCGTTTGGGTTGCGCAGGGGAAGTTAGACCAAGCCCTTGACTGGGCACGTGAGCAGGGATTGTCTGCGGATGACGAACTCAGCTACCTGCTAGAGTTCGAGCACATGACCCTGGCTCGTCTGCTCCTGGCAAAGTATAAGAGAGATCATGAAGAGCGCGTTCTGTCCGATGCGGTGGGAATCCTGGAACGTTTGCAGAGTGCGGCAGAAGCCGGTGGACGGATGGGACACCTAATCGAAATCCTGGTGCTGCAGGCACTCGCCTACCAAATGAAGGGTGACATCCCGAAGGCTGTGGTGCCTCTCGAGCGTGCGCTCAGGCTGGCAGAGCCAGAGGGCTACGTACGCATATTTCTGGATGAAGGCTTGGACATGGCGCAGCTGCTGCGCGGAGCTGCCCAGCACGGGATCATGCCAAGCTTCACAGGCAAATTGCTGACGACCGTTGAAGGCGAGTTACAGGGGCGCGAAATCGCGTCACCTATCCTTCCCGCCTCTCCCTCACACTCCCTGGTTGAGCCGCTCAGTCAGCGAGAACGCGAGATCCTCCGTTTGCTCCAAACAGAGCTTTCTGTGCCAGAGATCGCCAGCGAACTTGTGATTGCCGCAAGTACGGTCCGTAGCCATACCAAAAGCATCTACGGCAAGCTCAATGTCAATAATCGCCGTGCGGCCGTCAAACGGGCAGCCGAACTGCATCTAATCTAGCCGCGCAAACACGTAGCCGGCGTGGCGTCCACTTCCCTCTTCCGAGTAAACTAGCGTCTCATTGGGGGCCAAGCCGGGCCTGTTCCCTGGCAAGTTTGTTGACGCATCCCCTATCCCCATCGAAATCCCCAAATTAGGGGAAGACATCTCCCCAAGTTCATTTGTATATTGTCTTCAATCGAACCCAAACAGGCAGCGATGCCAGGTGTCAGGCTCTGACACTTATCTTAACGGTTCAAAAGGAGACAGGACACATGGAAACGAATCTCTACGAGAAAAGTCAGCCCGCCCGTGCGCCTCAGAAAACAAAAGCGACCTCCAGAAAACGTTCGTGGGTGTGGCTCGTCCTCGGGCTGATCCTGCTCAGCGCCATTCCGCTCGCCGGCGGGGCCTTCCGCCTCAATCAATTAGCCAGCGGCGCGGAGATCACACCGGATAACGCACGCTTCTTTACCTCGCCCCTGCCCGTGGTGCTGCACATCGTGGGCGCCGGCATCTATGCCCTCCTGGGCGCGTTCCAGTTCGTGAGCCGTCTCTGGCAGCGCGGCGTCGGCTGGCACCGCTGGGTCGGGCGGCTGCTCCTGGTCCCGTGCGGGTTGATCGTTGGGCTTTCCGGGGTTTGGATGACCCTGTTCTACCCCGGTACGAACAGCACGGATGGCATCGGTGCGGTGCTGCTCTATGCCTTGCGGCTGCTGTTCGGGTCGGGCATGGTCTTCTCCATCTTCTATGGATTTATCGCCATCCGGCGCGGGGACATGATCCGCCACCGTGCCTGGATGACCCGTGCGTATGCGATCGGGCTGGGGGCGGGCACGCAGGCGCTGACCCTGGCAGCGGGGGAAATGATCGGCGGTGCGCCGAATGAGCTTGAACATGCGCTGCTGATGGGCGCGGGCTGGATGATCAACGTTGCCGTGGCCGAATGGTCGATCCGCAGAAAGCCAGGGAAGCGAGCCCGCAAAGCCTCCCCCGTTGTTTCACACTCGGCTTGATTTCAAACCATGATCTGTATTGTTCAAAAAGGAGAGAATCAAATGAATACCAAGCGAAAGACTAGCAAGGACAGCACCAGGAAGATCACCGCCTCGAACCTGATCCGCTGGGCCGGGGTCTCCGCCATGATCGCCGGGATCTTCTTTGTGCTCGTTGGAATGCTGCACCCCCTGAACATCCTTTCATCCGTCACGACCACCCAGTGGGCGATCGTCCACATCCTGGCGACGGCGATGGGCTTTTTCGGACTGCTCGGCCTGACAGGGATCTATGCCAGGCAAGTAGAAGAGTCCGGGTGGATGGCTCTGGTTGGGTACATCCTGATGAGCCTCTGGCTGGTGAACCTGTCCCACTTTACCTTCATCGAAGTCTTTGTCCTGCCGCCCTTAGTGACCCAGGCACCGACCGTCGTGGAGAGCGTCCTGGGGATTTTCACCAAATCCGCCGGAGCGATCCATCTCGGCGCCCTCACAACCATTTATGACCTGAACGGGTTTATCGGGTATATGATCGGCGGTACTCTGCTCGGCATCGCGACGTTCCGCGCTCGTATCCTGCCCCGCTGGGCGGGCGCCTTGCTTGTTGTGGGAGCCCTGCTGGTCCCCTTTGCCGCCGTGCTTCCGCCCGTGCATGAGGCAAAAGTGACGATACCGGGAGGGGTAGCTCTGGTGTGGCTGGGGTATTCGCTCTGGGCGGAAAAGCGGCAGCGAGCTGTGGAACCCGTACCTGGCAGAGCAAGCTCAGGTTCCACCCAAACGGAAGCCAGCCAGGTGGTTTGATCCTCTTCGTGGACTGAGGCATCCATACGGCTGCCTCAGTCCGTGGTACCTCGCTCCCTAATTATTCATAAAAAGGAAGGTCTAAAATGAAAGCAATTGTAGCAACCAAATATGGCGGTCCCGACGTTCTTCAGTTCAAAGAGGTGGAGAAACCGACACCCAAAGACAATGAAATCTTGATCAAAGTGCACGCGACCACCGTCACAGCCGGGGACTTCCGAATGCGGAGCTTTACCGTTCCGCCGCTGTTCTGGCTCCCCGCTCGGATCACGCTGGGGCTCACGAAGCCCAAACAGCCCATCTACGGCATGGAACTCGCCGGTGAAGTGGAAGCCGTCGGCAAAGATGTAACCCGGTTCAAGGTGGGCGACCAGGTGTTTGCATCAACCCTTGAGCATAATTTTGGCGGGTACGCCGAATACAAGTGCCTGCCCGAAAACGGGATGGTGGCGATCAAGCCTGCCAACATAACTTATGAAGAGGCTGCAGCACTTCCGATCGGTGCGACCACGGCGCTGCGGTTGCTGCGGAAAGGAAATCTCCAGCGCGGGCAAAAAGTCCTGATCTACGGCGCGTCGGGAAGTGTGGGTACCTACGCGATCCAGCTTGCAAAGTATTTCGGGGCCGAAGTGACCGGGGTGTGCAGCACCGCCAACCTGGGCATGGTGAAATCCCTCGGCGCCGATCACGTTATCGATTACACAAAAGAGGGTGTTTCAAAAAGAGAAGAACGTTATGACATCATCTTCGATACGGTCGCAAAATTCCCGAAATCACAATATGCGAAACTCCTCGCGCCCAATGGCGCCTACGTGACCATAGCTAAGCTCGACACGAAAGAGAACATAGACAACTTGATCTTCGTCAAGGAGCTCATCAAGGCGGGGGAGATCAAAGCGATCATCGACCGTTGCTATCCGCTGGAGGAGATGATCGAGGCCCACCGCTACGTGGACAGAGGTCACAAGCGCGGCAATGTCGTCATCACGGTTGAGCACGATGACGCCCGGTGAGGAGCAATCCGGGCGCGACGCGGACCAGCCCATCGTGTACCAGATTCGGATTAAGGGGCATCTGACCAGTCACTGGATGGGTTGGTTCGATGGGCTGACGATCACATTGGAAGAAGATGGCAATACACTTCTGAATGGACCTGTGATCGATCAGGCCGCATTGCATGGAATCTTGAAGAGGGTCCGCGACTTGGGGCTACCCCTGCTTTCAATAAATCCCGTTGACCCCAACCAAGAATCCAGGACAGATACCGACCTGGGAGAAGGTGACGTATGATGATTAATCCATTTCTGAATTCTGCACGACAGCTTCGTAATGGCTGGTGGATACTTATATTTTTCCTTGTGCTTGCCACCATCCTTGTGCCAATCTTGCTGTTGGCGCAAAACAACGTAATGGACGTCACCATCAGTTTACAAGCTGTTATCCTGATAGTCGTCTCTTGGCTTTGTCAGGCGCTCTATCGCAAACCATTAGCTGAATTGACAAGGAACGTCAACTCCCGGTGGTACAAAGATTTTTGCATAGGTGGCCTGGTTGGGTTTGCTTTGATGCTAATACCTGCGTTCATCTTGGGAATATGCGGCTGGGTTGACTGGCAATGGAATCCCGTGGGGCTTTCCTTCTTATCTTCAAGCCTGGTGCTTTTTGCAGGAGTTGCGGTTGCAGAAGAATTGTTGTTCCGAGGTTTTGTTTTTCAACGACTCATCTCTGGATTAGGTCGCTGGCCAGCTCAGTACATCACGGCAACTTTTTTTCTACTAACGCACTTGAACAACCCAGGTATGACTGGCAGTGTTAAAGTGATGGCGAGTGTGAATATATTCCTTGCATCGATCCTATTCGGGCTGGCCTTTATTCGGACCGGGAGCCTGGCCATGCCTATTGGATTGCACTGGATGGCAAACTGGGTGCAAGGCGGCATACTGGGATTTGGAGTCAGCGGTACAGAGCAATTGGGTTTGCTGAAACCCGTCCTTGGAAATACACCCGTCTGGCTAACAGGTGGTCAATTCGGTCTCGAAGCCAGTCTTCCTGGTTTGATCTGCGTTATCCTGACCTTGATTCTGATCGGCAATTGGAAACCGTCAGAAGAAAACCTAGAACCAACGGTGAGGTCTTAGTAAGCAACAAGCAGGCAACCTATGAATACTATAGTGCTCTATGCAATCAGCACGATCTTTCTGGGGCTCGGTGCGACCCTCACTCTTGATCTTTGGACGTTATTTCTCAAATATGCCTTCAGCATTCCCCCATCGAACTTCTGTCTGGTTGGTCGCTGGATACGATACTTGCCCGAAGGAATCGTTAGGCATTCCAATATCGGGTCTGCACCACAGAAAAGCCGAGAATGTATAGTAGGATGGATCGCCCATTATATGACCGGTATTACCTTTGCTGTCGGATTCATTGCATTCGTCGGCGGTGAATGGCTTCAGCATCCAACGTTGATTCCAGCATTCATCTTTGGTATGGTCACAGTCCTGGCGCCATTTTTCATTATGCAACCTGCCTTCGGACTCGGAATTGCTGCGTCAAAAACATCAAACCCTTTGCAGGCAAGGCTTCGCAGTTTGGTGAATCATATCGTATTTGGTGTCGGTTTGTACCTTTTCGGATGGTTGGTCAGCAGCTTACTATCGGTGAATTAATATCTGTCCCACGCAATATCAATCCAGGAAACCGGTACGCTTTCATAAGCGCGAAGGCCGCACTTAGGCGATTCTTCTTAGACATTTATCGAGTACTAGTTTCCACCATGTTATTAGAGGTAAATGTCGGCAAATTCATCAGCTAAATAATGGAGAAAACGTGGGAGGAAACCAAGTAAAAAAGGAGCCTGATACTGTGTTTCACTAGGCGTGGGAGGAAGTCAACTCGCAACCGTGGGAGGAAATCTGATAGATTGAGACTTTTGTTTTAGGCGTGGGAGGATGCGTGCTAGTAAGTAATGTGCAATTTCATTCCTGCCACCTTCGTGTTTTTTCTTAGTCGATTCCGCAGGGAATTACGTGATATCAGGATGCTATCTTGATAGCAGTCCTGATATCACCTGTTTACCGTTCGTTTGAGGCGAACTGGAAAGAAAACTTCCACGCGTGCACACCTATGCCCTTTCGCAGGCAATTCCCTTGGTTTTAGTATCCGTCTCTGGTTTACACTGTAAATTCGCTAGAGAAACACGCCACCATTCATAGCCTGTGAACTACTTCTTCCCCAGACACTCTTATGTAAAAGGAACCCTCTTGAACTTCGGAATTTTTCCTGATACTCCTTCAACTAATATACTGAAGAATACAATGAATATTTGTTTTGTATTTACTACTGATTAATTTAGTTACATACACATTTATTTATATCCTTATCCGTATACAGATGGGTGCTTGCGAAAACGAATAAAACCGATGATGGGAATGGACGGCAAAAGAGAATCTGGGCTGGCAGGCCGGCAGCTGACAGAACGAATTGGACAGAAGCTAGAACCAAGTATATTTGCCGGCCTATGGAAGATCCATGTACTTGGATGAGCACACGATCAGACTAATGACGATACAGCCGTTCACTCAGCAATCTGCTAAGGATAGTTAGGAGACTGACTAACATCATCATCTCTGATCGCCGATATAGTTTATGCTATCGCAAGACCTTACGTGAGTGCAAAGCTGCAGAAAGTGGCTTTAGCCTTGACAAGCCATAAGGAATCACTATAATACGGGCAATTCTTTTTTTGAACGACCCCTTCTAGTTTATTCTCCTTCACACAACGCCTGACGCAAGTCGGGTGTTATTGTTTGTTGCTACCCTCGGGGATTTTATAAACGGCTTCAAACAATCTTCTCTACCCCACAGCAATAACCCAACCAAAAACAACAAGATCAGTAAAGCATCAATCGTTTGTTACTTCGGTAATATTCACTCATGGATCTTCACCCAGTCGGCTAATGCCTCCCCCACGGTTCCCACGTCTACATGTGGTATCCCAGGAAACATTCTAGACCAAGTGATCAAATTAAATACGGCGCAACCGGGCTTATGCCAGGCTGTGCCGTATTTGCGTTCCAAATCCAAACCATCAACAACTTAGTTGATTTCCCTGACGTACCAGAGCCGACAGGGAGATCAAGAAAGGGCTAAGTGAAATTCATGAGCGCGAAGCGTATCACGGAGACTACAGATTCTCTACACTCCGCAATCGGAATAATATGCCAAACGGTTCCTTACCGAATAGGTGCCGTGTCAGCCTACAAATGACACATCAGGAGATCTACCAAAACACCAATACTTTCAACCTTCTCTCAAGACAGTGACTGGTTGGGGTGAAAGGCCCAAATCAACGCCCGGCGAACAGTTCGCCGGGCGTTTTTGTATTTCCATCCAATTGAACAAAGGAAAACTACCATGAACATTGCAGATGTCTCGCTCGCCATCAGTATGGGAATTGCCGCAGGCGTTGTGATCTCCGGCATCCTAGTCATTGCCTGGTTCCTGGCTGTCACGCCGCGCCGCACAAAACGCTAGACCATTGCACGATCCATCCACTCAAAAATAATAAATCAATCCAGGAGAAATTGAACGATGAATACCACAATCAACCAAACGCTTGCTGTATCTTCCACTGCCAAACGCATCATTCTGGCTAGCGCCGATCGCCACGAACGGCGCTCCACCGGCCGCCAGGAACGAGCACTTAAGACCCTGCGCAAGATGGGGCGCTTCGACGATGCCGAGATGCTCGATGGTCGCCGCGTGCACCGCATCTCGTCCACAGATGAAACCTTGGATGAATAATCCAAGAGCAAGAACATATCAAATTCACGATAAGGAAAACATGAACATCATAATTCTCCCTATGGCGTACCGCCGCTATCGACATTCTGTTCGCCGATCTTCTCTGGCTGAAAGGACATTACCGAAAATGAAAAATATTGAGTCTCCCATTAAAGCGGAAACCGGCGAGCTCGTAACTCACCGGCTTCCCGTTCAGTTGTTAGGTAACAACAAAGCTATTTTAGCCCACGCCAACAGTTTGTCAAATCGCTCTGTTATCACGGTCTAGGGACCACCCCCAGACTTCCGCTACTAAACTTCTCTACAGCAAGGTTCATGCCTTGCCTGCAGATGCGGAGCAACCGGAAAGGGTATGAACCACCCTTAACCGGGCCGCGTGGATGTGTGATCATGGCACCCCAGGGGGAATTGTCGCAATTACAAACAAAAGAAAAGGGTGAACCATGAGAACAGAAGCTTTGATCATTGTACTGGTGGTCATTGCAGGCAGTGAGCCCGCTCGCCTTCTGCAGACCGCCATTGAGTTTGTTACAGAGCTGATGCATTTCATCGGCCTGTAAGAGAAAGGTTTGCCTATGGAGCAAACGAGAGATCAGATCCTGGAAGAAGCCAGGAAGATTCTCAAAACGAATGAGCTTCGTATCAACAAGAAAGGGTGGGCTGAGTTCTGGTGTCCAGCCCACCCAGATGAGCAACGAGGCGGCACGACCGGCGTGCCAAACTTTGCGATTGACCTGAACACCGGTCGGTATAACTGCTTCCGGTGCGGCTTCAAAGGCGGGTCGCTTTACAGCCTGGCAAAAAAGCTTGGCGCGGACTATCGGCCCAAACAAGCTGAGTTCATCATAAAGAGATCGAAACGAGAGACAAACGGAGGCGTCACAGTTGCTGACCTTTTGGAAGCTCTGGCAGATGCGCAAAGTAGAATCCTCAGTTCGTCGGCGATGTCATATCTGAAGCACCGAGGTGTCACCCCATACACCGCAATGATGTATGGCTTGGGATATGGGATTGGCAATCCTGCTGTTTCGTATCCTACTACAGACGCTGGCTACAAACTTGGCATGGTATATCGCCGAGAGTGGCTTTGGTCGGAAAGTGTTGTATATGCTGACCCGGTTACGGATCCTGCTGTCCTGAACGTTAGGTATCTCCCTCCCGAATACATGAGACACGGGCGCGGGTTCGAGCTGGGCAAGCACCCACATCGAACATGGGGTGATCGCCTTGCACCGCTCGGCGCCTGGCGAATCACAGAACGCACACAAGCGGTTATGGTGGTTGAAGGACTCTTCGACATGCTTGTAGGCGCCCAGTTCCTGGACCAGCGAGGGCTGTATCCGGATATCGCTTGCGTTTATACAAATGGTGCATCACCATCGACGGAAATCATGGAATGGTTTGGTGAACATGATTACGATTATTTCCTCATTCAGGATATGGATAAAGGCGGCGATGATTGGACCGCGACACTCACCAAGGTCATGAACGAAAGAGGGTTTAAGTACACTCTGATTTACCCGCCTGTTGACATGGATCCTGACCAGGCTTTCCTGTCTGGATGGTGGCCGCCCTGCATATAGAACGGGGGTTCCAAAACAATCAACCGAATAAACATTGCATCAGCGCCCTGCCCCTACCCGGCAGGGCGTTTTTCATTCCCACAAAATAAATAAGGAGACCTATGACAACTTACGATCCATCTCTGCAAGTCCCCTCCTATTATGAACAACCAAAACTAAAAAGTTTGCCGCTGCGCGAACAGCCTGCCTATCGTGTAAGCCAAAACGCAGCCGCTTGCAATCTCACTGAATTGCTGGCAGCTGTGATTGGCGGTCCAAGACAGATTGAAATCTCAGAGGAATTGTTGGCGCGTTTCGATGGGGATATTCGCCGTTTATATCTGGCGCATCCTGAGGAACTTGCAACGGTAAGGGGCATTGGCCCTGCAACCGCAGCGCAAATCAAGGCGGCCCTCAATCTGGGCTTGCGTTTGAACGTTCCCAAGGAAGAGCGCCCGTCCATCAATTCTCCTGCCGATGCTGCCGCATTGGTCCAATACGAGATGAGCCTCCTCGAGCAGGAGCACCTCCGTGTGATCTTGCTGGATCGACGCAACCGTGTAATGGACACGGTGGAGGTCTACCACGGATCGGTAAATTCTGCACAGGTACGAGTTGGCGAGGTCTTCAAAGATGCTGTGGCGCGCATGGCTTCTGCGATCATCGTGGTGCATTCGCACCCATCCGGAGATCCGACGCCGAGCCCCGAGGACGTCGCCGTGACGCGCGCCATTGTACAGGCAGGCAAATTGCTTGATATCGAGACGCTTGATCATCTCGTCATCGGTCACGGCGCCCGGTGGGTTTCCATGAAAGAAAGGGGGCTCGGCTTCAGCTAGGAATACCGTGGCAAAATATACTTGTCTCCCGACTTCGAACCCAGTTCTTCAGACTGGCAACTTTCCCCGTTTGACAAAACTATCCTTCTTCGCTATGCTTAAGAAGACGAAAGGCAACCCATGAAACGCAACGATGTAATGCGCATCCTTCAAAAGGAACGCCAGGAATTGGTAAAGCACTACAATATCTCTTCGCTTTCCGTGTTTGGTTCGGTCGCGCGAGATGACGCGCGTCAGGACAGCGATGTCGATATTTTGGTTGAATTTAGCCGCCCCGTTGGCTTATTCCAGTTCATCGAACTTCAGCAGAGATTGGAAGCTCTTCTCGGGTCCAAAGTGGATTTGGGAACTCCGCGCTCGCTCAAGCCGCGCATCAAGGAGCAGGTTTTGCAGGAGGCGATCCGTGTCGCCTAGAGCTTGGCAGGAGCGCATTGAAGACATCCTGAGTTGCGCACGAAACATCCGGGATTTTACAGAAGGGATGTCTTTTGATGCTTTCCTCGATGACGCCAAAACCATTCGCGCGGTGGCCTTTGAATTCACTACGATCGGTGAAGCGGCGCATGCTATTCCTCTGGAGATACAAAAACAGTACACCGATGTTCCCTGGGGAAAGATGCAGGGGATTCGCAATGTGCTGGTACATGAATATTTCCGCCTGGACGAGGAAATTCTCTGGGAGGCCAGCCAGGAGGATATTCCGCCTCTGATAGCAGCCCTGGAAAAACTCATTCAATCAAATCGCTAATTCAATCTGATTTTCGATCCGCCCCCAAAGATCATGCTCTTTGGGGGCTTTTGCATTGTGAGCTGTGACTGGATGTAACCTCACATGCCCCGCTTGAAGTCTCACAGCTCATATTTAACAGGAGGGCGCAATGCTAGATCCGATCACTCAGAACAAAGCCACATGAAACCCCGTCTTGAGCTGGCGTGATGCTCGTGCCAGCAGTAGGCAATTTACGCAGGCTCGAAATGCGCTGCTGACTGGAGCAGCTGCACAGGACATTCTTGACTCTTACGGATTTTCCGCCATACTGATAAGCGGATTTACAGATTGGAGAATTCTATGAACAATACATTTCAAGTACAGGTCGTTCGCCGTGGGATCATCACCCTCCCCAAGGAATTGAGGGAGCACAACAAAATTGAAGAGGGCGATACGCTTACCCTTATTGATCTGGGCGACGGGGTCGTTGTCATGAGCCCGCAGCGCTCGCGCGTCGATGAGCTTGCCAACAAACTTGCGAAGGAATGGCAGGATTCGGGAGAGTCGCTGGAATCGATGCTGAGTACGCTGCGGGAGGTCCGGGCAGAATATGACACCAAGAAATCCTAGGGTGTTCCTGGACACCTGTGCGCTCTTTGCCGCGGTTCTCTCGCCAACAGGTGGAGCACGCAGATTGTTCCTGCTGGCCGAAGCAGGTGGTCTCAAGCTGGTCGTGGGGCCAACCGTGCTCAAAGAATGTGATGAAGTCATTCGCCGCAGGGCGCCTGGCTCGTCACCCAGATTGGCACAATTGCTCGCAGCAGCTCAGATAGAAACATCTGCTCCTCTATCAAAGAGCCAAATAAAAACAGCCCAATCCTACGTTCGCTACGTTCCCGATGCACACGTACTGGCAGAAGCAATCCATGCCAAGCCGGATGGGTTTGCCACGCATGACAAGGAGCATTTCCTGCAGAGTCAGAGCAAAATCAAGCTAGCCTTTGAAATTGGCACACCTGGCGGTCTCATTCAAAGATTCAAGGAGGATTTCAGCCTGCCCGGACCCATAAAGACCCTTGACTCCAAGCTGCGAGATCAGACAACGGTCTCGCAGTGATTATTTCCAGGAACACATACCCCGGTCAATAAATGACCGGGGTATGTCGCTTAATCCAAACGATTTCAACAAGAAACAGAGCGAAGAAGAAACCCGATAAGACGCTCGACCCGCTAGTTCAATCCCAAAAACAACTCTCAATTTCATAACTCTGGAGAATCCATGAACACTTTCGAAATCCTCGTTCGTATCCTATTGGCTTTGATCCTCCTGTACAGCCTGTGGCATGGCTACGTGGTGATTGTCGCCTACCGCTGGAAGCAAGAAGACAAGCTGATCTCCCGCGCTCTCGCTCCGCGCGACGAAGTACTTTAGACCAATCCCCTATTCAAAGATTTCAACTTGAAGGAGGTCGTAATGACCGAACCCAACAATATTGCGTCGATCGTCAAACCCGAGATCGTCGCCCCACCCAGTGTTTCCAACCTATCTATTGCTCAGGTGGGAACAGGAATGTTCAGCGTCACGATGCAAGTCATCATGGTAGTCCGCTTCCCGGACGATTTTCCTGCTGGTTCGCCGGTAGTAATCACCGCTGATCATGTTTTGCCAACAACACCGGTAATTGCATCAAACACTGTGCAAGCAGCTGCCGGCGGGCTGATCTACAGCAACGGCGAACTCCCGAATGCCTTCGACGGGGAAGCTGAAGGCTTCCAGGCGTTCGTGCAGGTTCATGGTTATGTTCCACCCACACGAGAGGTTCTCATCCAGTGGGCTACAAATTCTCAAGGAGGTGCATAGATGCTGCAACAGCAAATCAATATTGAAGTAATCGCACAGGAAGACGCGACTTCGCAATACCATGTGCGAGCGGATGACAAGGGACAGGCCCTCGGTCGTCCCATCTTCTATACCGAGATTCCTGTATGCTGGACCAGGGATCCTGACCACAATATTGTGATCAGCGCCTTTGTATGGGGCAACGAAGTTGCCAGGGAGAATCCCACCGCGGAAGAAATGGGGCTATTCGCACTGCGTGCTGCCGAAATCAAGAAGGGTGACATTATTCTGCTGACGGGTCGTCTGTGCGGTACAGCAGACGGTGCGCTGATGTTTGTCGATGACCAGAAAGTCACGAGGGCTGCCAACCTGCAGCTGACCGTCCAGGGATTTGCTGTCACTGGAAACACAAACGCCCGCTCGCTCGATCTACAGCCTCTGCAGCAAATGGTGTTCTTCGAGGCATTCGTCGGATCAGATGCGAAGGCAGACTATACCAAGAACAATACCTTCTTCACAAAATTCACCGCGTGCTGGTCCAAGGGTCCGGAAGAAAAACTTTGGTTCGATGCCACCGTCTGGGGTAAAAAAGTGACGGGTGATAAGCCAACTGCTGAAGAAGCAGGATCCTTCGCCGTGTGGTGCGCTGAAAACGTGAAGGAAGGAGACAGGGTTTTGTTGGCTGGTCGTCTGGCTGGCTCGAAAGAAGGCAGGGTCAATTTATACACAAAGGGTCGAGAGGTTCGTGCATCTTACCTGGATGTGTCGATTAACTCGCTCTCAATCACGGAAAAGAAAGCTAATCGGATTGTCAAGCCTGCGCCGACAGAAGTCGATACACCCTTAAAGGCAGCAGCTATTCCGGTTGCACTCTCGACTCGTCCAGCCGTGCCCGTAGTTTCCGTCACTTCTCGCCCTGCGCTGCCGCCATCCGGGAAACCAGCAGTACCCATTGTTGCATCCAATCGGCCGCTGCCACCCAGTCCCAAACAGGTGGTGGATGCTAACCCCTTCGCCAAATTCAAGAAAACATAAGGATGCGCAATGGAGATTAATGATCCCTTGATTGTGATCGTCGCGGGTTTTCGCAACCCAACAGCCCATGATGCCGCTGAGCAAAACCGCTCGGCGGCATTTCTTTCTATCCAAAATCCATATTCAATTCAATAGGAGGCCCGCCATGGCCAAATCAAATTACTCATCCGTCCCGTCCGCATCCCTTGCGAAGGCTCTTAGTACTGTCGTTCGCGCAAGCGGCAAAGACCCCTATCATATGGTTCACCTTCAGGCTGAAAACGGCAAGCTCTCTGTGCGCTGCTTCAATGGCCTGATGGGCATTCTCGCCATTATCGCCTCGGAAGACAAAGGCAGCGCCTTCGATGCCACGATCGACGCGCAGGCGTTCGCCAGCCTGGTCAGCTCGATGAGCGGCGCCGTCACGCTCTCGCCCTCCGGCAAGAACGGTATGCAGGTGCAGAGTGGTTCGGTGGATGTCACCCTCAAGGGCATTAACAAGACCTTACCCGAGTTTGAGGACAAGGACGCAAAGAAGGTTCTGACGATCAACGGTCAGGATCTGCTCGACCTGCTTCGTGTTGGCAGCTGCGCCGCCACAGATATCAGCCTCGCCTACGCCGCAGTTCTGGTAAATATCACGCCAGGTGAAACATCTTCCTGGGCGACGGACAGCTTCCGCGCCGCGACGTGCGTGAAGGCTATTGGCGGCGAAACCGCAAACATCCTGCTGCCATTCACTCTTGTCAATTGGCTGCGCTCCATCTCTCCGCGCGCGACTGTCACGGTCAAATCTTCCGAGAAGCGCGTCACCTTCGACGCGGACGACAGCGGCAATGTAGTTAAGATCACTTCGCCGGTCAACGATGCGTCGAAGTATCCTGCTCTGTCCAAGATCTTCGATGCCATGTTCGCAGCCAGGGGCGTCAAATTCACACTTGATGCCGGCGCGATGAGCAAGGCGGCCCGCCAGGCCAAGACCCTGGGCGCCGATACCATTGCGCTCCACACCGACAATGGAAACCTTTACCTGCGCGCAAAGTCACAGACCGCCACTTACAACAACACCATCCGCAAGGTTGATGGAGAGATCGCCATCTTCCTCGATCCTCAGTTCCTGAGCGAGGGCATGGGACTCTTCACAGACAGCCCTGAGGTTCTTTTCCTCGACACCAAAAAACCCTTATGTGCGAAGGAAGGTGATCTCCGCATCCTGTTCATGCCAAAGAATCCGCCCGCTGAAAAGAAGGTTGAGGAGGCAGAAGTCGTGGAAGCTACGCCGGTGGCTGTGAGCGCTGATCAGTTCGCTCAAGTTGCCGTATAAGCAAAAACCAGTGGTAGCAGTCATCGGTGTGACGATCACCCCTCTGGTATGTGTTGTATAAATAAGGAGAACAGAACACGAAGACTGTTCCAATCCATCAAAGATGCGACACCATGATGGTGTCGTATCTTTGAGATCGTGTAAAGAGAAGAAGATGGAAAGAACAGCACTACTTAGTGACTATACGAAGGAATGAAGGAGGATGGAAAAGCCGGAATGTCCTCGGTGCAAAAAGACAGGCAGAGTGAAAGCGAAGGGAAGTGGCGCAACAATAACATGCCCACTATGTATGGGGGTTGGAGAACTCCCACCCCTGCATGCAATCGTGGAAAACGAAACGAGCCTGGCTCTATTCTATTGGGAGTGTTCATGCGAGATCAAAAAGCATGGCATGACGCTCCGCTACGTACATCCCTCAAACCATGAGGTCTGTAAAAAGTGTGGAGCAATAGCGAAAGATGCTCCTCTCTCCCCTGCTGGATACGCCCAGGCATTCTATGCGATACTCTATGACTTGGACATGGATATCGAATACCCATCGGACAAAGCAGAGTACGTAGATGTATTCAGAAGTTAAGGCCCCTGACCATCAGGGGCCTTTTTGTTGCAGAAAGGAAATGACCTATGCAAGACACTAGAGGAAAACCAATCAAATTGAACGGCAAACCCGCAGAGTTCACAGCGAAGGATTTCACCAACACGAACTTTGCCACTGCTGAAGATAAAGCGAGGTGGGCAAACAAGTTCACAAAATTCATTCTTGGTGGTTTTCAACGCAGTTCCTTCAAAAAAGAGATCTATAAGCAGTTGCATCATATGTTCGGCCACTGTGCTGAATATGACCTTGTCGGCTTCTACTGCACCTGGTTCGAGGATACATACAAATGTCTCCATTGGGTGGAGACAGTAACAACAACCTGGCTGGCAGGCATTGGTCAACCTCAATTCACGTGGTCCGATGTTGAAATCAAGATAGTGCAATGGATACGGGACAACAAGATCCACGATCAGGTTGCTGGTTATCTGCAAACAGAGACAAAGCAGAAAGAGTGCACGACGCTCAAGGTCTTGCAGAATCGATACGGTGTCGTGCCCATTGCCAGCAGTGTTGACACTGGAGTGCTGACATCAAACCCAACACCGACGCAGATTGAAATCCACACTCCCGTTCAGGAAGTCGGGCAGTTGAGATTGTTCTAGGTGACCGATTCATCTTCAAAGAAAAAACAAAACCATAAATACGGAGAGGAAACGAAACTTATGATTCTTCAAGTTAACTGCAAACCATCACTCGCTGTGAATGTTCCCACTATAGCTCCAAACCTGCACCACGATCCTTCTTTGCTGATTGATATCAAGGATTTCATACCGGTTGTGGTGTCATCCACAGATAAAAACAATATCCATATTCACAGTTCGTTCAGCCTTGCAAACCTAGAGACGGACGCTGACGAGAGACTCAGCGCGCTGGTTGACTTCATCCGGGCTGCTCAGAAAGCATCCAAGCAAGGACTATACGTTGGCTGCACCCACGCCGTCGCCGAACAGATAGCATATTTGGCGTACTGGAAGGATTACCCACTGGAGTTTCGCATCGGGAGATCCGGCAAAAGCATAATGGTAATGGCGCGCTTTCCCAAACAGCCTGAGCTCGATTGCCTCTTGGCTGTCTTCGACCATCGGCGAGAGCTGCAGGCGGGTGTGCAGAAATGGTTTGATTGCTTCTGCCGTTTGGTACAAGACCATGCCAGGATCTGGCAAATTCATCTAATCGTAGACAAACCTACTTACCGCAAGTTGGAAGAGCCGCGCGTCGTCCAGCCGGAGATCTTGGTTGAGGTGGTCGATGAAGAATAAGGAGCTACCATTGCTGAACCGACTGGTGATGCTGCGCTGGCTCGACACCGGCACCTGCCCTGACGAAACTTTAGCTTCACTGATCGAGCGATATCGAAACCCTCATGTAGCAGAAATGATCAAGACTGTGAATGGGATGACCCGACCTGTCAGCATGACGACATTCGTGCATGGCAATGCGGTGGACGTCAGGATTACACCCTTCCATGGACTCATTGACCTCGATAAGGATCTATACCCGATTCTGACGGACGCCCGGGCAACAAATGAGCAGATCTTTTCCAGGGCCGCATTCAGTCTGGAAGATATGGGCATGGACTCCGGCGATAAGCTGTCCTGCCTTCGAGAATACATTCGGTTCCTTCAAAACACCTGGGCGCTGCCAGGTTTATACATCGGTCTCTCTATGCACGTGGTCCGAGAGATCGCTAGCCTGGCCTATTGGAAGAATTGGGCACTTGAGTTTCGCCTGGACAAACGCGGTGACGCGCTCGTGATGGCGGCGCATTTCCCCAACCTGCAGGACAGGGATTTCGGGATCAATATCTTTACGGAGAATGACCCGGAATTCAATCCTTATCCGCTTATGAAAGAATGGTTACGGTTCTTCCGAAGCATCGTTCAGGAAGTGGCAGAGCTCTGGACCATTCGCATCGTTGTAAACGAAAGCATCGCCGAGAAGATTGGATGTCTCAGCGATGGCGATGTGGTGCTCACAAATGCTCAAATGCCGCCATATCCATGTCAATAAGCATGCAATTGATTAACCGAACCGGAAGCGCCTCCAGTATTGGAGGCGCTTCCGATCCCCACATAACAAAGGAAAACATCCATTATGGAAAATCTAATTGATCTTACCAAACAGAATGAGTCTCAACCGACGGAAGTAGTTGAAACCGAGGCAATAATTCACCCACCTGCAAAAGTCGAAAGCGAAACAGCTACTGCTCCTGAACTCATCGAGGAGATCGACACGGCGCCTAAGGCTGAAATTGCGAAAGCACTTCCGGGAAAAGCCGTGACAAAGCCCGCTCCCTACAAGCGCGAAGAGCCTCCCCCAAACCCACTACTTCTGGATCCATACGAATGGGATCGATGCACAATCACGGTTGGGTACTCTCTCCTGCCCAATAAGAGAGTAAGCGTCAGTGTACACAACCACAAGGACGAGCCCATCGTCAAGGAATTTCCTGCCTCGGAAGTTCCGCTCCCTGAAAAGATCAGCGGCGTGATGGCGAACCTCCAAAGCATCTGGCCCACAAGCCCAGTGAATGCTGCCGTGGTTCTTCTGCCAAAACCAGATAACGCGCCTGAGCGCCCCATCGTTGCATCGGTCCGCGTCTCTACAGACACACCCATTGTGCAGGAAGGTGTTGAATCCAATCTCCCCTTCCCGGCCCCAATCGTCGCCATGCTCGAGGAATTGAAAGCGTTGATGCCTGAGCGCGCGCTGAAGAACATCGAGAAAAACGCCAAGGCAAAGACTGCTACGACGGTCAAACCGGCAAGCAAGTCAACCGTATCAAAGCCGGCTGCCACACTAAACGCGTCAGCAGCGAATAAGAACGTCCGTCAGAACCAAATGACACTTTTTTAGCGAGGTGATCCCATGGAAGAAACAACAAACACCACTCCAAAAGCAACCCCGACAATCCTGGTTGCAAGCCTGACCTATATACTCAATGTGCAGGAAACAGGGCAGACCTTCCCCTTACCCGCCAGTATTGCCACAGATGACAACCTCATCAAGCGCTCCCTTGCTTCGGTGATCCCCTATATCGACACAGCAAAGTTGGAACGCTCCGAACCGAAAGATGGTGTGGTCACCATCACCGTCACCAAGACCCATGCACCAAAAGGAGCCGGTACCCCCGGCTCCTCCTTTTCCCCTGTCATCGCCAGCCTGATCGCTTCTGAAGCTGATGGGACGAATGCTGTGATCAGGACATTCCTTGATGTGGAACAGATGGGCAAAGAAATCGCCAGCTACCAGCCACATCAAATCCTGGAATTGAAAAAGCGAATTGAGGCAGCTTTCAAAGCTGGCGAAAAGCAGGATGACGCCTTCAAAGCAATCGTGAACTCACTGATCGAAACCTCCCCGCAGGCCGCCAGCGTTGTGCCTATCGGTTTCTAGGACACTCCCATGGCACTTGCGGTACAACGACAGGGTTTGCTGGAAGAGGCGAGACTGGCGTTGTTGCGCCTGAACCCGCCTTCTTACGGTTTTGCTGACGCTGCGCTTTCAGAGGTCCACGTTGCCCTGCAGGTGATCTCGGTGATCGCCAAGGTACATCCGAAGAGCTACAGGAAGCGGGTAACGAATGCCTTGCAAGAATTCTTCAAGGACATACGGACACCGCGATTGAGGCAGGTCGATAATCAGGGCAACGTCAACTCGAACCTGATCGCCAGGCTGATCAACGACAACCTGTTCCACCTGGATGAGTTCTGGCTGGATGAGGAATGCGCAGACTTCGGCACCGACCACACTGTTCCAATTGAATGGATGGGTTATCGAATCCATTGGGATGAGTTTGACGAGATGATGGACCGGCTCGATGAACTGACCCGGGCCGGGAGCTTCACCATCATGATGGGCATCTTGTGGGGTAACGTAGACGGTACGAGGATGAAAGAGGTCTGGAATTTCTGTAACGAAACCTATAAGTGGAAACTTCCGCAGGTACCCGAGATTCCCGGGGATTGTTACATCGATATTAGTCAGCTCAAAAGGGCTCTCAGGAAACATGGTCTCCAGTCGCTAGCGACCCTGACCGAAGCTTTTGATGGTTCAACTGGCAATGTGTTCTACGACTTCGACCCCGAAACATGGATGCCCATCACCATAAGCGAGAAAGATCTGATAGCCGTCCACGAGGACTGGCTGAAAGTCCCCAAGATTCGGAAACAATTGAACGAGGCATACGACATTCTTGAAACAGCGCCGGATGTCTTCGCATTATTCCTGGAGGCATACATCAATTCACTGCATCCCAGAGAAAGAAAGGTCAAAAAGTAATATGGCTATGAAACAAATAGCACAACGATCCAATTATCTGGGTCCTGAAGCTGTGGCCAGCATCAGCTTCTTGAAAACCCGAGAGCTAATGTTCACCTGGCAACAGGATGACAAGGTCCAGAGCAAGCTGATTACAAATGAAGCCGCTTTCCTCGCCTTCAAAGAAGGTCACCAACAGGATACGGGCTGGCTGCCCGCCGGCGTGCTGCGAACTGGAAGCGATGCGCGCGGCGAATGGGTGGTTTACACAGCACGCGCACAAATGATGGACATTGTGACCGACAAGAGCGAGAAGCTGAGAATCCCCCTTCCGGCGACTCTGTTTATGGGTTGGGGTTCCCGCTACTATCTGTGGGCGCTCCCCAACAAGAGGTTCAGCAAGAGACTCCCGGTCTACAAAGCACCGTTTCCAAATGTCTACGACAACGGACGGATCTGCTGGGGTAGCCACAAGGTTCCCAAAGTAAGCGCGAGCAACATCGAGCGCGTCTGGCAGATGTTCTTCGGAACAGCGTTCAATGAACATATCGCCAGCAGGAAATGCAAGAGTTTCCCGAATAATGTCCTGGACCTGCTTCGCCAGTTGTCTCGAGAAGAAGTAACCACATTCCCATACAGAGAACTCGGTAAAGCTGATATGGCATCGGTGGACATGTGTATCGACCGACTCTTGAAATACGGAGCAGACTGACATGTTCAAACTTGTTCAACACCTGATCGTACAAGATGATGGCAGGCTGCCCCTCATTCCGGATTGTTTGTACGCCTACATCCTGGCGGGAAATGGTCTCTTCCTGTACGCAAAGCGGGATGATCTGGAAGTCCTGATCCCCGTCTCAAGTGCCACTATCGCCGGTCTGCCTCCCCTCGAGCCATTTGTAAACATGCCGCGTGTGCCTGCAATCTTGATGCATCACGTCTTGCAGGCATCGAGGGAAAACCTGCCAAATGAGCTTCTGTTCTGGTTCAACCTCGATCACAGTCGACAGGTATGGAATCTGGACGCTCCCTTCCAAATCTGCACACCTACCAGCGCGGTCCCCCTGGATAGAAGTGATCCACTCGGGATCAAGGCGCTGATCGACCTGCACAGTCACGCCCTGCTGGACCCGTTTTTCAGCCGCACTGACAACAGAGACGAACTGAGTTTCAGGATCTTCGCGGTGATTGGCAGATTGAGCGAACAACCCCTGATCCAGGTTCGCGTGGGTGTGTATGGCAACTACTGGAACATTCCAGCATCCATGATATTCGAACTTCCCGAAGAAATTCGGGATGCCTACTATGGCAAAGGAGAAGTAATTTATGACGAAACAATCAGCGAAGAAGACATCCAAATCATCCCAGAAGAAGAAACTATCGGCGCCGAATTCTTGCTCGATGAAGCTGCCAGTACTCAATGAAGACGCGCTGTACGCGCGTTCCATCCTACTGCCGGTGGTCAAAAGCATCACCCTCCATCTCATTGGATGTGGTGGAACCGGGAGTTGGCTTGCCCCGCACCTGGCCCGCATTACGAAACTCCTACAGGAAGTTCATCACATCAACGTTTGGCTGGCGTTCTGGGACTACGATGCAGTCGAGGAGAAAAACATCTTCCGGCAAAACTTCTGTGAAGCAGAGATTGGGATCAACAAAGCGGAAACGCTGGCGCGGCGCTATGGGACCGCCTGGGGACTTGAGATTGTCACTCTGCCAATCCCCTTCTCAGCCGATGCTATGTACCGCAACGGTTTGGGTGATCGCTATCGCGATAGTAGCATGCCGGTTTTCGTCACCTGCGTTGATAAAAACGCGCCGCGGCAGGATGTGGCCAAAGCCTGCTCACAGTACTTTGGCTGGTGGTTGGACTGCGGCAACCTCAAAAGTGCAGGTCAAGTTTCGGTCGGCAGAGGCTTGCCTCCCCGGGAGCTATCCCCCCTGCGGTTCCCATCCATGACCACATGGACACCGCTGCCCAGCCTGCAATTTCCTGAGATCCTGCAGGAAGAATCAGAAAGCAAGAAGCAAGAAGTGGATTATTCCGGTATGTCCTGCGCGGACATTGCACTGGTTGATGAGCAGGGGTTGAGTATCAATCATGTCATAGCCTCCACAGCATCGGCAATGCTCATGAAACTGCTCGTAACGAAGGATCTGCAGCATCATTGCGCCTACGTCAGCATCGACTCCGGTACAACCTTCGTCTACAACTCGCCACGTATTCTCACCGACTATCTGCAGAAAATGAACTTTGTCTCAGTGGAGGGGACAACTGAGTATGATGATCAGGAAGATATGGAGCAGGCGATGCTCGATGAGGAAGATGAACCGCTGTTCGAAGCAGAGCCCCAAGAAACCGCCGAAGCCGCCATCGGGTTGGCATAAAGGTACTTCTCTCAATCAGCAGGATCGTTTGGCGCTGACCGGCCATTGCACGGTCGAATTACCACCCCAACTATTGAAAAACTAGAATGAAAAGATAGAAAGACACACGCCTTTCCATCTTTTTACTACACGCAAAAGATAGAATGTCGTATGACATTCTATCTTTTCAGGCTAGCAAAAGATAGAGGGTCATATGACCCTCTATCTTTTGAAAACATACGACAAGGAGCACATCATGCCACAAATCACCAATAGCTTTCCATTTCAGTTCTACGGCACAACCATCGAAGTCCACATGGCCGATGATGGTCACTGGTACATCCGTCTGGATCACATGTGTGAGCACCTGGGACTTGATTCAAATAGTCAAAGGCGCAAATTACAGGAGCACCCCGCGATTGGAGATAGTTGCGTACCAATGATAATAGACACACCTTATCGTGAGAGTACAAGAAAAAAAGAGGTCTGGTTTATCGATATCCAAATTCTGCACCTCTGGCTCGGAATGATCCAGGTGTTAAAAGTACGGGAAGAACTGCGGGAAAGGCTCATTCACTATCAGCGCAATCTCGCACAGTCACTTTGGCTGCTGTACCGCTCTGAAACGTTCCCAAAGGAAATCCTGGACGAGATCAACGCGTCCATGTCCCCTCATGACAGGCAGGTTGCAGAAATCTTTGAGGCTGCCCAACAACTGCGAAGAAAAGTGGATATCCTGAACGGCCACCTCGACGAGGAGCTGGGCCGTCTCGGCTTGGTCATCGGCGATCTTGATAATCGCCTGGGCGCGGTGGAGACCAAGATGATCGGCGAGGAGACGATCAATTCACAGCAAGCCAAACAGATCCAGGACATGGTCAGTGTTGTGGCTGACGCGCTGCACCTTTCGAATAAATCCAAATATTCCAAGTCCACAGCCCACGCCGCCGTACACAATGAACTCAAACAACAGTTCCAGATCCACGTCTACAGCGCGCTGCCTGCAAGCCGTTTCGATAACGCGCGCAATTTCCTGGCGAGCTGGTGGCAGAAGCTGTCCAAACGCGGCGCTCCGCTCCCGTCCATCTTCAGAGGGCGTCAAGACTCCCTGTTGTAAGATGGTGAAGCCAGTTACTCAGCGGTTGCCAGTGTACTGACTCATAGTACAGGGTACATCTCATCCAACAAAAAACCAATTAATACATTCAGCAACAAAAGAAGGGCTGCTCAGATTAGATCTGGGCAGCCCTTCTTTTGTTTGGAGGTGGCCATGCAAATGTACGTCTATCTGATCCACTCCAAATATAAGCTTCATCACGCCGGGCATTACGTGGGCTTTAGTAAATGCCTCGACTTCCGCATTGCCGCTCACCGGGAAGGGACCGGCGCAAAGCTGATCCGAGCGATCACCCGACTCGGTATTCCATGGATGGTGATCCGCACCTGGCGAGTCGATGGGCAAGGATTTGAAAGAGCCCTCAAAAACCAGAAACACGCGCCACGTTTTTGCCCGCTGTGCAATCCCAAGATAACAGAATTTCAAAATGAGTATGTCGGCGGTGACGACTTTTGCTCAGATTTTTTGGACGAAATCACGCAACCCAACGAAAGGATGGCAATTACCCCTTATGCTTTTTCAAATCAATACACCCGAGAAACCGTGCACGTTTGAAGCTTCAAGCTTCGCCGCTGCCTGTGTAGTGGCCCTATTACTCGGCGGTGGATTTTATTCACTCTGGCAGGATGGAAAACAGGTCATGCCAGTGTTCATGTTTGGCGGTGCTGAGAAATGGTATCAGCGGACCTTTGGAAAGAACTTCCAAGATGTAGTGCAGGAAGTTTCTCCGGATGAGATTGCACAGATCTATCTGACCCTTCTTATGGGGAAACCTGAAGAACGTCAGCGATATCTGCACGAGCTGTCCATCATCCACCACTCGAAACCGGCCCTGGTAAGTGCAACCAGCCAATGGCGTCCGCAAATCAAACCTACGGCCTACGGTTCGACCTTCATCCCCGATAGCGGCGACACAGTGCAGTTGCTGGATGGGCGCGCGCTTCCGGTCCAAGAAATTCTTGGCGAGATCGGCACCAATCTCTGGTTGGTGGACCTCGGTGAGATCCCATCCTATGCAATCGCCCCAGGCGTCGACGGTCGCTGGGAAGAAGTTGAAACCGCTGTAGCCTGAAAGGAGAACATATCAATGGCAACACCGAAAGGACTCGCCGCGCGAGCCGTCCTGGAACTTTCAGATCGAAGAAAGATCCATATCGAAATCCGAGACAACTCCATGTTTGTAAAGTTCTACGCTGTATACACGGTGCGCGGTAGAGGTCGCCGACGAACGGTTGAGCGCGAATCGTTCCGTGATCGAAACTTTGCTGCCAGTATCGAAGAAGCTGCCAAGAAGCTGGAACAGCACTTCAACACCTATGGCAAGGCAAAGGTCAATAAAGCAACGACCAAGATCTATCGCAAGCGCCTGTATGCAAAACGTTTCAAGATGCGACTGGACGAGCTGGGTCTTGCTCGCATCCATAACTCACTTGGCGATTACATGAGGAAACGTCAACAATCGCCAGCCATTTTCACCCGGAAAACAGAAGCCGCCCTCGTTTGAGGGCGGCTTCTGTTTTTCCACCAGGAGGTCTATCGAAACTATGAACGCTATCGAACCAACAACAATGGAAGTAACAGTGGTTGACACACCAACAACCTTCTGCTTCCCTTCCGACGTCAATCTATTTCTCGGATCAGCAAAGCGCAAGGCTGACACAAACCTTGCCGTGATCCAGCTGGTCAAAGAGATTGAAAAAGAGGGACGCTTCGCAACCCCTGACGAGCAGGAACTGATCTCGCATTATGTGGGTTACGGAGACTCCGCAGTTCTATCAGCCCGCTATTCAGCTGTTGTCGAAGCGGTTACCAACGAAGAGTTTGCCGCCCTCCGAGCCAGCACACTCAACGCCCATTACACATCACTCCCCATCATCCGCGGGATCTGGGCAGGTCTGCTTCGCCTGGGCGCCGGCAAATTCTCTGTGCTCCGGGTCCTGGATCCGTCAGCGGGCATAGGTCATTTTCAGAGCGCTTCCCCCGAGTGCATACATTCAATCGCGCGCTGGGTTGAAATCGAACTGGACCAACTGACAGCCCAAATCCTGAAGAACCTCCACCCGAACATCGAAGGCAAGAACGTGGTTTTCAACGATGCTTTTGAGAATGTCCGTCTTCTGGAGAATCAATTCGATCTCGTCATCTCGAATGTCCCGTTTGGGAACTACCCGGTAGTGGATCGCAACATCAAAGAATCGGGACTCAAGAAAAACATTCACGATTACTTCTTCGTGAAAGCCTTATCCCTGGTAAAGCCGAATGGCATCATCGCGTTCATCACCTCCCGCTTTACCCTGGACAAGAAGAATAGCTCCATCCGTGAATACCTCGCCAGGCGGGCGGAACTCTTGGCAGCAGTCCGCTTACCTGATTCTGCCTTCGTTGCAAATGCCGGTACGCAGGTTGTGACAGACATCATCATCCTTCGCAAGCGCCCCCAGTTGCTTGAGGGACAAGATCTGCCGGCGTGGGTAAACACCTATATGGTGGATGGTGCTCGTGAGTACCAGTACGAAACCGAAGATGATACGGTGGATAGACTTCGCGAGAACTGCATCTACTACGAACATCCCGAATGGATTGTCGGCACACGCTCCACCAAGCGCGGCATGTACACCAGGGATGAATACACCATCAAGTACGACGGTGAAAAAGAAATTGGTGATGAGGTGGCACAGATCCTTACGAGCGCCCTGCCTGAAGATGCAATGCTTCAGGGACGTGTCGAATGTAGTAAGGAGATGGACGCGGTCGTTGAAGTCGTACCTCCTGCCCATGTCATCGAAATTAAACCCAATCTGCCGGTGGACCATGTTCGTCGCCTGGAAGGCCTGCGCAGTATCTACGATGCCGCTCGACGCTTGCTCGACCTCGAAACAAAGGGTGTCACGGGTCTTCCGGTTACGATCCAGCGTGATACGCTCAACAAGGTTTACGACACCTTTGTCATGCGCTACGGACCTATTACCAACAAGCTACATCAACGCCTGTTGGAAACTAGCCCCGCCCTCCCATTCCTGCTTGCCCTGGAAAATGATTACTCGCCGCTAACGAACTCCGCGCAAAAGGCGTTGATCTTCACAGAATCCACGGTGCGCTCTGCGCCTTCCACAGAAGGCATCCAGAACTGCACGGATGCCCTGCTCTACTGCCTGAATCAACGCGGGACCGTTGAGATCGATATGATCGCGGACCTCGCTCACGTGACAATGGACGAAGCTCTTGCCGAGCTGGGCGACCGGGTTTTGTGGATCCCGGAAGGTGGACTTGCTCTGAGTGATGTGTACCTCTCCGGCAACATCGCTGAGAAGCTCGAAAAGGCGCGTGCGCTGGCAACCATCGAGCCCAGACTGAAAGTCACGGTTGACGCTCTGATCAAGGCGATGCCGAAACCTCTCAAGCCTGGACAAATCAAGGCTTGCCTTGGTTCCGGCTGGATCCCTGCCAGGTATGTTGCTCAGTTCATCGAGGAACTGCTACCGGGCATTCGCATGCAAGTCACGTATATTCCCAAGCTCGGTACATGGACCGTCACCCACAAAAGAGGCTACATGCCTGCCGAAAACAGTTCCAAGTATGGCACGAAGCGATACACAGGATTGGAACTGATCGAAGCTGGTCTGAATGCTCAGACACCGGTTGTGTACGATACGGTGGAAGATGAGCAGGGCAACGAGAAGCGTGTTCTCAATCAGCAGGAAACGATTGCAGCACAGGCAAAGCTGGAGGAACTGAAGACCAGGTTCGATACCTGGCTCTGGTCGGATGACGCACGAGCCGAACATCTTGCGCAGATTTACAACGCGCGCTTCAACGTGTTTGTTCGCCCGCATGCTGACGGCTCTCACCTGACCCTGCCTGGTCTATCAAAGCTTCTGATCCCCCGCCCGCTTCAAAAGGACGCCGTTTGGTTCAGCCTGCAGCGGGCCGCAACACTCGTCGGTGATGAGGTCGGACTTGGCAAGACCCTGACCGCCATTATCTCGGTGATGGAGGCAATTCGCCTGGGTTCGGCGAATAAATCTTTACTAGTAGTGCCCAACCACTTAACGGAACAATGGCGCGACGCCTTCCTGCTGGCATATCCCAATGCCAATGTGTTGTGCGCAGGTAAGGACGACCTGAGCAAGAGCAAACGTCGGGAGTTTATGAGCCGCATCGCCACAGGTCGATGGGACGCCGTAATTGTTCCCCAATCCTCGTTCAAGATGGTCCCCGTAAAGCCCGAAACTCTGAATAAGTTTGTCGAAGAAGAACTGGAAGAACTGCGTGACTTCCTGCAGAGGATCAAGGCTGAAAAGGAAGTGGACAACCGCGCCCGCAAGCAGATCGAGAAAGCCATCAAACGATTCGAAGCGAAGTTGATCAACAAGTCGGAGATGGACAAAGACAGCACCGATACGATCACGTGGGATGAGATGGGTCTCGACATGCTGGTAGTCGACGAGTTTCATTGCCTGCCTTATGAAGCGCGCGTGCTCACGGATCGGGGGTTGATCCCCATCGGCGAAATCGTCGAAAAGCGCCTGCCTGTGCGAGTGAAATCGGTTGACCTGTCAACGAATGAAATCAAGTGGATGCCGGTCACGGGTTGGTTTAACAACGCCCAATCAGTTCCCATGGTTCACATCAAACATAAAAAAGGAGTTTTCGAATGCACTGCAAATCATAAGGTTTGGACATATGAAGAAGGATACGTTGAAGCCGGAAAGCTCACGACGAAGCACACGCTTAAAAGTTTGCCCGGTATGCCAGAAGGAATTCGTGCCGAGCAGCGGCGGGGAAGAAGTACGACGGCAAGTACACTGTTCTCGAGCATGTCGAAAGAAAGGGGTACACAAAACTGTAACCAAGCACTGCGAAGAGTGCGGAAAGGAGTTCACCTTCAAGTCATCAGGCAAGAAGAACAACGACAAGAGAAGGTTTTGTGGGACTTCTTGTGCAGCGAAGTGGCGGATGGCACAACCAGAGCGCAGAGAGTTGATGAAGGAATATATGCCCCGCATGTGGGCGGCATCTCAGGCAGCCAACAGAGGCAAACCCAACCCTGTAGCCTCAGCACGGATGAAGGCAAACAATCCAACGGCCAATCCCGAATGGAGAAAGAGAATGTCCGCGCTAATGTCTGGCAGAACATTCCTTGCCAGGGGTGGGAACGGTACATTAACTGCCCAGCAGCAAGCTGTGGCGAATGCGCTGGGGCTGCCGATGGAGTATGCAATCCGAACGGCTCCGGTAAAGAATCAATTCAAGTCCCTGCCAACTTGCTACAAAGTGGATCTTGCCGACCCAACGAAGATGTTAGCAATAGAGATCGATGGGCGGACGCACAACACGAAGAAATGGAAGTTCCTGGACAAACGGAAGACGGAGGTGTTGAACGCTCTCGGGTGGTCAGTGTTACGTTTCTCGAATCAGAGAGTGGATTCCGATCTGGAGGCAGTTTTCAGAGAAATAAGAGAGTTTACTGTCTCGAAGTAGCAGAGACTCACAACTTTTTTGCGGAAGGAGTGCTCGTTTCCAACTGCTATAAGAACCTCTTCTTCCACACGAAGATGACCCGTATCGCTGGACTTCCCAATACCGACTCGCAGCGCGCTTTCGATATGTTCGTGAAGGTCCGAGACCTGATGCAGCGCGGCGGCCGCTTTATCGGTTTGACTGGCACGCCGATTGCCAACACCATGGCAGAAGCATTCACCATGCAGCGCTATTTCAGCTATGACCAATTGGTTGAGATGGGTCTATCTCACTTTGACTCGTGGGCACAGATGTTCGCGGACGTAGTGATGATGCCTGAGATGACTCCGGACGGCAGCGGTTTCCGAGTGAACACCCGCCTCGCGCGCTTCTCCAACATCCCGGAACTCTCGGCGATGTTGTCGCAGTTCATGATCCTGCGCAGGTTCAAGGATGTGAATGGTCAGGTAGACCGCCCGCATCTGTATTGTGAAAAGCCTACCGCTGTAAAAATCCCCGGCTCCAAGCAGTTGAAAGAGTTTGTGAAGATACTGGCAACAAGAGCCGAAGAGATCCGCGGCGGACAGGTGGATCCCCGAGAGGACAACATGCTGAAGCTGGTTGGAGATGGGAGAAAGGCGGCGCTCGACCTGCGGTTGGCAATTCCCGGCATGTCCGATATCCCCTTGTCGAAGATCAATGTCTCTACGCAGAACATTGCGGCAATCTACCACCACACCAAGGAACGCAAGTCAGCCCAGATCGTATTCTGCGACCTGGGTACACCCAAACCGCATAAAGATAATGCGGTTGTGAAGGACAGCGATGAGAACGAAAATGCTGTTCCCCAGGAAACAGAAGAGGAAATCGTCTTCTTCAAAAATGTCTACGCCGACATTAAGGCGAAGCTCGTCAAGCAGGGAGTCCATCCCTCTGAAATCGCATTCATCCACGATGCAAAAGGCCCCACCGAACGGTCCCAACTGTTCGCGGCCGTACGCGAGGGTCACATCCGCGTATTGATCGGCTCCACGGAAAAGATGGGCACGGGCATGAATGTACAAACACGAGCACTTGCAATGCACCACCTTGATGCCCCATGGCGCCCTGCGGACCTGGAGCAGCGCGAAGGTCGCCTCATTCGCCAGGGCAATATCTATCCGGAAGTCTTCTCCTTCGTGTACATCGTTGAAGGCAGCTTTGATGGATACACCTGGCAGATCCTCGAGACGAAAGCAAGGTTCATCGAGCAATTCCTGACCGGGCAGACAGATGTCCGTGAAATGGAGGATATCGGTGAAACGGTACTCTCCATGGCAGAAATCAAGGCTCTCGCCAGCGGCAACCCCAGGATCATGGAGCGCGTGATGGCTCAAAACGAAATCATGAAGCTT